>JAABUS010000662.1_pt1 | contig 84937 bp, 42 predicted proteins | sample 5560161 | NCBI WGS metagenome assembly JAABUS01 (sample SAMN10711885, study PRJNA513376) | rock metagenome | isolation source: Antarctica rocks | place: Antarctica: Victoria Land, Trio Nunatak nord | collected 2016-01-04
AGTTAGATATAACCGAAAGTTTTATTAAAGACGTAGTTTAATTCGTTTATTTTAAAATTAAGGGGATATTTAAATAATAGTCTAGTTTTAAATCTAAAATTAACCCTTTTTAAATATTTACTAATACGTTTTAATATTAGTGTTTTCCCTTAAACTTAATATTTTATTCTAAAGAATATTTCGATTCAAAATCAGTTGAAAGATAAAGAGTAAAGAATAATAATAAATATTAATTATAATAATTATTATAATAATCGTCTCTTTATAGTATAATCTATAATATATCTTATTATTAATCTATAATGGGGGTAGTAGTAGTTATAAATACGTATATCTATAGGAGTAGTAGTAGTCATGAGTACGTATATCTATAAGAGTAGTAGTAGCCATGAGTGCGCGCTATAAGTGCGTATATCTATGGGGGCAGTAGTAGCCATGAGTGCGCGCTATAAATACGTATATCTATAGGGGCAGTAGTAGCCATGAGTGCGTATATCTATAGAGGTAGTAGTAGTCATGAGTGCGCGCTATAAGTGCGTATATCTATGAGGGCAGCAGTAGTAGTAGTAGTTATAAATACGTATATCTATAGGGGCAGTAGTAACTATAAATATATATATCTATAAGGGTAGTAACAGCAGTAGTAGTTATAAATACGTATATCTATAGAGGTAGTAGTAGTTATAAGTACGTATATCTATAGAGGTAGTAGTAGTTATAAATACGTATATCTATAGAGGCAGTAGTAGCTATAAATATATATATCTATAAAGGTAGCAGCGTTATTAGAATAATTATTAGAAATCCGCCTTAGCGTAGTAGGGATTCTTAAAGGATCCCTACCTTACCCTATTTTAATTTAGAGTAGAGATCGAACCGCGATCCCTACCCTACGCCCTACCCTACTTTATTTTATACTAGTATTCCCTCTAGGGATCCCTACACTAATCCGAAGTATAATTATATAAAAGTATCTCGGGGTAAATAATATTATCCGTATATAAATTTATATAGGGGAGAAATAAAACCGTAAACCTTCGTATATTCTTTATATAAAAGAGCGCGATATAAAATTAATTATAACTAAAATAGGATTTCTATAAATCGACCTCTATAATTAATAATAACTAGTTTTACGATTTATTAATAGTTATTATAAAATAGAGCCGAATCGGGAATTATTTATAGATTAATATAAAAGGGTAGTTATCCTCTTTACTAGTTATTTTAATACGAGGAATTAATTATATACTACCGTTCTAGGCGCCCCTAGTAATACGCGCTTCGATATAATCTCTATATAGGCGCGAAATAATTAATTATATACTATTATATATACTTTCGTTAGGATATAGATTCCGTAGTAGTATAATCGGAGCCCCGACGGACCTTTAACGTAAATTATAATATTAAGAAACTAGAAGATTTAAACTTTTATAAAAAATTTATAATTAATTAATACCTCTCCCTATTTTAATTATTAAGAGTAGTATTAATAAATAAAAATCTACGCGTAGTCCTATATATATCTTTAATAATTAGGCGATTAAATTCCTTTACCGTATCGTTCCGCGGGTATAGAATAGCGCGATTTTAAAAAAAATCCGGATTAATATAAATCTTTACTAGTTCGTACGGAGGAAAAACGTAGTTAATAAATATTTATATCTTATCGAAATAACTCGTAATTATAAGCGATAGCGATATTAAACTATATAATACTAGGTTATAAAATATACAACCGAGTTAATTTATAAAGACGATATTATCCTATTTAATATAAATACGTATATTTCGGTATAATTATAATACGTTTAAGAATAGTTAAATTTATAAATTACGGATACTAATTTTAACCTATAGAGCGCGACTACCGCGAGGTATAATAAATATAGTTTATATAAAGTTACCGCCGAGAACCGTAGGAATTCCGCCGAAGAGTCTCTAGTTATTATATACGTTATATAATATTATATTAATAACCGAGAAATAATTCTTATACTATATAAGAACTTTATCCTAGATAATTATTATAATACGACGTAGTAGCGTAGTAAAATTAGACTATAAAGGAATTATATAAATTATATTTTCCGTTAAAATAATAAAAATCTTAAAACGTAAATATAAAATTCTTTTACTTAATAATAACGTAGTTATAATACTAGTAGATATTATATATATAATAACCTAGCCGCATACACGAAAGTAATAATATAAATATTTATATATAAATATTTTACTCGTATTAATAGGCCTATATAAAAAGAAGTAGAGATTTAAAAAGGGAGTAGATATAATTATAATAATAATATTAAATATATAATATTATTTAGGATTTAACTACGTTATCTTCTACTTTTATAACGAAGCCTCGCGATTATAATTATAGTTTAATTCGGCCGTAAAGAGGTTGGATCGGGTATTATTAATTTATACTAAAATAAATATAGGAAGACCGAAGCGCGGAAACGATTTATTATAAATTTATAATATATAACTAATTAAGAAAAACCTATAATTTAAATATATATCGACGAAATTAATAGGTATAGAAAGGAACTGGGCGATATAATAAAATAGATTATTATATATATTCGTACGAAATTATTTTTATAACGCGAGCGGATTATTAATATCTTTATTTAATAGCGTCGTAACGAATAAACCCCGTAAAGATAAATTAATAAAGAATCGGACGGCCTCTTTAAAGTAATTAACCTATTAACCGTCGTCGTTTAATAAACGTAGTTTAATATAGGTAACGCGGAAAGATAGATAAAATTAATTATTAATTATATAGAGATATTTAAAATTATATAACCCTTATATAATTATTAATAGAAGGTATATATAGAACTTCTCGCTCTATATAAGATTATACTAGTATATTCGGTTAATAGTATAATCTTTTTTATATATTATCTAACGCCGTTTACCTCGTTTATTATAATAAATATAATATTTAGGGAACTCGTAATATAGAAGATAATAATTATTTATATATTCGTTATTATATCGTAGGAAATAAGTTAGAGTATTATCGGTAATATCGAGTAATTCTTATAAACGTATAGAATCCTATCGATTTATATTAAAAAAATAAATTAGAACCTACCCTAATTTATATAATAAAGTATATTATAAATAGATCCTCGTAATAACTACGGAATTTAAATAATTACTATACCGTCTATATAGGGCCAATATTAAAATATTATATAACTTCGTCCTCGTTTTAGAGTTATATCGTTATTTAATCGTCGCCTTTATATATATATTTATAAATATATTTAATAGATATAATGAACCCGTATACTTTAATATTAATATATATATTATATTTACGAGTAAAATACGGATTATATAGAATTATTTAGTTATTATTTATCTAGACGTTACGGCCCGTAATATACTTTATTTAAATACACGGATTATAATAACGACGGTATAAAGAGTATTTATTATCTTATACGACTATTTTTTTTTAGAATATTTTAGGGAACCTAACTTTATATTTATAAACCTCTTTATTATTCTTTATATAAAATAAAATAGGATTTAATACCCTATAAAATCTATATATTATCTACGTCTTAATAATAGTATATAAAGTACCGTTAAGATTAAGCGCGGGATCGGGTAACTCTATATAAACTAATTTATCGATATAAAAATATTCTACGAAGTTATTATCTCGGTATAGAAATAATAGGATATAAAGATAAGAGAGGTTATATTTCTAATATTTAATAATCTAGATAATCCCGTTATACCGGCCGTATTAATTTATAAGATTTTATAATAACGCCTTCGTCTTTATATAAAAAACGTGGGCGACGATCTTAAAGCGATTTTATATAATTTATTTAAAAAAGAAACTCTTAATAATCTCGGGTTAATACGGATTTATAGTAAATATTATAAATATTATAAATATTATAAATATTATAAATATTATAAATTTATTAAAATACCGTATAATAACTATAGAATCGTAGTATAATTATTATATAACTCGGTCACCGCCCGTAAAACTAGATAATAGAATAATATAGTAACCGAGTTTTTATATATCTCTAGTATCGTAAACTAGCGTATTTATAATACTATTATATAAATCGGTACGGATAGTATTTTAATTATTACGGTATTAATCTAAAGTAATTTAATCGATAACCGAGTAACTATTAACGATATATTATTAAAATAATTATATATTTCTTAATAATATATTATACTTCTTAACGCGCTAGAATAAATAATAACGTAGTTATATACGGAGAGAGTACCGCGTCTTAATATAATAATTAATATTAATACGAAGTTATAAGGAAAACCCCTAGCCTAGGTTATTATACGGAAAGAATAATATATAATAAAGAGGAAAGTATATAGGGTTTTTATAAAAGATCCGATAAAAGCGCTACTCTTTACCCGTAGCGGAATACTCGATAATAATAATATTACGGTACCTAAAGAGATCGTATTTATCGGGAATAAATACCGATATTTTAATAATAATAAATAGGTTAATATAACGTCTATTAAAACTTTATTTAATAATTAATTATATATAAAGATTTAAGATAACTCGTATTATATTAAATCGTAATTATATAACCTCGATCTACTCTTTTATAGATTAATAGGTATTAATAAATAGGTTCTAGTATTTTTATAATATAATAATAATTTTTTTAAAAAGATATTACCGTAGATTAAAATTAAATATAAAATACGTAATAATAACCTAGGCCGGATCTATAAAATAAAGTTATATAAAGAATAATAGGGCGCCGTTATCTAGGTATAGAGAGTTTTATAAATAATAAAACTCGCTATAAATTATAAATAATTAAATACCGCTCTTAAACCGCTTATTTATAATATACCGATAAAACGTAAAAACTAGCGTAGTATTATAATAACGAATATAAATTAGGAAATATTTAGATTCTAGGGTATTACTTTTAAATAAAGTTTTAAAAATTAATAAAAGTTTTATAAAAGACTTTAAAATACCGTTACTTTTAGAATAATATATAGTAAAGCGGTATAACTTTTATTTTCTCTTTATAGCCTAATATAAAGCGTTATAATAAAGATATTACTTAGATATAATACCGAGGTAATAAATTTCGGTAACGAAGTTCGAGATTAAATTATATAGATAAATAAGAACCCGGGGGGGTAAAGAGGGAGGTAGTATAAAAAAAATAAACGGGCGCGTAAAGAAAGTTATAAGACGTATAGGCGGTAATATAAAGATCAATCTTATACGATTTATAATTAATATAATACGAGAGGAGATTTATAAACGCGTCCAGTTTTATATAGAGGTAGTATTAAATCGGGGGGTATTTATACAGGTTTATTTTAACCGTCTAAAAGAAAAGAGAGTAATAAGATTTAAATTAATATCTTATAAAGAACGTCTAGAATACTATTTCTAAAGTATAAATTAATAAAGATATTTAATATAACTAGGGAAAGTTAAATACTTAAATATAATATCGTATATATAAAAATAAAAGACGCGTAGGATTAAGACCTTAAAACTTAAAAAGCGGACGTATATAAACGTATTTAATATAGGTTTATTAAGATATAAAAAAGAAGATATAAAGTTATATAAAGTTAATATATAATAATATAAAGAGGTAAAGGATAATAGAGATTTATATAAAAGTAGAAAAGAGATAATAATAAAAAATCCGGAAATAAGATTACGTAAGGAGACACTTAGCGTTAAATTATAACCAACCAAATTAAGCGAAACCTTGATGTCACAGTACCTTATAGATAATTATTATCATACGCCCTTTTCTCCTTAAAAGTGCCGTGCAGTATCGGGTCCATACCGTACCTTAAAAGCCTTGGCCGCTTCCCAAAGCCCGAGTCTGCCGCTAAGGCTCTAAGCCTATCTGACTCCTAATTATGATCTAGACAAGAGAGAAGTGCTGCCATCAATACACACGGGTTTGAGCATCTAATGTCACTAGCGGTGTTAGAGGAGAGCTTGTAGTAAGGTTTTTGTTCTATGTTTCCACATGACCTACTCCTATACACATATCTAACACGAGTTGTATGGGCAGGCAAATGATCGCCTCACTCTCCCTGCACGGACGGAGGAGCTGAAACCTGAAATTCAACATAGCCTATAGCTCATCATGACCACCCTCATCCTCGTCTCCATCCTCCCCTGTTGGCATGTCGCCCATACCACTGTATAGCTTGCTGGTGATTGGATAGGCCACATTGCTCAACTTCTCCTTTTGTTCTTCGAAGTCCTCGGTGGTGGCTTCGCTGGCGTTCTCCTCTAGCCATTCGGAGGTCTCTTTGATGGCTTCCAAGAGCTGGTATCACGTTAGCGACTTGCTCATAAGGGATGGCTGAGAACAAGAAGACTTACTGTTTCCTTGTCATCATCATCGATCTTGCCGCCAAGACCTTCCTCGTCATTGGCCTGGTTCTTCAAGCTGAACACGTAGTTCTCGAGACCGTTGCGGGCCTGGATCTTCTCTGAAATGGCCTTGTCTTCTTCTGCGAATTCTTGCGCTTCAGCGATCATACGATCGATCTCATCTTGGGATAGGCGGCCTTTGTCGTTTGTAATGGTGATACTCTCGGCCTTCCCGGTGCCCTTGTCACCAGCGGTGACCTTGAGAATTCCGTTGGCGTCGAGTTCGAAGGAGACCTCAATTTGAGGGACTCCACGGGGAGCTGCTGGTATACCGGTAAGATCGAATTTTCCGAGTAGATTGTTGTCCTTGGTCATAGAGCGTTCACCCTCGACTAAAGAAATGTATTAGCAAAGAAGTTTCGATTAAGAAAACAACGAATCAACTCACAAACTTGAATGGAGACGACTGGCTGGTTGTCGGCAGCCGTTGAGAAGATCTGACTCTTGCGAGTGGGGATGCTGGTGCCTCTTGGGACTAACTTGGTCATGACACCACCGGTCGTTTCAATACCCAGGGTTAAAGGATTGACATCCATCAAGATCACTTCTTTGGTTCCTTCGGCGCCGGAGAGAACACCACCTTGGACCGCTGCACCGAACGCGACGGCTTCGTCAGGGTTGATGTTCTTGCTGACCTTCTTGCCATTGAAATACTCCTCCAACATAGCTTGGACCTTGGGGATACGGGTAGATCCACCAACCAGGACTATATCATCGACCTCGTTCTTCTTAACCTTTGCGTCTTTGAGCACCTGCTCGACTGGCTTCAGGGTTCGCTTGAACAGGTCCATGTTCAGTTCCTCAAATTTAGCTCTCGTCAGGGTCTCGGAGAAATCTTCACCCTTGAAGAAGCTCTCGATTTCCAAGCGGGTCGACATCTGGCTCGAGAGGGTTCTTTTCGCTTTCTCAACCTCACGCTGGAGTAGACTATTAGCGAAACGAATCACAGATTGTAGGAGGCCACATACTTTGAGCTTGCCCATTGTTTTCAAATCTTTGGTGATGTCGACACTCTTCTCCTTATTGTACTTCTTTGCGAAGAAGTTAATGATTCTCTGGTCGAAATCTTCACCACCAAGATGGGTATCTCCAGCTGTAGCTTGTACTTCAAAGACACCGTTGTCAATGGTCAAGAGAGACACATCAAAGGTTCCTCCTCCGAGATCGTAGACGACAATTTGGCGTTCCTCGCCGGTACGGTCCAGACCATAAGCGATAGCGGCTGCTGTCGGCTCGTTGACCACACGTAGAACGTTAAGACCGGCGATAGTGCCAGCGTCCTTTGTAGCTTGTCTCTGATTGTCGTTGAAATAGGCAGGGACTGTGATGACAGCGCTGGTAACGGTCTTTCCCAAGTAGCTCTCTGCGATTTCCTTCATCTTTCCAAGGACCATAGCGGAGATTTCTTCGGGGCTGAAGGATCGGTCTTTGCCCTTGACATCCACGGTGATGGCGGGCTTGTCGTTGGTGTTGGTGACTTTGAATGGGAAGTGCTTCATATCGGCCTGAACATCCTTGTCGCTGAACTTCCGTCCGATCAGACGCCTGAATGCATATCAGCAAACTTTCTTTCATAAGTGAGCTGTCAGAGACTCACTTCGAGTCAAAAATCGTCCTCCTAGGATTTGAAGCGTATTGATTCTTTGCTGCGTCTCCTACTAATCGCTCTTCGTCGTTAAATGCTACATAGGATGGTGTGATTCGATGTCCTTGGTCATTGACCAAGATTTCGACTTTGCCATTCTGCATCACGCCGACGCAAGAATACGTAGTCCCAAGGTCTATTCCGATGACTATATATGATGCGTCAGTCAAGGTTTCAGCAAGCTTGAACATTTTCAAGGTGCATTACCATCGCCGAGATCCTCTCGAAGGGGGGCTTGATCATCTGACTGTGCGCTGGCCTGGTTGAGAAACAATAAAGGAACGACAAGAACGAAAAGGAGGTAAAAGATGGTGGTCCACGCAAAGGGCGTCGTGGTGCCCCTTGAGGGTCGAGCCATGATGGCCGATATTATCTGTGAAGCTCTATGAAAGCAGTGTGGAGATCCGCTACGGGAGTCAGTAGGTTAGAAGAAGGGGAGAATGAAAGCTATGGTCGAAGGCCAGAGATTCTAGTCCACGCGAATCTGTGAAGAAATTGACTTAGGTGAAATTGAGGGAAGATTTAAAGGAGGATATCGCCATTGTTAACGTGGCCTGAAAAAAAGTTGTCGGCTAACTTGCCCGAAATGATCCTTACACGGTGGCTACAACGCTGACTGTTTCGCCGCAGTTGTCCTCACCACCTCACCAATCTCAAACGGGCCAGCTTTGAATTACTAGAGTAATTTACTTTCCGGTGTTTCGGCATCCACTTCGGGCCGAGGTGTAGTTGCTACCTTCCTCGGTATATTTACTCACATAAACAAAATATCAATATCAACAATTGCTGTCTACCTCTTATCGCTAGATATGGACACTCAGCCTGATTTCAAACAGCTTTCTGAAGTGTTTACCACCACTTCTACGCTCTTTGATACTGCCTCTCGTGAAATAGCTCGCATCCCAAATGTTCCTACTTTTAATGACGGACAGCGTCTTTTCGAAGCAATCAATGGCTTAAATACAACTATTGAAAGCAAGTTCACCACTCTCGAGGCCAAGTTCACCACTCTTGAAGTCAAGTTCACCACTCTTGAAGCCAAAGTCACTACCCTCGAAGCCACTATTGAACGCCGGTTCAGCAAGCTTGAGGATAGTATGAATGCAGAGTTAGATTATCTTCATTTTCCCCTCAAATATTATACTAACATTACTTTACAGCGCCGTAAACCATGAAGCTAGGCTATACAACTCGCACATTACCAGTCGTGAAACATCGCTCAAGGTACTGCACAATCGACAGAATATACCCGTGGAAGGATTTCCTATCAATCCCGCTGCTCTCATGCGGTTGACAAGTTAGTTACAACACTTGGTACTAAACTTGTTTGTTGAACTAAATCATAATAGGTCCCGCGTTATCAACTCTCTTCGACGGGTACGGATTACCAGCTGAAGGCAATCTTGAAATCAAAAGAAGAAGGTTTAGGGAGTTTGTCGGGCTTGTTTCTGACGCATGAAGGGCATACAGTATTGGTGGTTCTAAGGAAGATTGAGCAAGAGTTGTATTTTAGCCGGTTCGAAAGCGCTTTGAAGCTGTTATTTGAACTCTGAGAGTCCTAGGACTCTGGATTCGGCATTCAAAACACCACGAAGCATATTCTATGTGTTATATCTCGAGGCTGGAATGCGCTTTATTGGGCATCGGCAAGATAGGATAATTGCACAACCTCCCACTTAGCATGATAGAAAAGAGTGGCAGGCTTGATCATTTGGTTCAGACAAGTAGACATCTGGAGTACGTGGCATAAATCACTGCGTACCCGAATGCCACCAATGATCTCGTAAAAGCCATGATTCCATAATGACATCTAGCGCCAGCCTCTAACTACTCACGTCTGCACCTTGTGGTCTCCTCGAACTGCTTGCTCGTAGGATGGTGGAACGCCGCCCTCAGCCGATCCTTCTCCTCCCTGCTGCTGTTGCTGCGGCACCGTCATGTTCTCCGTAGTCCCATACCCTCTTTGCTGCTGTTGCCCTTGCGGCATACCCTGCTGCCTCGGGTGCTGTTCATTCGGGCTTTGGCTGACGTAGTAGCATGTGACTCTCCCATTCTCGCCCTGATCTTGTGGTATAGTTTCGTAGTCGTAGTCAGGTTCCGGATATAGAGAGATGATGTACCAAGCGTGGAGCAAGCCGGGGAGGTAACCGAGAGTGCAGAGAAGGATGTTGATGACTGGCACATTTCGGAGTCAGCAGTACCCTTTCAAGACGAGAGAATTGAGCAGCAAGACGTATTTCGGGAATGATTTTGGGATAAAAACCCACGAGCCTACTCCACAAACATGTCTCGAGACTCCAGAAAGGGTATCAAATAGTGAAGAAAGACTCCGAAAAGCGCCTTACGGGAGTCAGCGGTACAAATGCCGGACTTGATCCATCTGTCAGGAGCGCCAGTCAATGACATTCGAGGTTTAAAGTAGGAAAGACTGGGATTGGAAGGTTGATGCATACACTGCGATAGGAGGGAAAAGGATGGCGAGGAGTCCTAGGAAGACGTCGCCTGAGCACATTCTCCCGGACGTGTAAAGATTCACTTGAGGAACGCGTGGATGTTACGAACAGTTCGTAGCGGGATAGAGGTTGATATACAATGTAGTGATTGCTTCTGCCTGGCAGTAATGTACTTTCGAATCATCTCTGAGAGGCTGAGCCAGGCTAGTAACGTCGATCATGTGGAATCTTGGCACTTGAAGGCTTGGCACACGGCGCGTGAAAGAAGCGCGTTCACATCACTTCTCGACGGAAGCGGCCACCGACCTTTTCACAAACGAGCTCTTTATTAGATCAACGCCTTTCCAAAGGCATTGACAAGATCAAGAATAATTTCTCAATGCATAATACCACGAGATCGATTGCTGTCGCCGCCGCGAATCGCAGGCACCTTAACACATCCTCTTCAACACGCGCTAGACTGCAACGCAAAAGGAGGGACAGTGAATCGCGCCGGAGCGAGGGAAAAACTCGGTGACAATAGGAGCAGGAATTGTCATTGGATATTATTGGCCTTTGGTGGCGGGTTGGTCAATACATCTTGGGTGGATGAACAATAGCTTTGCTAGAAACTCAATCCGCCAAAGTGAAATTCCATCATCACTTTCACGGAATCTGATAGAGCCACCAACCACCGCAATATTCACCAGCCCCCTCGGTTCACCCAGCCTCCTCCATTCACCCTGCCTTCTTCCTGTGAGCGTTCTTTCTCAAACCCTCTCTTCTTCCCATTTCCTTCCTTCTACTTACATACATACATCTTCAACCTTCAACCATACATTTAGTCCATTCTTCTACAGCTTCAGGCAAGCTTCAACTTCTCGAATACATCTTTAATAAAAGCTGCAGGCTAGCACATCATTCTATTAGCATCTCAATACAGTCTTCTGGAAAGCTGTAACACCAACGCCTTTACTGCTCTGCCTCTGTTCCTTTCGATAAGGAACCAGAGATATGTAAGCTCAAAAACTTTTTCTGCAACGACACCGCTAATTCCCTGCCAATTATAGCCCATCAGCTCCCCATATCACATCAACTACAGCAGATTCTCTACACCAGATCTCAGTATAACACCATTTATTGCAATCATGTCAACCACCAATCAGCGCGTCACCCGCTCTGTATCCAGAGCTTTTTCGGAGGACGGAGGTGCTAGCAGTCGTGCAGTCTCTCCGGTATGTATATTTCATAGATACCTCATGCGAGAAACAAGTTTTTTCATGCTCATCGTTTTTTGAAATATATCTTTCCTTCTCGGAAAGGATCTTCAATATGCCTTTTCATTGCTTTTCAAAGATCCTGGATTTTTCTCGTCGTGCCCCTCCAATTCGCGAAGCATGCATTCTCATTTTGCACAAAGTCCGAGAGTTATCGTGTCACTGCGCATTTCGTCTTCACTCTGGAGACATGCTGACTCGGAGACATGCGCAGGCTCGCTCTACCCGTGCAAACACTCCTGCTCGCGGCAACCGTGAGGACACTCCAGTCCGCACTGGCTCAGCTCGCACCACTCCAGCTCGTGCCACTCGTGCTCGTGGCGGGCGTCGTGCTGCCACCGCTGCTACCGCTGCCACAGCTGCAATTGTGGATGACGAGGTTGTTGAGGAATCCGAAGTTCTAAGCAAACCCAATCAAGCCTATGGTACGACGGGCAAGTTAGTTCCTCTCGAGGAAGGCGTCGATGATCAGGCAGCTGCACAGGTAGCTGCTCTCCCCCAAGCTGACGCTAATCCACCCGTCGAGAATGCCAATTCAAGTGGACTTACACCGGTCGCTGAGGAAGATGAAGAGGAAAATGTGGGCGAAAAGTCGGACAATTCACCGTCTTCATCAGAGCCACGCCAGCGCAAAGACTCCGGCGCCGGCCACGGTACCAGCGGCGGTATCAAAGCTAAGTCAGCCCATGTCGTCGCTGAGCAAGGTCGAGTGGCATCTGCGCCGGCCCAATCCGGACCCGAGACTGAGCGTTCTCGCTTCTTTTCCTTTTGGGCTCCTCGTAACGGCCAGCTCGATGTTCCAAATGTGGTATTTGCACACCAACACAATCTGTTTTCTCGTTTCTCCACACTTGGATTCATCCTCACGGTCCTGCTACTTTCGGCCTTGTCTTCGTTCATCTTCGAGGCCCTACGTGGTCCAGTGCTGAATCCACTGCGTTTCAACTCTGTCAACAACACCTCAGTCAACTCCGCCGGCATTGTTCAGCAAGTCCTCCACTCCACCTCTCGCGATATCACCCATCTCAATAGCCGGATCGCGACACTCGAGCAGCAATTGCAAAACCTGCCACAAGAATTGGCCGTCACGCCCAAGCATCAGGTCGATTGGTTTACGCCCGGATTCGGCGCGAAGATCGATGAATTTCTCACGTCTCCGACAGCCGCCATATGTGTCCCGACATGGAGTCCCTGGCCTTGGAATATCGCCTGGGGGCAGTCATGTCTTGAGGAACCGGTTTCAGGACCACCAACTATGGCACTAGAGAAATGGAATGATCCAGCCTGGGACCGCTGGTGCGCACCGACTCCTCCACATGGCAAGCTTCAACTCACCGTCAACCTGGAGAGAATGATCGCACCAACAGAGCTCGTCGTCGAATATGTCGCGAAGGATGCCGCCCCGGTCGGCCATATGAAATCGGCCCCGAGAGAGGTGCAGCTTTGGATCCAAGTCATCAACAGCGACAGCCGTTCAAAGCTTGGAGAAATGATTGATCGTCTGTACCCAGATCTATGGACCGACTCCAATACTCAAGGCAGAGAGCTCGCTGCAGCCCAAACTCTCGGATACGGGTACTTGCCCGTGGGTCGATGGTTTTACGATATTAACACCCAGCAAGAAGCCCAGACCCTCCGCATCCCGCTGCCCCTTCACGAATACGGTATCAAGACCAGCAGCGTCGCTGTGCGTGTCAATTCCAACTGGGGCGATGCAGACTTCACCTGTATCAATCGCTTGCGACTGCACGGAGTAGATGCCTCAGGCATCACGGAGAGGCTCGAAGAGGCAATTCAGTGGCCTACAGTGTAGACTTTGCAGCGGAATCTGGTTAACGGGCGTTGGGGTATGTCGCATGTCGTTGTACAGGTCAATGTTAGATAGCATTGGCATACTCAATCAAAAATCGATAAAATGAATTTCTATTAGGTGTCGTGCATTGCTTATTCTACTTCCAAACTTCTTGTTCTTTTCTACAAGATGATACTATCCAGGCACTCTCTATCAGTGGCAAGCTGTTTCCTTCCTACTTGCATATATCGAAAGTTGCTCCTACTCGTCCAAGAATAAATACAAATCATACTGCTACAGTGCTCCCCTCAACCACGTCTGCGTGCACGGACAGGACTCTACCAGGCCGCCGAAGGTACGGGTGACTTGCAAGCTGCTATCGATAATTCAAGTGGACTTGCACCGGTGATCGAGGAAGACGAAGAAGAAAATTCGAGCAATCATTCTGACGCTTCAGTGACTACACCACAACACGACATGCGCGAGATTTTGGATACATGTCCGCAACCCTGCCGAAGCTGCGCCAGCCAACGTCGAAGCTGCGCCAGCCTAAGTCGCACCCGCAACTGAGCGCACTAGCTTCGTATCCGTATGGGCTCCCCGCCTCGCCCGTTCCAATCCTATTGGCTTTTTCCATGGAGAGCCTGTCGTTTCGGGCCTCACCGAATTCTTGGAAGAAGACTCTTTCGCGAAAGTGGACCTAGGGCCATTAGAAGGAGGCCCCCAAAGCAGTCGAGCTATGGGTCCAAATTCTCGACAGCGACGTCCGCGCAAAGGTCGTGGCATATTGATCGGTCAGCTTCATCCCAACTTGTGGACTGATCCATCCCGCGGCAGAGAGCTCGCCACTGCACGACATCTTGGCTATGCATACGTGCCTGTTGTCTGATGGGCTTACAACATCCGTTGGATTGCAACTACCATTCCCGGTCAGCCTGGCTTACTAAGCAGGTCTTGGCTTAGGGCTAGGGCAAGCCCCTTGAGATAATACATAGCTGGCAACTGCCATAGTTACTACTCCTTAATGAACTACATCAACACATAGAAGAACCATCCCTATGGATGTTGCTAACGACATCTATACCAAGGTGGCCGCCCAGAACCTCCGTATCCCGTTGCCTCTCGGAGAATACGCTGTCGGAGGATACGGTGTTCAGACTGCCAGCGTCGCCGTGCGTGAGAGTTCCAGCTGGGGAGAGGAGGAGTTGGAATAGGAGATTTTGGATGCGGATCAGGTTCAGAATTTGGCGTGCTAAAGGGATGATAGCGGTGTTTGGGGAGCAACGCGGAATATTCCAAGATCTATGTGCATATATCACCGAGGAAAACATCAATCGAGCCGACCAAATACTTCCGGTTTCAGATTCAGCATGGTCTAATTACAGACTACTCATGATAAAGTGTATAGGATTCGGACTGTCACGATTCGCAGTCACCAAGGTTTATAGATCCCGAAGGAGGATTGGGATACCATTTCGACTAGCATCGCCCCGGGCTCTTTATACGAGGATACGGTATACCAAGATCGCTACCGCGCTTGCAGCGAGCAGGTCCACGGTAAAGCAAGTGACAATCGCCGAGGATAGGAAAGAAAATGACTCGTATAATCCATCCCACCCGTTCCTTCCATTTAGTCCGGCCTTTCCTCCGTTATCGCTAGACGACTTATGCAGGATGGGACCATCAACGGAATCGGAGGGGGGTGGCCACATAGCTATAGACTCAAGCGATCCTCCTTCCACAGCATGGTAGAGGCTCAGGAGTCGTGTTTTCCATGTGTATCTAGAGCCCTGAATGAGAGTTTTACAAGGCTTGGCGTAGCGAGGATAGCCTGAATTTTTGGGATTGACTCAATGCATATTGTTCACAGCCTGCCAATGTTGCTTTCGAAGAGCTTGTAAGATGGACTCTTCAGCTGTACCATGGCCAAAGCTACCCGAACTGTTACTCATGCTCGGTTTAAAATTATCCTCGGTGCGCTCTACACGGTGGTTGATGCTCGATATTGTTCCTCTTGTTTGATTATTCGAAATACCAAATGGAACCGATACCTAAATTCATAGACTATTTCCGCCGCAAAACTTGGTAAATCGATTTTGTTACCGCTAGATTGTTGACAGTATTACTCTAGAACGAGGTAATTTGCTATTTAGTACACTCCCTCAGTATTGTATCTAGTGCAGCGTCGAAGGCATTGTACCGGTCTGGCGTGTAAATGGTAGAGGATTAGCTTGAAAGTTGGCGGATTTTCGGGATAATATTGGTATTTGGAGAGTGTGGTAGAGGTCTAGAAGCCTAGAAACAGGCATGCTTTGTGTATTTGATAGAGTAATTCCCGTTCATGTCGAGCAGTACAGCTCTAGAATTAAGTTGAACCATTTAGATTACTAGATTTATATCAAACAGGGCCTTTTTGGAATATTATATTGCACTAAATATTCAACTTTAACTATGGGAAGCTTGTCACCTTTAGATATTATACTACTCACAGTTAGATAGTTAACTCTAGGGACTGCAAGAACTCGTCACCTGAGATATCACACCGCTCAAAATACAGATACTTGACTCGAGTAAGCTCATTCATCTTGGGCATCACACCGCTCAAGATAGCAAATTTTTAACTCTAGGAATTGTAGAAGCTTGTCATTTCGGGTATCATACCGATCAGGATACCAGTAGTCTATCATAATAATTCACCTTTTGAAGCCGAATAAACTTTCAACTTGGATATTTGTTCGCACTTTAACCCCGAAATATACCCATTTCAAGCTCAAGTACGTTCACAGAGATGAAGATGCCTTCGAAATGTGAAAATCATCTCGATCTCTGCCCGTGTTGGGCAGCCAGTCCTGGGAATCTTCCCATGAGCGCACCGTTTTGCTTCCCTCTATGGAGACCTGTCTTGAGCACGGTATCCACCTGTTTCTGGAGTGGCAAAGCCGATGGCTTATAGAGCTATGGCCAATTATCTATGAAACATGAGCTTTATCCATAGTTTACAGCGTGTAGAAGAAGCAAAGACCATGCATAGAACATGATTTCCTGCCCGTATCGGAATGCCTGCGGCGTGCAAAACATCAAAGATATCGCGTGGAGAGAGCGTCTTAGGAGGTGTCCTCGAGCATCAGAAGCGGCATATTGAGTATCACATGAGCATTGTTATCAAGGTTCTACTTTTTAGCACTAATTTTGGACTCTGTGGACGATTTCAGCTGCATTTTCTTACCCAAAACTTGCAGAACGTGCTTCACCAGTCAGTCTGCTCTGGCATGGATAGTGTTGACTGTACCCTTGCTTTTGCTGCTTCCACACCACCCTAGGTCTATTCCAGCATGAACAATCTTGCTCATGCGTTGGCTACGGCTCACGCCATCCCACACCATGTCTCCTCTAGCTGCGCGCCCTGAAACCGGCACACGAAGTCACAAACAGTAGGAGATCCAGGGTATCGATAGATCACAATGTTGTATCCATGAGGTGGCCAAGTGTAAAAGGTGTGGAAAGCAAGGTACCAGGAGTTTGCGGCGACACCAATCTCGCTTTTCAGGCGGAGACTTTTGCATTTGGAGCGCTCAGATACGGTCGTTATCTCAAGATAGGACACACGCTTTGCATTCAATCGGTTCAAGCACAAATTGCTTGTCGACTTGAGCGCGAAACCAGGCCTATCCCAGCGATATTGAAGCTTCGATCGCGACTCAGCTCGAGGGTCAGGTAGACCAAGGTTCCCACTCTTCTGCATATGTTGTTTCAGAGAGTTGGGGGTCTGTAAGCCTCGAAACTGCTATTCGTTTGTTTCTGATAACTCGACCGATACGTGGGGTCCTTATCTCGGTTGCAAGCTGTCTTGACAGCTCGCTTACCCTCTCGCTGCCAAAGTTCAGATTTCATGATCGAGATAGATCGATGCAGGTAAGAACCTCAAGACTTTGATGAGGGGTCGGTGGGGTCGTCAAAAATCCTTATTCTGCAACTCTGGGGTCCACCAGCGGTGTCCGCGCGGCGCGGCAATACTACCCTTCCCTTTCATCTATTTCTCTTGCTCTAGTCATAGCTTGCACGTCATATGTGGTGGAGAAAGAGTTGGAATTGAATGCGACATCCTAAATAATAATAATAATAATAATAATAATAATAATAATAATAATAATAATAATGAAAATAAATAAATAAATAAATAAATACTCCGTAGATGCACGATAACCAATTCTGCACCTCTTCAGATGCATCGTTGATCACTGCATGCATGAGATACCAAACACAGGCAGGTTACTCCCCCCAATCGGCCCCCAGCACTTTGTTCGCAATGCTACTTCCTCATTCAGATGCTCCTGGAAAGAGGACGTCATGCGTGTGGGAGTGTTTCAGCTAAGTTCGTTGCCAAAAGTGCCCTTGCAGGACAATGAGGTGAATGATTGGCTTGATTCAAGCCAAGCATTGATCAGCGTACTTTACTTTACAGTATTCTTTAAGGTATGGTTTGCTTCACGTTTCAAGTAGCTAGCTCATTTCGTTAGCGGTTTTAGCGTGGCATCAATCGACCACCTAGAGACCACTGCACACCCCACCTCGTCCATACTCTCCACGGCGGCCAGCTGGCCTCCTACCAGTCCACTTATCATTTTTCCATTAGTCATGATCGCCGCCAGGTAGGGGGTTCGAGCACTTTGAATGATTCGGGAGCGGCCTGGTAGCCTTGACACCCATGAAAGGGCAAAGATCCATGACGAAAAGGGAAGGGAAACTCCCTCCAGCGCCTCTCATTAATTCTACACGGCCACGGCTTTTGCCCCTCAGTGCCCTACTAGTTCATGTCAGTCTCACTCTGTGGACAGTGCACCCTCCTGCTTCAGCTCTTCAATTTCTCTCTGTTGTCAGTTTCCGTCTGATATATACGCATTCGTTGCCGTGATGCTGTTCGAAAGACCATAGTGTGACGTTGTTCGTCCACCTTGATGTCCATGAACCCCTACTGCACGCCTTGACTAGGTTACTATCCCAATCCACGGGAAGCAATAGATGCGCTCAGCCGCTCCATTGACGCCTCTACGCGATCCAATTGTTACCATATCCCGCTCGCAAAAATGGCGGTAGAACTGACTGCAGGTCAATCCAACGCCTTTGCTGTCACGGAACGAGTGACTTCTATCTTCTCCCTCCTTGGCATCCTCTTCATCCTCTGGACATTTCTGCTCGGACGAGGCTTCGATAAGCCCATCAATCGATTGGTGTTTGCCGCATCATGGTCAAACTTGGGGATGAACATTGCGGCTTTGATCGCCGAAGATGGTGTCGCGGCCGGCCCAAAGTCTTCACTATGTCAATTCCAGGCATTCGCAATTCAGATGTGAGTCGGAGTGGAGGAGGCTACACATAGCACCCACTAATGGTAGACACAGGTTCCTCGGGGTTGATGCTTTGTGGGCACTTTGTATGGCTTTCAACGTGCACCTCGCCCTTTTCCGTGGATGGACAACACAACGCATGCGCGCTCAGGAGTGGAAATACTTCCTTGGGTGCTATGGCTTCTCCTTCTTACCAGCCCTGGCATACCTCTTTGTCAATACGAAAGGCCGAGGCAGAATCTACGGACCGGCTCTGGTGCGTACAACAAGCCATACCTCTACGACATCACTGACACTCAACTAGCTGTGGTGCTGGATCGACGCGCGCTGGGATTTCCTCCGCATCGCAACCCTTTACGGCATCGTCTGGTACGTCCCCCCTTTCCCTCCAACCCTCACCCTTGCTGCTAAAATCCACATCTCCTACAGGCTCGCCCTCATCCTCGCCCTGATAATCTACACCATGGCCGGCCTAAAAGTCTGGCGCAACCGCCACGAACTCCGCGGCCTCTTCAACCTTTTCAACGAAAACCCCTTCGAAGGCACCGTCACCACAGTTATAGACGTCACAACGCACGCCCGCCCGGACAAACCCAACCGCTCCGAATCCTCCGCCTCAGTCCGCCCCTTCGACGAAGAAATACCAATACCTGGTACCGAGGCGCAAAATACGAGTGCGGGCTTTGATCCGTACAGTGTGAATGTCGAGGTCGGGCCCCAGGACAGGCAGAGGAAACCAAGTGGGCCGGAGATGTTTCGCGTAAGGAGTTTGACTCGGAATGCGGCATTAAGTGAGACGAATCCGGATGCTTGGTTATATGCCCGAGTCGCTTTCTTGTTCTTCCTCGCATTACTCATCTCCTGGGTGCCATCGTCGATAAATCGCCTCTATTCGCTCGCCAACCCCAATAAACTCAACTTCGGACTCAACTACGTCGAAACCCTCGTCCTACCCCTCCAAGGCTTCTTCAACGCAGTCGTCTACATTATCACATCTCAAACCGCCTGCCGGAATCTCTGGCGAAGTATAACGGGCGGACAGGAGTTGCCACGCAAGAATAGCACTGTGGTGGGCTTGGACGGAACCCCGCTTGGGAAAATGGGCGGGGCAAAGCCAGATTCTAAGCTCGAAAGGTTCACGTCGAGACGGACGAGCCAAAGGTTGGAAAGCGACGTCACTAGCACATCCAGTCTGCGGAATCACTGACAGGTTCTGTGCAGACTGAAGAGCTATAGCGGAAAAGACGAGGAGGGTCGCGTTTGGCCTTCATAAGCGGCAATGCCGTCGATGTGAGTGGGAGAGTGTAGGAGTTGTTGGGTTTTATATCTGTGGCTGATTTATGTGGTTTTTCTAAACGATGATATCCCCCAGAGGTTTTGGTGTTCCGTACATGTGGTACCCTACCGAGTACTTATCTGTTGATCGGCGAGGTCAGCATGGGAACTGAAAATATTAGGCGTGATATAAGATCAATTTATCATCCATTCAATTTTTCCGCTTTCCAAGGAGAAAATTGAAAGGGATTCCGGTATGCTACCCAATGAGGGAAGACCCATCCAATCTGGCAGTCTAGGTATTGATCGCGCTCTTCGAAAGTACTCTCCACTTCACAGCTCTACAGCCCGACTTGATGGCTCATATTCCAGGACTTGATACCCTCCAAGTAGCAACAAGTCGCCCAAGTATCATTATCCTTGACATACGCGAACTTCCCTGCTTGCCGTTCTTCTCCCTATAAAGCACAACACTCTCATCATCATCATCACATGAACATCGTTTGGTCATTGATCTACAACATCTTTCCGAGTCGATATCTGTCATGAGATGCTATTCTATCTAATCCGAGCCGTATCGATTACGGCTTTCTGCACCTGTGGATGTAAACACTACCGTTTCGCATCTCAGCTACATCTTTTCTTCGCCATCCCTCTCGCATCTCCCAACGACGGATCTTGCACCGAGGAGGAGATTGTGGTTTCCGGTATAGGTCGAAATCCTGCAAATCTTACATTCTCTCCCAGGTTTGTGGCAGCTCCTCTGCGCGGTAATTCCTCTCCAACTGCCCCTATCTGCCTGTGGGATCCCTCCTCGCCTGCATCGTGGGAATCGGTCGATCATGATGATTCCCGATCACGAGCCCCGTCGTTTGGATGAAGACTCCGATATTTTTTTCCGTGACAGCTGCCTTTAGTATGATCTGGGAGCTGTTTGCTGCTTTTCGAAAGACTGCACCGATGTTCGGAGCGTGTGTGGTTTATTAGTGTCTTGATTGGTCCATGGCCTGCGCTTGTATGTTGGGATGTAAGGATGTTTCTGGGCGATGTTGGTGGGTAGAGGGGGCTTCTTGTCGAAGATCTGGCAAATAATTATCATGTACTCGTACCTCATCTTACTCCGTCGCGTCAGGGTAGGGAGTGTTTTGATTTGGATTTACTAGGGAGTTCGGTTCGAGATATGCGGCATCGATGTATGGCTCTTCAGACGGTCCGAGATAAGTTGCGTTGAAGAATGCACTTTCCATCATGGTCCCCTAGCAGTCTGTGTTGAGAAGATGTCATTTTGGAGAATATTGTCGGTATCTGAGCAAGAAACAAGCAGAAGGGAGGGGAGGTTGTAAGTAACCCACAAGGCAGAAGACCTGCCGTTCCTAGCCTCCTTGATTCTGAATAGTGAAGACATGGCTGGGCTTCCAGAACCCGAGCTGTCAATCAAAAGGCTTCGATTCTTCTCGCGAGGTTTTGTTGTCGGAGGGCTGCCTAGGGAGCATCTCTCACCATTAATGAGGGCCGATATGAGCATTTGTGAACATAATAACCTAATCTTGAGGCCAGGATTCAGTCGCAGGCCTCCTCCTGCTGGCTTTTGACTATCGTTTCTGACGGCGATGATCATGCACAAGATTACACGATCCTCCAATAAACCTGAGCCGAACATATTGACTAAGAACTATGGTCAAAATGAGATGAGATCAGAATTGTACACTTATGGATAGAAGAGCAAGCAGGGAAGTTCGCGGATATCATTAACAATACTCAAGGGACTTAATGCTTCTTGGAGGGTATCGAGTCCTGGAATATCAGCTATCAAGTCGACGTACGCCCCTACATGGGCCTCCACTGCCGGTACCTCGCTTTACATTGCTCCGCACTCCTGCTAGGCGTAATCAATTCCCCAACACTCTTCCGCCCATATTTCACAGGGTCAAATCCCCGCACAAGGCTGATAAGCCTCTCGTCTCATTAGCTTGAGTCCACAAAAAACCGACCAATATCGCACTCTGGGAAAACTTCATGGGTGTCACAGTACGAATCGTACCCACGAGCAATATCTGTAGTCTTTCTCCCTCCTAGAGAAAGATGTTGCAGTGGGGACGCTGTGGCTTGTTTTGAAGCTGGGAGTTCTGGGATGTCTTGACTGCTCGCAATGGCATTGTTTCATGAAGCTCTCTCCGCTACGGTGAGAGTTTCATTTTGGCTCAATGACTGTAGGTGGCGCATGGTACGAGCTGAAATTGTATGCACCGTTCCGTATGTTCCATACATATTCTCTGGCGCTTTCCTATAATGCCTGGAAACGGGCTGAGAGCAATACCTTCGTCTATAGAAGTTGTTGTGTGGATGGAGAAGGTTTTACTTATGGAACAAGCGGTAACAGTTCGGCCAGGGATCTGGAGGCTTAAAGAGTCAAATTGTTTCCCATCTGTTCGAAGTCAATGAAGTCTCCTAATCTCCTCGTCGCTCCCATGCGCGCCGGCGCTGCTTGTGAAATGGTGTGATGCCATGTATGGATATGAAGTGTGTTTGTAGAAGATACAGGCTTAATCTTCACGAATTATGGAAGAATTTTATGTACTGCATGAGACAAAATTCTTATCTTATTATAAGCCGTCATCTCGGCCAGTGAAGACATCGCTAGGATCTAAGGACCCGGTACATCAATCAGAAATGTGTACATGTTCGTGCGAGCTGTTGTCGTTTTGGCGCCTGAGTGATGGTTCCAGACGATCAGGGAGACCCGACATACCACGGGTGTAATTTGACTCCATCCTTAAGCCGATCCGATGCATCAGACACGTCACCCCGATGGAGGCTTAGAGAGCAAGACATAACTGAGGATTCTGGTATGTGGCGACGATATTCGACTTCGGCACAGCTCCACTCCACTGAGCGAACAGTCAAGCACGTGAAGCAAGACGCTGTTGGGAAGCTCGCTTGGCGTTGATGTCCTTCTGCATCCATTTTCTTGCAAGGAGCCAAGAGATCATAACGAAGACCATCTAATGGTATTAGTATGTCTCAAGCAGGATGACATCGACGCACAGCCTTTTACCAGAGGTGCAGCTGCAGTAAAATACCTGAGCTGCAGATTAACATAGTAATGATAGCCGACACTGTTTCTACTTACCACTTCAATGGTGGATTATACTTGAACTCATCTACGTTCATGCCGAAACGACCAGCTAAGAAGGTCAATGGTAAGAAAATGAATGTGATCCAACTTAGCCGCCACAAGCTGGTGTTTAGTTCGAGTGACTGGCGAGCATCGTGGATGCTTATTGATTTGTACATCTGAAGAGTTTTGGTGAGCAAAAGAAGGCGAAGAACGTTGATTGGAGACTAACAAGGTCTACCACGTGCGCAATAGGCTTCTTCAAGGTCTCTTCCAACTGGCTGCCCAATCTCACATATTCCTTGAGATTCTGATCGAGCCAGTGCTCATTCATTGTACGATCTGTGAGCATGGGTAGATCGTTTTGAAAGTTCTCTAGCAAGAGGATATGGAACTTGATTAGCCTCTCCGCCTGTAGAAGCTGCTTAGAGATGTTCCACAACTCAGGTGCTCGCTGGTCATTAGCTGGCTGTTCACATATCTCCTCTTCAAGAGTGACAACATAATTGTGCACCGAGAGAATGTAGCTGCTCCACTTCTCAGCGATTGCTTCGAAGATGATCTGCACTGTAGCAAAGGCGATAGAGTTCCCACGACATGGGTCAACGAGATCGAAGTCATCAGGGAGCTGCTGCCAAGATCGTTTGCCTGGTATAAGTTCATCGGCAGAAACGTCTTTGTGCATGAGGTCAAAGATAATCATGGTGTTCTCGAGGGTAAATGTGGCTTTGCGTGAGGCCGCAGTTGGGGGGTTGGTAGGTGTAGCTAGCTCTGCGGAAGCTTTTGCACGGGGCTTTTTGAGCTGCATGTACACGGAGAGCCTTTGCAAACGGGCCTCCGGCACACCACTTGACCGGTCCTTCTCCTCTTTACGAGCTGGCTTTTTGACTTTGGCTCCATCAGAATCGTCCGTGGGAATCATTGGTCGCCGTGGGACGAGGTACTCTAAACCAAATCCTGCGCGAACGATGTTGTGCGCTTTAGAGAGAACCGGCCTCTAAAAGTCCGTCTGCCATGTAGCCGTATGCTCAGTATCTTCTTCAGGCTTTATAATGCTCCAATTGAGGAACCTTGTCTGGTTGTGGGCAAAGCTGATCGAGAATCCCTGGTCAAGCTTTTGAAATGCTTCGATGTCGTCTTGAACGAAGCTCATTTCATCTTAGCGAATTGTAGCAACATCCAAAGTGTTCTATTGGTGATAACTTACATTACCCTCAAATTTGGTGTGCCTCGGAGACCCTCAGCCTGCCAGAGAGTGAGTGGAATGTATGTGCGCCCGGAAAGCGCCACAAACCAGTGACAAGTGCTCCTTCAATTCGGCATGAACCGAGATGTCTTCTGCGCTGGGTACATCGATACCTTCTTGGCCTGACTTTGCAGACTTTGTTTCCCGGTTCGGTTGGTCTGGTAGTGCTGGTTCTTTTGGAAATTCGTGGAAAGTGAAGGGTGCATGTACTAATCCTTTACGCGCAGTCTCTGTACTTTCTGCCATATAATCAGCAACGGCTGATTATTCAGAAGAGCAGTAGGCTAACCTTTGGCTGGCTGCTCAATTTTGCCGTATCCGGTAATCAATACCTTCCCCCTTCGAACCGGATCTCGTAGCAAGTAATGTCCGTGAATGCCTAGAGGGCTCTTCGCTACAACAGACTTCCCTGTCTTAGCCACCTCTATCTTCACCCGTTCGTCGTTACGGAGTCCAAGTCGTGGCTTCAACCGATGCCACTGCAGAGTAAGTAGCTGTCGGATGGAACGCTCTGATAGATTGGTGAATTCTGGCTCCGAAGCCTTCTCTACGTCAGTCTGGCTATGTGGCTCTATGAAGCCTGAGGAGTCGTGCATGGAAAGTTCTGGCAGACGGGTTTTATGCCCTCGTGCACGCCTTTTAGAACTTGGGGGCAGCGATTGACGTTGCTTGACCCTGTGGTCTACTAGGCCGTCATATCAGCTCCTCGACTGCTTCATTTCTATCACCATTGATTGCTTACCTTCTCCGCTGGTGGCCGAACCTTCTTCTGAAATCGACGGCCTAGACCCTGCAGGCATTGTAGAGGCATGTTTAGGACCAATGTAGTCTTCTGCATTGTGTGTATGTCGTTGCACCTCGAGTGAGCCTCCTCTATCGCTCTGTTCGGTAAAGATGGTATGATCTCTCGCACGTCGATGAACATGGTCGCCTTCAACATGGTCGCTATATCCCTTCTAATCTACTGCGTCTAAGGTGTTCGTCTCGTCCGGGTCGCCCGCCTTTTATCTTCGATGTATCTTGCGGAAGGGGTTGTAGTTGGGTGCGATTGCGGTATCCTCGTCATACCAAATGTCGCGCCGTGCCGCGGCTTTGTATTTTTGCATCGTGTGCAGTACTTCCTGGAGGACGTAGAGAATCGTGAAAGGGAAGCGGGGTCGCAGGTCCTTTGCGACCATCTCGAGGGACTAGATCTGCAGCCTTGTAACTCGGCCGCTCGGGCGGTATGATTGGCTGAGACGTGCTGTCCATGAATTCAAAGTACTGTTACTCTGCAACGTTAGCTTTGTGGTGTCCTGTCTCTCACCTTCGCAATGTGTAAGCAAAGAAGAGGCGAAGCGTCAAAAGGCCGCTAGCCATCGGGTCCAACAGGGTGACCCTGCAGAACATCCCTAGTGACAGATACCTGGCAAGATCGAGAGCTGCGATTTGAAGAGCTTTGTCAGTGAGTGCTTTTGTCTATGTCTAAGTCAGAGGATCATCGAGTGATCTAAGCCACAAGTCTAACAAGAGTTCGATGAGCAAACGCCCAAGCAACAATGGCAGCACGACTGCCCACTCAAGACATGGGTTTTCCTGCTTTACGATCCGCTTCCAGCCTATCAAGCAGCTCTTGAGGCGGCTTCTGCCTGTATCCTTGCGGGTTGTTCTTTGTCCATCTCCACAGATCCTCACATGCATCATATAGTGTGCGCTCTGCTTTCCACTTCAGCTCCGTATTTGCCCTCGTAGGATTCGCCGTCAAGTCCAGCACGTCACCTGCCCGACGCCCAACAATCTGGTATGGCAGCTCTTTCCCCACAGCATCACTGAATGCTTTGATCATCTCAAAGACAGTGCTGCCCTTCCCCGTCCCTAAATTCCAAGCTCGAACACCGGGATGGTGGTCTCGTAGGTAGTTCAGGGCGACGAGGTGACCTTTCGCAAGGTCAAGAATGTGGATGTAGTCGCGGATCGCGGTACCGTCCTTCGAGGAATAGTCTGTTGTGAGTTCTGTGAGCACGCGTTCTCCATAGAGACCACCACAATGAGAAACAGCAGTCCTACCATCACCGAAAACAAGTAATTTGTCTCGCTTGCCTACTGCAACCTGGGCAAGCAGTGGCAGGAGGTTGTAAGGGACACCTTGGGGGTCTTCGCCCATGACACCGCTTGGGTGCGAGCCAGCGGGGTTGAAGTAGCGTAGCATGGCTGCGTTCCAGTGGTCGCCAGACTTTCCTTCCTTCTTCAAGTTGTTGCGCTGGGCCTCGACGTGGTCGGTGATGAGTGCCTCCACCGTAGATTTGGTACGGCCGTAGGGGTTTGTGGGGCCGATGGGGCAGATTTCTGGGATGGGAATCATGTTCTCGAAGCGAGTGGCGTCGCCGTAGACGGTGGCAGACGAAGAAAAGACCACGTTTGAGACATTGTGGCGGGTCATTGAGGAGAGAAGGCAGATGGTGCCGTAGACGTTCGTGCGGTAGTATTCCAGAGGGATCTCCCCGGACTCGCCTACTGCCTGCAAATGGTCAATGGACGCCCATCTTTTTTGCAACCGAGTAGATAGACCAAAATTCCTTATATGGCGTACGTGGCGATCTGAGGATTATAAGCGTACCTTCAAAGCAGCAAAGTGAATCACACTGTCGATATCAGGGTGCGCTTTGAAGACCGTGTCAAAGTCTTCCTCTTTTCTGATGTCGACATGGAAGAATTCAGGCCGCTTGCCGCTAATGAGCTCGATACGGTTGATCGTCTCGTCTGAAGAGTTGAAGAGGTTGTCTGCGATTACAACTTTGTAGTCCGCCTCAAGCAGTGCGAGGGCGGTGAAGGACCCAATGTAGCCTGTTCCCCTATAAACGTCTTAGTGCTTTTCTCGGATTGTTCGAGCGTGTGTTCTTACCCAGTAACTAGTACTGATCCTACGGTCATGTTTTCGGTTCTGCGTGAGGTGTTGTGGTTGACCACTTGAGTCCTCAACGAGTCAATTTCCTGAGCTATCAGATTAGGGCTGCCAAGCCAAACCCTGGAAGCGGAACTAGTCCGAGAGCTTATCTCCGGAAATCGTCATAAACATCCGCACAATATTCAGTGCAGCTCTTTGCTTTCTTTTTGATTACTATTCCTCTCCTACACAATAGATCTGCATGCCTCTATCCACCCGCAATATTTCCTCCAAATTCCCAATCCAATTGACCCAACTGACCAAATCGACCACCCGCCTTTCTCTCCTCCACTCCCACTTCCCCCCAAGAAACCTCAGGACAATGGCGTCCTCAACCCAATTCCCGAAGACCATGAAGGGCGTACTAATCGAAAAGACAGGTGGAACAGATGTCCTCCAATACAAGACCGATCTCCCCATACCCACCCCAAAAGAAGGCGAAATCCTCGTCAAGAACGATTTCATCGGCATAAACTACATAGACACCTACTTCCGCACCGGCCTCTACCCCTCCCCCAAGCCCGAAATCCTAGGCAAAGAAGCCTCCGGTCACATCATGTCCCTTGGCCCTTCCGTCTCCGGCTTCTCACCCAACGATCGCGTGGCTTTCCTCAGTGGTAACGCAGGGTACGCAGAATATACCGCCGCGCCAGCTGCGAAAACACTCAAAATCCCCGAAGTCATTAAGTCGGTGGATGCGTGCGCTGCGCTGTTGCAGGGCTTGACGGCGTTGACGTTGACGGAAGAAGGCCATGCAGTGAAGAAAGGGGATTGGGTACTCGTGCTTGCGGCCTCGGGCGGCGTTGGGACGTGGTTGTGTCAAATTTTGAAGGCGAAGGGTGTACATACGATTGCTACAGTCGGTAGTGAGGGAAAGGCTGCGACTGCGAAGGAGAATGGAGCGGAGGTTGTGCTGGTGGAAGGGGAGGGCGTGGTACAGGAGAAGGTCAAAGAGTGTACGGATGGGAAGGGGGTGATTGCTGTGTTCGATGGGGTGGGGAAGAGTACGTTTGACAGGAGCTTGGAGGTGCTGGCGCGAAAGGGGACGCTGGTTAGTTTTGGGAATGCTGCTGGGGCTGTGGAGCCTTTTGCTATATCGTGAGTGATGTCTTCTCCTTCTGTATGGGGGAATAGAGAGGTGCTGATGAAGCTATAGGCGATTGTCAGCGAAAAATGCGAGGGTTGTGAGACCGACGTTGTTCAATTATATTGCTACGAGGGAGGAATTTGAGAAATACGGGAGCGAATTGTTCAAGCTGATGTCGGAGGATAACTTCATAACGCGCATTCATAAGATTTATCCTTTGAACGATGTGGCGAGGGCTCATAACGTAAGTTAGTCTTCGTTCGATTTAGCGAATGCTGTGCTAATGGAGATGCAGGACCTCGAGGGTCGGAAAACTATGGGCAAGCTTCTTTTGACGCCGTAGGTAGCATATTGATGCAATGATGAGTCCGAAATGACCATCCCTTTTGTCATAAATTTGCCGCATGATAGCTGTGCGGAAGCCTGACTTTGGATCCTCAGTTGTGCTTCGTGACTTCGAAGGTCTGCTCAAAAACCTTTTCCGGGTTTTCAGGGACGTCAACGAATCCACATCCTGTCTTGCGCACCTCGACGCCATAACTCTCTTCAGGCTCTCCGAAACCGTCCATGACACTCTTCACGTCCTCCTTTGCAACAGTGAATCCTTCTTGAGTAGCTTTATCACTAGTTTTGTCTTCTATCTGATGTCCTTTGTCTCCATTGTCAATTTGGGTTTTGTCGACAGCCTCCCTTGTTTGGACGTCGTTGCCCATGTTCGGCCCCACTCCTTCGAAATCCTCTTCGGCATCTCTATCAGTAGATTGAGCAAGCATGTTCTTCTTCTTCATCGGCAGCCACTCCTTCTCGGGTTCCCTCCATCCCGCCATCATTTCATTGGGTAGCACCTGATAGAACGAGCAATGCACGCCAATAATGGCATCGAAGTAGGAAATACCAAAGCTAAGCTGCGTAACCGTGGCGTCGAACTTCATGCCAACGAAGCACTTCTGCAGCAGCAGCTCCTCGATCCAGAACTCGTAGTGCTTGATTTCCGGGGTTGATGCGGCCAACGCAGCTTCCTCTTCCTCAGTCAAGTCTTCGCTCTCCTGATTGGGACTGAACCATGTCTTCGCTTTCAATTTTCCGACGATCTTGAGATCTGCGTATTGATCTTGCGCATAGAGACCTTGGGCCGAGCTATTAGGGAATACGATCTCAGTGACCTCAAAGCCAGTGTCCTCGACGCTCGTGATACGCCAAGTCTTCTCGTGAAGCTGGTCCTTGTATTTCTGAAAGATTTCGTCGTCTGCGTTGGCAGCCAGGGCAATCTTGAAGGTATTGCGAGCTCGTTCCGGACTGATCCCGCATTGGTAGTCGATGTCTAGTCCCTCCATCCACTTTTGATTCTCTGAGTACATACCGTGGTACATGCCTCCAAAAATCTCTGAGCAAGCCATGTTGAAGTCACCTGGTAAAAGAGGGTTAAGTTGTGTGATGGCCCAAAGTTCCCTCTCTGCCTTGTCGCAGATGACGCGGCTGGCGTTGATCTGATCTTTGTACTCCGGGCAGACGTCATGGTGTAGAAGGTAGTTGAGGAAGTTCCGGATGATATTGATGAGGTATTTGAGTTTCTCCTCGCCAGTGATCTCCCATTGAGCAGGAAATTGAGAAGCTCTTTTCGCTGCATTAGCTCTCGAAGCTTCTATACCCGCAGGAACGACTCACAGAAAGGATCTGAGACAGCCTTGAAAGTCCACTACCCAGACAGGGTCTCCTGGTTCGCCTCTATCAGCACTAACATAGTTGGTCGCGGTCAGCTCAGCGATTTCTGCAGTATTCATTGTTCCCAGTGCGTCGTTATCGAGCCCTCCGCAGAACATCTTGGGGCCTGCGTCGACACCTCCATGGATGAGATATCTGTCGAACATCCTTTTGCGTTCTGAATCGAGATTTCGCTTCGCAACATAACGCTGAACGGCCTTCTCGATGCGCCTGAGTGACAATTAGGGTCTCCAAAGGAGGTCGAAGGGGAGAACGTAATACGTACTGCGCGAAAGGGAAAGAACTTTAAGACGATCAGTGAACGACTTTTCAAAGAGCTTGATGGTTACTCACCTGTCATACATACTCTTCTCCTCTTCATGCTCAGCTGGGGTGAGAGGAGCGTCAACGTAATACTCCTCGAAACCTGTGGGGGCGTTCTGTAGTGTTGATCAACTGATCAGCAGAGTCACTTTCGGCTAAAGCTTGGAATATTACCAATCCTCTCTTGCTCTTTGGCTTTTTCTTCTTCTTCTTCTTAGTGCCAATCCCGATCTGGGCGTCTTTGTCGTCTTCAGGCCCTTCATCTTGATCTTCACCTTCTGCAGGGACCCTCCCAATGCTTGGATCTCCATTAGCTTCTTCTTCCCCTGGCTCCGTAATTGACACTTTTTTGGACTCGACGGTAGGCATGGCATCATTTCCGTTACAGGAGTCTTTCTTGGACGAGGTTTCGTTGACACTGGCGACTGTATTGTGGTTGATTTCGGTCAAGGCTGTAGTCTTCGAATAGCCATTATCATTCTTATGCTCGGCATTGTGATGCAGTCCAGGGAGGTGGTTAGACTTGACGTCAGCTGCATTCGCTTCACTTAGTGAGAAATTCTCGATGTGAGCTGCCAAGTCGTGGTGGTTCTCAGCCATTGCTTTTGATGCTTCTGATGCCTGTATGCCGTTCGTTCGTGTTGGCCGGCCGTCCATGTTGGTTGGTAAGTGAGAGATGAGTCTCGTCTAAGTGCAGAAGTGTAATGGGTAGCAGGAGTAATCGAAGAAAAAAGACGTCGCAATAAAGCAAGGGTGGAAGTAGATGTGTTTGAAGATGGAAGATGTCGTGTTGCAGTGTAAACGTGAAGGTGAAGTAGACTTCGAGAAAATAGTGAAGTCGATTCGAAGTCGCTCTTTGCAACTAGGATCAAAGTGATTGCATCTACTCCTTGTGGATGTTCGAATGATGCAAACAGACCTAGTGAAGTACTGTTTGCTAACGGTATCCAGCCTTTCAAACGTCACCTCGAACAGCACATTCAAAGGTAGCTGATTGGTCAACGCGCAGCTCCCGCTCGTGAATTAACTTCTGTATCGCTGGATACTGTAGCACAGCAAGTATGCGAAACCAGCAGTGACTGGCTACCTAATGGTGTTTGCTACTTCATGTAGTGCTTCCCAACGACGAAGCCGCATTTCCCACTTCCGACTACGAACGCGCTTCATTTTCTGGCATTTGCCTTTGACCAACCATAAAAGATACGTGTCTGCAGCTGCTTAAGCAATGGATTTCTTAGTTATGGGAGACAGAAGCTGAAGAGTGCATAACACTTGATTAGTCAGCCTCGACGTCCTCCAATAAGCTCTAGGTAAGGTACCTTAGGGATAGGTATCCGGTTAGGGGTTATTGGCACTAATTCCGGCCACGCAAAATCTGCTCCTTATTGTAGTCGATCATCCTTTCTGCTTGGCCGGAATACAAGCTCAATCGCTTCAAGCCCCTTCGGTCACTTCGGAAATGGTATTTTCTAGGAGCCTGACAGGTCGAGTCTAGGTAATACGTGGCCTTCAATTCCCTTCACTTTTCTTCACTTCATGGCTATGCTCAAGGCTTCACGTCGTCGACGATATATTAATACCCCCCTTCTGCTCAGCATGTAAACAGCAATACCTCGCCTTCCCGAAGATGGCGGACAAAAAGTCCTATCGAAAGTCTCAACTTATCGCTTTTGACAACGTCGCTGCTGGCCAGTAAGTCATACCATTTTCCCATGTATGTCAATGATCATAGTTGAAAATCGGCCATAGCGATGGTGTTCTTTCAGATCCGTCAGGCGAGATCGTCGTCAAGCCTTGCAAGCTGTCTGAAATCAATTTCTACGAATCCACTCCGGCGCATCCGGATTTCATACCTCATATCCCTACTTTCATGGGCAGACTCTCCCTTGGGCCCGATACAAGTGTAGCGCAGGCAGCTGGAACACTCATCCTACCAGGCGAAACGATCCCAGATCCACAGGCTGGATCCGGTATCGCTGGCGCAGCAGTAATTGAGAATGCATGGAAAGATTCTAGTGGCGGGAAAATACAGACCGATTTGGCGATCGTCTTGGAAAATGTTGCAAGAAATTACAAGAAGCCAAACATACTCGATGTCAAGCTGGGTGCAAGACTATGGGCAGATGATGCTCCCGCAGCTAAGAGAGCGAAGTTGGATAAAGTTGCTGAAGAGACGACGAGCAAGCCTCTCGGTTTTCGCATCGCTGGCATGAAGACTTACCAAGGCGAGGACATGGTCGGCAAGGGAGACGTTACGGCAGATGGCTACAGGTTCTACGACAAGTTTTACGGACGCAGCTTCAATGTCGATACGGTCGCTGAAGGATTCCAGGAGTACTTCTTGCTGCCCAAAGGAACGAAGGTGGAAGGACCTACCAGGAAAGTGATCAGGAGGTTCATCGGAGATTTGAAGGAAATGGAAGAAGTGATCGAGAAGGAGGAAAGCAGGATGTACTCAGCGAGTCTCTTGTTCGTCTACGAGGGTGACGCACAGGCTCTTCAGGACGCATTCACGAATGAAAAGGATGTCCTTGCCTCACTTCAAAACTATTCGCCTTTTGATCACGACACTGACGACAACGAAGTTGATGAGGATACACAATCCAAATTCCCAGCCATCCAGAGTCTCAAGCTCATCGACTTTGCGCATGCTCAGTGGACTCCAGGCCAGGGACCGGACAAAAGTCTCTTGCATGGGATCGGGAATGTCATCAAACTACTTTCTGAGATTGCAGGATGAACATGCCAAAAACGCTGTTCATTAGAACTGCAAAACTGCCACTTCATTTCTTGCTTCAATATCGGATTTTTTGCCTCGAAATATGAATATACATTGATCTTGTTTAAGCCCGAATGCTGAAAATATATACCATTCTTCCTACCCTCTCCTTCTCCTTCTTCTTTTCTTTGCAGTGAATGATATGCATAGATATAAGCCATATATGAGGTCACTGGCCATGCACCGGAAGCTGTCAATGTCCACAATGTCGCTGGCTCTACCAGCCCTAGACGAGCGACTCGACCTCAAAGCAACTAACCCCAAGAAAGACTTCGACAAAAACGCTTTCTATCTGGAGTGGTTCATGGGCCTGGGTACCATCAACACCGACATCGAGAACCCCACTGACATGCATCACGCGTTGTGTCGCTTATGCGCAATAAGTACAACCATTCTTCAGCATCACCTCCTGGAATGAGGCCTTACAATTTACCAGAGAAGCGTTCGAGCGGCAAGCTCCCCTTTACGAGCCGGTCTCAGGACCTCCGGAACCAGTATTGGCATTCGTGACCCTGACCCTCCAAGGCACATTTTCCCCAACGAATACAAGCGCCTACGCCTCGCAAATATTAGGACGACGGAGGAAGCAGCTCTCGGACCGCTCCCAGATGACTACAAGAATGACTTCCCTCCCTTGTCGAAAGCGGTGATCGACGACTGCAAACAAAAGATTCGCCTTAAGTTGAGAAAGCCGGCTATCAGAAGCCAAAAGCTAGGGACGCTGTAGAAATTAAGTTTAACAAAGCTATCCAAGACAGACTAGGGCCCAGTACAAGCTACTTATTACTATACCTTCGACAAGTGGTGGTTAGAATGTAAGTTTCCCTGTCCTTAAAGCTGGGCTACGGCGTCGTTGCTTGACTAACACGAATCGAGTCCGAAAGTGAAAGATGCACTATCTCCTCAAGGGAGTTCCGCCCCCATATGCCTGGCGAAGGCTCTATCCCATGGTTCGGCAGGGGCCTCGTTCGTAGTCAGGGTTAGGTCAACGAGGCCGAGGGTTGCCGATCCATGGGATACTGGATGATGCTCCAAAGTCTTCCTGATGGCACGGGCGCCTCTCAAGCTCAAGAGCCGGATACAATGGGGGTCTCGCGGAGAATAGAGCGGGCAGGGGAATTGAACCAGAGGAGGATAAGGGGTAGGAATAAGCTTACGGAGTCTCATGCAGTGTGGGTGCGAAGCGATATGAGAGCTCATTCATGATGACGATCGTGATTGGACCGTGAAAACTGCGAGCGGGACCGTAGTGAGGGGTTGGAAACCAACGTTGCTGGAACCATTGAAAAGACACCAGTTGTTTCACATCACAACTAAATCCTTCGTCTATCGCCACAGCTCGCGCTCAAATTTTTTTGCAGAAAACTGGGCTCATGTGAACCACGAGAAATCCCACGACGCATATTCCCAGTTACCCGAGTGGTCTTTGTGCACAGTACCAAAGCCATTCTAATAGCGAAAGGCGTAATGCACTTGTCCTAGAGACAACCCGACATAGCGTGCTTGTACATAGCATGGTCGAAATAAATGAGCCTACAGCAGCCCTAGCGTCATATCTATAACCCAGCTCACAGAGCATTTTTCTAAGAAAATGCAAAAGACCAATGAAAAACACAGGTAGCGCAGTGAAACAGATAGCGGCTTCAATCACCGCAAACAGTTGATGGAATAGCGTCGTAGAATAATTGTCACTACTTTAATACTGAATAGCTGCTTTTGGCGTTGACAACCAAAAGACTAGTATTCCCAACGTCTCAGACTGAGCAAACATCATCGCCTCGAAATTCATGTCTGCTTCTCCAGTGTTATGTAGAGTACTCTCCAACCTACGCTTTACGACATGTGGCAGTCCTGGCTTCATGCGTAGTCGAATTGAGCATGGCACTGTACTTTAGGCCCGTGAACAGACCTCTGAGGTCCAATTGAAGGGCAGCACACTTAAAAGATCCTGACAATTGAAATACCAATAAATTAGATGGAAGGTTTCTGGGTTGTCCCTTGGTGAAGGTGGTGCCACCAAGCGCCTTCGGAATAAGCGCTTGGAGGCCGCGCTGCGTGAGGAGAAAAACTCACTGCCGATGCAGATTACAATTCGTCTTTCTCTTCAAAACGCTAATGATACAAGTAGACAGATAGCTTGTAGTAAGAAGTCATAGCGCCCGTCTTTGGGATTTGCGAGCTCGTACTTGAGCTGGCTTTCCTCAGCAGTTAGCCCTTCTAGGTTGGCATAGAATTTTGATTTCTACGCAAAGACTACCTCTTTAAACGACCTGCCAACTCCTCTCCAAATGTCGTTGCCAGGTCTTGATCTTCTGTCTGCACATGTTGAAAAGCCGCCCACACTACCTACTGTCCACGAACTCAAAGAAGGCTCCGAGTGGAGGTTTGAAGTTGCGTTCGGGACCCAGGTCGAGGTCAAGGTACACTTGTATCCCAACACAAACCGTAGAGGGAAGGAACATGAAGCATGTAGTTCAAAGCTGACATCGGTCTCATAGCTCCTTTCCGGTACCGCCGAGCTTTTCGGCACCGAGCTCGCTCTGCAACAACCTTATACGTTTACAGGTTCAAAGGCAGCCATCTACACTTGGCATGGCTGCCGAATTGAGGTCCTTGGCGAGTGCCAAGTCGAGTACATTGCTGAAGAGACCCCCATGATCAGCTATGCAAACCTACACTTCGCCCTCGAGAAACTACGAGAAGAAATCTCAGCAGGAGGAAGAGATGGTCCCCGGGTGCTGGTGGTTGGCCCTGAGAACGCTGGAAAAACAAGCCTCGTCAAGCTGCTCACAGCATATGCTACACGATGCGGGCGACAGCCTATCGCAGTCAATCTCGATACTAAGGAAAGTATGCTAAGCATACCAGGAAGCATTTCTGCTACGACCTTTACTTCTATCATCGATGTAGAGGAAGGCTGGGGAAGCAGTCCAACGAACGGACCCACACCAGTGCCCGTCAAATTACCGCTAGTATACTACATGGGTCTTGCGAATCCTGAGGATAAGACAGCTGTGTACAAGTCTGTCATTGCGAGGCTCGCGCTTTCCGTCGTGAACAGACTGCAGGATGATGCTGATGCGAAGGGGACAGGGTGCGTAGTAGATACACCTGGCGTCATCAGTCAGGGAAAGGGAGGCTATGAGGTGATACAACACATCGTCTCTGAGTTCTCAAGTAAGCTCAACAAAATGTGCAAAGGCGCTACAACACCTGACTAACGTCAATGTGTAGTCAACGTAGTCTTGATCCTTGGCTCAGAGCGACTTTATAGCGACTTGATGCGGCGATTCAGCGCACACAGGACCAGTGCTGGCGAACCAATATCTGTCGTCAAGTTAGATAAGTCTGGCGGCTGTGTAGACCGCGATGAAGGATATCTCCAGCAATATCGGCAAGCTCAGATTCGAGAGTACTTCTTCGGCGATGCCAAGAGCACTCTAAGTCCCCACACGCAGCAGGTCGATTTCGATCAAATGAGCGTCTACAAATTGGCAGAATGTGAGTAGTCATTTTGCATTCATACTTCTTGGCTTTACTGACAATTCGCCACAGCATCCTCTGCACTCCTCGCCTCACTACTTCCAGGAGATGCCGCTGAAGACAGTCTACCTCCTCCCATCTTCGACAAGATAGACCCTTCTCCTCAGATGCAGAATGCTATCATTGCCATTGTGCACGCTGATCCAAACGATACGCAAGACAACATCCGTGATGCTAGTGTCATTGGTTTCATATACGTTGCCGAGGTTGACGAGAAGCGGAAGAAGATGAAGGTCTTAGCGCCTTTAAACGGCAGGCTACCGAATAATGCTATGATATGGGGTGCATGGCCTGAAGGAGTTGCAGATTTGGTTGGTTGATAGGCCAACTTCATGCCACGAGTACCTTTGTTACTTTAGCGAGGCGTTGGGGAAAACGTATAGTCTACGAGTACAGCATGTGTGCTTTCAAAACTTGGAAACCTATATTATACGCAATACCGATGCTCTTTGTCCATGAGCTCGCAATTGAAATTTATGGTAACCAGCTATTAGCCGTCGATCTTGAACGTCCGTACTCTAGAAGAGGTCACCCCCGAACCGTCCAAACTCCCCAACCGTCCACTCGTAGGGCTAAAGCCCGTAGTCCTCCCGAAAAGCACCCTAGGACCCGCCTTCCTGGTACAAAGCGGGAATCCTCCGGGGACAGACCTTGCCGCCTAAGCAAAACGCTGTGGGGTGTTCGTTCTGGGCGTCTACGGGCTTCAGCCCTACGAGTGGACGTTTGGGGAGTTTGGAGGTGACCGTGGTGACCCCTTCTACTATCTAGCCAATCCCGCTTGCCAACTTCATACACAGAACGCGAAAAGCCAGACCTTTCCGCAGCACCATCTTACATGAGGATATAAAGCGACGGCCTACAAGAAGCCGCGGGAACGACTCACATGTCGCGCAAGCACCAAACTCGACAATGTTGAAATGAAGCGACGCGATAGGAAACCAACGTCATGTGAGCCATGCCGCAAAATGAAGATTCAATGTGATCACACCGTTCCCACTTGCGAGAATCATGAAAGACTCGTACTCTTGTTGCTCAGTCCTTCTACCACCCTGCTCCGATGACTTGACTTCGCAACGAGATCAGATCGAATCTCGCAACTAGAAGGTATTGGACATAGCGCAGAAGAGTACGTTCTTGGCTCCATAAGGCCTCAAAAACTTGACGCGGACAAGCCCGAGCACAAGCGGCGTTGTTTTCAATGGACATCGGCCAGTTGAACAGGCGCTGGGCTTTCAGCACCCGAATCATTCTGCATCGACTGGGCCTTCAAGCCTGGCCTCAACGAGCTGGGAAGACGTTTCGGCCGTCATGGCTGCCAGTGGCCGCCTCTCGGAGGTACTGAGTACTCAAGCCGCTACTCTACTGCCCGGCAAAGGTCGTGTGGAGCCAGATTCAGTCCAAAATGAGTACACCGGCGAGCTCGTAGGGCTTCTACGTCCTTTCTCGATCTTCGAAGACTTGGCTCATCCCCATTTCTTAGCTATCCAGGCTTCTACCATTGCATAATCCTTGGTTCTAGGGGCTCTTCCCTATGTCAAGGTTTTCATCGAGCAAGCCAATATCAGTGATGAAGCTCTGTCCCTGACGATTACCGAAAATACTCTTCGCCCACGGACCGTTCCCACTCCAATGACTATTAACGAGTTCCACTTATCGTTCACGGGTCAGGACCTGCGTTGGGAGTTCGTTGGCTTTCTGTTTGCTTGTGCAGGGCGCTCTGCCAAGGTTAACCCACTTGGTGACTTTCTGAATGCCAATTCCGAGGTAATCGATTGTACTACCTTTGTGCATCAGCTTATGATCGCGAGTAACACATGCGCGTCATTGTCCCATTGAATTGGTGGCGCGCTGGATGATAATTTGATCTGGCTGCTTTACAAGAATTTACTCTTTTTGACGATGCACTACGGAGAATTCAGTTTGTTCCCTATCTCTAATCAGCTACACATCACCAGGGATTGGCACTGATTTAGGTCCATTAGTGTGGCAACGCCTTGGTGATCTGTTTACAGACATCTTCTCTATGGGTATCTACCGAGAGCCTCAACATCCCGAGCAGGTGCCATTCTTCCTGCAGGAAACCAGACGGAAGATATTTGCAGCAGCCTATAAGAGCGACAAGACTCTAGCTACGTATCTGGGGCGATCGCCAAGAATCCCCAAACAATACACCTATGTACGACCACCGTTAGACATAAGTGACCAGACGCTTGTGGCAAAGGGTTTGGCCCTTGACAGAGTGCTTTCATCGCTCGATGCTAATGAATGGAATACTGAGGGTAGTATGTGGCCAGCGGGCTTCATTTGTTTACGAAACACTACGTGCACGTTACGCGAAGAGATTCTGGAACTTTCTCTAGGCAATGATCGTCATGACATGGTCCGCAGTTTGAAGTAAGTCTTACGCCAAGTCTATGATATGTTTATCCTCATGAATTTTCCTTAGTGACATTTGGAAACGTTGCCAAGAAGCATGGGACGCCTTCCCAGATCACCTCCACTACGAGATCAGCTGCTGGGACTGTGGCAAGCCGCTTGGTGTCTGTCTCATGCTTTTGTCCGTCTACCTCGACTATCTGAACAGTGAATTTCACATTCAGAGGCTCTTGTCCAAATACTCCGAGGCAGCCACTCATTCCCTGCTTGAGACCTCAAACAAGATGCTCACTACAGTCATGGTACTCATCAAACAGCACAGCCTCACACACGAAGTACAAAGCGACTATGCCTAGACAGTCCTACTCTACGGCGTATCGAGCGCCGCTAGCCGCAGAGCTAAGCCGCAGCTCACGAACCAACCATTCACTTCCTCCTCCAATGTCCCGATCTGAAGTCATCAGAAGTCTGAGCGTACTGATCTCCTATCTTGGGTGGGTAACACGCCCTGGCGATGGGAACTATGCGACTTGTAGCGAAGCAAGCAGAATGCTTACACGGATCCTCGATGAAGCGCTTAATCCACAGTCGATGCCTCCCAATCAACAATCACAACAGCCTGTACTCGAGCCTGCTAGGAATGAGGATATGCTCGCGCCAGTCGAAGATCAGATCATGCTGGAATCAAATCGGAATGGAAATGAAACGCTGCCTATGGATGGTGAAGCATTCCTCGACTGGTTCGATAGCGTGTACTGGAATGATCCAGTGGTCTTTTGATGGCTCAGAGTACAGCGGTGATCCAGAAAGAACCCCACATCCATGCTATAAAGTGATGGGGCAAAGGCTATGCAGAGAGACTGATTTGATTGGTAACAACCCCTGGAAAAGGCAAATATAGCGCCCATCACCCTGAGGAATTTGCCACGAGCACGACTCATATTAGCTCAGTAGATCTTCCCAAGCTTCTGTCCTTGCAAAACTTAAAGCCGAACTCCTTTCAAAAATCTCTGCACACGGTAAATGACATTACCGTCATTACGCGCCTTCCTGGATGTCCTTACTCTGTAGACCAAATGATGGGGCTCTGTTGAAGCGAATCGTTTCTCACGTTCGGAGTGAGTGTGTCCCGGTGCTGGCAATAAGATATCGTCTTGATGCTACCAACCATCGTTCATCTGGATAGAACCTCCATACCTTTCTCGGCCTATTAATTTTATGGGTCCAACTTTAAGCATGTCGAAGCTAAATTGTATATTAATATTTGCCACCTCGCTAGCACTTGCCTGATCGAGCTCTAATGTCTTACCAGAGTCTAGGGTACTTAGACGTAAGCAGGTGTTTACCCACCTTTGACTCTACTTTCGCACTTTACAATCGTTGTATCCATCACTTCTGGTCCCCTTATGCAAGAATCGCTAATGCTTTCTCATTCATGCCTCGTTCCATACCATCATCATCGTCAATGCAACCTTCTTAGCCCCTCCACCATCTCCCTCACCCCCTCCACCCCACCCCTCGCTTTCCCAACCTCCCCCAGCGCTTCAACAATCTCTTCTTGCACAGTGCTTCCCAGATCTAAAAAGGCTTCGACTAATTCCCCGTCCACGAATCGAAACGGCTCTTCCGCCTCTCTAACTTGGTTTTTGAACGCCCTATACGTATTGAACGGCACGTTGCCCAAACTTTGAACCAAGGGCGCCAGGGCAGCTTGCAATCTCATAAGGAGATCGCGGTGACTCGGCGCAATGAGGCCGAAGAGGTAGATACTCCCCTCAACAGTCCCCATAAACGCTTTGGGCACGACAGGCGCAGGGTTCTTGCTATCAACCTCGACTTCGAAGCTGCGGATCCTGTTCACCATCTCCCCCAAGCGGATCTCACTCTCCACCTCCAACCTCCGTCTATCATCCACTGTCACACCCACCACGTTCTGCCTCAGTACCATCAGATTACCCTCCGCATCTGCCTCAAGCCATGTATCCTCGCTCACATGAGCCACGGCTGTGCCCCATGCCGTTTGGAAGTGGCGTCCTGTTTCGACAAGGGTGTCATCGAGACCGCCTTGGCCGGGTGTGTAGGTGGTTATGGAAATGGATTTCATGAGGTCAGCGATTGCGATTTGGTTGTTGTGGATGGATATGTCGATGGGGGCGGTGGAGGTGCGGTAGGTGGCGCGTTTCTCGAGGTGGCGGTTGATGAGGGAGTAGATTACGACCTGGATAATACATTAGCTGGTGCAGGGAATAGGGGAAAAGGGAGGTTCATACTGTTTTTACAAGTGCTGCGACGATGTTGCCGTTGATGGCGCCGAGCGCGCGACAGGCGCCTTTAACGGGGAGCTCGGTGATGACCTTGAGGGTTCGTTCGGTGGTCACTGCGAATACGATGATTCTACCGCGGATGTTTTTGTCTTGCTCGTCGTCTAGATAGGCTGTGCCGACGACGAAGCGTTCGACCAGCTCGCCGGAATCTTCGCGGATATCTGCTCTGACGACGCTTTCGACGAGCTCTTCTTCATTGAGTTCGTAGGTGTCGAGCTCTTTGAACATGACCTCGTCTGCAAGCTTGAAATGCCCTTGAACTATTTCTTGCGATCGACGTAGTGATCTGTGGATTGTACCAATGCCAAAAGCCTTGAGCTTGGTTGAGTAGGCTATCCTTCGTACCGTCTCTCCAATTGGCAGCGTTTGAACATGCGTAGTGCGCTCAGTGTCGACAAGCGCAATCCTGACGTCTTCCGGAGTAGCTATCGCGATAGCACCAGGATAAGCCTCTGCATCGAACGAACAGATACACGATGCTTTCTCGGCAGTGACTGCAGAGTAAACGATGCGGCCTTCAGACCCATAGATCAAGCTTGGATGCTCGCATGTAGCGAACACGTTGGAAAGCCCATCACTTCTTGAGAGCGCTTTGAAATTGGCCTGCTCTGTGCCAAGTACTACGACTTTCTTTGACGAGAGTGTTGAATTGTTGACGTCCAAGAAGAATGTAATTACCTCGCCATTTGCCATTGCTATGAACAGCGTTGGTGGCTGTTCAGGAAGAATCTGAGCCAGAACGATCGAGCGCGGTACTGAGACTGCCTCATCGCTGACAACAATTTTCTGCACGGTCTCAAGCGTATCAACCTTCAGAAAAGCTACCGTGGCGCTTTGCCAAAAACCAACAAAGCAAAGGTCCGTTGACAGATGAGGGACATGGATGCAAGCAATCTGGCCTTCCGCTGCGAATTGTCGTCTTGCCTTGACTTTCAGATCACTCTTGAGATCCAGGCTTACAGCTTCTAATCCACTCACAGACAACGCAAGAGTTTCAAAGTTACCTGACGCGGCCGTGATTGTGGTCCCATTTGGAGGGGACCACTCTGAAAGGACCATGCCATTTTCTGAGTCCATAAGCCTGGCTGAGGATCCAGTGACTTGAAGAAGACGATCATTTGGAAGATTCTCAGCAAGGAGAGTGCTTTCTAACATTGAGAAGCTCTTGAACTCTGCCCTTTCTTCTACCTCTCCATCGGGTTGAAACTGGAATATCCTTGTTTCTCCAACAAAAGTCGCAACAAGTGTGTCAATACTTTCGCTAGTATCGCTCGACCGTAGCGCAAAGAGGTCAGTGGCATGAGCCATCTCTCCCAGAACACCCTGGTCTTCCAGGCCGACACCACTACGAACGCTTCGAAGACTTCCATCCTGGAAAGCGCCAGAACCAGTCACTATTCGTGCTTGGCCAGAGGAATACTCATTGGTCTGTGCTTCGCCTGATCTGCTACCCATGTCCATAATCGTGAAGTCCAATATGGGTGCAATGTTCGAAATAGTTTGAATAAGCTCGACGCCCTGCTCCTGGATTTTTACATATTGTGAATCGCCTTGATGAGAACCAACGAACATGTAGCCTTGGTCCAGGTAAACAAGCACCGAGGCTCGTGAAGTCTCTCCAATCACATCAAGCTTCCAGCCTGTTACTTCATTGTCGATGTCAAGCACGAGCATCAGGAGATAAAGCTTCCCATAGTCGTCTGCAAGCAGCCAACGTTGGTTGTCGATCTGCGTCCATGTCACAAATTGAGTTGCTTCTTCCAGGTTTTGGCTTAGTATTTCGCCCTCAACGTTGTCGAGGTAGCTAACAGAGGTTTCGGCAACGACAAGTAGACCGTCTGATGATCTGTCAGCGTACTCGTGCTCCTCTGCCCTGGCTGCAACCTACAAGCTGGTCCTGGTACAGGTATCAAATGACTTGCGCCCAGCTCCAAGTCATTTCGGGTGCCAAGTATGGTCTCTAAATCGGCACTACCTGGATCTCCACTTCCACCAACAGTATAGTCGAGCTTGCGTGAGCTCAGACATACTTTTTGATGGTTGTCCTCGTAGAGAAAGGCAAGCCTGGGTGCTTCACCCTCTCCACCCCGTGGGTACAAGAAGGCCACCGAACGCACGAACAAATCCGATATTCTTGCCGGCACTGGATCTCCCAGTGTCCCAATCTCACCTAATCCCTTCTTTTTGCCCTTTTGCGAGATAGGTATAATTGTAACGATGCCATCATAAAGGAAAAGCGACATAAATCGTCTGGTAGGGTCGATCAGACATCGGTCCTCGGACTGCGAATCTCTTGATGTCTTGTCGGCTTGATCTCGATAGGTTTGTTCCGTTCGTAATTGACCTGCGCCTGAGTCCCAGGATACCGTGAAATACATACACCGATCCGTCCCAACGAAGAGGTGGTCTGTTGCGGAATTCGTGGGGCATAATTTGTCCAGCATTGAGACTTTACCATAGAGCCGGCGTGTATTGATCAAATTTATTCCATCAGATGTCTGGGTGTATATCTCGAGCCTGTTGGCTTTTCTGCATAATTATCAGTCTCACTTCCCTATGCTTTGGATGTACTCACGCCAGGACTAGACATTCTTCATCCGGACGTAGAAGTTTGAGCTTCAGCGCATGCCTCACACTGGTGGACCGATGTATTGGAGCGAGATATGCCATATCTGAGCAGTATACGCCTGATCTAAGAGGTAGAGTACTCTGATATACTTTAATACACTCCCGTCCAGACCGTTACGGCCATTCGGGTTTCGGCCGATAAGCTGAGAGCCAATGGATAAGCTGTGTAGCCGCGCGGGATGTTACCGATTTCTAGCGCGTTTTGACATGCGATCGACTATCGATTTTACTTTATCGAACTTCCCACTCACAAGTTTCACAAGCCAACAAACATGCCTCGTAAGAAGAAAGGGCTTCCCGCCCATATCAAAACTATGGGGGAGGCTGAGGATAATCTTCAGCGTCAGCAGGAGGATGCGCTTCATCCTGAACCATCATTGGCTGCCGGCCCTAGCTCTGACCTTCCCAATTATATTGGCTACCAGGAATTTCGGCGTCTACACCTTTTAAATCTCAAAACGAGCGTGGAAACAGCGCTCCAACCGCTTCCAGACGAGGGAACGGAGGATATGGAGGACTATCTACCGCTCCAAGATGGCGATATGGATACCTTACCGCTTCCAGATGCTGAGATGGAGGATACCTTACAGCTCGCAGATGCCGAGGACACCTTGCAGTTCCAAACTGTCGAGATGAAGGACGATGTACCTCTATCAAGAGCGGTGATTGACGAGTACAAGCAAAAAATTCGCCTCATGTTGACAAAGGCCGGTTATTACGCCAATCGCCCCACCACAATGAACTCCAAGGATGCAAAGGAAGCCAAGCTAAAGGCAGAAACTCTCAAGAAGCTAGGACCTGTTGTCAAGCAGTACAAGCTGCTCGTAAATCCATCTACGAAGCGTAGCTTACTGCTACAGTATCCAAACAGGGAGCTTGGGCAAGAGTACCGTGCTGCGAGTGGACAGAAGCCTCTTGAGCTTCGTATCAAGCCAAAAACTGGAATAGTCGAGGTCGATATCCCAATCAACACCCACGCAAATTACGACAAGGTCAAAGGCATTGAGTACGGAGAAGCCATGCGCTCAAGTCGCGTTCTGCAGCAAGGAGGCTCGTACGGTCTCGCAGGTGGGCTGGGCGTTGGAGCAAAGCCACCGGCGAAGGATGGTCGGCGAGCAACTGCTCCAGAGGGACCGTCACAGGAGAAACTATTGAAGAATTTCGAAGACGCAGACAACAAAGGCCATGTGATGAACAAGATCACTTTAGGCGGTCTGATAGTCCCATTTAAGGACGGCGATCCTATCTACATGATTGCAACATTCAAAGGAGGTAAGTCGAACCTCTCAAGTCACAGTAACTCTTCACTCACCATACTATAGATACCTGCACCTGGACAAAGCTTGACGCCATGGTACAGCTCCGTCCTAAGTTTGACCATCTCGACGCCCTCGACGATCAAGGCAAGTCAACCTCCCGCGGTGGGGGAGCTGACGAAGAAGAGGCCACCGAGAGGCCTGAGAGGGAGGCTAGAGCTGTCAACATGGCTGTCAAGTCCGCCGAGACTAACGATGAGTTGGATATGTATGGTGGCATGAGTGAAACCCGCAAGCTACTCATTGCTATGAGAGACGAGCCATGGCAACGCTTGAAATGGATCGATCAAGATGTCAGCCACTTCAGTGCTGAACGCCTTGTGTGTTGCTAATACTCCATAGGATGATGAGTCGTTTGATGTATACGATGAGAATCTTGTCTACCAAAATCCGGACAATCCTCCCCAATTAGTCTCCGAGATGACCAACGAGCAGTACCTTGATGCGATAAGTTGCCCTCGAATTGATCCAACCAAGCAGGGAGAGAACGTTATGACTGGGGGCCACCCCTCCACTGTAGAGTCCAATGCGGATGGAGACGAGGAAGAGCTGAATCTCGACGACACGGAAGACGACCCTGAAGACGGCGATGACGAGTTGACCTTACCCCCTGGTGTTGTATATCCTGATCTCATGATGCAGATACGTGTAGAAAATGCTGTCAGGAAAATCTGCCTTTCCTCACAGACCAAAGAGGCTGCCCAGGAACGAATCCTCAAGCAGAAGGTTCTGACCAATTCTAAGCTGGCGACCTGGACTTTCTTGTTCCCGGGCAACAAAGACCACGCCTACTATGAATGGCGTCTATCTGAAGAGAGGGCTGGAAGGGGTATCGAACCGGAGGAAGACATGGCCTAGGGATGCTGTTGTGGCATCTCTTGCTGTCGACTACAAGATTATGCGGGAGTTTATGATGACAATGTACATGGTCATCATGGCAAATGGTTGAAAATGCATGCATAGCGACTGGTGTAACGGCTTTATCTTTTAGAGATACCCTACAAAGCGTGATTGAGTCGATGAAACATACAGCAGTCTTTCTGCAACATTACATTACCTCAATATGGTTTTAGGCCACTCTGTTTTCGATAGCCCACGCCACAAGTCTGAAGAGCTGACTTTTTACTCCCAACATTACTCACAATAGCATTAAACAGATTTCCGCTTGAACAAGATATTTCGGCCTTTGACATGCAAAAGGCAACAAGCCGGCATTTGGTATCTTTGCAGCAGGTTTTGAAACAGTACCGTGAAGTTCTTCAAGGGTTCATTTTCTGCTTCGAAGAATCAACCGACAACTTTGCGTACAAAGAAAAGCCCTTCTTGGCGTCGAACACACGAAGTTGCGCAATCTGAAGACCCTTACACTGCTGTTTCGACATCGTAATACCCTAAGATATTCCTTGATACGCTTAGCGCGAAACCGGCGCCAGCGATAGCTTGACTAACACACGAAACAGCCACAACGCCTAGGCAACTTTCGACCTTGAAAAACCAAGAAGAAAGCAAAAAGTGCTGGAATCTAACCAGTGGCTTACTCAGGAGTCGAACCTGGTACCCTTTCAGGTTGCTAACCCTGAGTACTTTTCAGGAGTTGAACCTGGCGTATTGGGGTCGGATCTTCGCAGCATTGAGCCTCTGTGCATTGGAGAACTGAACTTTACAGTTACCCATTCGAACACTTGGAGTCGAACCAAGTGACATCTTTAACATAAGCTAAAGGCTTTTACATGTTGTCTCTCAACCACTTGGACCAAATGACCGATGATATTAAGCCAACCAACATAATGACAAATATATTCCATAATTTGAACTTTGCACAAAAGCCTTGGCACACACACCTTACAGTCCGTTCTGCGCATTCTTCTCTTTCACTGCAACATTCAGTATTGACGGCTTTTATACGCGACTAACATTGCATCTTAAGCACAATCGCACCAAGGCCTCATTTCGCTCATTGTCGTCAAAGCCTCAATTCAAGGAGTCACGCGCTTTGTATGTACTGGTACAAAGCGCAGTATATCGTCGAGAGTGAGCCCTGATATCACAACAGCATCAACGCGGTTAAGACGCATGCGACTATACGTTGATCAATTGTGTACAGATCAAGTGGCTGTTACCAAATCATTCGCGAAAATTCAAGATGCAAAATGCGCAAGAATAGGGGCTACGAATGTCGTTTGATATGTTCATTGAAATATCAAATATATGCGCAATCCCACTCAGTACACCCAGTCCTCTAAAGTAATGAGCTAGAGGTCAACTTACCAAGCTTAGTTGGATGCGACGAAGCAGCAAGTGGAAAACGTTGGCTTAGAAACATTTCGAGTACTATTCAAGAGGCTCATAATCTAACAATGGACCGTTCATGACCCTAGGGACGAGAAACATGTTGAGGAGGCTAAAGTGATGTGCATTTGGGTGCGAGGATGAGAGGATGTCGTTGGAGAAAGCGCTTCCGCGCCTGGCGGCCGCACGATGACGCCTCTAGTTCCCGCTGTGCATATACCACGGAAATTTTGAGTCGAAGATTTTGGACGCGACTGAAGATGTGTTACCGTGTCGGAAGAGTCTAAGAGAACACTTCATGACATAGTTCAATCTCGGCTGCGGGGAAGTTGCCACAGCATGGAGATCCGAGAAGATATTTGATCCAGAATGCCCGCATCACAAGAATTGGAAGATCGTCGGCCATTAACACCAAAAATTAGAATGGATCACATTCTCTCCAGCAGTCCAGGAGTCGCTGCTTCAGTAGGCGTACTAAATGGCGGGTTCAACGGTGTTGCCGCCGATCCTGGGATCGTGAATGGATACATCAAAGACTCTACCTTGGAAAATTTGGCTTTGCCAGACATGGGAGCAGTCGCGGGGGAAGCGATGCAACTTCAATTGCAGGACGGGACCACGTACCAAGGCGTGAGCTTCGGAGCAAAGAGAAGCATTGCAGGAGAGTTGGTGTTTCAGACAGGCATGGTGGGATATCCAGAATCAATTACAGATCCTTCTTACAGAGGACAAATCTTGGTGGTCACATTCCCATTGGTGGGGAACTATGGGGTGCCTTCGCGAGATACCATGGATGGTATCCTAGGACATTTACCTGCACATTTCGAAGCTGCTCAAATCCACGTCTCCGGACTTGTTGTTGCATCCTACGCTGGAGAAGACTACTCGCACTATCTCGCAACATCCTCTCTAGGTACATGGTTGAAGGAGCAGAACGTGCCCGCGATGTACGGCGTGGATACTCGAGCGTTGACGAAGAGAATTCGAGAAAAAGGTAGTATGCTTGGAAAGATGGTCGTGGAGGCAAAGAAAGATAATGCTATGGTCAACGGTCACACGGGACACGAAAGCCGAACGAGCCAGGCCTTGTACGAGGAGATAGAATGGTTTGATCCAAACACAAAAAACCTTGTGGCCGATGGTGAGAGTATCCCGCCTGCCAATCGAATCCCTCGCCGACCTCTGACAGCTGCCAGTCTCGATCCAAGAGCCTCGCCTTTGTTCTCCACCTGCGGCCTCGGCTTTATTCCATCCTTCTGGCCGTCCTGTCAGAGTTTTGTGCGTTGATGTAGGACTGAAGTACAATCAGCTTCGTTGTCTAGTATCCAGAGGATTAGAGGTGCTCGTGGTTCCTTGGGACTATGACTTTCCACGGCTCGCTGGCCAAGATTGTGATGGGCTATTCATTTCGAATGGTCCTGGAAACCCTGCAATGCTCACAAAAACTGTGCAGCATATCTCAGTCGCTATGCAGGAAGGCAGGACTCCGATCTTTGCTATTTGCCTGGGTCATCAGCTTCTGGCCCGTGCTGCAGGTGCTCAGACGTTAAAAATGAAATTCGGCAACCGAGGTCATAATATTCCGTGTACTCATTCGATATCCGGGAATTGCTACATCACTTCGCAGAACCATGGCTATGCAGTCGATGCCATGAGCTTACCATCTGGTTGGGAAGAGCTCTTTGTGAATGCTAACGATGGTAGCAATGAAGGTATCAGGCACCGTAGACGCCCCTACTTTAGCGTCCAATTCCACCCCGAGAGCACGCCAGGACCGCGCGATACCGAGTTTCTCTTTGATGTATTTGTCAACGCTGTCAAGGAAAGCGTCGAGTCTGTCAAAGCTCTGCTCCAGCCCATCAGTTTCCCCGGCGGCACCGCAGATGAGAACGAGAAGCTGCATCCTAGAGTCGTCCCCAAGAAAGTTTTGCTGCTTGGAAGCGGAGGTTTGAGCATTGGCCAGGCTGGCGAATTTGACTACTCTGGCAGCCAAGCGATAAAGGCATTGAAACAGGAAGGGATCTACACCATTCTGATCAATCCAAATATTGCCACTATACAGACATCGAAAGGCCTTGCTGACAAGGTCTATTTTCTACCAGTGACAGCGGAGGACGTCAGGAGAGTCATTAAACGTGAGCGACCAGATGCGATCTACGTCACATTTGGGGGCCAGACAGCGTTACAGGTTGGCATCCATCTCAAAGACGAATTTGAAGAACTGGGTGTCAAAGTATTGGGAACTCCCATTGATACCATCATCACTACTGAAGACCGGGAGAAATTCGCTCGCAGCATGGAAATGATAGGAGAGAAGTGTGCAAAGTCAGCATCCGCAAGCTCAAGAGAAGAAGCTGCATTGGTGGTCAAGGACATTGGCTATCCCGTAATTGTGCGAGCAGCATATGCTCTTGGAGGTCTAGGTAGTGGCTTTGCGGACAACGAGCAAGAACTTTTGGAGCTCTGCGATAAGGCGTTTGCCGCGAGCCCTCAGCTGCTGATAGAGAGAAGCATGAAGGGATGGAAAGAGATTGAGTACGAAGTGGTCCGAGACGCTAGAAATAATTGCATTACGGTCTGCAATATGGAAAACTTTGATCCGCTGGGGATCCATACTGGCGACTCCATCGTGGTGGCTCCTTCTCAGACCCTTTCCGACGAAGACTACAACATGCTTCGCACAACGGCAATCAATGTCATCCGTCATCTAGGAGTAGTTGGCGAATGTAACATACAATATGCTCTCAATCCGTTCTCAAAAGAGTACTGCATCATTGAGGTCAATGCGCGCTTGTCGAGATCATCGGCTTTGGCTTCCAAAGCGACTGGTTATCCATTGGCGTTTATAGCTGCCAAGCTAGGTTTAGGCATACCGTTGAACGAGATCTCAAACACCGTGACGAAAGTCACATGCGCCTGCTTTGAACCATCGCTGGACTATGTTGTTGTAAAGATACCGAGGTGGGATCTGAAGAAGTTCACTCGAGTCTCTACGGAGTTGAACTCATCAATGAAAAGTGTGGGCGAAGTAATGAGCATCGGACGGACTTTTGAAGAAGCCATACAGAAGGCCATAAGATCCATCGACTTTCACAATCTTGGATTCAACGAAACAAGTGCTCTGATGTCCATTGACAATGAGCTTCAGACTCCTTCAGATCAACGTCTATTTGCCCTCGCCAATGCTATGTACGCTGGCTACACTGTGGACAAGATTTGGGAGATGACTCAGATCGACAAGTGGTTCCTGCGGAAATTGAAGAGATTGAGTGACTTCGGGAAGCTAATGACTACCTTCAATGCCGGTACTGTTCCCCGAGGTCTTATTCTCCAAGCAAAGCAGCTAGGCTTCTCAGACCGGCAACTAGCCAGATTCTGGAGCTCTAACGAGCTAGCTGTGCGACGCCTGCGTGTTGAAGCAGGTATAACGCCATTTGTGAAACAGATTGATACTGTAGCAGCCGAATTTCCTGCCTTCACCAATTATCTGTACCTGACGTACAATGGCATTGAGCACGATGTGAACTTTGATGATCACGGTGTGATGGTCCTTGGATCTGGTGTATATCGTATTGGATCATCCGTAGAATTCGATTGGTGCTCAGTAAGAACCATCCGAACCATCAGGGACCAAGGCTTCAAGACAATCATGGTGAACTACAATCCGGAAACAGTCAGTACAGACTATGACGAGGCAGACAAGCTGTACTTCGAGACTATCAACCTAGAGACGGTCCTGGACATATACCAGCTTGAATCATCTAGCGGGGTGATCATCTCCATGGGAGGCCAAACGCCTAATAACATCGCGTTGCCACTTCATCGCCTTAGCGTCAAAGTTCTTGGAACTTCCCCCGAGATGATCGACATGGCGGAGAACAGGTACAAGTTCTCCCGCATGCTCGATCGCATCTATGTCGATCAGCCTGCGTGGAAGGAGTTGACTAGTATAGATGATGCACGGAAGTTCTGCGCTAAAGTGTCATATCCTGTCTTAGTACGACCGTCGTACGTTCTTTCTGGGGCGGCGATGAATACAGTCTACTCGGAGGATGACCTTGCAAATTATCTAGCCCAAGCAGCGGAGGTGTCGCAAGACCACCCAGTTGTGATCACCAAGTACATTGAGAATGCGAAGGAGATAGAGATGGACGCCGTTGCACGAGATGGTAGCATGGTTGGACACTTCATATCCGAGCATGTCGAAAATGCCGGTGTGCACTCTGGAGACGCTACTTTGATACTTCCCCCGCAAGATCTTGATCCAGAAACCGTCAGGAGGATAGAGGATGCTACGAGGAAAATTGGCAATGCTCTCAACGTGACTGGACCTTTCAACATACAGTTCATCGCTAAAGATAACGAGATCAAGGTCATCGAATGCAACGTGCGCGCTTCGAGATCATTTCCTTTCGTATCAAAAGTCATGGGTGTAGACCTTATCGAGATGGCGACCAAGGCTATCATGGGAGTCCCTTTTGCCGAGTATCCGCCCACTAACATCCCCAATGACTACGTTGGAGTCAAAGTACCTCAATTCTCCTTCTCCAGACTTATTGGAGCAGATCCTATTCTTGGAGTCGAAATGGCATCCACAGGCGAGGTTGCATGCTTTGGCCGAAACAAATACGAAGCTTATCTCAAGGCTTTGCTGTCCACGGGGTTCAAACTTCCGAAAAGGAATATTCTCTTGTCCATCGGTTCCTTCAAAGACAAGGCGGAGATGCTACCCTCGATTGGCAAATTGCATCGACTGGGCTACAAGCTCTTTGCTACCGCTGGGACAGCAGACTATCTTCAAGAACACGATATACCCGTGAAGTATCTTGAGATCCTCAGCAATGAATCCAAGAACCAGAAGTCTGAATACTCACTTGAGGACCATCTGCAGAACAATCTCATTGACTTGTACATCAATTTGCCCTCGAATAATCGCTTTCGTCGACCTGCAAATTTTACTAGTAAGGGCTACCAGGCTCGGAGGATGGCGGTAGACTTTCACACGCCATTGATTACGAATGTCAAGAACGCAAAGATACTTGTGGAAGCTATTGCTAGGCATTTTGACTTCGAGATTCAAACCATTGACTACCAGACTGGACACCGAACTGTTGTATTGCCGGGTCTGATCAACGTCGGGGCATTCGTTCCTGGGGTGGCAACGCCGGGTAGCCGCGACTTCCACATGGTCACCAAGGCTTCTATTATTGCAGGTTTTACCATGATCCGCATCATGCCATTAGGCATTGAAGGATCAGTGACTGATGCAAGGGCGTTGAAGATAGCTCAACAAGGGAGCCGTCACGGTGCGTGCTGCGACTACAATTTTTCAGTTGCAGCGACTCCATCAAATACGGAGCAGATCAGACAAGTCGTGGACGATGTTGGTTCTCTCTTCATGCCTTTCAACCACTTGTCGGGAAATATCAACAAAGGCGGAGCTATAACTTCTCATTTCGCCGCATGGCCGAACGACAAGACGATTGTTACTGATGCTAAGACTACGGATTTGGCTTCAGTGCTGCTATTGGCAAGCCTGCATAGTCGAAAGCTCCACATCACTTGTGTAACAACGGAAGACGACATAAAGCTGATCGCGTTGAGTAAATCGAAGGGGCTGAGAGTCACTTGTGACGTTTCCGTGTATGCCTTGTTCTTGTCGCAAGACGATTTTCCTCAATGCAGCTTCCTGCCGACATGCAAGGACCAGAAAGTCTTATGGGATCACATGGCCATAATCGATGCCTTTTCGATTGGGAGCCTTCCCTATCAAATAGCCGTTACCATCCACGAGGCAGCTACCCCAGCAGTAGGCATCGAAGATACTCTGCCACTACTGTTCACAGCGGTGTCTGAAGGAAGACTGACGACGGACGACATTATTGCTAGATTGCACGACAACCCAAAGGCTATCTTCGAGCTTCACGATCAGCCAGGAACGACGATCGAGGTCGAGGTAGATCGACCCTACGTGATGCAAGAGCAACCGGTATGGTCGCCGTTCGTCGGGAAAACAATGAAGGGCTCAGTCCAGAGAGTCATTTTCCAAGACAAGACAGCCTGCCTGGATGGTGAAGTCATGCAGAATATGAGCTTGGGTAGGGATATGTCTGCCCATACCCGCTCAGTACAATCGCCAGTAATGCAATCTCCACTTGTGAGGCCGGCACAGTCCCCAGCTCTACGCCCAGATACCTCACGCGACCGCCGACAATCTGTGCTCTCAGTACGCCCAATCAGCCGGCTCAAGCAGCTGGATGGCATGAGTGCGTCACCTCCCATAGGTGCTCCAGTGCAGTCACAGTCGCCCATTGTTCAGCCTGCCATGGCGGCGGACTTCGGCCCTCCATTACCTCCTTCACTTCCGCCTATCTCCAACAACCTGCAACAGCTCCTATCGCGATCCCCTTTCAAGCAACACCACATTCTCTCAGTAAGCCAATTCAGTCGCCAAGATCTTCACTATCTCTTCACCGTCACCCAAGAAATGGTCCTTGGAGTGGCACGCCACGGAATCCTCGATATACTCAAGGGCCGCCTTCTCTGTACTATATTCTACGAACCCTCTACCCGCACCTCTGCATCCTTTGACGCAGCTATGCAACGCCTCGGTGGCCGCACAGTCACCATCGCAACTTCCCACTCCTCCACCCAGAAAGGCGAGACACTCCAGGACACGATCCGTACCCTAGGCTGCTACGGCGATGCCATCGTTCTCCGTCACCCAGATCCCGCCAGTGCCCAAATCGCCGCCAAGTCCTCGACTGTTCCCATCATCAATGGCGGCAACGGCAGCATCGAACACCCTACCCAAGCTTTCCTGGACCTCTTCACCATCCGTGAGGAACTCGGCACTGTAAATAGCCTGTACATCACTTTCATCGGTGACCTGCGCTATGGCCGCACGGTCCACTCACTCGTCAAGCTTCTCCAGCACTACGACGTACACATCCAACTCGTATCCCCACCGTCTCTGGCTTTGCCACCAGATGTGCGACAACAGCTCATCGGATCTGGACAGCTCGTGCTCGAGACTACAGAGCTCACGAAAGAGGTCGTTGCTAGGAGCGATGTCTTATACTGCACACGACTTCAAAAAGAGCGATTCGAGGATCTTGATGAATACGAACAGTTGAAGGGGAAGCTGGTCGTTGACAACTCTGTGCTGAACCATGCGAAGAGCCACATGATTGTGATGCATCCGTTGCCGAGGAATGAGGAGGTGGGAGAGGATGTCGATTTTGATCAGAGGGCGGCTTATTTTAGACAGGTATGTTTTGTTCGGGTCTGCCGACTCTTAGCAAACGTTGCTGACAGTGAGGTTTACAGATGAGATATGGGCTTTACTGCCGGATGGCATTGCTTGCGTTGGTGATGGCACCTTGAAAGTGACTTGGAGGCGGGAAAGTGGTTATTGGCTATTCAAAAGTTTGATTCGCGATCTTGATAGGAAGTCACGATAAATTGCATGCATATAGATACGCTGAGTACGAAGATCTAGCCAATGCGAAAAAAGTACATAGAACGACATGCTTGTCAGATACCATCATTGATGGGGCTGCAATTTCTTCAATTACAGCATGCAAACTAATCGTGAATCATTAGTACTAGCGGTATCTATGGTTGTCGAAATCGCTCTTCGATTTTCGCAAACGCATGCCCCTTTTCAATAAATTGTCGACCAAAACCACTTCTCCTCATATCGCACTCCCCACCATCCCCACTCCTTTCCCCTCCTTACCAACCCAGTCTTTTTGCTCTCCATCGCAATTGCAATGATACTGCTGCCGAAACTCGAACGGAGCTAAGCCCTGCAACATTTTCAAGGCATTGCTGCTAGCCTTGACCTTCGCGTTCTTCCCACTGCTTGCCTGTCCCTCTGCTACAACTTCTCCATGGATCATGACACCTGCGATTGAGGTGACTGGCCCGCCAGGCACCATCGAAGGGATTTCGTCGGCCATGAGGCGGTAATCTGCGCAGCCGAAGGAGAGGGTCATGAGGTTATGGAGATAGGTCTGCGCATGATTTGTTATCCAGGTATCGATGGGAGGGTGTGAAGCTCTTACCGTTGGATGATTGTTAGCAAAGGTGTCGTAGACGGACATATCCTCGAAGAACCAGCGAATATGCTCGTCGAAGAAGCGCTCAACCTCTTTGTAGCCGTACTCTGAGTCTACGAAGATGGCGCCAATGTAGGATTCGACAACATCAGATAGAGCCTAGATCTGGGTCAGCTATGGCTTCATGCAATGTTGCGGGGATCTGTACCTTCGGTGGCTGCTTGGTATTCGTCCAATAGTCCGGGGCGCCCTTAGCTTCCTTCTCTGCCTCCTGGATCTCTATCACGTATTCTCGATTCTGGTGCTCAATGACGGCACCATTGGACCTCATATGCCTGTGGAAGCCTAGTCGAACGGACAATGCTGCTAGGAATTTATTGGAGACCATTGCCATCTGTGACAGCATCAGTACACGATGCATGCAACTTCAGGGTCCCAAGGATATACCTTATGCTCAGTCAGCCATTGCGGGTCTCTGTCTGGATGACGATTAAATAGGAAGCTGATAGAAGTCATGTCAAGTAAGGCATCGCCCAGAAATTCAAGTCTCTGGTAGCATGGAATATTCTCTGCCGCGAACGTATACGAAGGATGTATGAAAGCCGACCTGAGTAGCCGGGGGTACTTGAAGTGGTAACCGTGGGTTTTCTCGACTTGCATTGCAAGATCCAGCTGCGACGCTGTAGCCTGAGCCAGCTGATACTTCGGCTTTGTATACAGCGGATAGTAGTCTGCCCATCTGCTGACACTGTGATCTTCGTTGGACACGAATGCTGTGACCGCCTTTACGGCCATATCCACACTGCCTGGGTCATTGGACGAGAGTAGCGCGGCGCCGATCAGTGCTTCACACACATCCGCAATTGTCTTATCACCAAGCGGGTGTTGCATGACCGCTGTCGGGGGTTTATTAATTCCCTTGCCCTTTAGCATTTTCAGTCCCTGAGGGTACCAATTTCGTCTGCGTGAGTCAGCACCGCTTCAATTTGTTCTGCACACTGGAACCCACCTTGAGAAGCTGACAGTCCGAATGTACTCATATAGCTTGAGCTTGAGCGCGGTGCCGAGTAAGTTCTTGTTGCATATCATCAGCATACGCCGGACGTGATACTCGTACTCATCATTGTCTGGAGCGGTGGAGAAAAGCGTGATCGAAGTCGCCATCTTCAAGAAACAATCGCCGATGAACTCAAGTCGCTCGTAGTTCTTGCCCATTCCCCTTTGGACGTGTATCTGCTCGCTCTTGTGCTCTTCTGTGTTGTCAGAATCTTTGGTGAGTGCCTCAAGCGCTAGGTCGGGCTTTACGGAGAGACCTAGCAGATCACAAGCTTCCAATGCAATGAGGTACGCTTCGAGGCGACTGATGATAGCCGGCAATAGATAGCCCATAGTTGCTACACTGATGGGTAGCTGTGCCCTCGTCAGCATGTTCCTGGTGAATGTCCGAGATTACTCACGGCAGAGAATTTAAATGGCTCTGGACATAAATAGCTCGTGGTCGTCACCTTTTTCTCTTTCTCACTGAAATCGTCAAGATAATTAAGGCGATGTAGAATTCTCTCGGCTCTCAAGACTGGTTGATCTTCATCCCATTTAAAGTGAGCTCTTGATGCGGACCAAAGACTAACGCTGTAGTCCAGTATGTTATTCATGTGTTTCTGTTTCTTTTCTTGAAAGGTCTCTCCAGGAATAGGATCAAGAGGCTGTACCTCTGGTTCTATGGCCACAGAGAAGAAACGTCTTGCTCCATCCCATTTGTCGATGAGAAACCGGTTGACGAGCTGGTCGTGAGGTATGTCAATAGACCATTTGGTTTCTGGATGGTCTGAAATTCGGGAGAGTCGGGCAACGTGTTTGATGAGTCCCCAGTCAAACAGCTCATCAGGAGCCTGTTGATCGGTGTAACGCTTCCAATCCTTTTTGACTGGAGCGAACCAATAAGTCATTTTCGGCTCGTCGTATTGGTAAGTCTTGTTGAACAGATCTTCGAATATGCATAGGGTGTATTGCGTAAGATCACTCAGCATCGCAGTGTTTACTTCTAAGCTCCGAAGTATCGATTTGCAAAGCACGTTGGAGCTCTTGTGGATCTGCAAGTGGAGCAAGAACGGAGGAAAGTCTGGCAGCTTCGTCCTCGTTAGTAGTGCCAATGGCTGGCATGGTCTGCCAAGATTTTCTGGATGTTCCAGCTCAATGACGGTCAAGTAAAGCCTGTCAGGTTTCGACCCGCGTGTCTGCTCCCACAAGCTTGGCTTGATCTTCATGACATAAGAGTTTCTCTTGTTTGTGTTCAAGGCTAGCTGAGCATTTCTCATCTGCGGTAGGTACTTGTGGTAGATTGGCAATAAGTGCTTGTCAAGATAGCCTTTCTGTCGGAGAAGGCAGCACGCTTCGAAAGCTGCCGAACGCTTAGCAAGTGACTTCCTTGAGCATGGTCGTCCAGTCGCTGAATGTATGGGCGAGCCTTCCGTAAGTATGACTTCACAGACAAACTTCTTGTCCTTGAAGGACATGGCGTAGTTCGCTTGTTGTATCACTTCATCATGGTGGGGCTAAGTTGTGTCAGTCATTGGGACCTGCATTGAAATCGAGAAAGCACTTACCAAAGACCCAACGAAGTGAGCAAGGATGATGAGACTGTTAGCGTAGCTCAATACGGCCCCTGTCTCAGGATCAATGTATTTCCTCTGACCTTTCTCCTTCGCAAGAGCTGTCTCTACATCACCGTCGTTGCCTTCCAACAGTCGGTCTGCAGGAAGAGCTTCGCAGAATTGTCGCATTACCTTTTCTCCAAGGCGGACATTGTCAATGCCTTGGAAATGCATTCTATTGTCTTCCTCTATCATGTGGATGTACTTGGAATTTGCATGGCGGGCGCGCCCTCGACTCTGGATGTACTGAATGAGAGTATCGTAGAGATCAAACCTGATCACCAAATTGCAGTCTGGAATATCAAGGCCTTCTTCGGCTATGGAAGTCGCGAAGAGGCAATTAATCTCTCCCTTCTTGAACTTCATGAGGGTAAGGACCTGTTGGCGGAAGCTGACCCTGACATCACCAAAGTCACCAAACCCACTGCCTATCAGCAGATCGGGACGAAGGTGAGGTGTCCCAATGTCCCTAAATAACTGAGCAAGAAGCCTGGCTGTCTTGCGGCGCTTCACGAAAATGATACATTTCGCATCCGTGGGCTTCTCAAACGTCAACTTCAAGTATTGGTGTAGAAGCATGACTTTGGGACTGAGGTTGTTGCCTTCCAGAACCAGGGGAGGAGTAATCCACTCGCTGACGATCTGTTTGGCTTCCCGTAACCGAACAAGCTCTTTATCGAGCATTTCCATTGGACGGTTCTCTTGATCTCTGAGGAACATTCGCTCCATCTTCCGTTCTACTTTGCGCGACTCTTCCTCTGCCAAAGCGAATCGCCACACTTGGTCTGCACACCAATTTCCCAGTTGAGATGTGGCCTCATGAGCAAAGCCGAAGACCTTGGAGAGAGATTCTAGGTCTCCAAATTTGGACCTCAGGAGGGAGCAAAGGGGCGTATCGTGGGTATGAGACAGGCGCGTGTAGAGTGCGACCTTTTCTTGCGGACGACTAATGGCGTTGCGTAGAAGAGAGAGATCAGAGGCAGTTGCGATTTGGCAGTCTAGCATCGTTTCAAGGTCCCTATGTCCAATTAGCCATAGCGCTGAAGTTGATGAATTGACACCTTTTTTACTTAGCAGCTTTGATAACGTCCACCCTGGCATCGACTGGAGACGCCGTCATTCCGAAGATCTTTGGGCGCTTAATTGGGTCCTTCCGAGATACATAGAAGTCTTTGATTATCCTATCCCCAATTAGGACCCAATCTCACTCTCTAATTCCACATCTACGGACCTGGCATAAGCATGATTCTTTTTCGTATGGTGCGCCTCATCGAAGATGAGGAGATTGATCTCATCTATTGAGATGAAGGAATGAAAGAGACACTGATAAAGTATTTCTGCGGTACACACAATGACCATGTTTTCGTCGAAGTGCTTTCTCCATGTGGCTTTTACCCATAGATCGCATCCCATCTCACCGCAGAATCTTTCGATCTTTTGGTCCAGATTGCACTCGAGGACGGCAAATTGTTGGAAGACCAGTGTCACGCAATTGACCTATTTGCATGTTAGTACATGGCAAAGGAAATACTTCAAATAGGTCACTTAAGAGAAAAAAGGAGATCCGCCGCTTTTTGCCCATTGCTCGGTCCTCGAGCTCTTTGTCAATCATGTATTTCAACAACAGGACCGCTATCAACGTCTTCCCAGAACCTGAGCTTCGGTCAGAGAGCGTGAACCCTTGTGAAGTCCTCCATTAGACTCACCTGTGTCAAGTACGGCTATTATATTCTGCTTTTTAGCTTTCTCAAAGAGTTCGAGCTGGTATTCTCTCGGGTCAGTGATGATGATAGTGGACTCCTGTTTTGCCATGAGGCTACGAATTGAGAGTTTCTCCTCGTCAGCATTCTCAATAACGGCTTGGACTTCGTCCTTGGTGACTTTCGCCTTCCGCTTGTCTAACCTGCACGAGTGTGTCAGCACTATCACGAGTCATCTTGCGACTTAGTATGTATTACCATGCCGAAAATTTGAGATTGTCAGCTTGTCGCTTCTCAGAAATCCTTGGTACTTTTGCGGCTAACTTTTCATCAGCTTCAGAGTCTGATTCGACAGTAGGTTCATTGGCTCCCATCTTCATCTCCACAGACTCCCTGTCTGTCGGATGTGCGGTTACTTCCCGTTCGTGCTCTTCAGGTACCAATGAGTCCAACTGGGAAACAGAAGCTGTCGCCATCATTATTGAGGTCTTGAACCAAAGATCAGAAAGCTAGGAGCTGCGAGGCCGGACAACTCCTGCGTAAATTCGAAGGTACCGGAATGCGTGTTACTAAAGCGCAATCACAAGCTCATGATGGACAAACGTGGGCCAACAAACAAGTGTTGACCGAGGTAAACAGACGCTATGGAGACAGAGTAATGCTGTTGTTTCAGCTAGGGTAGAGGTAAGGAAGAAGGGGGAGAAGAATCGAAAAAATTCGAGAAGAATACCACAGTGAATGAAGTCAGGTTGGTATGTAGCTCAAAGTTTTATAACACACTTCGCACAAGCTAAGTAACGCCAAGTACCTTGTAAGAAGAATTTTCAAGACATTTATCCTTGTAGCATTGATTATTGTCGTATGTTATAGAAGATCTGGTTGGGAGTGAGTGTTGTTGAGGCTCGGACTGGAATTGGCCCCCCGAGGGCGGTTGACACTACTTAAGTACAGTAAATTCGGAAACCATTGGCGCCAGCGCTAAACGGATGGCCCGCGCACCAAAATTTGTATGGGGCAACCACCAACATCGAGTAGAACAAGCCATAGACGTAGATATGCCATAGACCTGCCCTAAATAGTCAAATTTAAAGCCATATAAGTAGCGTAGCTTAGTGGAGCCTTATCTTACTATCGCCCCTTTACCGTTATTATAGTCGCCGCCGTTCTAGTACTAATTCGCTCCCTAATCTAATATAAATTCGAGCGAGGATATAGTATCGATATTATCGCCGTTAATCTTTATAACGTTAGAAACGTAGTAGATTTTAATAAAATAAGATTTCGGTAAAACTAGATATATATATATAATTTATTATTTAAAGAGAAGGATTATTTATATAAATAATATATTATTTTATTAATAATATCGTTTATTTTAATAATAAAATCTCGGTTAATAAAAAAACTATTAATTATTTTATTTTAAAATTCTTTTAAATTAATAATATCGATAATATATTCGCTAGCCTATATAGTATTTTAATAGAAAATATTTTCGTTATTATTATAGAGATCTTTAATTTAATAGAAGAATTTTATAAATTATTTTTTATCGTAACCGACGTCTTTAATAATTTCTTAGTCTTTAATATAATAGATTTTTTAAATCGAAAGGAATTTCCTAAAAGAATTTTTATTAAAACTTTTTCCTACTCCGAAGTTTTAGTTTTAGAATTTAAGAAGGAATATCTTCTATTTAAATAATAAATTTAAATTTTCGTTTATAATTTATAATTATTTTCTAGGAAGTTATAAATAGTTAGAATTCTATTATTATTATTATTAATTAATATTACTCTAAAAAGAAGATAATTAAAAAGATCTATATAAATTATTTTTATAAGGAGGTACGCCGTTATATAAAAGTCTATAACCTCTATCGAAGTCTTCGGTAGGACGATAAGAAATAAAAAGTTAATAAAAATTCTAATATTAATTATATTACTAAGGCTAATATTATTTATAACTACTATTATTATTATTACGATTCGGTAGAACCGATCGATTATATTTATTTAATTCTCTAGATACTAGAGTCTACTATTTATATTTATAGTTATCGAGGCTCGTTAGAAAGTTATTAATAATAATATTATTATCGGGCCTTTTAATATTATATCGTAATTCAAAGTTAATTCTATTATAAAAAATATTAAATTAATTTTATAATAATAATATTCCTATCACGGGGTAGATTTTAGTAGGAGTATTATTATAAATATTTATTAAAACGGCGGGCTAAGCCCTACCGCTAGCTCTATCGAGACTAAGATAATACTAGGATTCTAATATATTAAAATCAAATCCTCTATAGAATAATTAATATCTTTTATATTATTTATTATTATATTAACCCCGTGTTAAATAATAGTAACGGCGATACTAACGTAGAATTATACTTCTTCTATATTAGTAAGAACGATTATATTAGTTATAAATAGTAAAATAATCTCTAAAACGGTTAATGTACTCCCTATTAACTATTATATTTAAAATAGTTTACTCCGTATCGATAGCGAGTCTTACTTATATTATATTTATTTAGCGCTTTCGTACCGTATTTTACTACCTTAAATAAGTATTTCTAAACTCTTTATTAAGTTATTAAAATAATTTTTTTAATACTCTTTTTATTTACGGTATTTATAATAAATATTAAATTAAATATTTAGAACGTCCCTTTATTTATTTTCTTTTTATTAATATAATTATTTATTTTAATAAATTACTTATTAAATAAATATTTAACCTAGTAAATATATTACTAGTTATATCTCTTACGTTTCCGCTATAGAAAAAGAATACTAAAATACTAATCTTTTAATACTACTTTTATTATTCGCCTAGTATTATTACTTTTAGTATTTATTATTAATTATTACTTTAGTTATTACTTTAGAAGAAACTTAATTAAACCCTATTATAGTTAATTTTACTTTCTATTTATAAAAATTCCTATTATTAAATAAATATATCCTAAAATAGGTAAAAGTTACTTTTAATATTAAATAAATAATTATCTAGATAATTATATAATCTCTTTATCCTCCTATTAAAGTACCTCTTTAGTATTTATTAAAGAGGGCCCGGAAAGCGAAATAGTTTAACGACGACCTTTCGGAGTATATTAAGTTTAAATAACCTATTTATCTATAAAAGTACAAGCGACTCCGAGAATTCTAATTTATTTAGAGTGTTTAGGCCCGTTTACGAGCGCTAAAAATATTTACGGCCGCTTAAGATTCTTAGACTCGCTTACGAGAATATTTATTATTTACGAGTATTTACTAGCTATATTAATCGCGTTTATAAACTATATTTTTATAATATTAATATAGCCTAGATTCTTTATCTTATTTAAATTATTTAAATATATACCGATTCTTATTAAAGCGTATATAATATTCGATCCTATATTATAAATTAGTCGCTTATAATTATTTAATAGAATTAAATATATAAAATCTATTTTAGATTTCTAACCTAGGTTCTAATTTAGGATATTTACTATTTTTATATTATTATAATTATTATTAAAAAATTACTCCCGATTTTAACGCCTCTACTACCTCTTCTATATTATTAATTTAGATATTTATCCTAGCCTAGCTACTAGAGGATTCTATTTAATATACCGATTAACGCGGTCGGCGAGTATTTATTATAATATATAAATATTTTCCCCGCGAGCGCTATGATTTTATTAATTTAATAAGTTTTCGTTTATTTATCCCGTAATTATATTTAAATTATTTCTCCTAATTTTAAGCCCGCGCTCTATTTTTAACGGAAAGGTATATATTTATATACTTTTCGCCCTTATTAAAGTCGCGTAGGTATTTATTATATTTATATTATTATTTTAAAAAACGGCCTTTCCTCCGGTATTAACTAAGAGGTATATTAATAAAATAGAAATTTATAGGAGCTTATACTTAAATACGGAGGATAAGTTTTAGGAGTTATATATTTAAAGAAGACTCTATAAAGATACCCGTTATAGGCGGTATTTATTATAATATTATAAAGCCTAATTACGTAGGCGGTCTAGCCGAGGATAACGGGTAGAGTATCGAGAGGTTAATAATACTACGCTTTTTATAACTAGGCGGGAGCTTTAGACTTTACGTAATTAAATATAATTCTATATAATGTAATTATTAGATATAAATAGCTACTTTATACTAGTAAGCTCTTAACGGATTTTAAATACTTTATATAATATAATACTTAGCCTAATTTATCGTTACGTATCGTATTTAATTATACCTTTACTATACTAGTTTATAAGTAGAATTATTTTAAAATTATACTCTTCTTTTTATTAAAATTTAAGTAAGAAATCTCTACTCCCGTCTTTTATTTCCTAATTTATAATTTATTTATAAATATAATCTAAATTAACTTAGCGTATTTATTACTTTACTTCCGATAAACTTATATCTTATTTTTTTTTATAAACTTATTTCTTATTATATTACGTTATTATATCGTTTATTAGATATTATTTTAATATATTAAATTTTGATTATACTACCGTCTTAACGAATTAAACGAAAAGGAATCTAAAAGAGGGTTTTAACTATATAAATAAAGAGTTTTAACTAGTACTAAATATTACGACTAAATAGTTTATATTATATCTCGAGGTTTTAGACCTTAAAAAGTAGAGTAATAAAAATACTATTTTCGTATTCGCTATAATATTAATAGCCGATTTTCCTTCTTTATTTATTAAGGTTCTAGTAAATATTATCTAGGAAATAAAATATACGAGAGGTATTATAAGATTCTACTAGAATAATATAGCCGCCTTTAAAGAAGAGATATTTATATTTCTCTTTAAACTCGCTTAACTCCTTATATTTAACCACTCTTTAAGATCTTTCTCTTTTTATTTTATAATATTTATTACTTTTATACCGGTTCTTTAATTTACGTTTAATAAAAACTTTAATATTATAGTTATTAAAGGCGCGGTATTAGGTAGCGAAATAATCGAGTTTACGATTTATAGATTTATTAAAACTAATCCCGCGCGACCTTTAAATAACGATATTAAATTCGAGTTCGTTAGCCGTTTAATCTTTATTATAATCTTAATTAAAAAGTAAATTATAAATTTAAAAGACGACCGACTTTACGGAATATATCTTTATAATAAATTATTATTACTTTTAACTACTCGCCGGCTAGTTAAATTCCTTAGGTTTCGGTGTAATAAAGAATAAAACCGAGCTAATTTATATATTAAATTAAATATTTATTCTTCCTCCGAGACTCGTAAATTTTATAATTCATATTTAGTCTTTATAGCGAAGGATTCTTTAGCGCTTATAATATTTCTCTTTTTATTTTAAAAGTATACTCCTTCCTCTTTATTATCTTTACCTAATTATACTACTCCCCTTAAATATCTAATTATTATATTTAAGTTACTAAAGTATTTTTAAATAGCGAAACTACTTTATTTTATAGAGCTTAAGATAAATAAATATTATTATAAATCTATTATAACCGAAGGGAAAGGCGATTTATATATAGCCCGGAGGCGAAAACAATAGAGGCGACTTCGGAAGATAGTATTAAATAATAGAGATAATAACTATAAAAGCGACTAGTTATTAGAGTTATTTATATTTAAATAAAGAGTTAAAGGAAGATAAATAAAAAGGGTAGACTAATAATAAAGAAGAGCCGATTAATATTAAAACGGACTATTAATTTTAAAATAACGAGGAACTAGGCGAAAATATAAACTAGTAAGAATTATAAGTCTATATACTTCGCCGCCTTCGTAGTAGTTTTTATTAACCTCTTTTTTAATATTAAAGCGTAGTTTAATAATAAAGAGTACGAATATATAACTAATCTTAATTTATAGGAATTTTACTACTATTTAATAGATTTTAAAACTACCGATATAAGAATTAATTAATATATTAGAATACCTAGTATAAAATATAGTTTTACCTAGTACTAGGTCTTTAATATTTATATTATATATTTCTAGGCTAGAAACGGCTTTAACGGTAGTATTCTCGTTAATAGTATAAATTTCGGAAAGATATATCTTATCTTAGAGCTAAATTAAATTATTAATTATTAATTTTAAGTAGTTTTATAGATAATTTAGGTTATTAATATCTTCCTCTTCGAAAGCCTTCTCTATTAAATATATAACGCGGTTAAATATTATCGTCGCTCGTTAAACCCGAAGGAGTAGTTATAATATCGCGCCGTTGATAATAGCGGGATATATTTAAATCTATTAAGATTCTTCGCGTAATATCTATATAATCCTTCGTCCGATATTATAAGAATAATCCCTAGAAAGGAGTTTTATTTATATTTTACGACTAAAGTTATTCTTCCCGTATAACGTAATTAATAATTTAAAATATACGTATTTAACGAAGGAGTAAGGCTTCGCTTTATTATTCTTTATAATTAATATAATACCGGTAATCTTTTAACGACGGAGGATATCGATACGATATAACTTACTTATCTTTAATAGTTCGTTAATTATAAAAATTAATATTTCGAAGGGGAGCCTCTCCGCCTAGATATTTAAAAGAGAAAAAAAGAGGCCGTTAAGAGAATAGAGTAGTATATAATTTTAACTACTCCTAAATCCTATTAAATATATATCGCTCGGCCTTTTAATATCGAATATATTTAGATTAAAGATAAAGAATTATTATTTAATAAACTAGGGAGTAAAATTATATAAAGATAGACTAAAGTTTTTATCCCCGCCGTTATACCTAGGTAGGTAATAATCGACGAGTTTTATTTAATAAAGTTAATAATTTAAAGGCTATAAACGGATATCTAAATTATATAGAAATATTTTCGTACTAGAATTCTAGCTCTTTTTATAATAAATAGTATATTTATTATAATAGGCCCCGGCGATATTAAAGGTATTATTCGATATCTAAAAGATCCTAAAATTAATAACGAAAATCGATACGACTTTATAATAAACGAGGTTCTAGATTATAATAAAAAGTTTAAAGACTATATTACGAACGATAAATAAAAATCTCGTATATAAGATTTAATTTTAACGTTCGGCCTTCGTATAATTAATTTTACTCTACGACGTATTAAGAAAATTAAATAATTTAGGAAAGATATCTTTAATCTCTTTATATTAATATATAATAACGTAAATATTAATTTTCTATAAAGTTATTATAAAGTATTTAAGGATTTTACTTCGAAATTCGCCGGTAATATTTAAAATTTACTTCGAAAGTATATAAAAATAAAGAATAATAATATGTTTTTTAAAGTTAACTAGTCGTTTCTTAAAATTATAACTCGATAATTATTTATAACCGCTACGATCCCTTAATTATTATAGTATTAAATAGGCTTAGAAGAGAATATAAATTAATAATTCCTTATCGACGAATATACTCGCGATATATTTACCCCCGATAAGAATATAAGGGAGGCCGTATATTTATTTTCAGAAATTAACCCTTTTATTAAAGAGTTTCCGAAGTATAAAGTATTAGACTTAATTTTTATAAAAGCGATCCGTAAATAAAGAAAGATATTAATCTTCTCGAAATATATTTCGGTTACGTTTTTTATATAATACGTAAGTTTTATTACTTTATTTAATTATCGCTTTAATTTTTCCTTATATAAAATTACCCTCGACCGTTCTAGAAATCTATATTAAAAGTTTTTTAATATATTATTAAGTACCTAGTTTATTTTATAACCGCCCGGCTCTATTATTAACGCCTTAATAAAATTATCCGCGAGGCTTTTATTAATAGATTTTAGGAAGAGTATATTAATAATAATCCGAATAACTCTTTCGTAGTCCTAGATTAAGAGCTCCGTCTATAAATATTTATTAGAGTATTAAGTACCTTAGGTACCGGCTTTACTCTATATAAATCGACGATAATAGTTTTTATAAAACTTATTAATAAACCTAGCGATAAAGATTAAATAATTAAACGGGTTTATAGGATAAGGTAATAATACCCCGTCGCTATTTATTAGTTATCCTATATAAATCCCGTAACCGGTATTATAATAAAGGTAGTTATACTAAGGAAAGCGAAGGTTTATAATATATTTACTACGGGTATCTTTAATATCGTAGAGTATATAATAGACCTCGACGATTTAAAGGGAACGGTAGACGATAAGGATATACTAAACGATAATTAAGGGATAATTTTAATAATTTCGTTAAGAAATAAATATCGGGTATATTCTAAATTAGGGGGTAAATTACTTCTATATTAAATACCTAAATTAAATTTATAATAGTATTATTTAATTTTAAAAACCGATATTAGACTTAAAAGCTAGAACCTTAGGTTATATTAATTATTAATAAATTATTTCTTTTTTTATCTTTCACCTTCTAAACTCTACTTTTATCCTATATAATTACTTTTATTTATTTAATATATTTAATAAGGTAACTTCTTTTACCTATTTTAACTAGTCTCCTTTATATTTATATAATAGGTCTACGCTACTCTATAATACTACTTCCTTTATATTATTACGTTTATTTATTAGGCCGCGATTCTTTTTACTACCGTTATATCGCCGCCTTAAATCCTATATCCTCTTTATTAAATAATTTACCCGAGGATTCTATCTAATATACCGATTAGCGCGGTCGGCGAGTGTCCGTTATATACTTTATATTTATTATAGTATTCTATAAGTAAAGTGATTTTAATTTAATATTTCTCTTCTTTTTAAATCCCCGGTAAAAGAGTTATTATAAAATAAATTCTTAAAATTCATTTTAAGTCGATTTATTATAGATTCTAAAAGAAGATAATTTAAATTAGAAATTTAATTTAATTTAGATTATTAGATTTCTCCCTTTTTATTACCTTTATTTTATCTTTAATTATTAATTCTTTATTAATCGCTTTACTTTTATAATAAAGATAATATTTTATTTAAATCTTTATTACTACCGCTTTATATATAAATAATATTTTTATATTATAAAATATTCTAGGCTAAAACGAATTTAACTAGAAATTATAGACCCTAAAATATATATTAATAAATATATTATTTCTACCTTCGCTACGAAGAATTTTCTATTATTATTCGCGATACTTTTAGATAATATTATCTCGGGAAAAGAGTATACTCCTAGTATCGTAAAATTTAGTAATAATAATATACCTTATTTTAAAGAAGAGATATTTATATTTCTTTCTACGCCCGCCTAATTCCTTATACCTAATTAATCTTTAATATTTTAATTTTCTCGTTATATAATATTTAGTACCTTAACGCCGGTCCTTTATATTACGCTTAAGGAGAAACTTAATATATTAATTATTAAAGGTAGGTTATTAAGGGGGCGAGGCCTTTAAATATATAATTTAAAAGTTTATTAAAATTAATCCTACGCGACTTCTAGGTAGCGATATTATATTCGAGTTTATTAATTATTTAATCTTTATTCAAATCTTAATTAAAGAGTAAATTATAAATTTAAAAAACGACCGACTTTATAAAATACGTTTTAATTATATTTTATTACTATTTTTAATTACTCGCCGGTTAGTAGAAATCCTTAAGTTTTAATATTATAAAGAATAAAACCGAGCTAAAATATTTATTAAACTAAATACTTATTCTTTCCCTAAAACTTATAAAGTTTATAGTTTATATTTAATCTTTATAATAACGGATCCTCTAGCGCCTATAATACTCCCCCCTTCGTTTTAATAATTTATTTCTTTCTTTTAATTATCTTTATTTAATCGCCCCGTCTTTTATCTCGTGTTAATTTTTTATACTCCCGTCGTTACGGGTTAATCTAGTAACTTTAGTAATACGCGTCGCGAAGCCGGAGATAAGAGGGTATAAATATAAATAACCTTTAAATTAAATATAAATTAATAACGATATAATTATCCTACCGGAGGTATATTTATTATATAAAAAAAGACGGGTAGTCTTAAATAAATAATAAAGAGAAGAGAGATAATAAATATATAAAGGATAAGTTTATTAAGGGAAAGATTAATAAAGAGACGCGATTATATTTAGAAAATAAAGAGAGGCTAGGTAAGAAATAAAGCTAGTAAGAACTATAAATTTATATATTTCGTCGTATTCGTAGTAATTTTTATTAACCTCTTTCTCGATATTAAAGTATAGTTTAATAGTAAAGAATATATATATATATATAAACTCGATATATAGGAATTATACTACCGTTTATTTAACCTCGACCTTACTAGTACTAGGATTAATAATATATTAAAATACCCGGTATAAAAATTTATTTTATTTAATATTAAGTCTTTAATATTTATATTATATATATTTAGGTTAGAAACGACTTTAACGGTAATACTCTCGCTAATAATATAAACCTCGGAAAAGTATATTTTATTTTAGAGCTAAATTAGATTATTAATTATTAATTTTAAATAACTTCGTAGATAATTTAAATTATTAATATTATCCTTTTCGAAAATCTTCTCTACGAAATATATATAATTATTAAATAATATCGTTACTCGTTAAATACTAAAGAGCGGATAAAGTATCGCGCTACCGATAATAATAATTATTATTTAAGTTTATTAAAGTTCTCTAAATAATATCCTTACGATCCTTCGTCCGATATTATTAAATTAATCCCTAAAAAGGGGTTTTATCTTATATATAAGGTAAAAGAAATTATTCCCGTATAATTTAATTAATAGCCGAGGATATATACGCCTTATATAGGCGTAAAGCTTCTTTTTCGCGTCCTTTATAATTAATATAATACCGGTAATTTTTTAACGGCGGAGGAACTTAATATAATACGACTTAAATATTCTTAAACGCCCGCCTAGTTCGAAAATAAGAGATTTATAAGGCCTTTTTCCTCGGATCTTTAGAAGGGAAAAAAAATAGTTATTAAAAAAGCGGAGTAATATATAATCTCGATAACTCCTAGTTCCTATAACGCGTATATCGCTTAACCTCTTAATATCTTATATAACTAGACTAGGGATATAATATTACCGTTTAGTAAATTAAATAATAAGGTTATATAAAGGTAGTTTAAAGGCCTTATCTCTACCGTTATATTTATATAAATAATTATCGACGAATTCTATTTATTAAAGTTTATAGCTTAGGGATTATAAAGGGCTATTTAAATTATATAGATATATTATTAAATAAAAGTTCTTTTATTATTTATTATAAATAATATACTTATTATTATTAGGCCTATCGATATCGAAGGTATAATTCGTTATTTTAAAAATCTTAAATTTAATAGTAAAGATCTATACGACTTTACTACGAATAAGGTTTTATAGTTTAATCGTAATTTAAGGCCTATATTAAAGACGGTAATAATTATCTTAATTTATAAAATTTAGTCTTAACGTTCGGTCGTTAAATAATTAACTTTACGCTACGATATATTAAGAAGAGTAAATAATTTAGATATAATATCCTTAATCTCGTTAAATACGTATATAAAAGTATACCCTTCGACTTTTTACTCGGTTATTATAAAATACTCGATAATTCTACCTCGAAGCTTATTAATAAACTTTAAATATTATTTAAAAAGTAAATATAAAATAAAAAGAAAAATATGTATTTTATATTAAGAAATTCGTTCCTTAGAATTATAATTTAATAATTTATCTTTACCGCGATATTCTCTTTACTCTTAAAGTATTAAGGAGAATTAGAAAATAATATAAATTAACGGTCGCTCGGCACCGATTTTACTCGCGATATATTTAATTTTAATAATAGGATAAAAGAGACTATATATTTATTTACGGGGATTAACTTTTTTATTAAAGATATCTTAAGATTTAAAGGACTAGATAAAATTTTTAGGAAAATAAAACGGGAGGAAAAAAAGATTTTAACCTTCTCGAACTATATTATAATTACGTTATTTACTTAATATATAAATACTTTTACTCCCTTTTAATTACCGCTTCTATAATTCCTATATAAAAATATACTCGTTTATTATAGAAATCTTTATTAAAAGCCTTTTAATATATCGCTAAATATCTTCTCTATTTTATAATTATTTAGTTATATTATAATAGCCTAAATAATCGAATCCGCTAGGGCTTAATAAATAAATTCTAAAAAGAGTATATTAAGAACGAGTCGAATACCCTTTTTAAAATCGCGGATTAAGAGCTCCGCCCGTAGGTATTTATTAATATATTAAATATTTTAAATACCGGCTATATTTTATATAAAGCGACGATAGTAGTTTTAATTAATCCTATCGGCGTTTTTAACTATATAGATTAAGTTATTAAATAATTAAATAGGATAAATAAGAGTAAACTCTCTCTATCTACCGGCTATCGTATATAAATCTTTAAGATAATATTATAGTAGAGATAGTAGTAACGAAGAAGATATAGGCTCGTAATATATTCGTTACGGGTATTATTAACCTTAAAGGGAAGGGAGTTATACTATTATAATTTAATCGGGTTATTTTAATCGTAGGCGATTAATTAAGAATAAGAATAACGACGAGGATACGGTATAATTATAGTATATTAATTTAGAAATAGAGGGTCGAGTAAGTTTTATATTAAATATTTAATTATTTTTATCTTAACTACCTAACCTAGATTCCGTAAAAAAGGACTATATACTATAGAGCGACTCTATATTTAATAACTAGATCTTAAGTTATATTAATTATTTATAGATTATTTTTACTATTATCTTTAATCTACTTTTAAATCTTATTTACCCCTCTTTAAATAATTAATTATAGGAGCCTTATATATTTAAAAGGATATCTTTCGTCCCCTTTTTAATATTTCTCCGCCTAATTCTATTATCGCCCGGCTAGTACTACTATATTTACCTCTAGTTTATACTCCTCCTACTTCTATTATAATAAGGTTACGATTAATATCTATTTAATAAACTAATATCTAGTTCGAATTTTATCGGTCTCTATTATAGATCTATATTATTTATTAATTTAGATTTTATTACGAATCTAAAATAGCTTAGTATCCAAATACCTAAAATTATATATTAAATTTACGAGATCGTATATTTATCGTAATTATAGGTAATACCTAATATATTAATATATCTTAATTAATTAATATACTAGAGTTTATATATATATATAGTTTTATCGCTAAAAGTTATTTAGGCCTAACCCGCTATCGTTAGACCGGATATAGAAATAAACGGAAAATTATATATTTAGATATAGATAAAGATATAAATAAGGAGTTTAATAAAGAGTCTAATAAAGAGTCTAACGAGGAAGGCGAAGCGTAGATCCTATATATAAAATTACTATATTATACGAGTAGTAAATAAAAGTCGATATAGCGCGGGCTTTATACTTTAACCCTTACCGATATAAATTTAAATATAAATCTAAATACGGTTAAAATTAAAGATATAATAGTTAAAGCTATTAGTCTACTATATAATATACCGCTATAAAATATATACGTCTTTTACTTTAGTTAACGAAACTATAATTTATATTTATCTATAAGGCCGGCCGATAATAAGATATAAAAGCGGTCGAACTAGATAATAAAAATATAACGGTTAATAATAAGCTTTCCTTTATGAGTATAATATCTATATCTTTATCGCTAAGGACGGAGACCTATTTAAAGGTAATATAGAAGGGCGCTAGGTTACTAGTAAATAACTAATTTAAATAGAATAATTCGGAGCGGTTATCGGTTATATACGATTTATTAATTTCTAAGGATAAATAAATTATCTACCGGTTATTTAGAGGCTGTAAAAACTATAACTTTAACTCCTAGTTTACGAGTAATAAAACTAATAAATCTTAAGTAAATAATCTTTTAAAGAATCTATATACTAACTTTAATCGACGACGTTTCTCTTATATTAATATCGACGAGTAGTATTATTAAATATATCGTATTTTATATAGTATCCTTAACGATATATAAGAGGTAGAATTAATTTTAATTTATAAAGAGGTTAATAATATTCTAGAAATAAAGTATAATATTTATTATCGCGATATTATTAGGGTTTTATAGTTTTTACTAGGCTATCGAGCCTTCTAGTATAATTTAATCTACGCTTTTATCTATATATATAATCCGAGCGGGGAAAGAGTTTATATAAAGATATATATAAGAGATTAATAGTAATTAAAATAAAGAGAGGTCGTTAAAGGTAATATTATTATACTAATTCTACTCGCTTTAAATAAGATATTAATAATATATTATCGCGGCGACCTTTTATTATAGCTTATTTATATTACGATAAATAATTTAAACTATATTATATATAAAAGTTAACTACGTCTAAACCTGATTCTTTTTAAATTAATACTAGTAGTTAAAACCGGTAAAGATATAGGCCTCTTTCCGAAAGTCTAATTTAATCTCTATTATATTATAATAGGTATAATATTTAAGGGTACGTTCTAATATTCCTAATATATACTATACTTCGGTCGATAATTAATAATCATTAGCGCTCGAACGGCTTACTCTACTAGGATTTAATATTCGGTATATTAATAAATAGATCCGGCGGTATTACTCTATTATAATTAATATAATAACGTATTATCTAGAGTAGGTCCTTATAATAAGAGTTAAAAGTAGCTAGTATTATTTTATTTATTAAATTCCGCCTTAATAGAGGGAAAATATAACGATATAATAATTATTTCGAATATATAAATATACCTAGTAGCGCCTTTATAATTAGTAAATAAACCCGACTTTAAATAACCCGATAAATATCCGCTATATTCGGAACTTCGCTTAGAATCATATACTCGTTAATATATATTCGACGATAATAGTCGATATCCTTTATTAACTTTTAAAAAGTATAGTTATAACTCTTTTTAAATAACTCGAATATTTAATCTAAAATATAGTTTTTATAACTCGAAAGAGAAAAGGCTAAAAGTAGATTATAGCCGAAGTATCTATAACTTTTTAATTAAATAAACGTTTCCGTTAAATCCTAAATTTTACTAGTTTTAAAGAGTTCCTATATTTTAACTCCGTAAATTAATAAATAAAGAACGAATAAAAGGCGATTATTAAATAATTTATTATAGTTATAACTCCTCTCCTCTAAAGGGCGCCAGTTATTCTTTATTATACTCGCGCTATACTCGATTTCGTTATATTAATATTATATATAATATATAATAAAGCGACCTTAAACTATATACGTTAAGTTATATATCGGATTAATAAATTAAAATAAATATTTAAGAAATATCGGCTTATTATAATCTTAAACGAGACCGCGGATAACGAGGAGAATTAATATTATTTTAATATACCTAAATTATACGGTATTACTTATTACGAAAACTTTATTCGGCTTTATAAAAATATATAAAACTACGATATTTACTACGGCGAAATAGTTTATAAATTTTTATTAAAAGAATTCTATATTAAGATTAATAAGAATAAAGGATTCGAGATCTAAATCCTAGAATATAATACCCGTCGAATTAATATACTAGTTATATAGGATCTTTTGAATTTTCGTGATAACCGAAGGCGTATTATTACTAAAGTAGTATTAAATACCTATATTATATAATTAACGCGTATAAAGTCTATATAGACCTATTTAAAGAAGGTCTCGACGTCGAATATATAATTTAATAAGGCCTTAATCGGCGATAATAACGGTAAATTAAATAAGTAGTAACGATATAAAAAGTTAGGTCCAGCGACTTTATCGATACTCTTATTATATTTATCCGAGAGAATTATAAAAAGCTAGACGATATTAAACGCGATTTAATTAATACGATTCGATATAAACGAGACCTATCCTGAATAAAAGAATACTATATTAGTATATATATTTCGGTAATTTATTAGGCCTCTAATAATAAAGATAAGAGTAATATTAAATATTTAAAAAAGTTTATAGTTCGATATATACCTAGTTAACGAGATACGTCTAAAAGCCGTTAAGATTACGTATAAATATAATCGGATCCCGTTAATAACGACCGAGTTAAAGAGGAAAATAAGGAACTTAAGAGAGAATTAGGATAATTTAAGATTATTATTATTATAATTAATACCGAAAGGTATAACGAAAAGAGTAGGCCGGCGATATATATTAATACCTTTATCGAGATACTTTGGTAGCGAAATAATAACGAAGTTAACCCCGTTTATAGTATATTCGAAGTCGAGGCTATCCCTAAAAGTAAAATAATTAATTTTTAAATTTTAAATTCTCGGCGGTTCTTTAAAGTATATAATATCCTTCGGAGTACCTATTTAATACCTATAAATAAAAAGAAAACGGTATTCTACGTGAATAATTTCGTTAATTAAGATTAATATAATATTATTTATAACTAGAATTTCTTATTTAAGGGGATTCGGGCCGCCGATTATTTTATAAAAAAGAATTAATAAAGTATAATCGTACCTACCCTCTCCTATCTTATTAAATATACGTAGATAATTATTATTAAATTAATATTAAATGGCTTATATTTAATTTAAAATACTTTCGTTAATATTATAAAAGCTTTAAGTCTAGTCTTAATATAATACTTTTATCTAGTTTAGATTTAAGATAAATTAGGCTAGTTCTAATTTAAATACGTATAAATATATTAAATAATCTTTTATTTTAATTTCCTCTTAAAGTACCCTCCTTTATAAATTATATTATTAAAATTACTTTTATACCTAGTTATCGCGCCTTAAATTTTAAATATATCCTACGATATTTATTTCTTAGTCTACTTTTTATAGTATAAAACGACTAAAAGTTTTAATTATTAAATTAAATATTATCCTATCGATTAGTTATTCTAATTATTAAAAATCGAATTAGGAGTAAATATATTTAAAAGACGACGGTTATTTATAAACGAAGTTAGGTATAGTTATTAAAGACGGAGATAAAAACGAATTTAAAAATAAAGGAGGCGAGATTATCGACCCGTCGCGACCTCGGAAAAGATTATAAAAGGATCGGACGTATAATTAATAACGTAATATTATATTTTTATTATCGCGAGTATATCGGGGGGTAGGTTTATAAATAAATCTAAATTAATACTTTATTAACCTAAATTAATATAACCTTTTATATTTTCTTTACGCGGTTATTATATCTCGACTTATATAACGCCCTCTTTATATAATAATAGCTATTTTATATATAAAGGAGCGCGTTTATCTAAAGAGTATATACACCTTATTAATAATTTTATTCCTTTATTACTCCGGTCCGAAAGCTCCCGCCCTAGTAATAATTAATTATCCTTATCCGCTTATAAATCGAGTTAATTAAGATATAAATACTATAATAAATAAAGATACTCCCGGGAGATTAAATTTCACGATTTCCGTAAAAATAAAATACGATATCTCTAAGTAGGAATAAAGCGGCGAGATACTTTAATATATAATACCGCGGGCTATAAGGTTATTTTATTAAATATACTTTTATACCTTTTAACTATTATTTTTATAGGATAAAAAAGTAATAACTATAAATTATAAGCGGACCTTAAAATAAAACTTAAACTCGATAATTATATAAGGTAAATATAACTCGAGGTTAAAAATAGGATAATTAAGAAAGGGGAGTTTAACGAAGATATTAATAATATCTTTATATTAAACGAGGTAAGAAAGGTAACGCGTTATTAATTTAATATATTATCGATATATATTAACGATTATATTAACTACTAGACTTAATTAGCGAGAAGAGGATTCGGATAATAAAAAAAATCCGCGAATATATCTAGAACTATTATATTTTTAGAAGAGATATAGCGGAAACTATATAAGGATTTTTAACTCGGAAATTATAGATAATTAATTATAATAATAATTATATATAGGCCTATTATAATTAATATTAATAACTACTATCTTATTAATTATATTTATATAGTAACTAGCCGAGAGGTAAATATAGGTTCCTAAATAAAATTATAATAAAGGTATATATTTCTTTATTCTTTTTAAAGAGGGTAAACGTATTAAAGATAAAGGATATAACGAAATATATATTCGAACTAATTCGAGCTAAGACGCTTTATTTAATATATTTAATAATATATATTATAATAAAAGACTACGAATTTAGCTTTAAGAGGATAATAATATTTTAAGACGAGTAAATTAAAAGTATATTATTCCCTCTAATAATTCCGATTCTTTTAATTAACGCTAATATTCTATATATAGAAATATACGAAGATATATAAAGGGGTTAGGAAGGATTTAGACCTAAATACCGCGAATTAATCCTACGGGTACTACGGGAGAAGATTAAGATATAAATTAATTATATATTAAAGGAGGATAAATATAATATTAAAGCGATCTAGGATTCCTTTAAAGAAGAGGATAATTATAATTTATTTAATAAGGATACGAATAAAGAAGGGTAGGATATAGTAAATTTATAAATTTTATTTAATCTTATTTCTTTACTAACTTCTTATAGATACCTAGCGATAATAATAATAAAAGTAGCGTATATTAAGAGAATACTACTAACGAAAATAATAGTATATAGAATAATCTAGATAATATAGAATAAGAAATAATAAATAAACGAGATATAGTAATACTCGTCGACCGTATAATCTATAATTTATTAATATAAATATTAAGTAAGCGTTAGGAGTAGTAACGAGTAAAAACGACTATCGAATATAATAATATTACTCTCTTCGTATATTATCTAGCCTATTAACGGGAATATTAAATAAATAAAAACTAGAGTAAAAAGAAAGGAAAGCTATTATAAAGAGTAATAATAATCTCTTTTTCGTAGAAATAACTGGCTAAAATAAGATATTAAATTATAAATAAAAGTTAGACTAATATTTTAACTAGTCGGTTATTATAGTCGCTTATAACCGATTATATAAAAAAGGTACGTAATCGCCTATAACGGAGTTATATTCGCTTATCACTATATTATACTATATATACTAACTTTTATTAGATAAGAGTAACTAATAACGATTTAATAGCGCGGGAAAAAGAGTTAAAAAATATATTAAATTTAATAGGTTTTATATTTCGATTCGATAGGAGAGAAGATACTTTATATTTAAATATTATATATATTAAATTCAAAGTAAAATATAAGGTAAAAAAGGACGAGAGGATTTAGTACTAGCTACTAGCTTAGACTATATTCGATAATAACTAAGGTTTTCAGAAATTTTTAAAATATATATTAATAGTTAAGATTATTAAAGCTACCCGGGGTTCTAAATATAATTAGAAGTTACCGTCGCTATAATAATATATCTATAATAAGAGATTTAATATATAGATTTATATATCTTTTATATTAAAGAATATAAGTAAAATAATAATAATAGAAGTTAATAGAGAGTATAAATTATTATTAGCCCTAATATAGATTTAAAATAAGAATATTATTTATATTAAAATTTCGCGTTAACTATAAAGTTATATTTAAAATAGAAAAGTAATATAGGCTAAATTATTCTAAAAAGACCTTTAGTCGACCGATAGAATTATATTAAATAAAATATTAAGGAAAGTACTTCTAGTAATTATTACATATAAATTAAGAATTAGGTATACGAGTTTTAAATATTTTTATAAGTTAGAGATATTTTTAGAAGCGAGCTAGATTCTTAATTATATTTAAATAAGTTAATAGTATTTAAAAGTTAGGATATAGTATTACCCCGCTTAAACCGGCTTAATCGGTTTACGAGCGCTTAGAGCGCTCAAAACCTACTCTATACTTTTATAGATATTATATAAATACCTTAAGTTATAAATAAAATATTTATAATACTATTTATTAATATCTTCCGAAGGGATACTAAAGAGCTATATTAATACTTATAAAAAAAGTAGTCTTTAGAGGACGAATTTAAAAATAAAGAAACTATAACTCCTCCCGAGCCCGAGTAACCTATTATAGATTCCGAATAAATAATATAATTTATAGAATCGCTAGAAATTTAGGCTCTTATTATTAAGTTAGTAACTAGGATGAAAAAAGACCCGATAGGACCTTAAGGCCTATTAGGAGTAAATAACTTAACTAGTTAAAATAGTACTAGTTCTAGGGTAAGCGCCTAGAATAAATTAAAATTTAAAAAGATTAAATTCTTCGATCTTAAAAGCGATAAAAAGGATAATTTATTAATTTTAAGAAAATATATTATATATAAAAACGTTTTCGATTTTAAAGATCGCGTTAACGATATAATTAAATAATATAACGAAGAGGAAATACGAAAGTTTTTATTTTTATATTTTAAAGAAGTAGTTTTTAAATAGTTCTTAAATAAACTAAATATTAATATTAAAATATTAATATATACCTTCGCTAGCCCTAAATAAATAGGTCGTTTTATTAAACGATTTAAAATAAAGACGCTAGAAATTATACGTAAACTTCGTTTTAATAAATATAAATTCGTTTAAATACGTACTAGTAAAATATCTAGATAATATATAAATAAAATATTTAACCTAACTAGGGCCGCCGATATTCTTAGTATATATTAATAAATATCTATAATCTACGATTATATTAACTTTAATTTTAAGTCTTTTATTAATCCGCCTAAACCTAGTATTTTATTAAATAAGTTTTTTAATTTATTTAACGCTAAGGAAGAAGCCTAGCTAGGAATAATACGAAATAATAAAATAATTAAATCTTTACCGCCTCTTAAGTTAAAGAGTTTATAATAAAGTTAGTAGAATTATTAATAATTTAACTAGTTTCGGTTATAGTAGAACTAGTTACTTTAAGTTACTTTTTATTAATTTATTAATCCGGCCTATTAGAATATATTAAATATTCTTTAAATATAGTAGTAGCCTCGTTAAATTTAACCGTTACCTATTTAGTTATAAATTATTAATAATAGTACTAGGAATATATTTTTCCCTCCTAGAAATAAAAATCGTCTTAACTTTTAACCGCGCTAAAAAAACCGCGGGCTTATAACCGGTAGTTATAATCCTAATTATTTCGAGTAATAGTAAATACCCCCTAGGTATATAATTATTTACTATAGAATCGAGGTATAAAAGGACTATTTTTAGGAAAATAATATTATAGAGTAATAAATAGAAGAGTAATCTACGCTTAATATTAATTATATTAATAAATAGAGCTAGGATTAGTAGTAAAAGAATTATTATAATAAATAAGACGAAATAACCGGTTATTAAATAACTATTATCGATTCGCCTAAATAAATCGAGTATCGTATTTATAAAGAGTCGTTTTTTTCTAAAAACGTACTATATATATATTTTAGAAGTTAAGACTTAGGTAGGAACTTTATTAAAACCTCCTACTTTAAATATTTAATTATAAATATTATTTAAAAGAATAAATAGTCTTTAGTAATAAACGAGTATATAGAAACCTATTATTAAATTAAAATAAATAACGAATTATTAAAATAGAAGTTTATTATTAAATTAAACTACGACTCTTCTAAAAATACGGGAATAGAATAAATATTTAGGAAGTATTAATATACCGGTATTCGGGTCGGCCTAAATTTTAAAATTAAAATAGAAAAGAGTTATAAAGATATTAACTATAAAGTAATTATCGCCGACTATAAATTTATAGTATACTTCCTCTTAAAAGTTAGAATTCGTACTATAATAACCTTATTTTAAATTACCGGTATTAATATTAACCGCTATATTATTTCTAAATATATCGTTACCTCTTTATACTTCCCTAGGAAAGATAAAAATAGTAATAAAATAATAACCGAAACCGCCTTTAAGGAAGTCTATATTATAGATAATTTTAAAGTAAATATATTTATTAATATAGACGTTATGGCCTCTAAAGGAATTAATATACTAGTATCTCGTTAAATAGCCTATATTAATAACTACGATATAAAGTACTTTATCGACGTCTATTTAAGGGGTATAAATATGAACCGGCCGGTATATACTACGAAAATAAAAATTATCCCCCTATAAACTACTATAATTATCGAAGTCTATAAATTTAATTTATTAATACGAGATTATTTTTTTAAATCGGTAGATACTAACCTATATCTCTTTACCGGAATCGTTAACGATAAAATAAGATTAATATTTATAAAGAATAAGACGGATAAATTCATTAAAATCTTAAGAAATATAAGACTTAACTAGGTACTAGAGGTTTAATTTAATAACTACTATAATATTATTATAAGCGATAACGATATTCGCGAGCTCGTTATACGAAGGCCTCTTTAAGAGTATAAAAAAACTTTTATTGAAAATACTTTTAATAATATAATTACCGCTAGTACTAGTTTATTACTTCTTAAATAGTCTTTAGAGGGTAAAGATATAAAGAACCTAATTAATTCCTAATTTTTTATTCTATTAATAAAGGTAGTTATTTCGGTAAAGAATAATATCCTTTTAAATAATATTATTATTTATAATAAATAACCGGAGCTAGTAAAGATTATTAATAAATTCTTTATACTTTAAGTAAAAGGAGGCTTTATTAATATTCTAGAAAACGAATAAATATATATATTATTTCGCGCCGACTAGGAAAATAAAGTAACTAAAACGGTATATATTTATCCTATAAATAACGAGAGTTAGAAGATTATTAACGAAATCTTTAATAAATTATATATTTAGGGACGATTTAAATAAATAATATAAACTACTTTATTTAGTTTCCTAGTCTTCGTTATTTAAATTATAAAATTAGACGGTATTAAAAAGAGTTATACCGTTATTAATATTCGAGGTTTAAATACTATAATTATAATAAATATCTATTATTTACTTTTATAGAATAATATAATTAGCGCCGTTAAGGGTTATCGTTAAATTACTATTATCGACGCGGCTAGTTTCTTCTATTAATAACGAGTATACCCTAAGAATAAATATAAATTTATCGTCGTATTATACCGCGGCTAAAAGACTTTTAATATTATAGTAATAGGATTTTAAAACTCGCCTATATATATATAATAGTAAATAGACCGGATCCTATATATTTATAAGGTATTCGCCCGAGTATATATCGATAATATTATAGTATTCTCTTAAACCCTCGAGGATTATATTTAGTACCTATATCTAGTATTTTCTTTATTTATTAAATTTAATATTTTAATTAACCCTAAGAAGGCGTTTATTAGTTATTCGTTAATTATACTATTTAGCTAGAAAGTTAACTCGTTCGGGTTATTAACTTCTAAATAAAAGTTTATAGTTATTAAATAACTAGTTTTCTCTTAAATATTAATAGTATTTAAAATGTACTTAAGAATAACTAGTTAATTAAAAGATTATATTAAAGATTATACTACTCTAGCTAGGTCTTTATAAAATAAGAAAATTATATTATTAAGTAGAGTACCCCCTATAGGCGCTTAATAATAAGAATATATTAAGAAAACTAGTTTTAAATTACTTTCTTTATAGGAGATCCGTTCGTTTAAAACTATTTAAAGTACTCTTTTTAAATCTTTTTTTTATATTACTTCGATAATAAAAAGGAATTATTTATCGACCTTAATATTAATAAGGAATTCGGTTACGGGGTTATAATTTATTATATTATAAAAAAACTAAAAGACTTTTATCCCGACCGGAAATAAATTTAGTTTATTCTTTTCCTTAACCGATTTTTTAAGGATATAGAAATACGTTATTAACCTACTAAAATAAAACTAATAGGAATAGTATAGATATTTATTAAAATTAAATATATAGTCGAATTAACTCTTAAGACGGTCGTTTATATTAATTCTAAAACTACGTTTAATATAGTTAAATAAATAAATATAACTACCTTATTTATAGTAAAGATTAATTTACGTATCGTACGGGCCTTAAATTATATTTAGTATTTTTAAAATATAAAGATCCGTTATAAACCTAGTATTAAATATATAATACTAGATACCCTATCTCGACTATAATAAAAAGACGTAGTTAAGAACTTTTTAAAAAGCGAGCTAAATATACTTTAAATATATATATATAAGGTTTATATATTAATAGAAATAAATATATAGTTTAAATAAGAATTACTTTAAGGGTACTAGAATAACGACTTTTAAACTAAAATAAATTATATATTTAATTATAATATAGAAACTAGCGAGGACGCCGTAGATTTTCTTTTTTCGAAGGGGAATAACGACTTAATATAATATACCAATAATTTAATTATTAATCGAGTATATATACCGGAACGCTTATATATACCTTCTTTATATATTAAAACTTTATTTAATACCGTATATTCTAGCTTATATATAGGAAGATATAAATACTATAAAATTATAACTAGGTACTAGTATATATATAAACTAAATAAAAAGTTAGGAAAGTATTTACGATATTATTTATAATATTAATTATTTAGTACTCCTAGGTATAAATTTTATAAAGTATTATAATTTATTCTTATACCGCCCTCTTTTTTTTATATAATTTTTATCGATTTTATCCTAGCCTTACCCCTTTCGTAGGAAGGATTCGATAATATTATAATTATTATATATAAATTTTCCCGAAAGGTAACCGCGATTCTAGGAAAATTAATATAA
>JAABUS010000665.1_pt1 | contig 84736 bp, 95 predicted proteins | sample 5560161 | NCBI WGS metagenome assembly JAABUS01 (sample SAMN10711885, study PRJNA513376) | rock metagenome | isolation source: Antarctica rocks | place: Antarctica: Victoria Land, Trio Nunatak nord | collected 2016-01-04
CAGTCAGAGGACACAGAAGTTCAGTTAGAGGGTAATGAAATCCAGCTGTACAGACAGTTAGCCTTTTACAATGCATCGCTCTATGACTCTGAGGAGGAACGCATCAGAGCAGAAGTCGGGGCCGAATGGAAGGCTGCATTCAAGTCCCAAGGGAGGAAACACAACCAGGATATACTTGATGTTCAAGAGGGTCATATGGATGACCTCAAGCGGGTTGATACGAGATTCGGTGCTGTACAGAGAGAGGGACAGCGTTTCAAACACCAGAGAGACGACCTGCTGGTACAACTGAAGGTGGTGAAGGAAGAGCGTGATGAGCTCCAGGAGAGTTTCGACCTCGACACGTACTCGGACGAGAATGCAACTCTTCGAGAAGATAATGCCCGTCTACGTGGTTGGGTTGAGTATGGGCGGCAAATAGGGTTGGAGAAGGTGATGGGCCTTGAGTACAAGATTCAAGACCAGGAAATTACCATCAGCGTGGTCTTTCAGGAAAACACTGGGCTTCGGGATGAGCTTGCTGAAGTCGCTGAGGAAAAACGATTCTTGTGGTCCGGGCGCGCTGCAGACAGAGATGCGCTCAGAGAGGTCTTGGAACAAATGGGCCCACTCGAGGAAGAGCTTGCCGAAGCAAGAGAGGAAATCCGTGCCACGGATGAATGCTGGGCTAGAGACAGTGAGACGCTGGACGAAATCTCTGAGCAAAAATACCAACTTGGGATTCAGCTGGCAGCTACAGTTGTGGAGAACAATGCGCTGAAATTGGCTGCTGTGGGACAGCAGCAAGGTATGCAAAACGGCTGGGCGGAGGGGCTGATCCATCTGGCTCTTCAGCTCTTGGCCCGTATGCAATCGTTGGACACGGAGCTGCAACGCCAGGGGTCTAACATGTACAACGAGGAGCGGGCAGCGCTCATGTCGTACTGCTGCGAGACTTTACGCCCCCATGGGGTGAATGTCTCTGCGCTTACTGCCGATGACAAGGCCCTGATGGAAGGCGCCGTTCTCGTTACCGCCTCCCCAACGTCTTGAACCACCTTCAATTTTTGGCTTCAAATCAACAGACCAATCACTTAGAAGAGCCGACCCATACGCAGGGTAAAGCCCTTAGGATGGAGACATGGGGATCATGTTCGCCTACCTAGCTTGAATGGTTCCAATCTTCGACACCTCCAAGGCCCCGGGAGGCTATGCTTCCTTGGGTAAAGGTCAGGCTGGCGAGATGTCACCTTCGAGGACAACCCTCTCAGTATCTAGCAAATCCAGTTGCACTCTCACACCAGCTCTAACGCATCACTTCGCTCCATGACTCTTCATCAGCATCCGGAACCGGCCGGCAATGTGAAATCTCCAACTCGCCCTAACGGGCAAGCTCTTTTACTACCCCAACATCAGGATTTTCCTGCCCAAGGTTCTGGGAAATAGACGTCTTCCACGTCAACCCAAGCATTCCAAGCTTCGCAGACGCAGCATTTCCAGATCCCATATCCAGCTCACCGAAACTTCACCACCTCGCGTCCCATGATCAATATTTTCCATTTCAGTATCCAATTTCACAGAATATTTCCAGCAATGAATTTCCCGGCAAAACTCCGAGCCTCCTCTAAATCTCCACATCTCCTCCCGGCTTTCCCGTCATCATTACCAGCATCCGGAACCCACCAGCAAATGCGAAATTTCGAACTCGCCTTCTAGCTCACTAGCAAGTCGCATCCCTTCAGAACATAACCGCCATTTCGATCTCGGTGAATTGTTCAATAGCTACACGCCATTCCGCTCTCCCTCCGCATGGACCAACAGCATCATCTAGCATGTGGAGAGCCTCTTGGGCGGGGGGGGATTTCAGGATGGGGTTCAGAAAAAATGGGTGTTTATGTTTCCCACCAAATTCACTAGTAACCATCATCCTCAAAAATTTCCGAATCAGATTTTTCCAGGCACTGATCTTTATCACGTCGTCTATCCAACAGCTTCTGAAAAGACTGAATTCCAAAAGCCTAAAAGGGTTATCTGGGGTTTTTTTTGTCAGGGGAGTTAGTTAGTTTGCATACATACATACATATCATAGCTACTACAACACTACAGTCAAAACAACCCCCCATACATACATATATACATAAATCCCGCACGAAATGAAATTCTTCCCACTACACCACACTACACTACGTGCTTGAAAACTCCCCCATATCTCCTTCATCGAAATCCCAAACACCACCCCGAAAAACCATGAGCTGAGGTCTGAGGAATGAGCATTCTCCATCGGGAAAAGAACCTGGGAGAGAGATGATAAATACCTCAACCGCCCAGCCATATATATATATATATATAGCATCTCGAATTCAGGCCTACACGTGACCTTCAGCTGACTCAGGCTTCGCGGCTTTGCTCGCGCGCTAAGGCTCAATTCGTGCCTTTGCTCCCTTCCTGCTCTCCCATGCTCCCTCATTGCTCTCTCATGTTCCCTCATGCTCCCTCTCTGCTCCCCCTCTGCTTCCCCTGCTTTTCCCCCTGCTCCCTCGTGCTCCCTTATTGCTCGCTCTCGTCATATTGCCAGCATTTTAAAAAAGATGCAAAGCCCGCAGAGAGAAGAGCAAATTCTGGTTCTGCTAGCTGCAAATGGTTGCCTAGGTAATAACTGTCCTTGACATGCGAGCTCCTCTTTTCCATACTCCATATTGATATCCCCTGAGTTTTGTATAGTAAGATCGACCTAAATTGTCGTTACTTAAGTATCTAGTTGTGTAGTATGCTAAACTTTGATGAACACGTTGTCGACGTGACTCAAAGCATTACATTAGACTTTGCAGATGATTCGATAAAACTTAAAGCATTTACACTCTTCTCACCTTCTGTTGCTCTTGTAACAGCTCTGAGGTTCAAGACCCTAGGGAAGATATCGGTCGATACATGCACATTAGCTATTCTGACTCTTCACAGATCATCGTTGACATCAAGCGAGCCAGTGATGTGTATTGTGATAAGCTTCGGTTCGGTCGAATTGCAAGAGCATTGAAAGCGCTGAAAACTGCGCTATCAAAGCCTCACGCATGTGAAGATAACAGATAATTGTGATATTAGCTTCCCTCAACATCATCAGGCCGCCAAGAGTTGCGATTAGCCGAGAGTAGCTTCTTTTGTTCCAGAGGGCATCTTGGTGATTTCTTTACCAGACCACATCACATCATCGCATGTCAATCATAGTGAGTACGCACAGCAACTGTTCCATACTTTTACCACCTTTCAACTGAAGGCGCATAGTCAATCAATGTTCTCTGAAGCCTTGGGACTGACGCCAAAGTCGATGGCAAGGCATCGTCGCACGACTTCTCGATATCTTCCACCCATGCTGAAGCTTAGCTTCTCTCGACATACTCGAAGTACGTCTTCACGGAGCTTGTGCAGTTCATATGCGACGTTCCACGCAGACCAGACTTCACTTAGAGCACTCTTATCGATATCTTTGCTGTTCAGTATCAAGTCGAATAAGCCGTCTTCTTTGATTAGTTTAGGGCCGTCTGCGATGTACGCGGTCCAAATATGTTGTCTTCTGCCACATTCGTGCTCGTCTGCCGAATCAGAATCATCCCATATGCACGTTCGAGTAAACATCAGGTCAAGTTTCAAAGTGCTCAACCTCGCCTCGAGTCAACACTTTGAGTCTGAAAGCTTGTCTCCAGGCCCGAGTAACGGCAGATCCAAGAGAGCCAATGAAGAGAGAGTCCGCCACATACCAATCTCAAGGAAAACCAAACCCATCGAATAGTAGTCGTGTCTCGGCATGTAGAACAGCTTGTCGCCAGTGTTTCTTTGCGCCGCATTTTCTTGGCACCAGTTTTTTAGAAGTACGTATCCGAAATGCTGATTAATCGCAGCAGCCAACTCAGATCTAGAAGTATGAAGGCTTTCACAAGCTTTAACTGATCGAGCTGCATCAAAATCCGTCACGTAGGGCTTCTTCAAGCCCAAGCTTTCGATATCAACGCTAGATTTGATCTTTAGGGAAAAGATGTTCTTAGACGAAATATTTCGATGAAGCCATCCGATGCAGTGCATTTCGTGTAAGGCGTTGATCAATGAACTCACAAGCTTGAATCTTATATCAACGTCTGGCGGCTCCTCACCTTGTAGAGTGTACCTCAAACCCTTAAAATCTCGATTTTGCACTAGATACTACCGTCGCTTGCACAGCTATAGTCAACATGCCCCTCCGTGACGCAGGTCTTGAAGAGCTGATATACCTCGGAACCGAAGCTGAATCAACTATTGAAAGAAATCTTCGCTAAGGGAGGTCATATAAGTACGAAGTGGGCAATGTGTCTGGTATTCCAACCCCAATTTGACAGATTTTCACAACTTCTTCAGGTTGAGAACCATTTCTATATTTTTACTACGCCAAGGAAGCTCACATATGTACTTAAGTCTTGCACCGATGATGCTATGCTTATCCTAATCGGTAACAATAATACCAGGCTGAACAAGACCGGATCCGACTTAACAAGTGAGGTCACTCTGTCTACAGCAGGGCTCAGGTCAATGGGAAGTGGGGACATGATTTAAGAGCTTACGTGAACAGTCAGTATTGGGACAATGAGCATTGTCAATTGAATGGATGACTTCCGGAAGTATACAACCTATTCTATACACCTGGTCTTGGCATGTTTGTCTTCTTTAGAGAGCTTCTATCGCTATACTTTTTTGTAGAGTAGTGAGATCATATTCCCGTTGAAATCAATGTAATGAGAGTAAGCGCGATTGTAAAAACATGATACATCCAAAAGTTGAAGGCGGCTACCATTCCCAATGCTTTCGAATAAGAATCAAAAGACAAGATAAGACGATGAGAGCTCAAGATCTTCTTCTTTCTCTCTTCGCTGAAGTCGAGTCTTCTTTCTAACGTTGAGTTGCAGAAACGTTTCAATGAAAGGGACGATCAAGATTACTTGAAGCTCTTTCCTCTTTTTCCTTGAAAGCAGTAGTTAAGATAGCATGCGACTTTCTCTCTAATACTTCTCTGCACGTCTCTCTTTCCCTCTTTCTCTTTTCTCTTCTCGCTTTTTGTCTTTCTTTTTCTGATATATCTATTAGATACGATCATTTTTCATTGACGTGCAAGTGAGTGTCTCTATCAAGAATTAACTGTGTGTGCTGCTAAAACAATAAGATAATGAATTCAAGAAAATTCAAAATGAAATGAATAAATATGCTAAAGAAAGAAGAGAGACTTAAATTGAGAGAATCATGAGTGAGTGAATAAAGAAGAGATGTTATTTGAATTGTAAATACTACATACAAGTTCTATGAATATGAATATCAGAAATAGAGAAGTTGAAGTTGTAAGAAAATTTATTTTTGTCAAATGCAAAAGAAAAGAAGGAAAAAAGAAGACTGCTTTAATTTAAGAAATATTTGTGACTTACTAACATAGTATGTATGTCAGAAATATTAAAGTCGCAAATTTTGATTAAAATTAACTGTGACTTATGATTGAAGATGTTAGAAGAGAAACAGAAGAATGAAATGAGTCAAAAAAGATATGTAGAGACAAGACAAGATATTGTGTGAGATTCACTTGATTAACTTGTTATGATTTTAGTCTTCATCTATTCTTCATCTAGTCTTCGTCTGATTTCATTCTAATCGAGTCTAGCGAGAATCTGATTTAAAGATGATGTCATTGAAACTTTGCATCATATGTGTAAGACTTCATTCTAATCGAGTCTAGCACAAAGCTGAGAAACACACATATAAGAATCAAGTTCTTTTCTGTAAATACTTTTCTTTCTTAGCATTTATTTATTAGTTAAATGACACTCATATGACTCGCTCTATGCTGATTTCTAACAGTAGATAAATGCTAATCAACTACTCTGCTATCAACATGTAAATGATACGAAATAATCTACTTCGTTCATTCAGAAAATTTGCAAGAAATTCTTTGAATTACTTTCATTAAAACATACATTCAAATTTATTCAAATTTATTAAATCAATCACTCAATCTTATCACAATTAAATTTATCTATCTATCTTTATCTTTCTTACAATGACATGTGACTCTGAATCAGCTGAGTCACGAACAGCTCGTTTGCTTAAAAGCATTGCTAGTAAATGAATTTTTCTTATTTCTTTTGATGCTTCAGCAAGATCTCAGAATGTCGCTATCTCATAAAACATCAACATGAGTCAACAACTTCGTCAATGAGCTATCAATCAGTCAGACAAGATCATTAAGATGCTGATCAAGCTAAGAGATCAACGAGACATGACTTTGAAACTCAACAAGCAATGAATCGATTTACAAGTCAATCACATCAAGAGACTTAATGAGCTAAAGACAAATCAAACAACAATAAATACTCAAGAGAAAACTATCATTGAACTACGAGAGAAAGTATTGAGTCTTAAAAAGAAACAACGTTCAGCTGATCAGTCTTGATCTCAACAGTCTACTGAGTCTCAATCTACTATGAATCATCTATCTCAACAAGATATTAAGTTGCATACTTCTATCAAGAATCATACTCGACGAGAAATGTTTATTAAGTTCATCTCATTCAAAAATGAACATCATCAATTCTACAAATTTTCGAATTCATTTATATTTACTGATGAAAATGAATTGACTTGAAAAGACTGAAGAAACAAGATGAACGACAAGCTGATTATCAATGTCAATCAATTCAATGATGAGACTATCTGTATTGTTTACATGATGTTTAGACTAAAAGATGATGTTGTAAAACACATTTTTGCACGACGTTATTTTAATTCTTTGAATTCATTCACTTCAATCTATGAGTTATTTAATCATTTGAAAGAAATATATGATGAACTGAATAAGAATTGAAAGTTTCGACGTGAATACAACACTCTGAGATAAGCAGACAAGTCTTTCAATGTCTTTTACTTCAACTTTATGAAGCTATTCAACTATCTCGATTATGATGATTGCACTCTGATAAATGATCTTCAGAATAAAATCAATAATCGCTTGCAAAACACTTTATCAGTCTGTTCAAAGAACTTTACTTCGCTCACTCGCTTAAGAATCTTTCTTCAAAGTGTGAATAATAAACAGTGAGTCAACTATCAACTATGCAGCGAACATCACACTGTCATCATCAAAGTCACTGTAGTATCTGATAAATGCATTGCTACTTCATTGTCAGTGACGACTTTAATAATTAATTATGTTAAATTTATCATCTTTTTTATCTTTAAATCAGCAAGATCATCAATTATCTGCTACATCTGCAAGATCTTTGATCATTTGTCAAAGAACTGCTTTCAAAACAAAGTTAATACTTCTGCTTCTTGAACTTTCACTTCTTATTTACATGAAATCATCATTTCGAAGAATAAAGAGAATGAGAAAATGTCTTCTTCTGAAGATAATGAGACAAAAAACTAGAGACTTTCATCAAAAACATGATGAAAGATGTGTTAATTTCTTCAATGACAAGCATGTTAGATGATTCTTTTGCTTTTGAATCTTTGATTATTAAATGTGTACTTTCTAACAATGAAATTAGTTACTCATTGAAGTCATTGATTGACATTGAAGCTGCTGACTATTCGTTCATTGATAAAGTGATTGCGCAGATTGTTTGTGATCAGTTGCAAATTAAGTTTCTGACTTTGATCAAAGCAAAATCAATTCAAGAATTCAATCATCATTATGTTAAGAAACTTATTACTCATGTCATTTATTCAAATCTGACTGTTCAAGATCATATGATTAACACAGTTTTTATGTTGATCACTCAATTAAATCAACATCAAATGATTCTTGAAAAAACATGAATGAATAAAATCAATCTAGTAATTGATATGTGAATCAATTCTCTTCAATCAGCAATGAAATTTATCTGTACATGATGCTGACTACGAATTTACTGTTTAGCTACAGTAAAGTCTAAAGATTATCAAAAGTTTGAATGACATTGAAATGCTGCGTGATGATGAAGCGCTGTGCGTTGATTGCATGCAGAGTTTTCGCGATTGCACAGACTTTGATAATCTTAATGTGCATGTTACAAAGCAATCTGCATGCAGATGAGAAAGTCAAATAGAATGCAGAACTACGAGAAAAATCACTTATGAAAATCATTCAATTCAGTATCTTGTCATCACAATGACAAGAACTGAAACAGAATATTCTTGCATTTGATCTGTTGAGAATGATTAGCAGAAAGAACTTAAATCACAAACATTCTTTAAATTTACATGCTAACTACGTATAAATCTTGTTAAGACTGCATGTTTGTTACTACGACATAAGCAACTCATGAGACTCATTAAGTTCAACACAAGCAAACTTGAAAGTCTCATTAATATTGTTTAACAGACGTTCAGACATAAACATTCTATACATGAGTGATACGCTGATGAGAAGACTTTGTTAAGAAAAGAGAAACACAAGCGAATTAATAAAGAATAATCAAACTACGCTGTCTGATTAAAAGTGTAGCATATGAACATTTCTGCAAAACATGATCAATCTGCATGAGAAAAATCTTTACAGATAACATGAAACAGATGAGTTGCACATCTTACAAGCGAAGCGAGCATCTGCGAAGCATGATATACAATGATGATGATTATTGATCTTAAGAATCTCATTTCTTCACTGAGTTCTGACTCTTGAATGTCTTGATGATAAAATCAATCTTTAGTTAAAGACATCATCTGTATAGCTTGAAAGAACAGTAACGCATGTTGATGTGATTAAAGAAGAAATCAACTGCAATACATATGCATATTGCTGATGAAACATCTGCGATTCATGCTTAAGAAGTAAACTGTCGAAATTTGAGCAGTGAGAGATTTCGCTCGCCTTAAACTGTGAATCTGCAACAAGAAAGACTACTTCTCGCTAAGAGAAAAACTAGCATAGAAATCGTGTCTTATGTATGTTGCATGCAACGTATACAACATATTTTCAATAGAAAAATTGAAGAAGAGTGATTATACTGATTCAAAAACATATCAATTCATTGCTTTACTTGATATCATGAGCAAAGCTCTGAAGTCAATCATGACTAAGAGACTGAGCGATATAGTTGAGACTCATCACATGCTATCTGATGCTCAAATGAGAGCAAGATGCAAATGATTCATGATCTCAACATTAAATCTACTAGTAGATCAGATTCACACAGTATGAGACTGCAAAATCAAATATGTAACATTCATGCTAAGTTTAAACATTGTTGAAGCGTTCAATCAAGTCTTGCACGTCAGACTTCTGCATACTCTGAAAATGAAAAGAATTTCAGACTACATAATCAAATGAGCATGCAGCTTTCTTAAGAATTAAGAAACATCGCTGAGATTTAATGAGTAAACAAGTAACATGCGCGAGATAAACGCAGACATATCACAGAAATCTTTCATTTCATTGATTCTCTTTCTATTCTTTAACGCAAGTTTGATTGAAAAGTGCAAAGCATTGAGAATTAAGATTGAAGTGCTTAACTTCATAAATGACATTAACATTTTAACATACAATAAATTCATTGAAGAAATTTGCAAAATACTGAGCAAAGCATACAATGTTTACACAAAATGAGTTTGCACTCATGATGCAACATTTGCATCAGAAAAGTATAAACTTACATACTTCATCAGAAAATTAAAAAGATTTGACATGATAATTAACATACAAATAGAAAGCTCAGTTATTAAGTTGAAATCAGATGTGCAAGTTCTGAAAGTACAACTGAACATGAAATTGCAATGAGATACGCATCTTCGTCAAATTGAAGCGAATCACGTCACATGAATGCTAGCACTTAGTTGATTCAAAGTCTTCACATGAGAGATAATCTTCACAAAAGCAAGATAAATATACTCAGCAGTAGTAAGATTAGAAATTGCATTCAAAGCATTAGTCTGACATCAGCGAGAAAAAGAGAAAGAATTATCAAACAAAGAATGCAGACTTGAAACATTACAGAATCAGACTCTGCATTAAGTTGCAAAGATGTTTAAAAGAGTAAGCATCAAAACTTTGAAAGCAGAAACATATACAAGCTCGCTGCATGTTCATTTGAACATGCTGCAAGACAAGATCACGTTACGCAGTCAAGTCAACAATCGTACACAGAAAATCAGATAAGCATGTGAACTGATATGCACTCATCTGATGAATGTTAATTGCATCATCTTTCACTCTTTTATCATCAAGAAAGTGATGCTTCTGAATAACTTAATTCAAGAAGACGCGAAAATACAGTCAAGATGCAAACAATTAGTTCTCGCTGCAATGATTTTGACTAGTGACAGCATCGCAATAACGCAGTATCACAGAAGTCAGTGAAAGCAATGATGAGAAAAATATAGAAAATGCATTGCAGATGTTCACGTCATCTTGACACAAAGATTGCATCTGTTCAACAAGATGATAAAGATGCAAAATGATTTTCAGAAAGTTGAAAACACTCTCATCATTTACATTAAAATTGAATGCATAGATTTGAATGCTTATCTGCACTTTAGAAACGTTTCAGATGCAGACAGTGTGCAATGTAACTGCAACTAAAATCATCAGACGACGAAACATGTACTCATGCATTGCTTGAACTGATTGCATTTGCGATTAAGAATGCTACGAGACGTTGACTTCTTAAACTATCAAATAATCATTGCTATCACGAAGAGTTTCAGAGCAGCTGCAAGAATGATGATGAAAACGAAGCTTCTGAAGCAATTTAAAGTGACTGAGTCACTTATTCTTTAACATGCAATCAACGTGAACTAATTTGATACATAGTCTCATAATAATAGTTTCAACTGCGCGAAGCAATCATATAAACAGCATGTGATTTTCTATTTCAGAGAGTTTTGCTCACTCAATATAAATAGCATAGAGTCTCTTATGAGTCAACTTAATCAATGTCATAAGAATGTATGAATTTATTATTATTATTATTATTATTAATTTTCTTCAATTTTCGAATTTCAATTCTACTAGTCAGAAATTGATTGCTTTATTCTCAAGCAATAAATCAATCACGAAACGAAAGAGTTTAACTTCTACTTATATACTGAAGAGATTTTTCACTTTCGTTACATCTCAATTCAGTCAGAAATCACTCTCTTTCAGTCAGTTCAATGAGAAGTCAGTTAAACTAATTAAACAGTCAAAATCATGTGACGCGACTTTGACTAGCGTTAATTCTAAATCAACGTTCAATCTAGAATCATTCTCTTTCAGTTCAATGAACATAGCAATGATAGAAGCAGCAACATATAGAATGTTAGTCAAATGATTAAATGTCAAGATCTTTGCTGTTATCATCTTGAAAATCGATCAACTCATAACTACAGCTGAAAACAAGTCTAAAGAAGTGAATCTGCATAAGCTTTTTCACATTAAAGCTCTTAAGCAAGTCAAGATCAAGCTCTTCTCTGAATATCACAACTATTTAAACATCTTCAATTGAGCAATGATTAATCAGCTATCATTGCATCGTTTCTACAATCACAAAATTGAGTTGATTAATGAAGAAACATCTTCTCGAAGCAAACTATATCAGATATTCAATCACAAGCTTCAGAAAATAAAGAAGTATCTGATTAATCATTTAAACAAAGAGTTCATTTTCTTCAGCTCTGCATCATACGTCTCGCTCATTTTATTCATTGAAAAAAAAGACGATAGTCTGCATTTCTGCATCAATTACAGAAAGCTTAATGCTTTGATCAAATGAAATCGCTATTCTTTGTCATTGATAGACGAGACTTTTACTTATATACAAGAAAGCAAGTATCTGACTTGATTAAACATCATTGTCATGTTCAACAAACTATGCATGCACTCAGATAGCAAAGATTTGACTATCTTTATTATCTTTTTTAACTCATACAAATATCATGTAATGCTCTTTAAATTAATCAATGAATCTGCGTTCTATCAACACTATATGAACAACGTGTTGTTTAAGTATTTACATCAGTTTTGTTAAATTTATCTAGATGACATTATTATTTATAGCAAGATCTTGAAGAAACATAAGCAACATGTATGATTGATCTTGAATAAACTACGAGAAGCTGATCTACACATAGATATCAACAAGTGCGAGTTTCATGTTTAGAAAACTATCTTTCTAGAACTCTTGATATCAATCGAAGAATTGAAGATGAACTCACGAAAGATGCAAGCAGTCATTGATTGATCTACATTCAATAATCTCACTCAGATGCAGTTCTTCATTAACTTTTACAATTTCTATCAATGCTTCATCAAGAACTTTTCGAAGATTGTTCATTCAATGATTCAACTTACTCAAAAGAAAATCATATTTGAATGAAATGAAGTCTGTCAGATTGTCTTTGATCATATGAAGAAATGTATGATCAAGACTTTTATACTACGTCACTTTGATTAAACTCATGAAACTATTCTTGAAATTGACTCATTCAACTACGTCAACGATGAAGTTCTTTCTTAATATGATGACGAAAAAGTACTACATTTGATTATCTTCTATAACAAGAACATGTCTTTTGCTGAATGCAACTACAAAATATATGATAAAGAACTTCTGATCATCATTTGAGCATTTGAACACTGATGACTTAAACTGAAGCTAATTGACATTTCTATCAAGATGTTCATTGATCATCAAGCACTCATTTCGTTGATGAAAGATAAAGAGCTGAGCAAATATCAAATGCGCTGAGTTCAAAAGCTTACTGATTTCAACTTCAGAATAATGTATTGATCTGATAAACAGAACATCAAGATCAATGCATTAACTCATCAAGCTGACGTCGTGCTCAGAGATTCAGAAGATGAGTGCATTCATTATCAATGAATCATTATTCTGACTTCAAATCAAATGAAAATTGCTGACTTAAAGAAGAACATCAATGAATCAATCTATAAACAGATTCTTGAAACTAATGAAATCGACAAGAATTGTACGCTACTTCGCGAAACAATAGCAAAAGATGAGACACAATATGAAGATATCAAATTGAAGAATTATCAAACTCAGAATGAAATCTTGTATCATGATAGTCAGCTATGAGTTTCATTCAACGAGCTTCTACAAATGAATCTGATTCGTGAGATGCATGATCAATCATCAGTTGATCATTCTGATATTCTTAGAACTGTGAAAGTCATAAAGCGAAACTACTATTAATCATTCATGTGAAAAATCATAGATTGATATATTCAAAACTGCTATATCTGTCAACGTTCAAAGATATTTAAAGATAAATCAAATGACTTACTTCAATCTCTATCAATATCTGAACAGCGATGACAAGACATAACAATAAACTTCATTATCAATCTATTTGATTTGTATAACTACAACGTTATTCTGACTATCATTTGCAAATTGTTAAAAGAAAGACATTATATTTCTTACATTATTGATGATGAAGATATCACAGTCAAAAAGACAGCTGAAATGTTGATTTAATGAATATATCAAACTTATGATTTATTAAGCTTCATAGTATCTGATCAAGATTTGCAATTCATTTCTATACTATGAAAGTTTCTTTGCAAATGACTGAGCATTTTTCTTTGATTGTTCATCATTTATTATCTTCAGATCAATGATTAAAGTGAACGAGTTAATTAGAACGTCAAGCGATATCTTCAATTCTTCTGTTCATATATGCAGAATAACTGATTTAAGTGACTATTCATGATCAAGTTTGTTGACAATAACGTCTAAACTGATCGCGTCAAGTCGAGTACTTGAGTTCAAGTTGAGTATTCAACTTGAAAAATGTTGAGTTGAGTTGAAATTTTTTTGAAAAAGTGTTGAGTTGAATTGAGAAGTTGAATTCAAGAACTTGAGTTGAGTTGAGAAGCTTGATTCAATAACTCGACTCAAAAACTTGACTCAACTCAACAAGATATTAAATAAATGTAAATAGCTTAGTTGAACAGTTTTCATGATTCTCTTCATGACTTTCTATCATGATTTCTCGTCATGACTCTCTATTAAAGTTAAACAATCTTCATGTTTTCTCTTCATGTTTCTCGTCATGTTTCTCGTCATGTTTCCCTTCATGTTTCTCTCTCAAATAATCTTTATGTTTCTCTTTATGTTTTTCTTTATGTTTCTTTTTATGTTTTTCTTCATGTTTCTCTTCATGTTTCTCTTTATATTTCTCTTTATGTTTTTCCTTCATGACTTTCTATCAAAAAGATAATGCAAAAAGATAATGCAAAAAGATAATGCAAAAAAATAATGCAAAAGTTGAAAAAATTTCTATATTTAGCTCTCTTAATGTTAAGCTCAAATTCTTGATGAATTGAATTGAATTAACTTAATTCTCAGTTGAATCGAGTTGCGTTGAATTGAAAATATGAGCAACTCGACTTGAGTTGAGTTGAAAATGTGAGCAATTCGACTCAATATTAATTCAAGTTCAAAATGTCAACTCAAAACTTAACTCAACAATCAGTTTAATAACATCTTGTTCTCAGTCATTTTCTTGATCTCATTCTTCATGAACAAGAACTTTCATTCTCATATGAGCTTCAACTCTGACATCATTGAGTATGAAAGCATTCGCAAACGCTTGCAGATTGATTAAGTCAAGAATATATTTGAATAAATGAACAAGACATTAATTTTTGTTACAAGTGTATCAAGACTGAATAAAGATAGTCAGTGTCTTTAGCTCAGATCTGACTCAGATCTGACTCAGTCTTTATTTTCTTTTCTCAACATCTCTTTGTTCAACATCATCTTTCTTTCTACATCACATTCTACTCATGTCACAAACACATTTTCTTCAAGCTTAACGCAGTCTCTGAATATTACTTAAATAGAAGCTTTTGTACTCATCTTCTTCTGTATTCTTAATATTCAGTTATAGCTATCTTTAAAGATCAAGCACTATTCAATTCTGACTTTCGCTGATTGACTCATTTAGACACGATTCTGACAATTTTCGCTCATGAAGCTCTGACTAAAAAATGAAAACAAATAATGAATCAAGCTAATAAGCATAGAAAGAAGATCAATTACAAGATTGAATTAAAGATGTTTCTGAATGAACAAAACATTGTTACAGCGAGACTCTTTAAAAAATTGAATGACAAGATGCTTGATTCTTTTCAGATCATCAATTTCATTAACTCATTGAATCATTCTATAAATTGAAACTACTCAAGACTATACATATACATGATGTATTTCATTCAGAGCTTCTTCATCTTGTTGTCAATGACTCTTTGTCTGATCAGAAGAATGAATTCTTGAAATCAATAGTGATAAACGATGAAGATGAATGAGAAATTGATAATATATTGAACTTTCGATGATATCAAAGATGACTTCAATATTAAATTAAATGAAAGAGTTATGACAACAATCTCAACTGATATAACGCTGATGATGATGAATTTATAAATGCTCAAGAGATGATTGATGACTTTCATATTAAATATTCAAGAAAAGCGCACTAAGAAACAACATTCATGCAAACATAAATACTTAAGAGAAGAAAGTAATGTTACGATTCTAGTCTTTATTTATTCTTCATTTAATCTTCATCTGATTTCATTCTAATCAAATCTAGCGAGAATCTAATTTAAAAGTAATGTCATTGAAACTTTGCATCATATGTGTAAGATTTCATTCTAATCGAGTCTAGCATAAAGTTGAGAAATACACATATAAGAATTAAGTTCTTTTCTGTAGATACTTTTCTTTCTTAGCATTTATTTATTAGTTAAATGACATTCATATGACTTACTTTATGCTGATCTTTAACACAACTTTTCAAGAATTGATTGAGTTTTTCTAACTGAGTCATCTTTGATGACTTCAATCATTATTTCATGTCAAAAGATGATCGTATTTTGAGCAGCTGAGTCACTTATTGTAATATAATGAGTTCAAGACATTATTTTAAAAGCAATTTGTATTTGAATCTTTTCAGACTTAAGACTGTTTTTTTTCTTCTTCAATTGTTTATTCTTGCTTGTATGCATATTCAACTAAAAGTATATGCTTTTATATAATGATTTTAATGATGAAAGAAACATTCTGATTCAAAGAAGCATTAAAGCATATGCAATCTGTGTAAAATGACATAAGCATGCTCATGATGACAAACGATGCTTTGAATAAGAGAAAAACATAATAAATGTAAAATGAGCAATGATGTCAGATTCAAGAACTCATATGACAGACATTTAAAGTTGATCGCGTATGAAATGAACTTTGTACTGATATCATACATCTCATTGACAGTGACGAGATGCTGAGATAAAATTATAATACATACTACAATCTGACTTGCATTGCAGAAAAGCTGTACAGCGTTCTCAATCTTAATTAATGATGAATGTTGATCAAAACTTCTCAAGTATTAATCATGTCATTACAGCTGAAGATAAGATTCTTTAGAAGAAATAAACTCATACATATATAAATTCAAAGATTTATTAAGATTGTTGTCTTGTCTTTAAACTTTTTAGAGTCAACAGAATGAAGAGCTCAAGAATAAAAATGCAAAATTTAATTTTCTTTCAACATTTATTTTGCAACGCTAGCGAGACAAGTATCTTGCAACTGAGAATCAATTAACTTCAACAAAGTTCTTTAATTGAGCAGCATTCGTAATTTGTAAAGAGTGACAGTGACAGATTTTAGCGCTTTTAGCGATTAATATTTCAAATATTCATTTAATCTCATGTTTCAAATTTGCGTCACTTTTAGCTGAAACATATTCATAAAAGCATCAATATTCTCAACATTTCTAGCATTTCTAGCATTTTCATGAGCGCAGTATGCGTCTTTATCATTTAATTCAATAAACACAACTATTTTAACATTTGTAACATTGATACGTAGTTGCAACATTGAATAATTAATGATTGATTTGACTATCTAAATAATAACTATTTAATATATGCGTCGAAAAAGTCAATGAAAAAGTCAATGAGAAAGTTAATGAGAAAGTTAATGAGAAAGTTAATGAGAAAGTTAATGAGAAAGTTAATGAGTAAACTAGAAAGGTAGAAAGTCATGTAGAATGATTGATAGAATCATGTTTAAAGCTTAATAGAGAACAAATTTGATTCTTGATTGTGAAGCAATTCAAAGCTTAGTGAGAAGTCATGTAGAGAGTCATGAAGAGAGTCATGTAGAAAGTCATGTAGTAAAAAGATCAGTAAATGACTCAATCAAAAGATCAGTAGAAAGTTTACTAGTAGAAAGATCAATAGAAAGATTGATTGAAAGATCAGTAGAAAGCTCATTAAATGACTTGATTAAAAGATCAGTAGAAAGATCAGCAAGAATGCTTGATAGAAAAACATGAAGAGTGCTTGATAAAAAGTTATAAAGAATGCTTGATAGAAAGTCATGTAAAAAGTCATGTAAAAAGCATTGTTTGATTCATGTTATGCATTCAATCAACGCGTATTTTGAAGCATGTAGAATGTTTGATAAAGCATTTGATAAAAAGCTCAGTCGATAGCTCAATAAATAGCTCAGTAGAAAGATTGATAGAAAGATTGATAGAAAGATTGATAGAAAGATTGATAGAAAAGTCGATAGAAAGATTGATAGAAAGTTCGATATAAAGATTGATAGAAAGATCAATTGAAAGATCAGTAAAAAGCTCACTAAATGACTTAATCAAAAGATCAGTAGAAAGCTCACTAAATGACTCAATTGAAAGATCAGTAGAAAGATCAGTGAAAAGCTCAGTAGAAAGCATTGTTTAAAGCATTGTTTGACTTATGTTATGCGCTTAATCGACGCGTCTTTTAAAGCATATTTCAAAGCAATAGATTAACTACTAAATGAATGAGTAGATAGCTGAGTTGATAACTGAGTTGATAGCTGAGTTAATAGCTGAGTTGATAGCTGAACATGTTAATATTTTGATTGTTGTTGTTCTAGAAAGTAGAAACTACGAAGAAAAAAAGAAAAAGAAAACTTTAAACTTTCTAGCGTCAGCGTAGATAGAAAGTTATATAGAAAGCATTGTTTAAAGCACTGTTTGACGTGTTTTGTGCACTTAATCGACACATTTGATAAAGCGTTTGATAGAGCATTTGATAGAGAGTTCAATAGAAAGTAGAATGATAAGTAAATGAGTGAGTAAAGTGAAGAGTAAATGAGCGAGTAAAATGAAGAGTAAATGAGCGAGTAGCTAGATGAGTAGAGTGAAGAGTAAATGAGCAAGTAGAGTGAAGAGTAAATGAGTGAGTAGCTAAATGAGTAAAGTAAAGAGTAAATGAGCAAGTAAAGTGACGAGTAAATGAGCGAGTAAATGTAAACTGATTGTCAAGTTGAGTTTCAAGTTGACATTTTGAACTCAAATCGAGATTGAGTTGAATTGTTCACATTTTCAACTTGATTTGAGTCAAGTTGCTCATATTTTCAACTTGATTCAATTCAATTCGACTGAGAATTGAATCAATTCAACTCAACTCATCAAGAACTTGAGCTTAACGTCAAGAGAGCTAAATATAGAAATTTTTTCGACTTTTGCATTATCTTTTTGCATTATTTTTTTGGTAGAAAGTCATGAAGAGAAAACATGAAGATTGTTTGATAGAAAATTATGACGAGAAACATAAAGAGAAACATGAAGATCATTTGATAGAAAGTCATGACGAAAAACATAAAGAGAAATATGAAGATTGTTTGATAGAAGATCATGACGAGAAACATAAAAAGAAACATGAAGATCATTTGATAAGAGATCATGATGAAAAACATAAAGAGAAACATGAAGATCATTTGATAGAAAATCATGATGAGAAACATAAAGAGAAACATGAAGATCATTTGATAAGAGATCATGAAGAGAAACATGAAGAGAAACATGAAGAGAAACATGATGAGAAACATGAAGAGAAACATGACAAAGAACATGAAGAAAAAACATGAAGATTGTTTGACTTTGATAGAGAGTCATGACGAGAAATCATGATAGAAAGTCATGAAGAGAATCATAAAGACTGTTCAACCAAGCTATTTACATTTATCTAATATCTTGTTGAGTTGAGTTGAGTTATTAAATCAAGCTTCTCAACTCAACTCAAGTTCTTGAATTCAACTTCTCAATTCGATTCAACACTTTTTCAAAAAAATTTCAATTCAACTTGATACTTTTTAAGTCGAGTATTCAACTCGAACTTGAGTACTCGACTTGACGCAATCAGTCTAAGTAAATGAGTGAGTAAATAAATGAGTAAATAGACGAGTAGTAAATTGAATGTGACAAAAGAAACGAAAGCAATGAAAGCAATGAAAGTGATGAAAGTGACGAAAGTGCAATTCAGTTCAATGATATATGAATAAACACAGATTCAGTTCAACGACATATGAAATGATTGCAGATTTTATTCATAAAATTTGATTACATTCAGATGAACTCAGCTAAAATCTTGACTTTATTTTGCTTTAAGCGACAAATATTTCTTTAGCTAAACTCAATAATTCAGTTCACTTTTCAAACTGCAAATAAATATGCATCTTTGTAATCTCAAGACTTTCAAATTTCTCTTAAAATTTTTAAAACTTTTAATGATGCAAGTTGTTAAAAACTAGACTGAATTAAAGATTTTATTAATATAAAGAATTGATTATTATATTACTTGAACTAAATACAGAACAATACATCAAATAATGTATAAGACGAAAGACAAAGAGTGAAAAAAAAGAATGAGAACTTAACTTTTATATACATGAATTAAGCAGAATTAAGACTAAATGTCATGATGTCAAATCATCATCTCAGTTCAGAGCATAAAATATATTGTCAATTCAATCTAATATCATCAATATCTTAGAAAGTCTTAATTCATTGAACTAAGTCACTAATCTAGTCATCATCATTTTAATCTAGTCACATCAAAATCTGTTTCATGTCTTTGCAATCTTAAGTCATAAAACTGCTGCTCAGTTCTGACATTACTTGATTCATGTATATAAAAGTTGAATTCTCATTCTTTTCTTTCATTTCTTGTCTTTCATCTTGTACATTATCTGATGTATTGTTCTGTATTTAGTTTAAGTAATATAATAATCAATTCTCTATATTGATAAAATCTTTAGTTCAGTCTAGTCTTTGACATTACAAAAGATTTACACTTTCTGCAACGTTTTCATACATTGAAATCTCGTCTAGTTATTCTTTTGCTCAAATGAAGTTATCTCACAATCTCTCAATCAACGATAAGTATGCTGTTAAACAGTTCACTCAAAGTGTGATTGAAAATTCAGTTGAAATCTTTCATGCAATGCAAAAGCTTTAAAATCAAGTTCAACAATATGATGTTATTATCTTGTTTTCATTCATCATTTTCAGTTCTTCAATTTATATAAAATTGAATTCTCAGTCTCTTGCAATAATAGCTCAGATCATTATACAAATCTTGAACAATCAATCTTTTTTCATCGTTCACTTCTCTGTGAACTCTGTCGCTGTCATTATCGCTTCTAGATTCAAGAAGCTTCTCAACATATTTGAGTATGAGAGAAACAAAGATCAATTGAATGCATGAAAGCAGAGTCTGATACAGTGCATGAACATGAACAATGATTATTATTTCTTTTATTAAGTCAAGATCATTTATGTCAAGTCACGACTCATCATAGATAAGAAAACTTACAATTTAATGAATCAATATCGAGTCAATGATTTCTGTATCATTTTCATCTTTGCAAATTGATAACATAAGTTGCATCATTATTGCAACAATTCTTTTGAGTCAAAAGATGCTTAACTATATTTTCGCGAAACTCTGAAGCAAGATACAGATAGCTTTGTTGACTATTACAATCTCTTCTATCAGAAGAAAGAATATTTCTTGATAAAAGACTTTTCATTGATTAACTGCATGAAACACAATGTTAATTATATCACTCAAGTTATCATTTTCTTCTGACAAAATCTTGATGAAATTCGATCATTCATCTTTCATCAATGAATTCAAGCATTCTTCAAAATTGATGAAGAGTTTCAACAGCTTAAGCATCATCAATCTCACTTCATCATCTTCTTCTCTGTCTTGCTCATCAAAGTCAAGAGCATCTTTGCATTCACTAGTAACTCTTTGAGTTCTAGAATTATCATCTCTGTGACTGTCATTTTGACAGTATTCTCATTTCTTTCTCTTTCATTCATTGATGAGTTAATGAATTTAAGCTTCATCATTATCATCATTCAAGATAAGACTTTAATCATTTCTGAGATCAAGAAAATCTGCAACAAGTGAAAGCTGTGTTACTACTGCAAGTTGCAACATTCAAGCAAAATCACTAAAGAATGCTTAAATAAGAAGTTCTTCACTTTGCATATCATAGACATCAACAACAACGACGTCATCAGCATAAATGAAGAAGTTTCATTGTATTCAAGAAAAGTCTAGTCTTTGAGCTAAGTCACGTTCAGAAATCTATATATATATCATTTTGTCTACTAGCATCAATCTTTTCGTCTTCACTTCAATTGTATAGAAAGTTTTTCGTTAAATCTGTCTTGAAACTCTTTGAATTTGATTTGACATTCAAAGATAGTCACATGATAGTATTCTGTATTCTTTATCAAGCTCAATCTAAAGTTTCTGCTCTCGCTTTAATTGACAGTGATATCTCTGCTTATGTCTTTATGAATAAATCATTCACGCAACAACATCGTCTTTTCTTGCATCTGTTAATTCATTCTTGCAGACTTCAAGAATTTGATGATCAAGTCACTTTAATCAATGACATTACTCATGTCATTGAGTTCACAATAATTCTTGATGAACATGTTGAAAAACTATTCTTCTATGTCATTGAATTAAATCAGTATTTCATCATCATGAGTTTTTCATGACTTTATCATCACTTCGTGTACATCAATTTTGAACACAATACTCTTATCTTGTTCTCACTCTTCTGTCTTAGTCATTGTTGTCAATTCTTTGTCAAGATTTATGATTTCAATCGATCAGAAGAAAATGTCTTGCTTGAAGCTAAAGAAGTAGCTTCAACTCAGTTCGCTCGTAAGAAGCAATTCAGTCTTCAGTTCGCTTTTAAAGAGTAATTCAGTTCATGAATTGTTCAAGAAAAATTATTCAGTTCTCAGTTTACTCTTAAAAAGCAATTCAGTCTTCAGTTCGCTTTTAAAGAGCAATTCAGTTCATGAATTGTTCAAGAAGAATCATTCAATACTCAGCTTGCTCACAAAAAGTAATTTAACTCTCAATTCACTCAGAAGAAGCAACTCAGTTTCTCATCTATTCACAAGAAACAAATCTTGTTCAGTCTCATTCATCATTTAGAACAAGAAGCTTCTAGTTATATTCTTTAAGTCATTCAAAAAGAATACTTTTCTAAAATTAAGTGTTGCAATTCTTCTTCTTCTAGAACTTTTAATGTCTTTCAAGCAGATCAATGCAATCAATCTTTTACATAACTTGATATAGTTGAGTTGAAAGCTCAATGCTTTGATCGAGCTACTTGTGACAAAGACATTGAAGTATTTAGCATTACTTTAAAGAAAATCAATGACTTTCTGAATCTTGATTCAGTCTTGTCTAATGAATCAAAGTCGTGCAACGTGACTTTGTCAGCTCAGTCTTCGTCTCGCTTCAAGAATAGCATCTATGCTAAAGATCACAGTTGAAGTCTTCATCAAATGAAAAAGAAAATTCATTTGACTATATTTACAACTCAAGAAGATTTTGAGATTTATCAACAAAGCAAGAACATCGATTCAGTCATAATTCTTTCACTCAGATACTTCAAGTTTTTAAACGTCTTCTTCAAGAAGAACGTCAATATCTTGTTTTTGCATTGAGTTCATGATCATATCATACATCTTAAAGAAGATGCTCAATTCTCAGTCTTCACTTTGTATAACATGAGTCGTGATAAAATTCTAGAACTTCAACGTTATCTAGATGAAAATCTGAGCAAAGAATTCATTTAAGTCAGTTGTTTTCAAACAATTATCTCTTTTCTCTTTGTCAAGAAACTTGAAGAAAAACTTCACTTCTGCATGAACTATTGAGATCTGAATGCTATCATCATCAAAAATTGATATTCTTTGTCTCTGATCTCAGAAACGCTGAATCATTTAAGTCAAGTCAAAATCTTTATCAAGCTTGATATCATCTTTACGTTTAATCGTCTTTGAATCGAAGAAGAAGACAAAGTTCTCATCATCTTTCGCATGCAATTTGAATTATTCAAGTATTTAGTCATGCTCTTCAATTTATGCAATGAACTCATCTCGTTTCAGAAATATATCAACAATACTCTTCATAAGCATTTAGATAAGTTTTATATCACTTATCTGAATGATATTTTGATCTATTTGAACAATGAATTCAAGCATGAGATTCATGTCAAACTCATTCTGCAAAAGCTGCAAGAAGCAAATCTTCAGATGAATATAATCAAATGCAAGTTTCATGTCATTCAAGTTTTGTATCTAGAATTGATAATCATCATCAAAAAGATCAAGATGAACTCATTCAAGATAAACATTATTGTCAACTGACTTACGTTGATCAACGTTAAAGACATTTAAAGTTTTCTAGATTTTGCAAACTTCTATAAAAGATTTATTTACAACTATAGCAGAATAGCTAATTCACTCACTTGTCTCATCAGAAAGATTGAACTCTTTGTCTGATTTCAGAAATGTCAGAAGACATTCAACATTCTTAAGAAAGTGTTCACTTTCAATGTTATTTTACATCACTACAATTCAGATCACAAGATTGTGATAGAAATCAATGCTTTGAACTATGTGTTTAAAGACATTCTCTTTCAATATGATGAGAATGAAGTTCTTCATTCAATCACTTACTTTTTCAAGAAGCATAATTCAGTCAAGTGTAACTATGAGATCTACGATAAAGAATTCATAATCATTGTTTGCACATTCAAAAAATAATGCTCAAAGCTTGAAGACTTTATCTGTTCTGTCGAGATGATCATAGATCACAAAAATCTTAAGTATTTCATGTCAATTAAGCAGTTGAGTCGTCATTAAGCTTGTTGAAGCAAGTTTCTGTTTAAATTCAACTATTGCATCACATATTATCTCAACAAGATCGATGATAAATTGAATGCTTTGACACGTCGTTCAGAAGATCTTTCTAAGAAGAAAAATACATTTGATTCTCAACATCAATATCAACATCAGACAATTTTGAAAACTCATATTTTAAATCTCAAGATTGTTAAAAATCTCGTCTTTGATGCTTTTGACATCAAAGTCATGATGCTTCAGTCACAAATCATTATCTTAGATTCAGTTCAGTTACATGTGTTCTCAGTTTTCTCACTGACTTTAACTTTCATGAATCTAGAAGTTGAAGAATTCAACGTTGAAAATGTTGAATCTCAGCTAAATCAAGACATCTCAAATCTTGATGAAGATTCTGCTGATACTTTCACTCAGACATTGTGAAAACAAGTTGAAGTTAATGATACATTCGTAATTCAGATAATCAAAGCACTTTGCAATGAAGCACGTCATCATAACAAGATCTTTTTAGTTGAGTGTGAAAAACATGAGAATCATCTGTACTTTCAAAAGAGAAGATACATACTCAACTTTAATAAACTACGTCTTTGTATTATTCAGCTCGCTCATGACAATGTCGTTGATGATCATTCAGAAAGAGTCAAGAGCTATGAATTGATCAGTTGAGTTTATTGATGACTCAATATATATAAGTATGTTCAGTGCTTCGTATGAAACTGTCACGTGTGTACACGTTTCAAGCTCTTTAAACAATGAACTCAAGAATCATTATGTTTTCTTTCAGTCTTTGAACATCGTTAACATGATGTTTTCATGAACTATGTAGATTCTTTATCGCTCAATATCTTCATGAGTATCACATATAAATATGTGCTAATCTTTGTTGATTATTTTAGCAAAATGAAACATTTAGTTCTCATCATCTTTATGAAAGTTGAAGAAGCGATCAACAGCTTCTATGCTTATGTTTGAAAACATCATGATTTACTTGAGTTCTTTGTATTTGATTGAGACACACAATTCATCTTTGATGTCTGAAAGCATATGTATAAGATGCTGAAGATAAACATCAAGTTATTCACAGCATATCATCTCAAGATCAATAATTAAATTGAAAAATTCAATGTTATCATGAAGCATTATTTTCAAGTCTATGTCAACTACATGCAAGATGACTGAGCTAAGTGACTTTTCAAAGTTGAATTTGCAATCAATAATGCATCTTTGTTAATCACTTTAGCATTTTTCTTCTTGATCAATATAAATCAGAACTCATGTCTAGACTTCAAGCTTTTCAAATCTTTGTCAGAAAATCTTATGTTTCAAACTCAAGACAAGTTAATCAATGTTGAAGAATTCATCAAGAAAATGAGAGAACTGACTGATCATTTACATGATGAGATGCTCATAACTCAAGTCATTTATGAGTTCAATGTTAATCTCTTTCATCGTTCTTGTTTTAAATACTTTGTTGAAGATGAAGTCTGACTGAATGCTTGCAATCTCAACATCATTCATCTTGCTGTCAAGTTAAATGATCATAACGTTGAATTCTTTAAGATTAAGCGTGTCTTTGAGCAAAATTCTCTGATCATCGAGTTAGATTTTTCAGCATCTATGAAAGTTCACTCAATCTTTCATGCTATTCTTCTGAGTCACATCGCAAATGATCTTCTTTTAAATCAACATCAGAAATCTTAAGAACTTGTCATTGTTGAAAATGACAAAAGATTCTGATATGTAAACAGCATACTAAACTTCAAGCATGATAAATGCTACAACTCATCTTTGCTCAAGTATTACATTGATTGAAAAGATCACTTCTCTACTTGAGAATCTTTCAATCTTTTAGATAACTGTGAGCAAGCGCTTGATAAATTTCATCTCGTCAACTTTGTCATTGAAGAATCACATGTAATATCATGTACAATGTTTCAATGTCAATGTCAAGAACTTTAAGTTCAATATTCATCATTGATTCAGCTTAAACATTTTGCTCAGATGTATTTTCATTTCATTAATGCTTCATCACTATAAAATGCGTCTCGTTGTATTTTGTTTCATCTCATCTTATCTAGTTTCAGTTCTTATCATCATCTTTGATTTTTTCTTGTCTCATCTCACTCTCATTTTGTTTCATTTACATTTTATCTTATTTAGTTTCAATTCTTGTTTCATCTTGTTCTTTTCATCATTTTGCAGAAGCTCAATCTTTAAGAGAAAAGCTACTGTCATGATGTCAGATCATCATTTCAGCTCAGAGCATAAAATATATCGTCAACTCAATTTAATATCATCGATATTTTAGAAAGTTTTGATTCATTGAACTAAGTCATTAATTTAGTCATCATCATCTTAATTTAGTCACATCAAAATCTGTTTCATATCTTTGCAATCTTAAGTTATAAAACTGCTGCTCAGTTCTGACATTACTTAATTCATGTATATAAAAGTTGAATTTTTATTCTTTTCTTTCATTTCTTGTCTTTCATCTTGTACATTATCTGATATATTGTTCTGTATCTAGTTCAAGTAATATAATAATCAATTCTTTATATTGATAAAATCTTTAGTTCAATCTAGTTTCTGACACTAAACAATAGTTTTATGACTTAAGATTGCAAAGATTCATGCACATGACTGAAATGATTAAAATAAAATTGCTGAAACTAAATTAAAATGATGATGATTAAATTGATGACTTGATTCATTGAACTGCAAAACAGATTCAATGAATCGAGATTATTTAAAACATTAACTATTTATATTTTAAATTAAATTAATGATCTGACATCATGACAGTAACTTCTCTCTTCAAGACTGAGCTTCTGCAAGATGATGAGAAGAAACAAGATGAAATGAGAAAGAATCAAAAATGAAGATTGAAATGAAACAAGAATTGATGTAAATGCATTTTAATATGATGAAGCACAGATGAAATTAGAATAAATTTGAGTCACATCTGAATTAAATCTGAGCAAGATGTCTGAAAAGTGAGACAAGATGAGACGAATTTTAATATGATGATGCACAGAAAATGAAAATACATCTGAATCACATCTGAATCAGATTTAAACAAAATGTTTGAATCAAATTTAAACAAGATCTGAGTCAGATCTGAGTAAGAAAGAGATGAAATGCAATTTAATATAATGATGCACAAATGAGATTAAAATAGATCTGAATTACATTTAAGTCAAATTTGAACAAGATGAAACAAGATGCATTTTAACATGATGATGCATGAGAAATGAAAACACATCTGAATCACATTTAAGTCAGATTTAAATGAAATGTCTGAATCAGATTTAGACAAGATTTAAGTCAGATCTGAGTAAGAGAAAAATGAAATGCAGTTTAATATAATGATGTACAAATGAGATTGAAATAAATCTAAGTTACATCTGAGTCAAATTTAAACAAGATGAAATGAAATGCATTTTAACATAATGATGCACAAGCAAAACTAAAATACATCTGAATCATATTTAAATCAGATTTAAACAAAATGTTTGAGTCAAATTTAAACAAGATCTGAGTCAGATTTGAACTGAGTTGAAATGATGAAGATTGAACTTAAAGTTCTTGACATTGACATTGAGATATCACACATGACAGTACATGTGATTCTTCGATGACAGAGTTGATGAGATGATATTCATTAAGCATTTATTCACAATTATTCAGAAGATGAAAAAACTTTCAAGTAAAGAAGTGATCTTTTCAATCAATATAATACTTGAGCAAAGATAAATTATAACATTTATCATGCTTGAAGTTTAGTATGCTGTTTACATATCAGAATCTTTCATCATTTTTAATGATAACAAGTTCTTGAGATTTCTGACATTGACTTGAAAAAAGATCACTTGCAATATGATTCAAAAGAATGACATAAAAGATTGAATGAATCTTCATGAATGCTGAAAGATTTAACTCAATGATCAGAGAATTATTCTTGAAGACATGTTTAATCTTGAATAAATCAACATTATGATCATTTAACTTGATAGCAAGATGAACAATGTTGAGATTGCAAGCATTCAGTCAAACTTCATCTTCAACGAAGTATTTAAAATAAGAACAACGAAAGAGATTAACATTGAATTTGTAAATAATCTGAGTTATAAGCATCTCATCATGTAAATGCTCAGTTAGTTTCTTCATCTTCTTGATGAACTTTTCTACATTGATTAACTTGTTTCAAGCTTAAAATATAAGATTCTTCAACAGAGATTCAAAAAACTTGAAATTTAAATGTAAATTCTGACTTAAATTGATCAAGAAGAATGATGTTAAAGTGATTAATGATGATGCATTATTGATGATGAATTCAACTTCAGAAAGTTATTTAACTTAATCATTCTGCATGTAGTTGATGAAGACTCAAAGATAATGCTTCATGACAGCATTGATTCTTTCAATTTGATCATTGATTTCAGAGTGATACATTATTGATAACTTAATATTTATCTTCAACATTTTACATATATGCTTTCAGACATTGAAGATGAATTGTGTATCTCGATCAGACATGAAAAACTCAAGTAAATCATGATGTTTTCAAATATAAGCATAAAAGTAGTTGATAACTTCTTCAACTTTCATAGAAGTGATGAGAACTAAATGTCTCATTTTGATAAAATAATCAATGAAGATTAAAACATATTTATATGTGATATTCATGAAAGTATTAAGCGATAAAGAATCTACATAGTTCATGAAGACATCATGTCAACGACATTTAAAAACTGAAAGAAAATGCAATCATTCTTGAGTTTATTGTCTAAAGAGCTTGAAACATGTGCATATGTGACAGTTTTGTACGAAGTGTTGAACATACTTATAAATGTTTGATTATCAATAAACTCAACTGATCAGTTTATAACTTTTTGCTTTTTCTGAATGATCATCAACAACACTATCATGAGCGAGTTGAATGATACAAAGACATAGTTTATCTGAGTTGAGCATGTACTTTCTTTCTTGAAAGTACAGATGATTCTTGTATTCTTCACACTCAACTAAAAAGATCTTGTTGTGATGTTATGCTTTATTACAAAGCACTTCAATTATCTGAATTGTTAAGAAGTGCAATGACAGACTTATTTCTAACAACTTATTGTAATAACTTTGAATTCAGTCAGACTTGTTTCTAGCAGCTTTCTTTAAACTAGCATCAGAGATAAAGTTGTATATCACGACTTTGTCATGCATGACAGTATATAAATAAAGCAGTCTGTGACTTTTCTTTACAATCTAGACAGATTTCATTAAATGTGATACTATTCATTCTACTCTTTCAATATGAACTGCAAATTTATTATTGATTTCAACTTGCTTTCACAATGTCTGAGTGAGAATATCAGCAGAATCTTCATCAAGATTCAGAGTGTCTTGATCTAGTTGAAGCTTGATGTTTTCAACGTTGAATTCTTCAATTTCTAAATTTATGAAGACTAGAATTTGTAAAAATGCTGAGATAACTGAGAACAGATGTAACTGAACTGAATTTAAAGCAATGATTTGTGACTGAAACTTCATGACTTTGATGTTAAAAACATCAAGAGTGAGATTTTTAATAATATTGAAGTTTAAAACATGAATTTTCAGAATTGTTTGATTTTGATATTGATGTCAAGAATTAAATGTATCTCTTTTTTTAAGAAGATTTTCTGAGCAACGTGTCAAAACATTCAACTTATCATCAATCTTGTCAAAATGATAAATGATGTGATAGTTGAATTTAAACAGAAACTCGCTTCAATGAGCTTAATGATGATTCAACTGCTTAGTTGATATGAAATACTCAAGATTTTTGTGATTCGTGATCATCTCAACAGAATAAATAAAGTCTTTAAGCTCTGATCATCATTTCTCGAAAGCGCAAACAATGATCATGAGTTTTTTATCATAGATTTCGTAGTTACACTCAACTGAATTATGCTTCTTTGAAAAGTAAACGACTGAATGAAGAATCTTATTCTCATCATACTGAAAGAAAATGTCTTTGAACACATAGTTCAAAGCATTAATTTCTATTACAATTTTGTAATTTAAATTATAATGACAAAGAATAATCTTGAAAGTGAAAACTTTCTTAAGAATGTTGAATGCAATCTGACATTTCTGAAATCAAACAAAGAGTACATCTTTTCTGATGAGACAAGTGAGCGAGATAAATATTTTACTATAGTCATAAATGAATTTTCTATAAAAGTTCATGTAATCTAGAAAACTTTGAACATCTTTAATGTTGATCAAGATGAATCAATTGATAATAATGTTTATTTTAGAAAAATTCATTTTGATCTCTTCAATGATGATTATCAATTCTAGATACAAAACTTAAGTGATGTGAAACTTGCATTTGATTATATTTATCTGAAGATTTGCTTCTTGCAGCTTTTACAGAATAAGCTTGACATAAATCTCATGCTCAAGTTCATTATTGAAATAAATCAAGATGTCATTCAGATAAGCTGTACAGAACTTATTTAAATGTTTGCAAAAAGTATTGTTGATATACTTCTGAAATGAGACAGACTTATTACATAAATTGAAAAGCATGACTAGATACTTGAATAATTCAAATTGAGTATGAAAAATGATGAAAACTTCATCTTCTTCTTTGATTCAAAGTCAATTGAATGCAGAGATGATATTCAGCTTAATAAAGATTTTAGCTCGACTTAAATGATTCAGCGTTTCTGAAATCAGAAACAAAGAATATTGATTCTTGACTGTGATAGTGTTCAGATCTCAATAGTTCATGCAGAAGCAAAGTTCTTCTTCGAGTTTCTTGATGAAGAGAACAGAGATGATCATCTGAAAGTGACTGACTTAAATGAAATCTTTGCTCAGATTCTTATTCAAATAACAATGAAGTTCTAGAATTTCATCACGACTCATGTTGTACAAAGTGAAGACTGAGAATTGAGCATCTTCTTTAAGATGTATGACATGATCATAAGCTTGATGCAAAGACGAAATATCAATGTTCTTCTTGAAGAAGACATTTAGAAACTCAAAATATCTGAATGATAAAATTATGACTGAATCAACGTTCTTACTTTGTCAATAGACTTCAAGATCTTCTTGTGTCATGAATGCAGTCAAATAAAATTTCTTTTTCATTTAATGAAGATTCAGATGATGATTCTTATCATACATACTGTCTTGAAAGCAAGACAAGAACTGAGCAAGAGTTGAACTGTTTTTTGAATGAATAGTCAAAGTTGCATGACGCGATTTTGACTCGTCAGAGTTTAAACTAGAAGACGAGATTGACTTAAGATTCAAGAAGACATCAATTTTCTTTAAAATAATGTTAAACACTTCAATGTCTTTGACATAAGCAGCATGATCAAAGCTTTAAGCTCTCAACTCAACTATGTCAAGTTGTATAAAAGATCAATTGAATTGATCTGCTTAAAGAACAACAGAAGTTTTAAAGAAAAAAGAATTTTGACACTTGATTTTTAATGAGTATTCTTTTTGAATGACTTAAAAAATACAACTAAAAGCTTCTTGTTTCAGATGAGAGACAAGACTGAACAAGATTTATTTCTTGTAAATGAGTTGAATAATAGTTAACTTCTCATAAGCAAATGAAAGATTATATTGCTTCTTGTGAGCAGACAAGAAACTGAGTTACTTCTTGCAAGTGAATTGAGAACTGAATTGCTTCTTGTGAGCGAACTGAAAACTGAATTGCTTCTTTCAAGTGAATTAAGAACTAGATTACTTTTTGCAAACAAACTGAGCATCTGCAATTTGTAAAGAGTGACAGAGACAGATTTTAGCGCTTTTAATGATTAATATTTCAAATATTCATTTAATCTCATGTCTCAGATTTGCGTCACTTTTAGCTGATGTATATTCATAAAAGCGTCAATATTTTCAACATTTCTAGCATTTCTAGCATTCTTATGAGCGCAGTATGCGTCTTTATCATTTAATTCAATAAACACGACTATTTTGACATTTATAACATTGATACGTAGTTGCAACGTTGAATAATTAATGATTGATTTGACTATCTAAATAATAGCTATTTAATATATGCATCGAGAAAGTCAATGAGAAAGTTAATGAGAAAGTTAATGAATAAACTAGAGAGGTAGAAAGTCATGTAGAATGATTGATAGAGTCGTGTTTGAAGCTTGATAGAGAACAAATTTGATTCTTGATTGCAAAGCAATTTGAAGCTTGGTGAAAAGTCATGTAGAGAGTCATGAAGAAAGTCATGTAGAAAGTCATGTAGAGAGTCATGTAGTAAAAAGATCAGTAAATGACTCAATCAAAAGATCAGTAGAAAGTTTACTAGTAGAAAGATCAATAGAAAGATTGATTGAAAGATCAGTAGAAAGCTCACTAGATGACTTGATCAAAAGATCAGTAGAAAGATCAGCGAGAATGCTTGATAGAAAAACATGAAGAGTGCTTGATAAAGAGTCATGAAGAGTGCTTGATAGAAAGTCATGTAGAAAGTCATGTAGAAAGCATTGTTTGATTCATGTTATGCGCTCGATCGACGCATATTTTGAAGCATGTAGAATGTTTGATAAAGCGTTTGATAGAAAGCTCAGTCGATAGCTCAATAGATAGCTCAGTAGAAAGATTGATAGAAAGATTGATAGAAAGATTGATAGAAAGATTGGTAGAAAAGTTGATAGAAAGATTGATAGAAAGATTGATAGAAAGATTGGTAGAAAGATTGATTGAAAGATCAGTAGAAAGCTCACTAGATGACTCGATCAAAAGATCAGTAGAAAGCTCACTAAATGACTTGATCAAAAGATCAGTAGAAAGCTCATTAAATGACTTGATCAAAAGATCAGTAGAAAGCTCACTAGTAGAAAGATCAATAGAAAGATCGATTGAAAGATCAGTAGAAAGATCATTGAAAAGCTCAGTAGAAAACATTGTTTGAAGCACTGTTTAACGTGTTTTGTGCGTTTGATCAACGCATTTGATAGAGTATTTGATAAAGCATTTAATAGAAAGTTTAATAGAAAGTAGAATGATGAGTAGATGAGCGAGTAAATAAACGAGTAGAATGAAAAGTAAATAAGCGAGTAGAGTGAAGAGTAAATGAGCGAGTAGATAAATGAGTAGTAGGCTGAATGCAACGAAAGAAACGAAAGTGATGAAAGCGATGAAAGTGATGAAAGCGACGAAAGCGCAATTCAGTTCAATGACATATGAACAAACGCAAATTCAGTTCAACGACATATGAAATGATTGCAGATTTTATCAATAAAATCTGATCATATTCAGATGAGCTCAGCTAAAATCTTGACTTTATTTCGCTTTAAGTAATAAATGTTTCTTTAGCTAAACTCAATAATTCAGTTTACTTTTCAAACTGCAAATGAGTGCTGAATTGCTTCTTGTGAATGATCTGTAAACTGAATTACTTCTTGTGAGCAATTCATGAACTGAATTGCTTCTTGTGAGTGAACTGAAAACTGAGTTGCTTCTTTCAAGTGAATTAAGAGCAAGACTGAGAGAAAGTTACTTTGTTAACTTCAAACAAGAAATTTTCTTCTTGTTGATTAAAATCATAGATCTTGATGAAAGATGAGCAATAATGATTAAAACAGAAGAAGAAAAATAAGATGAGAATATTGTGTTCAAAATTGACATCAATGACGTGATGATGAAGTCATGATAAATTCATGATGATGAAATATTGACTTAATTCAGTGACATAAAAGAATAGTTTCTTGATGTGTTCATTGAGAATCATTGTGATTTCAACAACATGAATAATGTCATTGATTAAAGTAACTTGATCATCAAATTCTCAAAGTCTGCAAGAATGAGTTAATTAATGCAAGAAAAGATGATGTTGTTGCGTGAAGAATTTATTCATAAAGACATAAGCAAAGACTTCACTATCAATCAGAGCAAGAGTGAAAACTCTAGATTAAGCTTAATGTAAAATACAAAATACTACTATGTGACTATCTTTGAATGTTGAATTGAATTCAAAGAGTTTCAAGACAAATTTAGCAGAAAACTTTCTATATGATTGAAGTAAGAGTGAAAAGATTGAAACTAGTAGACAAGATGATATGTATACAGATTTCTGAGCATGACTTAGCTCAGAAACTAAACTTTTTTCATGAACAGCAAGACTTCTTCATTTATACTGATGACATCATTGTCGTAAATGTTCATGATACGCAGAGTGAAAAGTTTCTTATTTGAGCATTCTTTAGCAATTTTACTTGAATGTTACAATTTGCAATAGTAACACAGCTTTCACTTGTTACAGATTTTCTTGATCTCAGAAACAATCAGAGTCTTATCTTAAATGATAATAATAACAAAGCTTAGATTCATTGATTCATCAAGAAATGAGAAAGAAAGAAATGAAGATACTATTAAAACAACAGTTACAGAAATGATGATTCTTGAACTCAAAAAATTACTAGTCGATGCAAAGATGTTCTTGACTTTGACAAATAAAACAATGACAAAGATAAAGCGAGATTGATGATGTTTAAGCTGCTGAAACTCTTCATTGATGTTAAAGAATGCTTGAATTCATTAATGAAAGATGAATAATTGAATTTCATCAAGATTTCATCAGAAAAAGATGAATACTTGAGTGAAATAATTGACATTACGCTTTAAACAGTCAATCAATGAGAAATCTTTCATCAAAGAATGTTCTTTCTTTTGATAAAAAAGATTATAATAATCAACAAAGCTATTCATGTCTTGCTTCAGAATTTCACGAAAATATAGATGAACATTTTCTGTCTTGAAAGAATTGTTGCAGCAATGATGCAACTTATGTTGTTAATCTGCAAAGATGAAAATGATACAAAGATCATCAACTTGATATTGATTTATTAAATTGTGAATCTTCTTATTTATGATGAGTTGTGACTCAACATAGATGATCTTGACTCGATGAGAGAAATAGCAATCATTGTTTACATTCATGCGCTGTATCAGACTTTGCTCTCAGACATTCAATTAATCTTTGTTCTTCTCATACTTAAATATGTTGAGAAGCTTTTTGAATTTAATGAAAGTCGAGACAGCAACAGAATTTGCAAAGAGATGAATGATGAAAGAAAATTAATTGTTCAAGATTTGTGCAATAATTTGAGATATTATCACAAGAGACTGAGAATTCAACTTTATATAAACTGAAGAACTGAGAATGATGAACAAAAATGAAGTGATAACATCATGTTGTTGAACTTGATTTTAAAGCTCTTGCATTACGCGAAAGATCTTAACTGAATTTTCAATCATACTTTAAGTGAACTGTTCAACAGCATGCTCATCATCAATCAAGAGATTGTGAAATGACTTTATTTAAACGAAAGAATACTTAAATGAGATTTCAACATATGAAAATGTTGCAGAAAGTGTAGATCTTTTATAATGTCAAAGACTAGACTGAATTAAAGATTCTATCAATATAAAGAATTGATTATTATATTATTTGAACTAGATACAGAACAATACATCAGATAATGTATAAGACGAAAAACAAAGAGCGAAAGAAAAGAATGAGAATTCAACTTTTATATACATGAATTGAGCAGAATCAAGACTAAACAATAGTTTTATGACTTAAGATTGCAAAGATTTGCACACATGACTGAAATTATTAAAACAGAATTGCTGAGACTAAATTAAGATGATGATGACTAGATTGATGACTTGATTCATTGAATTGCAAAACAGATTCAATGAATCGAGATTATTTAAAACATCGACTATTTATGTTTTAAATTGAGCTGATGATTTGACATCATGACACAAGTCAAATTCATCAGCTTCTTTTCAAGCAAACTTTTAAATAAATTGATACTGTCATTTTTATCATCTTGATCATTGCAACTCTGAACATTTATGAAAGAAAGAACAATTTCTCATTGAATCAAAAAACTGTATTCAACATCATCATTGTAATCTTGATTCTGAACTTAAGTTTTAATCTGTTTGTTAGTTGCAATTCTGCTAAAGCAAAGCGTATTACATATGATTATTTAAGCATGATGATTTACTATCTTGCAGAAAGCATTCAAAGAATCAGCAAAAATCTTACAATGAAGAATTTTGACAAACAAGATTCATATTAAGTGAAAAGTCAACTTAATCTTGAGTATCGAGAACTTGCTGAACATGTGTGCGCTTGTATGAAAATTTATCACTAAGTTAAGAATATTGATTTCTTGCATTTTATGAATGAATCATCATTTTATTTTACTAAATGTTGTAAAGTTAACATTAACAATCTTTAACTTCTGATCAATTTTATGAGCATAACATTGTTTATAAAGTTAGTATTACTTTTGACATTTGCTTCAATTTGCACAAATATTAATCGCTTTACATCAATGTTTCAACAAAAAGCTTAAATAGCTTGTGAGCTAGTGAGCAGAGTTCATTCAATACTAATGCACTCAAGATGCATATGCTAGCTACTAAATGAGATGTTTGCTACAAGCTAGCTGTCAGCTGAGTTTGCATCATTGATTAGCTTACATGCTACATGAATCAGTTACAAGCTGATTTAGCTGATTTAGCACTACTCTTCACTCTACTCATTTATTTACTTGCTCATCTACTCTTCATTCTACTCACTCATCTACTCTTCATTCTACTCGCTCATCTACTCTTCATTCTACTCGCTCATTTACTCTTCATTCTACTCATTTATCTACTCGCTCATTTACTTTTCATTCTACTTGCTCATTTACTCTTCATTTTACTCATTTATTTACTCACTCATTTACTCTTCATTCTACTCATCTATCTACTCGCTCATTTACTCTTCACTTTACTTATTTATTTACTCGCTCATTTACTTTTCACTCTACTCGTCTATTTACTCTTCATTCTACTCGCTCATCTACTCTTCACTCTACTCGCTCATTTACTTTTCATTCTACTCACTCATCTACTCTTCATTCTACTCACTCATTTACTCTTCACTTTACTCATCTATTTACTCGCTCATTTACTTTTCACTTTACTCGTCTATTTACTCTTCACTCTACTTTCTATTAAATGCGTCGATCAAGTGCATAAAACACATTAAACAGTGCTTTAAACAATGCTTTTTACATAACTTTCTATTTACTCATCACTTTATATGCTCAGCTATCTACTCAATAATCTTCGCTTCGAGCTCTATAAAGCTGAGTCAGCTGACGTTAGAAAGTTTGAAGTTTTTATCTTCTTTTTTTCTTCATAGTTTCTACTTTCTAGAACAACAACAATTAAAATATTAACATGTTCAGCTATCAACTCAGCTATTAACTCAGCTATTTACTCATTCATTTACTAGTTAGTTTACTCACTTCAAAACTTGCTTCAAAAGACGCGTCAATCAAGCGCATAACACAAGTCAAACAGTGCTTCAAACAATGCTTTCTACTGAGCTTTTCACTGAGCTTTCTACTGATCTTTCGATCAAGTCATTTAATGAGCTTTCTACTGATTTTTCAATTGATCTTTCTATTGATCTTTCTACTGATGAGCTTTCTACTGATCTTTCAATCGAGTCATCTAGTGAGCTTTCTACTGATCTTTCAATTGATCTTTCTACTGATCTTTCTATCAATCTTTCTACTGAGCTATTTATTGAGCTATCGACTGAGCTTTTTATCAAACACTTTATCAAACATTCTACATGCTTCAAAATACGCGTCGATTAAGCGCATAACATGAGTCAAACAATGCTTTTTACATGATTCTTTATTAAGCACTCTTCATGTTTTTCTACCAAGTGTTCTTCATGTTTTTCTATCAAGCACTCTATCAAGCATTCTTCATGTTTCTCTACCAAGCATTCTATCAAGCACTCTATCAAGCACTCTTCATGTTTTTCTATCAAGCGTTCTTCATATTTCTTTACCAAGCATTCTACCAAGCACTCTCTATGTTTTTCTACCAAGCGCTCTTCATGTTTTTCTATCAAGCACTCTTCATGTTTCTCTATCAAGCACTCTTCATGTTTTTCTATCAAGCATTCTTCATGTTTTTCTATCAAGCACTCTTCATGACTTTCTACATAATTCTCTACCAAGCATTCTTCATGTTTAAATAAATGGTTAAATAGCTACTTAAATAATCAATTCATCAAATGATTTATTTGATTACATATGAATCTTGAATTTAGAAACGTACGAAAAGCAAACATGTATTGCGCATTATATCTTTTGAGCAATTGATGTCTTTTGAGCAAATGACTGTCATCAAAAGATACAAGCGCTTGTAGCTAGCTATTAGTTGTTGATGAGTGACTATTAAAGCTTGTGAGCTAGAAGCTTGACTAAACAGATGTTTTTGACTGATGCTAGCTTAATGAGCCTGTAATTAATTTTAGCTGATTTCGTCAAATGATTGATGTAATCAGATTAATTTACATCATAAATGATAATCAAATTTATAATGATATCTATTTTATGAATGACATGATTAATGCATCAAATCTTACAAGTTACTTCAACTTCAAGTCTCTAGAATCTGAGTTTAATCAAGCTGTAATTTATAATTATGATGAAACAATTCAAAGTATTAAGAACTGCAATTTATATGAGAATATTGCACAAATTTATAATTCAATGAATAATTCTTTTTACTTTTGTTGTTAAACATCAGACAAGAAAGAATTTATTTATTGATTTAAAGAATACAACTGTTAAAGATTGATCTAAAGCAAGTCATAAAGATGTCATTTAACTAATAAATAAATGTTAAGAAAGAAAAGTATCTACAGAAAAGAACTTAATTTTTATATGTATGTTTCTCAGCTTTATGCTAAACTTAATTGAATTGACATCTTACACATATGATGCAGAGTTTCAATGACATCATCTTTAGATCAGATTTTCGCTAAACTTGATTAGAATGAAATCAGACGAAGACTAAATGAAGAATAAATGAAGGCTAAAATTGTAACATTATCTTTCTTTCTTAACTATTCATGTTTGCATGAATGTTGTTTCTTAGTGCGCTTTCTATCAATCTTTCTATTGATTTTTCAGATTATCAAAATGTTTATTGTAATCAACTCATTATGTATAAAAATAGAGAAATAAAGTGATGATCTTTTGTAGCAGACTCATTATGAAAGAGAAAGAATGATCATTAAAGCAGACTCACTAGTCAACTTGCTCATCAAAGAGATCAATTCTGATTATGTCATTGAAGCAGACTCACTTCTGATTCAGATTTACTACATAGTAAAGCTTGTTTTATTCATTGATCAACTCAATCAAAAGATCAATCATTGTTTATCTTTGTAACAGACTCACTTCAAGTGTTGTTCAAGCAGACTAACTATTGAGTGACTGACTTAATGACAAGATTAATATCAAATGCATTTTTGAAGCAGACTCACTGTTGATTTGTCTTTACTACATGCATGTAACAGAGCTTGTCTTGTTCATGTCTTTGTAGCAGACTCACTATTGAATGATTAACTTTATTAATGAGATCAATCGTTATCTGCTCTTGTAGCAGACTCACTAGTTGACACAGAAACATGAGATAGATCAATTTACTGATAAATAGAACGATGTGAATAAATAAATTATCACATTGATGAAAGATGTCATTGTAGCAAACTCACTAAAAGAAAATCAACTGACTCATTGAAGAAATCGATTTGAATCATGTCTTTTTCATGAGCTTTCAAGACAAAGAAGAAAAGAGATAATTTGAACAGCTTATTTTGACTCATCTGCTTCATAAGCTTGAATTGATTCTTAAGCAATCAACAAAGATTTTTTATTGTTGATTTTATCAATTGAGTGAAAGTTCTTAGCTCATTTAAATATTTGAAGAATTTCTTGCAAATAAAAAGTAATACAAATTTGAAGAATTTCTTGCAAATTTCTGAATAAACGAAGTAGATTGTTTCATATCATTTACACGTTGATAGTAAAGTTGATGAATATTTATCTAATGTTAGAAGTTGATCTAAAGTGAGTCATAAAAGTATTATTTAACTAATAAATAAATGTTAAGAAAGAAAAGTATTTACAGAAAAGAACTCAATTCTTATATGTATATTTCTCAACTTTGTGCTAGACTCAATTGAGTTGACATCTTACATATATGATGCAAATTTTTAATGACATCATCTTTAAATCAGATTCTCACTAAACTTAATTAAAATAAAATCAGATGAAGATTAAACAAAGAATAAATGAAGATTAAAATTGTAATAACAACAATGAAAACAGTGAAAAAAGATATTCATTCTTGACAAAATGAATTATTATCACATCATTCAATGTATGCTTTAATTACATTGAACTTAATCATATTCTTGATCTCAATCTTTACAACAACATGACAGCATACAATTACATCTTCTTCAACTTTATTTACATTTCAATCATCTTGATTTTCATATCAAGTGAGAAATGAGTTGCAACTACATACATTTATCGCGAAACAACACTTTCTCATCTTGTTGATTATCAACAGCTGCAAGAATCGTTGTATGTGAATTTGAATTCATTAAGTCTCAATTCTCAGAAATGATAAATCAATCTTTTATCAATGCTCAATCATAATTAGTGAAGTAAATAATATGATAATAAATTTGCAGAACATTTTAAACTTGATGACTTGCATAGCAGTCACATCAATTGCTTTGCAAGAATGTTAAGCAGAGTTGAAAAACAAAAAAATCTGAATGCAATATCAGTTTTATGTTTACAAGTACATCAGACATTCAAATTTCTTAAATCTCACAAAAGAAAGAATTAATTAAATTTCTCTGTCTGTTTTCTAGCATTCATTGAGAAACACATAATCTACAAGATAAAAAGATCAGTGCAAATATGATTGAATTTATTCTTCGTTCTCTTGTGACAATGATAAAATGAAACTTCTTTATTCAATTCTCAAATTGAGTTTCTCATCTTGACAATCATTTTAAAATTTATAATCATTAATGCTTTGTTAACGCGCTTTTAGCTTGTATTGTAAATGTGAACTTTGCACTTTTGATTGCAATAGCGTGAATAATGAAGTCAATGATCATGATGAATGATTTTAATGCGATGATTGCAAGATTGCTAAATAAAATGATGAAAGATTTTGAGAAGAAAGTTACAATGTTTAAAGAGAAAACTTTATGCGAAGCTATCACAGAAGAATAATGCAGACAATAAAATGATAAAGCGAAATGAGATGAGAAAGAAAAAATAGCTCATCTCAGCGATAATATTATCTACAAACTTTTTAAAAAGAGAGATGAGAATTATGTTTTAATCATGAGCAAGAGTATCAGCTTTTGAAAGCAGTGAGAGAATGAATGACATTCTGACAAAAGTTATCTTTGATTCATTAAAAAAAGTGAAAGTTTCAAACAGAGAAATGTGTTGATGCAGATGCACATCAAACTCTCTCTTCTTGTTTTCATTCATTGCTGATTACTACGTTCAGCATAAAGTATGCTGATTCAAGACTTTATTTTCTTTATTTTCTTCTTACTTTATGAACTATTCAACTTTCAAGATTTCACTATTTGACTGCAAACATATAGTGCATTTTGCGTATTTCTTTCGTTTAGACTGATCACGTCAAGTCGAGTACTTAAGTTCAAGTTGAGTATTCAACTTGAAAAGTATCATGTTGAGTTAAAAAAATTTTGAAAAAGTATTGAGTTGAGTTGAGAAGTTAAATTCAAGAACTCAAATTGAGTTGAAAAGCTTGACTTGACAACTCGACTTAACAATTTAATTTGATTCAACAAGATATTAGATAAATGTAAATAGCTTAATTAAACAGTCTTCATCATGAAGACTTTATGATTTTCATCATGACTTTCTATGATTTTATCAAACACTTTTCATGATAATGCAAAAAGATAATGCACTATGAATTTATAAGATTATAAATTATGATTAGAACTTAGAAAGTAAGATAAGTGCTGTTCGCTAGTTGAACAGCTTTATTATTTTCTTTTTACTTTTATTATTCTCATTCTTCTTTGCTTCATAACACATCTCTGCGTCATCGTTTTCTACTATGATGAGATCATTCAAATTAGACTTTATTGCATGTATTAAATTTTGAATTTCTCGTTCTTTAACAATTGAGAAAGTGACGAATTCTGTTGTAAAATTCTAAAAAGCTGTCATAGAATTAATATCATCAGTCTGCTTTAACTTCTTCAGATCATCATGATGAAAAATTCTTTGTTGAATTAAGTAAACTGTTGAAAAGTGCAATGTCAGACTTGTTTCTAGCAGCTTATTGCAATAGCTCTGAATTCAGTTTGAATTCAGTTAAACTTGTTTTTAGCAGCTTTCTTTAAACTAGCATCAGAAATAAAGTCGTGCATCGCAACTTTGTCATGCATGACAGTATATAAATAGAGCAGTCTGTGACTTCTCTTCACAATCTAGATAGATTTCATCATATGTGATACTGTTCGCTCTATTTTTTCAATAGATTATGAGTTCAATTAGCAAGAAGCTTTCAACGTAATTAGATTAAAACACTTTAAGCATTTGATGCTCAACAACTTGATACAAAATCTATTCAAATGAGCAATCAATAATCACTTACTACATGTCTCACAAGAAGACAAATAAGTACATTGACTTAAAGAAGTTCAGTGAAATTCGACAGCTTACTACGCATCTCACAAGAAGATAAATAAGCATTTACATCAAGTCAATAGTTTACTATGAGTTTTTAAGAAAGTGAACAAATAGACACACTTAATCGCGTCAAAGAATGCATAAACTTTTATCATCATTGACAAGATTAAATTCTTTTCACTTCACTTGTTAATCTATCTAATATCTTTATTTTTTTCCTTCAATTCTAACAACAAGCTGAGTCTACATTGCACGTCATAAACTTCAATGACTTCTTCGTCAAATGATGATCTGTTCTCATTCTCACTTGCAAGAACTGCAATCAATGATTTTCTCTCATGAAAAGATGATTCATTGAGAAAGACTTGTGATTCATTATTGAAGACAAGTCTGACTTGAACACACTTGACAGCATCATCAGCATCATCAGCGAAATTCAATCTTTCAACTTTGAAAGTCAAAAGATCGACGTGAAAGTTCATTACTGACTGATCATTTGCATCATCATCAATGATCAAGAACACATTGCAAACAAGATGTCAGCAAAAAAGATTTGAAATGCTCTGAGTTATAAATACAAAGAGAAGTTACAAATTACTGAAAGATAATATTTGATGAATTTCATTAACTACAGAATTTTGATGAATATCTTTATTGAAAAAACATGAACACATCTCGTCAAATTGACTCGAAAGATCATTGCAACACAGAAAAACATAAGTGATTTATTTAAATCAGAATGTCATTTTCAAGTCTTACTTCAATTGCTGTCAAATGAATATACAGTCATTCAAAATGTCATTGATGCGCAAAATAAGTCAAACATCAAGAAGAAACTTCAAAAGTTACAAGAGAAGAAAGCATAATTGAAGATAACAGAGACTGTGCTATGAATTAAGTGAGAAAACAAATGTGAGCGCACTGAGCATAAGCAGAACAAATGCAAAATCAATCATCATTGCAAAAGTTTTTCAGACTTTGACAGTGATCAATTGCATCATTGTTAATTGCAATGATTTTTAAAATGTTTTCTCTGTGAAGATGAACATTATCTAGTCGATTGTTCTCATCTGTCTGCAGCTAAAAAGCTTGTAAAGAAATGCAAAAACAAAGACAAAACAAAGCACAAAAGCATTGATGATTTTCAAACTTTCATTGAGTTTCTGAAGAGCAAGCACAAGAAACACAGAGTCTACAATGCAAAAAACAATGACTTTGAAATTTTTAATAATAATGAGAAAGATGAAAATGAGAAGAGCGAGAATATTGCAACTTTGTCAAAGAACATTGTCAGTAAAATCTTTAAATTCAACTGAATTGCAGGTTCTGATGTTTTCTCACACATGATTGATCAACTTTAACTTTTTAGTGATTCTTTAATTTGCATTAAAAGATGCATCATCAAAGTTGAAGAAGAAAAATTGTATGTCAATCACTGTGACACAGCAGTCATGCAAGATCATTATGAAAACTCAGTTAAGCTGTCTTCTGTTCTTCATGTTTTTAAGCTTAAGATGAATTTTCTTTTTGAAAGAAGAATGTGTAAGAAAGATCTGCAAGAAAGTTTTGATGATAAAGATTTATACATGCACAATAAGCAAGAAAAGCAAATGATTGAGATTCTAGAATGCAAAAACATTTACATAGTAGAAAGAATTGCAAACAATCTTGATGAATTTGCATTACTATCAGTTATGCAGCGTGATATTTCATCAGCATTTTCAGCAATGCACAATTCAATGAATCTTGATGATTCAATGAATCTAGATCACTTCGCATCTTATATTGATGTGATTCATCATGAGAACGAGATCGAAGTTGATCATGATCAACTTAGTTTTGCAAATGACAAAAGCTTCAAGTTGTATAAGTTGTGACATCATCATTTCACTCATCTTGAATCAGCAAAGCTTTGTCAACTTCATAAGATCATCACTTTGCAAAAATTTATTTTCATCAATGATAGTCATGAGAATGTGTGTGAAATATATGCGCTCATTAAGTTCATTAACAAACGAAAACACAATGTCAGTGATTGAAAGACAAGTATCTTGATTCTCATTTTCATAAACATCTGTAAATCACTATCATCATTTCTCAATAACAAGTCATACTTTCTAAAGATAGTTAACAATCACTTCAGAAAGACTTGATGCATTTCTTTGAAGCAACGATTTAATGCATCAGATGCTTTGCAAAAATGAAAACTCAGTGTAAAGCTTTACAGCAATGTTAAACTTCTCTCAGTATGCAGTGACAACATCACGAAACTTAAAGTCATCTTGAATGACTGATGTTCATCAGTTGACATTGTCTCTTAATACACTGTCTCACATATGTTGATTCAAAATAAAGTAGTCAAAAAAGTCATATGCATCACAGAAAACTTGATGCAAGTCATGATTAAGAATGCTGAACTTCTCATTAAGTTCTGAGCAAAAGCTGCAAAAACAGATGTCTATCTGCAAAATTGAATCATCATAAAACTTTTAATCAACGAAGCTTTTACAACTTTGAAGAAGACATTCATCGAAATCAAGCTTTCAATTGATCATGTATGAGTATGAGAATGCAAATGTTACTTATATGTTAATCTCAAGTCATTGTCAATCAAAGACAGACAAGACAAATTCATGAACAGAGATAAACTTAACATCTTCATGAAGTATGTGAAAAATATCAATAAGCAATATCATCTCTGAGTTTCAGATCTTGATCAAGTCATCAAGAATCATGCTGTCAAGTTCATTGAAGATGAAAAGAATGAAAACATGAACTTGCAACTTCATAAGCAGACATTCAACGTTCTTTCAGAGCGAAGATCTGTGAAAAGATCATCAAAGAATAACATTTCAATTAATGTTTCAAAATCTGATGCTTTTATGATTGATGTTTCATCTGAATCAACTGATGCATTGAAGATTATTGCAATCAACTTGAATGCACTCAATTCTAAAATCACGTCACATACATCAGATGAGCATGAAGCTCATGTGAATGTTCAGATCACTCAAAAAGTCTTTGCATCAAGCATGTTTAAGTCAGTAGTTTAAACATTTCTGCATGTAATCATCTTAAAGAGAAAAAGAGACAGCGAAGATTAACAATTGAAAGAATGTGCATTCAAGATCTTGCAAGCTATGATGATTTGATTCGTTACAGAGAAAGTTAATGATGATGAGAGCAATTTTAATATAAGCATGTCATAAGCATTATTCAACATTAATGAATCTGACTCTTTTAAAGCAATAAGAATTCTCACGTTAAACATTTACAAAGATGCAGTGCAGAATTCAGTTTGAAAGAAACTTTAAAAAAAAAGCAATTAATGCAGAACTTGTGATGTTAATCATTAGTGAAATCTGACAAGAAGAAGTGTCGCTCAAAAAGATCAACATTGTGACAAGCAAATAAATTTTTAAGTCAAAGATGCACATTGATGATTTTCTTGATAAACTGAAGACAAGACTGATAGTCAGAGATTTCTCTTAAATTTATGAAGTTGACTATGAAAATACTTTCACATCAATCATCAGATTTGACACTCTGCAAGTCTTTCTAATCATTGCAACAATGAAAAATCTTGAACTTCATTAAGTTGATGTAAACAATGCGTTTATTGAATCATTTCTTAAAGAAATCATTTACATGTTCTTTTTGTCAGAAGTGAAAGTCAGATTCAACTGTACTCTGAAAATTCTTCAAAGTCTTTATAATTTCAAGCAAGCTGCATAAGACTGACATAATCACTGTGTAACAGTGCTATCTGAACTTAACTTCGCTCAATGTGCTGCAGATTCATATTTTTTGATTCATGAATCAAAAGAAATCATGTTGCTACTATATATTGATAACATAATTATTATCTTCAAATCATTGAGCAACATTAAATGATTTAAGCTTGAGTTTTAATGTGTTTTCAAAGTCAAGAATCTGAAAGAAATGAAGAAAATTCTTGACATTTAAATCACTTGCAACAGAAAGACATGAATCTTACGAATGAATTAAACTCATTATCTTCATGATGTTCTTGAAAGACTCAACATGAGACAAGACAAGCATAAGAAAACAGATCTTTCAATGAATGAATATGATGCTTTTTGCTCAGCTGAACTCGAAAACATGAGAATCAATCAGCATAAATATCAACAAGTCATTGAAAGTTTCATGTATGCTGCAATTCACACTTGTTTCAACATCACTTTTGCTCTCAATTGACTAAGTCAATATCTTAGTGATTTTGCAAAACATCATGAACATGCTTTAAAAAAGTTGATGTGATACATTTGTTTCATCATTGATCTAAACATCATGTATGAAGTCAGTGAAAGCATGAAGTTAGTAAAATACTCTGACTCAGACTACGTTTCAGACAAACTAGATTGCAAATCAATTCTCATCTACATTTACATGCTTAATGAAGAATCAGTCTTCTGAATGAGTTGAAAGCAAAAGTTCATTATCATATCAATCATCAAAACAGAGTACATGATTTTATCAATCTGCATTAAGAAAGATTTATGAATCAATCAAGTGTTCAAGAACATGAATCTGACAAAGTATCTGAGCATCAGTCACAGTCATGTTGATATTCTTGAGAAGATTACTCATCAATTTGTCTCACTCACACAGCTCAAGAAAGATAATCAAGCATTTCTTATGCTAGTTAAGAATGCTCATATTCACGAAAGATTGAAGCACATTAATGTTGCTTATCATCACATTCAAGATCTGCACAAGAAGAATCAAATTTCAGTGAACTTCATCTTTAGTCAAAATATGATAGCAGATGAATTGATCAAGTCACTATCTCAACAGAATTTCAAGAGATTCATTGAACAACTGAGATTGAAAAGCAGTGAAAGCTGAGAAACTTGTAAGCATCAAGTAAGAATGTTGAAAAGTGCAATATTAGACTTGTTTCTAGCAGCTTATTGTGATAGCTCTGAATTCAGTTTGAATTCAGTCAGACTTGTTTCTAGCAACTCTCTTTAAACTAACATCAAAGATAAAGTTGCATGTTACGACTTTGTCATGCGTGACAGTATATAAATAAAGCAGTCTGTGACTTCTCTTTACAATCTAGATAAATTTCATCATATGTGATACTGTTCACTTTATTTTTTCAATATAAACTATAAAAATCATAAATTTTAATATTTCTTTGCTCATGTTCAGCTCATCTGTTGTTGTTTTCTAAAATTGATATTAGTTTCTACAACTGAAAGATAATGCATACAGATAATGCATATCTTCATTGCTTTTAAAGCAATTTTCTCTGCAATAATATTTGCATCTTGTGTTGCAGCAGTTATATCAAAAAGCTTTATTGTTTCAGCAACAATCTCAGCATTTGCTTTGCATCTGATTTTCAACTCAAAGCATTCAACTATAAATAAATCAGCGCTTTATCTAGTATTGCATTACTGAGATGCATTATCATGAATATCTTTATTCTTTCACTCTTGTTTTATCTCATTTCTGACATTGTCTTTCATTGCTGCTTTATTGATCTCATTCACTTCTTTTCAAATGTTAAAGAGTTTAAGTTTGTGTAGTTGTTTAAACAAAGTTACATGATCATTATTTTGTCACTTGTAATGTTCTTTGATTTCATTGAATTAATTTTCACCATGATTTCAACTTGTGATAGACTTTGAGTTTACAAATAAAGTGAATATTATCTGTTAAAGTTAACATTGTTCTTTTGATTATGCATTTGAGTAATGCAACAGTATCATTGAAATTTGAATAGTTTAATAAAATATGAACTTGTAGAGAATTTTGTAAAGTAAAGAGTAATTCATCAAGTGAAATGAATTGATTTTGATAAAGAATTATTTCTGAATCGTTGAACAGAGTGAAAATTATTGTCAGAATCATGTTTAAATGAGTCAATCAGCAAAAGTCAGAATTGAATAGTGCTTGATCTTTAAAGATAGCTATAACTGAATATTAAGAATACAGAAGAAGATTGATACAAAAGCTTCTATTTATGTAATGTTCAGAGACTGCGCTAGACTCGAAAGAGATGTGTTTGTGACACAGAAAGAATGTGATGTAAATGAACAAGATGTTGGTGAAAGAAAAGAGTGTTAAGAAAGAAAAAGAGTGTTGAGTCATATCTGAGTCATATTTGAATCATATCTGACTAGCTCGCTGATTAGCTCTAATCATTACGCAGAGAACTTACTAGCGTTCACTGCGAATTGATTAAAGCTTCAGCCTTGTTCAGTCTTGATACGCTTGTAACATTATCTCTCTCTTCGAAAATTCATGTTCACATGAATGTAGTTTCTTTGCTCGCTTTTGTTGATAGTTATTCCGATATTTAGCGCGATTTGTTTGAATATAGCTTATGAAATTCGTTCAAAACTTTCTCTGAGTCATCAAATTTCCCTTTATTCACATAGTATCATTCGTCATCTCTATCTAGATCTGTTTATTTGACTTTGTACTGTATTCAACCTTAATAGCGTCTGAAGTTCAATATATTGTCTATCTTTCAATGTTCATCGTCTTTGATAATGATTGATCTGAGTGATTCTGAATGCTGTTCTGATAGAGAATCTTCTGAATATGATTGCAGTAGCTTCAAGCTGAACATTGAATGCAGATGCTTTATGCTAATTGATAGATGAAGATGATAGAAGACATTCACTTTCGCAGTGATTTGATAGAAACTCAGCTGTTTGTCTTTTAAATCTTTGCAGAGTCTTGTTATCTTGACGTTTCTGAAAGATAATTAAACTCAGTCATTTACTTCATAGATGACGTTTCATTTATGTTTATTGATCTGAACTTCAATGATCAGCTTCGTCTTTTTCAATTGTTGATGATCAAAGCTCAGTAACTCTTTCATTCAAATGACAATATCATCTGCTTTTCTAGCTTTAAGTCGTTCACAAGTTGTTTCGTAGTCAGTTGTATCTGAATCAAAACTCATTCGAGAGTGAAATTCTTTATTGAAGTAGAAGAGAATCATTGAAGTGATTAAGAAGATATTGAAATTGTCGCTGAATTTCATCATAGATATTCATTTAACTCAGTCGTTCTGCATGTAATTGCAGTAGATTCTAAGTTTGCATTCAACGTCTTAATTGACTCGTTTCAATTGATCGTTGATCTCAGAATGATAGACTGTGAATAAACTAGCTGTGATTCTCAGTCGTCTGCAAAGACTCTTTCACATAGTCAATATGAATTGAGAGTCTCTGTTTGAAACAATAGAACTGAGTAAATCATGCAGTCGATAGACGTTTTATAGCATAATTCAAATCATTTCTTCAACTGAGATGTTATCATTTTTTCAATGACAAAGAACATAGTGACGTTCTTTGATGAGATGACATATGATTGTGCAAATGACGTTATAGTCTTCTGATAGAAATAGCTCAGTAATGAAGTTCATAACTATATCTTTTCAGCGTTCTTGTGAAATGAGTAGAGAATGATGAAGTTCATTGATGTTATTTCTAGAGACTTTGCTTCGCTGACAGACATGACAGTTTCAAATGTACTGTCTGACTGTGACTTGATGATTTGATCAATAGTAGAATCGTTGAATTAGATCAATAGTTTATCTATTATTGAGATGAAAGATTGAGAGCTGATCATGAATTTTCTGCAGCAGTTTCGTATGCATATTCTCAAGAACTCACAGTAAGTCTTTTCTAAATAGAACGTCGTCAATGATTTCGCAGTCTTTCAATTTAGTGATATGAAATTTAAGCTTGTTTTCGTTCATAACTTGTTTATATTCGCTGCAGAGCTCATCAGTTTGATTGATCATATGTACTCATTGATAGAGATTTGCTTTCGATTCAACAGATAAAACATCAACTTTATCAAAGATCAGAATAGTTTGAAAATAATCTTTAAGACGCTGAGCTAATTCAGAGACGTTCGTTAAAGACATTCTGATTAAAGCATTGACTTTAGTGTTCATTTTGCCTGATCTAAAGATGATCTGAAAGTTGAACTTTGATAGAATGTTCAGATAGTTGACTTGTCATCAACTTAACTGTTTATTTTTCATGAAGATCTTCAAAGTCTGATGATCAATGAACATCTGAATGAGTAGTTCAGTGCATTTCAGCTCAAGTCATCAGTGTTTGAAACATTAAATAATAACTAGCAATTTTTTGTCATAAATGTGATAATTGATTTCAGCGAAAATCATGCTTTTGCTGTAGAAGATCATCAAATGAAGAACTCTCTCGTCATTGTACTGAGATAGTATTTCACCTTTTACATAGTTTGAAGCATCAATCTTCAGAATAGCTTGTTGTTTAAGATTGAAGTGACGAAGTACTGAAATCAAGCTGACTTGTTTCTTTAAATTGTCAAAGACTTGAACACAGATCTTATTTCAAACAAAAAGCGTGTTCTTTCTAGTCAGCTGAGTGAACGATTTGACTAGCTTCGAGAAATTCTTAATGAAATGACGATAGAAGTTAACAAATTTCACGAAGTTCTGAATTTCTTTTAGATTGATTGAAGTGATTCAGCTGACTATGACTGTCACTTTGCTGAAATTCATACAAAGATCTAGTTCTGATACAATGACTTCTAGAAAGACAGTCTCTTCTACATTGAATTCGTACTTTTGAATATTCATCTGCAGTTCAGCTTCGCGTAGTCAACTCAATACTAGTTTGACGTGATCTCTATGTTTCTTTCTCATTTTGCTATAGATGAGAATGTCATCTAGATAGACTTGGCAAAAGTTGTTCAGAAAGTCTCATAAAACATCATTCATATATTGCTGAAAGAAGATTGATTCATTAGTTAGTTTAAATGATAGCATCTTGTATTTATATGCTTCTAAAGCAGTGATAAAAGTGATGTAATTCTCGTTATCAAGATGCATTTGAAGTTTGTTGAATGCTGATATGATGTTCAATCTAGTCAGATGCTTGCAATTCACTATTTTATCAATGATCTCGTCTATCAACGATAGAGAATATCTATTTCTTTTGAAAATGACATTTAGCTTTCGATAGTTCACGCAGAATCAAAAATCTTCATTTGCTTTAAGAGTGAATAGAACGAAGAAGAAATAGAGAGTCTGACTAGAAGTGATGAATTTCTTTAACAGATTCTTGTTTAAGTACTTCTTTACTTTCAGAAGTTTGACAGAGAACATTCAATAGACTTGACAGTGAGAAAACATTAAATTACTGATGAGTTCAATTTTATGATCATAGAAGTGATGAAAGAGTAGTTTATTTGATTAAGCTCAATCAAAAACATTTAGAAACTCATGATATTCTGATGACAGCTTGACTTTAATATCTTTCAAATTCTGAGTCGTTTCATTGATTGAAGAGACGTTTAGAACGTTCAAATTGCACTGAGTATTATACGCGATTTCTTTATTAATATTAGTCATGAATAGAGCAAAGACTTCAGTCTGATTCTTCTTTAATCAATTCAGTAGAGTTTTGAACGAAGCTGCATTTATGTTTTGAATCGAGAATGATTCTTTCTTAGTCGTAGTTGAAACAGATCATTTGAGCATAATAAAGATCTTAGTCTGAATGATAGAAGAGAACAAAGTTGATTGCAATCAACTTGAGTGCTTTGAATTGAGAGAAATTGAAAAAATCGAAATACAAGTATTTAATTGATTTGAAAAAACAATGACGTTGTTTTGCATATTTAATAATATTTTGTTTTTGTTCATTCAGAGCTTACTTAATATGACTTCATGATGATCAATATCAACTATCAGCATTGATACAGTCAATTTCTTATGACTTTCAATGATGAGATTAGATAGAATTTTATGAGTGATAATCTTCTTAGATATCTTCTCATCATAATCTCTTATTAACTTCTCTTTTGTCAGTGATATAAATTAAATTTCTAGTTTCTTGCATACTTTATTGACTAAATTAGCATGTATGAGCGTATGAGCGACTGAATCACTGTTTATCAAAAAACAAAGACTAAAAGATTGATTTTGAGAGTTGAGAGAGACATCAATTAAAAATGACTTTTCAAAGTAATTCTCTTCTGATAGAATTTCGTCTAGTTTGCACAAAGATATAATCTTTATTTCTTCAATGACTTTTGAAGAGATGACTAGTTTTTTGAATCGAAATTCGAATCAAAATTGAATTTGAAACAATCATATTCATTGTTCACTGCATTGATTCTAGTAGATCAATCAGAGCACTCTCTAGAGCTATGATCTAATTTATGACATATGAAACAGGTTTCAACTAAAACGTCTGCTTCTTTGATGCTAGTTAAAATCGCGTCACACAACTTTAAATGATCAGATTTTGAATGATCAACTGATTGAGTAACAACAGCTTTATGAAAGATGATCTTTAACAGATCATCAATGTGTTTGATGAGATTGACTTTGTTCTTGATTTTTCAAATGACTCACTGATCATTATTTAAATGAATCAGATAGAAATGAATCTCTTTAAGAGAATCAGATTGAACTAATTGATTTATTCAAATGAATCAAAGATGAGAGTTTATTTTATCTTTCAGATCAATGATCAGTTGCTTTTCGTAATACTTCAAATAGAAAGATAATCATTGAAACTGAGTGTAAAACTTGTTGAACTTCTTTGATTCTTGAATCAAGTTGTAGTATTCTTTATGAAAGTTGACTTTCTTATTTGAATCATTGAACAACTCAGCTAGTTTTTTCAAAAGATTATCGACGATCTTATAAAGATTGACATAGTCACGTTTGCATCTAGATTGAGCGACATCAGCTGTGTCATCAAATAATCTGAAATGTACATAACTCAGTTTGACTCGTTCATTTGAAAAAAGATTGACGTTGATCTCTAGTTTATTCTGAATTTTGTCGTATCAGTTTTCTCAAGTAAAATTCTTTTCGTCAGTAAATCAGAAAGAATCAGGTATTTTCTGAGATCTAGAACGCTCAGAGTAGATGAAATCAGAAGAAGTGATTTCTTTAGTTTGAAGTCTAGTCTTCAACTCTTTGATTTCGTCATCTCATTGATTACTCAGCTTGTTGAGTTGATCTGTTTCTCTGTCAAGAATCATGCATTAAGCCTTTCAGTTTTTGATAAAAACAGAGAGTATTACTGTTTCAATGAATGACTTGTCATCTTCATTGATGAATGATTCAGCACTAGAGAATTTCAATAAATCAGTCTCAGAGATTTAAGAAAAGTGACTTTGAAATTCTTTGAAACATTCTTTGATAAATGAACGTTTTGACATGATGAAATTTGAAGAAAGAACGAGATTGAGTGAATGATGATGCTTGACAGTATTAATGAAGATGTATGATCAAGTGTTTAATCTTCAGAAAAGAATGTTGTTGATTAGAAGAATATTTTTGATTTGTGAGTTTTTGAGTGATTCTCAAGCAATTCACGAAAATTCTTTATCATCGATTCTCTTAATTAAATTAAACAGCTTATTTTCACTCATCTGTTTCATAAGAATGAATTGATTCTCTTGATTGAGTGAACTTTGCATACTTAGTGAGCAATAAGTTGTCTAGCGATTCAAACAGTCTCATCGTTGATTCTATCAAACTCTTTAATGTTGTTCAGTCTTTCAATTGCGTTGATCATCAGATAAACGAATTTCTTTAGACTCGTTCTGTCTGTATGAGTATGTTGAATGAGTAATGAGATCAGTATCATGTGATTAATGAATTTTTAATATAATGTCAGAATCATGTCTAGATGAGTCAATCAGCGAAAGTCAGAATTGAATAGTGCTTGATCTTTAAAGATAGCTATAACTGAATATTAAGAATACAGAAGAAGATGAGTACAAAAGCTTCTATTTATGTAATGTTCAGAGACTGCGTTAAACTTGAAAGAAATGTGTTTGTGACATGAGAAGAATGTGATGTAGATGAACAAGATGTTGATGAAAGAAAAAAGTGTTAAGAAAGAAAAAGAATGTTGAAGAAGAAAAAGAGTGTTGAGTCATATTTGAGTCATATCTGAGTCATATCTGACTAGCTCGCTGATTAGTTCTAATCATTACGCAGAGAACTCGCTAGCGTTCACTGCAAATTGATTAGAATTTCAGTCTTGTTCAGTCTTGATACACTCATAACAATTATTTGTTGAAGTCAACATTGTTCTCTTGATAATGCATTTGAGTAATGCAATAGTATCAATAAAATTTGAGTAGTTCAATAGAATATGAACTTGTAGAGAATTTTGTAAAGTAAGAAAAAATGCACAAAGTGAGATAAATTTGAGTGCAACGAGAAAAAAATAATTATTATTCTTAACACATATTCAATATTTCTTGCAATTTCTTTTTCACTTTTTCATTTTCATTTTTCATACTATTTCTTGAATCATTTTATGATTTTAGAATTTAGTAATCAACGCTTCAAGAAATAACACATTCAAACATCAAAATCAAAACAATTATTCTTGAATCTTGAATTCTTGATAAACATCATAAACTATGACATGCATCAAGTGTATTAAAGATAATGCATACTGATAATACAATATGACTTGTTTATTGTTGCTGACAAGTTATTTTTTAAAACGTTCATCAACACACAAGAACTCAATGAACTCAACTGATAATTATGTTATCAAAGAAACAAGTTCAGTATTTAAATCTACTAAAAAGATAATGCACATTGATAATACATTATTTACTGACATGCTAATGCTTTGCAATAAAAAACTAAACGACGCTACAAATCAGACATGATAGCACTGCATGAAATTCAAAAATATCAGAAGTTATTCAAAAATCTTATTTCAAAAATAATTTTCAAAAAACTAGTGAAAGAGATTATACATGATTGTGCTAAAGCAAATATGTTACTTTATGACTATTGCATTCAGTGCTTTGCCTTGAGTGCTCTGCAAGAAGTTGTTGAAAACTTTATGATTTCATTCATGAAAAGTAAGTGCATTACTTTTTTGCATTATCACTCTTGTAGAATTTTCATTGACATTTTGCTCTATGCAAACATCAACTTGACAGCAATTCATGTCAAACACGTCATCATTCAAGATAGAAATATGAGATTTATGAAGAATTTCATGATGAATCTTGATGTCATGTTTTTCAAGACAGATTAGAAAATGTTTGTCTTCATTAATTAAATAAACAGTGTAATTCTTGAAATCACATTCACATTACTCATGTACATTATTCTTGTGCATTGACTTGATTGTACTTCTAATAAGTACTTGCTTTAAATGCAAGACTTTTAATAAATGAGATGATATTGCAAATTTATGAATAAATCTGTGTCAAAACAATCTTCAAAAATACTTGAAATGAATCAGCAGACTTATTAATCTCTTGATCATCATTCTTCTCTCTGCAATGAATATTTCAAAGCTCAGTAATAGTCTTGTCTGAATTCAAATTCATAGTTCAATTGTAATACTTCATTAACATTATTTATTTCATCATTTTTGAACTTATTTGTGATCAATTTCATTAACATACTCTTCTAGCAAGACTGAAAGTTCACTCAATATTTATTAAGAATATTGAGCATGAAAGAACATTTTTAATCATTTGCATTAATCTAGAAAAATTCAAAGCATTGTCTTTTCAAAATTGTCATGTTGAACATTTCTCATTTATAACATTAATGCAAAGATATTGATCATTTTTGTCTTGAAAAAAATGAGCACATTGAGATTGTTGAAGCAATGATCTTCTAACAGTTGCAACAGACTACAAGATTATTAGTAAATGATTAAATGCATTATCATAATGCATTATCTTGTCAGCATCACTTCTTGCTCTTTGTGCTTCTGCTCTCAAATCGACAGCTGAATCTTCATAGTAACGATGAAAATACTCTTTAAACTCTGTCTTGTACTTGATCTTGTAGTGAACAGACTCTTCATCATGATCTGTATCTTCATTGTCTTTGTCGTTTCAAGTCTTGTAAAGATTTAGCTTCATTGTAGAATTCAGAATATTTGCAAGATTATATATTGTTTCATTGTTGTCTTTGATCTTGACATAATACTTTGCAAGTTTGATTGAGACTTTTTTGCAAGTCTTTACTATAACAGCACTTGATGAGCAAGTACTTCTTCTTATATTCTTTTCAATCTGCTCAAGATGATTGAAAAATGCATTAAATATTCAAAATCTCAAGTGAATATTTGCATTAATTGTTCATGACACTATTAAACTGTATTTGTAGAAGAAATTTAATAGATTGTCAACAAGCAAAATCATGAATCACTCACTTTCATCAAGTTTAATCTTTGTGATCTTGAAATCTTCGCAGTATTTCTCTGTTCAAAGATCAACAAATTTACGTAGTTAATATGTTCAACGAAGCATCAAGTATGTAAAGTTTCAATGAATGTAAATATCTTGTATCAGTTTTCTAGATCTTTTGTCATTCTGCTCTTGAAAAGCTCTGAAGTGAATCAATCGCTGAGAAGAATCATTGACAGCTATCATCAGAGCACAAATCTAATTTCATGATTAATAAATGCATTACTTTTTTGCATTATCATTCGAAGCAATATCTTTTTAATCACAACAGATAATTCTCTGCTTGTTTTAATATCTTGCACTTGATCATTCTTTAATTGAGCAATAATGTTATCAGCTATTGTCTTCAATTCAAGAGCTTGAATAAAATTTTAAGTTACAAGATTGATGATGTAAGTTAAGCAATTAATGAAATTCTGTATTCTGTTTCATTAAAACTTGCAATGATTCATGATCTTTTCAAGTTTCTCTTTTAAGATACTATTATTGCTTGCATTATCAATAACAACTTCAAAAAGCTTATTCTTAATAGTGTAGTTCTTCAGAATTTTCATTAGCTTCATCATCAATTGATGATCAATATGCTAAATATTGAAAGACATAAATTTAATAAAATGTTCATGAAACTGAAATTTAACATCGACTCAGTATATCAACACTCTCAAGTACACTACTCTTTGAGAACTAAATTATGTGTTCAAAGCAATAGAGATACATCATGACTCTGTAAGATTCAATCTGATCTTATCACAAATCTTTTTATAGTGTGAGAGAATCATGATTATCATCTTTGTGCAATGTGCAATCTGCAGATCTGAATGAAGCATTTGTAGCAGCTTTTGAAATTGCTCATTATCAACGATTCAAAAGAATAGATTCAAGTCAACAAAGATCTTGCATAATTGATTTTCTCAATTCTTTTGATTAAAGACAGAGACTAACTTAATATGATTTTTCTTCTAATAATTTGTCAATTTTGCATTATCAATTTGCATTATCAGATATGATTTATTCATTTGAAAGTCAGTTCAACTTGTGATTGCAAGTGTTCACATTTTCGCTCTGTCGCTGTGCAAAAGTCTGATTCAAGATGCTTTTTCATAGCAGATGTGTTGAAGTTATCAAAAGCTGTAGAATGATTCATAATCTTATTGCAGATTTTGCATGAGATTTTAGACAATTCTTCAACAATCGAAGTCAACTGTATAAAGTGATTTTATATATCAAATTGCTTATCATCTGTAGTCTTTTTGAATCAGAGTGAATTGTTTATCTTTTTTTGAGTCTTGTTTTGAATACTCTCAACAACAGAGATTTGAGATCATCATTGTAGAAAAAAGCTATCTGTATTCAAAGTTCATTGAATATACTCGCTATTCTCTCTTAGCTTAAGCTGTGAAAAATTCTGCTGAATTTTGTCAATCACTTCTTGTCTAGTTTTCATCTTTTCAGAATGATGTAAAGAATTCATAGATCATTGAACTTGACTTGCAAAGTCTTCAAAATGAAGACTATCTGAAGATGAACTATGCGAAACACTTTCGTCAGACAGATTGAAAGTTGTCAACAAACTAAACATTTTATAGAATAGTTTGTATTAACAACAATAGTTGTTAATAGCTTGAAGATAGTATATAGACGATGTAATGAGTAATGCGAAAAGCTAATGCAATATATAGACGATGCAATGAATAATGCGAAAAGATAATGCAAAGAACAAGCGAACATGTTGTTCTAAATTTCTATATTTAGCCCTCTTGATGTCAAGCTCGGGTCCTTGGCGGGTCGGGTCGGGTTGACCCGATTCCTAGTCGGGTCGGGTCGGGTCGGGTTGGAAATATGCTCAACTCGACTCGGGTCGGGTTGAAAATGTGAGCAATCCGACTTCGGGTCGGGTCGGATCCAAAATGTCAACCCGAAACCCGACCCGACGGTCAGTCTACTTTCGTTCAGCTCACATATTTTCAAAGTTTCCCCGTCCAGCTAAGTATTCGCATTCTCAATCGTTTTCAATATATATACGCAGGGAGTGTTTTGAGAGTTCAATAAGTAAGTAGACGTAATCAACACAAGAAAGATGGTGGCGATGATGCGTCATCCACAGCACTTGATAGCCCTACAGTAATGTGCTTCCCGCTTTTCGATCACTATCCTATTCTACCTCCATAGCTTCTGAAACCCGTCACGGAAGCCGGCCTGGTTATTTGGGGAGAATCTCTGTTCCTCCTGACCCTCTTCCGCGGTGGTTGAGCGGGGTCGCTGACATGGGAATTCACTGCCGCTGCCGTCGTCGTCGTCGTCGTCGTCGTCGACAGCCTCGCCGTTTTGTCGATTATATATGTATATATATATAGCATCCCCCAGACTGAAGCTTCCATGTAACTTCTCGCTAAGTAAGGGGTGGCCGCTTCGCTCTCGCGCTAAAGCCTATTTCGTCGTCTTGCTCCCTCTCTGCTCCCTCTCTGCTCCCCCCTGCTACCCCGTGCTCCCCCGTGCTCCCCCATGCTCCCCCGTGCTCCCTGCATGCTCCCTCCCTGCATCTCCGCTTTAAGAGGGAGCAGGGAGGGAGCACGTGGGAGCAGCGAACGAGCAGGAAGGGAGCCGGCCTAGGCTTCCGTAGGGCAATTTAGAGGTGCAGCACGCGGGTGCCTAAAATGGCTCCATCAGCACCAGCTTCAGCTGCCTGAAGGGGGAGGGGTATAGAAAACTGCAATAAGAGTACTTACTGATACAGTTGGCAGTATGAGGGCAACACCGATTTTAAACAGTGTCTGACTGAAAACAGGATATAGCACGCCTAACACTTTAGGAAAAGAGAACGTTCATGGGCTTGGCGGCGTTTTCGAACCGATCAAAAAGTTCGGATCGGATCGTGTCCAGCTTGCTACTCACCGAAGCTATCGAGGAGTCAACATCAAGCACCTAAATCCCCAAATCCGGCCTATCTGAGCAGGTCAGAAATCTCCAGTTCTTGAATGTATATGAAAGACTGTCTCTTCATATTCCGAGGATTGCTGCCATCCTTCTCAAATAATTTTAATGACGGAAGAATCGGCTGTTGAGTAACCTGGCGGCGATCCTTTCTCTCTGCTGATACGAATCCCAAATTTCTCAATTGAATCCGTTCCCATCAAGTGAAAGTGCCCAATCCGAGAAAACTCGCTCGCCGTCTGTGACTCTCGATGAAGAAGCAGTCCCATTAGCGCGAGATCATGGAAGAAATTTCCCTTGTGAACAGGATAGCACTTCAAAGCCAGGCAGTAAACGCGAGTCTCATCTTCGAAATGAGTATTTAAGGTATCGCCGTAAATGTGAGCCAAGAAACTCTTACCATCTGCCTCGATTCTGCGTAAACTTCCCTCATGATCTGAAGTGTGATAAGAGATTTCGATCACAAGTCCTTTAACGACAATAGAGCCACTAAGAACCCGACCAAGCGGATCAATCATAGAATGTGAGACGTTCACGTCAAGAACACTGAGCAAATAAATGCTTCCATTTGTAATCCCACAAGGTTGCACTGGCCCACCGATAGAGGCCCAAGACCAGGAAGGTGCACAATATGTGGAAACCTTGGCTCGGGGTTTGTAAACGCGCCAATCCAAGAATTCTTGAAGGCGAGATTTCCATACCCCAGCAACGTATTCTTGCCCAGTTGCAGCTTGAAAGAGATGAGCAAGTCCCGATAGTGCAACGAGCTTGTCGCTTGGTTTTGTCAATTCGCACAGCGAATAGCTCTCTATGATCTTGTTCCAGAATTCAAAAGCATGTCGCGATAGCGATGACGTTGTTTGAAGATCTAGATCGACGGAACGAGAGAACATTCCGGAATTTCTCAATGACCGAAGAAGGGGCACACCCCGTGGAAACGCTTCGCACTTTCAATCCATAGAGCACTCCCACAGAATTTGATCTTCACCAAAGTGAAGGACCCTCGGGGCAAGAAGACATTCTTGGAAAACCCATCCACGTCGATGAAGCGGGCTGGTTGCTACTTGACGATCCCAATATGATGCGTCAAATATGCAATAATTTTCCTCGTCTGAACATATGAGAGTCGCTCTCAGATATCTTGGTTGAACATCTTCAAGTCGGCGTCTTCGAAAGAGGCCTCCTTCCGGATTCATAGAGGCCGTAGCAGCTATATTACATGCCGAATTCGCGTAAATATCCTGCATGACCGATGACTCCTTCTCCCAATCTTCATATGAGTCCTGGAAAATACAAAGGGAGTCAATCCAAAGATATCGTACTGAAAACCAATGCGCAACCTTTACAGTATCCTTGTATACTTGAGGAAGATTCAGAAAGGGCATCCCGCAATGAAATGCCTGCGCAGTTGAGCGTGTTAACTTTAAAGCTGGTAAAGAACCCCATCGATAGCTCAATGTCATGTAACTGGGCGATGCTGGACTACAGCTTGAGGTATCAATAAGCTTCCATTCTGTATCACCCTGAACGCCAATATCAAGCAAGCGCTTGGGATACCACCTTGGTCGCCCTGACATCCGGTTGCAGCGTTTGTGACAGCCGCGACAGGAAATGTACCACTGGTATGCCAAGGCGAGAGTCAAGGGAGCTGATGTGTGTGATAGACTATCTTCAGAAATGGTTTCACTCCTGTTTTCTCGTGCTATGCCGATCAGCCCAGATTCATCGCCGCTTCGGAAATTTTTGAATATGACTCCTCTAGCCCTGTCATGATTTGCCTAACATAGAGACACAACGAGCTGCTCCACTATAGATCATAAGATGCGAGACCGACCGGAACATTTGAGCATAGAGGATATGACAAAGCTATCGTTGCTGCGTGGAACAAAGTATGGACAAACCTTTACATGGGATCAGGCAGAATTTTATGTCTTGCGTCTCTGACAGGATGGGACTATAGTGGCGCACCTCAAGTCTTACTACACTATTTTCCTCCGACTTGCTTATGTATAGACGATAGGTGATCGAAAGTGAGAGTGTATGGTCCTTCAAATAGGCAGCTCTATACTCTTCGTCAATATATCTCCAGATCCAAGAACAAATGAAACATTTTTGCTCTACGGCTTCGAGGAAGCTGCGCAGAGACTGATGATGAGCTCTATACTCGTAAGCTTCAGATGATAGTAGGTATTCCCGCGATATTCCCCGGAAAGTCTCCTTGCACGGAGCACATAGTTTGCAGACGGCTGCCATCACAGCTGAGGTGAGGGTATAAATATATATTCAATAGAGCGCAGCTCGGAGTTAGATTCAATCTATCATGGAGGATTCTTGGCATTGGTGGGGTTTGCTCTGTTTGACAAAGTTTAACTGTCAAAGGATCCTGTGGGAGTGGCGAAATCTAGGCAGCAGGCGGGATTTAAGGCGAGGGCAGCTCAAGCCGAAGGCTAAGGGACCCATTTTAGGCTTGCACCATAGTGCTTCCTCTCTACTCTCCTATGCTTCCTCTGTGCTCCCTCGTGCTCTCCCATGCTTGCCCTCTGCTCCCTCAATGCTCCCTCTAAAGCGGCTATGCTCCCTCTCCCAAACTAAAACGGCAATCTCTAATCCTAAGTTCGGGGTGTATATATTATATATATATATATCCACCGGACGGAGGTGTCGTAAGAAAATCAGACATGTAGTCTGTTTTATATTACTGTAGTGGAAGAGATGGATGGGGTGGTGGTGGTGGTGGTCTACGGATGGATGGATGCGGTAATTTATGGATCCCCCTGGATGCGGGTGCGGGTGCGGGTTACATACTGTAGTTGGGTGCTGGACCGTGAGTACCTGTAGGAGTTGTGAAAGGGGGGTGTGGGTTCTCTATTTATGGGTGGGGGGGGTTTGGATTAGATTGATTGATCCGTCGTGGATGATCGGGGGAGTTTTTGGGGCCATGGATGGGGCGATTGTGCACGGTTCGCAGGGCAGCAAAAGCGACGCTGATCATAAAAGGCAGGCTACCTACTTAAGTGTGAAAATCGCGAAATGGCCGCTTTGGCTTGCTATGTATGTACTAGATGCGTTATTGAAGAAGGTGATGAAGAAGAAGAAGAAGAAGAAGGGAATCATGTACAATCTCAGCCTAATATCCATTCGTCGTCCTACAACATGAGCTTAGCCTACTAGCCCAGCCCAGTGACGCCCGACACCGCCCCCTTGGCTCCGCCAGCGACATCCTTCACCTTGCCCACGTCGGCTGTTTTCCCAGCTGCAGTGCCGATATCAGCCGCCTTCTTGGGGTCTGGAAGATCCACACCTGAGCTCTTTCCCTTTTCGCCTCCGTGTTTCTTCTCCGGAGCGTGCTTCTTCTCCGCATGCCCGTTCATCTCTTTTTTCCTCTCCCCCTCGCCCCCCTGCGTCTCCTTCCCCCCCTCATCCCCCTGCGGATTCCCCGCCCCCGTCAGCGAATCCAAACTCAAGCCCCCAGGCAACGGCTTATGAATGCCCGGGATCTCCTTCTGGTTGAACCACTTGAGGATGTAGTAAGCACCCATGCCCCAGAGCCAGATGAACGCGGCTGCGAAGGTGGTGATGAAGAGGGTGGGGAGGAGGATGACGAGGGCGACGCCGACGGCGAAGACGATGAAGACGAGAGCGCCGATGAGGCCGATGAGGAGGGCGGCGAGGAGGGAGAATATTACGACGGTGATGGTCATGATGATGAAGAGGCCGAGGGGCAGGCCGGAGAGGGCGATTTGGGAGAGGAGGAAGGACTGGGGGGGTTGGGGTTAGCATAATTGAGGCAAGATGGAGAGGCTTGAACAGCTGTGCATATGTAATGTGGTTCTCGGAGGAGAGAATGTGAGACAGGCGTATCAGGCGCATTTGAAAGGCTATGGAATTCGGAGGCTTACGGCAAGCGCAGGTTTCTCGGTAGCGAACTTCGAGGCCTTTGCCATCAGCTCGTTTCTTCGCTCCGGCGGCATCAGGCTATCTAGCCAGCTTTTGCCCTTGTTGACGATGCCTGTGACCGAGCCTTGTAGGGCACCGGTCATGCCACTGACCATTTCGGCCATGGTTGCTGTGGGCTGTTGAAGAAAATGCGGTAGTTAGGGGGCTGAGCGGAGGAAGGCGGGGGCGTGTATTTCTCGAGGCAAGTGCGCCGATGGTGATGAAAGATTCGTAAAGGTGATGGTTGAATTCAAGACAGAAGAGCCTCGAGACTCTTCCTATTGATTAATTATTGTTTAAGAAGCTGTAGGAGCTTGTCACAATGGGAATTCTCGGTGGTGGAAAACAGGGAATCTTAAGCGCGTTCTGGCCACGAGCATGACGTCGGTTTGGTGATGGCCGCAGGCATTCCAGTCGACATTGCACAACGGCGAAGTCCGTCCATCTCCAGCCATTATTATTATCTGCTATGTCGTTCGACAAGCCTCACGAAACCACCTTCCCACAATGTCAAAGGATCTCCCTTACCTTAGCATCGGGTCTGGAGAATAGGTACCTACTTTCCGTCGAGCACGAGACAGTCTGTTCTACGAGTACAGTACCAAGTCTCTCTGCAATACGAGGCGGATAGAGCCGGGAACGAATGCCCATCGACTCATCGACTCAGCTCGCTACACATGTATCTAATCGGCGAACCAGTATATTGTAGGTGCATAAGGTAGTTAGTACGGAATACCTGAGGCCATGTCTTGAGCTGTCGATGCAGCCCAGAACACAGGCCAGCGAATCCAATCTGGATAGAAAAAGCGAAGCGTTCAATGACAGCAACAAACAGCAGTTGTTATCATGTCCAGCTATCTCTTTTTGTCTTGTCCGAGAAGGTCTGGCATCACGATGCAGCTCCAAGACACGACCAAGGGCATTTCTTATACTCTTGTACTCCCCAGAGAAAAGTAAGAGACAACGTCCCGATAAGGCTGCGTCGAAGAGGTACGGTAGTAGTACCTCAACCATGGTTAAGGTACCTAAGGTATGGTTTCCAAACAGCCCAGGCTGAACTAATGGCTAAGTACCTTATGCATGCATTGGCATGCATTGACCCTATCACACCGTTGCCTTATCTCAATCAATCAATCAATCATATCGCATGGCGGGGTAATGATAATCCTGGATTTCTAACGAGGAGCTGCAAGGTGTTTGTTTTAATTCCCTACCTTACGCAAGGCCAAACGCTGGGCTATGAACATTGTTGTTGTTGACCGCAGTTGTTCCTCATCTCTCATCTGCGACATCTCAGCCGAAGAGGCAGATTTCCGGAACTGTAACAGTGCCTGTGCCTTTGAGGTACGTGATGAATCTGAGCATCTGCTGTTGATTGTCAATTATCAGTACTATGTACTGTACGGAGTACACAGTCTGGTAACAGGACATCGCAACACCCCCACCATACCGACCTTCATCAGCCCTGTTGGTGATCGCCTTCTGACTTCACTGAACAATACCTTAACACATCGAGCTTGGACTGGCTCAGCCTTCAACAGCCTCTTCGCAGAGCGCTAAACATTTCAGCGTGGTGCTTTGCAGGGCTTGCATATTTATACCCATAGCTTGCCACTACCTACGTCCTGTTGACGTTTGTATCGCGTCAGCTTTCTTGACCATCGTTACCATCCCTTTCTTCAGTGCTCATCTCTTCAGACTTGTCAAAAATCAAAAAACACCAAGACCAGCTAGGTACCTATGGCACTATCAGGTTTTCTGAATCGTGTGAGCACGAATTCAAGTTTTCGCACTGCCAATTCCTCCCCTGATGGCGAGGTTCCCATGGAGACAATCTCGAGACGTTCAAGTGATATTGCATCACAGCGACACCTCTCGGAGGCTGCAAACCTGGGACAGAGGATTCAAGATGACATCAACAGCGGTCAATATGAGTGTGGCATTTGCATGGACAAGGTGACGAGAGACAGCGCCATATGGTACTGCATGACCTGCTGGAACGTTTGTCATCACGATTGTATGCAAAAGTGTGCGGCTGGTGGAGCAAACAGGACCGTTGCCCCTGGGCGGAAATGGAAGTGTCCATCTTGTAGAGCGGTGTATTCTGGTCCGCCACGACTTGTCTGCTGTGAGTCGCACTAGCCGCACTCCATTCTTTCTGGATCAATATGCTAATCACATGCAGGGTGCGCAACTTCGCTTGGCGTTGTCAACAGAAACGAACAGCCTCCGAATTCCTGCGGGTCTCCTTGTTTCAAACCACTGTCTTGTCTTCACCGCTGCTCTCAAAATTGCCATGCGGGACCATGCGATCCATGTGCCCACGGCTGCAAGCCGCGGGTTCAGAAGACGGAGGTTCGAATCCTGCAAACTTCGTTAAGAGGCAGTACAGTAGGTGATCGGGATGGCGGAGTCGGCATCGCTGTTAACGCAGATCTCGAGCGCGCTGCTCCGCGGCTCCGGGCAGCTCAAGACCCAATCTCTTTGCTTTGGAACAGTATCATAAAACGTCACGGTGTCAGTTTGATCCTTACCTTGACTCTTATGGCTGCCGTCATTTTGTGGACCGCAGTGATCGTGGAGCCATTTAATCACAAGTCCATAGCCGAAAACAACAGAGGAGTGAGGGCTACCTGGGCCGTACTAGGGATCACAGGGTTCTTCATTACGATATATAACGTTCGCTCGGTTACTGCGTTCCAAAAGACTCGGGCAGAAATCAGAAGCCAAATGGAGAGACGTTTGCCAAAGCTGACGGCTTTGCTTGGGATATTCGATTGTCCCTGGGCCATTCTCTACCGTTGCTTGACGGTAACATGGGTGATCGGGCCATTCTTCAGGCATGTATATGTATTTTTCACTTCCAAGCTGTGATTATAGGGCACCCCCCCTGCCCAGTCGTGTGATTATTAGACCTGCTTCAAGTGGCACTCTTTCCTTTTACATCATCATCTCCACTGCTTTCTTACGTGGCTGACGTATCTGCATAGTGCCGTCTTTCTCCCCATGATTGCTCGACTACTCTACTTCCAGCATGTCTGTGACGGCTTTGACACCAGAATCGTCCTTGATATAGGTAAGTACATATAGACTTTCTGACGATACGCCGACTTCTGCGTCATTCGGTCACATATCTAACAAACATCAGGTGGCGACCCCCTCTCCGCAGCCCATTACAGAGCAAACCCTATCTTTAAAGACCTAACTGCGGATGCCCTTCCTCCCTACACCATGGCTATCGCAAGTAATAGCACCGACAAGTCTCAAACCTCCGTCGAGCTGAATTACTATGACAACCCTCTCAACGAAATCCTTGGAATAACCCAAACCATACAAGCGCCCCTCCCCCTCAGAACCACAACAATAGACGACAACCGTATCGGCATGACCATAATCCAAACCCATGCGAAAGACACATACGAGCTGAATCCGTCGGAACTGTGGAAAGACAAAATCAAGAAAGTCTTCAATAACTGGGGTAGTGATGAAGAGGATAATATCGTCGTCAAGATCGACGTTCATGAAAGCCCTGGCTTCTATCGTGTAATTTACGACAATGTCCTCAATGAGTGGTCAACCCAAGTGGATTCAAAACTTCAATACAACGGCACATTCACATCAGACCAGCATCTCATCTTCCCCTCCCTCGGCTTGCAAGTCCCAAATTTCGCTGACTTCGCCAAAAGCTGCAAGTACGAGCCATTCCTCAAGATGCACCGGGGCACCGGTGCGCCTTCCGAAATTGAAAAACAGGGGAAAGAAAGCTATAGATACGATGGAGGCGATGTGGTTCTGAGGACTGTGGCGTTTGGGATCAAGCAGAGGAGGCTTGAGATTTGTGCTAGGAGGAGGGATGTGGTTACGGATATGGGGGTGGTGCTGAAAGGGCTGGGGGACAAATTGCCGGTTGTTGCGGGGTTTTTGGCGAGTGTGAGGTATGAAGGGTGGAAGCATGGTAGGCAAGGGTCATGCTGAGGAAAGGCGGTATGGAGTATGGATGTTCTTTTGGACGACGGTTGTCCTTGACGAGCGTGGTACCGGACGGAGTCAGATTGGCTGTTGGATACTCGTCTCCTTCCCAGAACGGAAATGTTCTTCCTATCCTTCGTTTTCATGTTCCACAGCGATGCGGTCGTCCAATGTCGAAGCCAAAGCCCACTTTCTATTCACTAGCTACCAAAACTCAACTCAACCCAAACTGTACCTCCTGCATCTCACCCACGACGCCGCCCTGGGGCATCACGAGAAACCTCCTAGACAGCCTCTCGGAGCATACCCCCCATCTTCGAGTCAGCACCCCATCCCTTTCGTATATATACACCAATCCACACGACATCTCAAGCCTAAGGCCCTTCTCTCTCTCTCTCTCTCTCTCTCTAATTCCATCATCCCTCTGGTAAAGCACACACACACAGTTCCCCAAATGCATATGTACATACTTCCGCCCCCATCACAGAGACAAAACGGCTTCTTTGGCCTAGCGGGAGAAATAAGTAGCATATGTAGGAAGAGGCTCGTTTGGAACAAGAATTCTTGGTCGAAAATACAGCGTGCTAGTGGTTGAGATTTGAGGGATTTGAGGGTATGCGAGATTTTGGTGGTGAGATTTCGCCGCTGGTATCGCTTGCTTGGACGTCTCGAGGTTTCGATGTTCCGGTGTTCTGGAGTTAAGGTAATACCATGACATGACATGGCCAGTGGAATGACTGAACCATCACATTGACTGATCGAGATCGAATTGGAAAAAAAAACTGGAAAAAAAAACGTCTCAAATCACCACCACCCCCATCCCCATCCCCATTCCCACCCCCCTCCACCACTTCCAGCCCACACCATTCCCCCCGTCCAAAAACACCACCTCCCCTTATTCCTTCCGACTCAAGTTCTCACGAAATCAGCTCGTGCGGAAAAAACAATGTTTTCTGCAAGTCTTGAATATTGGGGGGGGGGTCTACATAAGGTAGTATGAGGATACGGCGGTTGCTGGATGGAATGCAAGAGAGAGGAGAATGGTGGGATTGTGGGGTTGTGGATTGTGGGATTGTGGGATTGTGGATGGTGTGAGGGATATACAGTAGGAGGGTCTCGATGGTTTCGGACGTTCGCAGTTTTTCGTTCGGGGAAGATGGAATATTGAATTTTCGCTTTAACAGCATCTTGGTACCTTTCTTTGAGAGATCGAACGCCATAACGAAATAGACCTGTGTCGTGGCGCTGTTTGTCAATCCTTTTTTCCATTTGCATCTTATTCCCATCCCTCACCTCCCACCCTCCACCTTCCCCCTCTCCACAATTCTGCAATCCCCCAACCCTCTCCAAATCACCGAAAAAATATCCCCTCTTCCTCGACAATTATATCCCCTTCCTGCCTATACCACCCACATCCACAAACCTCACCTTACACGCACTTCTCGCTTTCGAACCTACACTCGCTAAGGTGCTATCATCACACTCCCCTTCCCCGTCCCCCTCCAACCTCCACCCTCCCATTTCCCCCACTCAATCCCCATAAACCCAGCACCTCATACCTCTTTCCTAAACCCTCACCCTCGCCCTCACCCGCACCCTCACCCGCACCCGCACCATCTTCCTACCCGAGCAAAACCCACCTCTTTAGCTATTATGACCCCTGAAATACATCCATAACTAGAACCCCGGTCCTGTTCCTTCTGTTGTGGCTGGATATACGACAAAGGGTGGCGCGGTGCGATAGGGAGAGATTTGGGGGATTGGGTTGTGTGGTTCGAGCGGGGGAAGGATGTGTGGCTCTAGAGGCGGGGGGATTGAGGAGGATAATGTGGGGGTTGGATTCCCGTAAGGAGGGGAGGTTAATGGGTTCTTTGAGATGGATGGGCAATGGGGTAGGTGTTTGCGGGGAGAAGTTTTTGGTTCGGATTGGTACGATAGCGATTTTTTCAATGGCAACTCATCCACTGCTTTGATCACCGGTGAAATTAGTAATGTTGCTAATATCAAACGTGTATTGTGACGGGGAAAAAACAAGAAATGGAAAACGTGGTCTTTGATCGGTTGATTCAGTCATCCCTCACCACCACATCAACATAATCCAACAAAAACGACGTCTGCCCATTCAAAAACACAGCCCCACTTTCCGGATCCCGCCGCACCACCCTCCGCACCGTCGGCACCACAATCCCCCCAAACGTCTTCGGGTCATAGCAATAGTGGCTCGCATGCGCCTGGAACACGTCCGCGCAGTAGTCAAACCGCTTCAGCATGCACGTCTGCGCGTCGAAGTAGAACCGCTGCACGCGGTTATGCGCGGGGATGTCGTCGGGCCATGTGATTTCGAGCACGCGCCAGGCAGTCTCCTCGCCATTTTCGGTATGCGGCGCGAGTTCCGTAACCGAGAAGTCTGGGCGTAAGAGGAAAAAGGGCGCGACAAGGTAGTTCCACATGGCGTAGCCGACAAAGTAGGTCAGTTGCAGGTCGGTCAGGGGACTGGCGCGGGTCATGCCGGCGAAGGAGGCGCGCGGGTGGTCGAGGGAGGCGAGCACTTTTCCATCGCGGCGTTCGATCCAGGTGCGGTGCGGGGTGTAGATCCAGCGGTCGTCGGGGGCGCCGCCGAGGCGTTGGATGGTGGTTTTGGGGGTCTGGGTGTCGATGTGGACTGTTGGGGTGAAGTGGCCCGGGTGACCTTTGAGGTCGAGCAGGGCACCGGAGAGGTTGAAGGTTACTTCGATGGAGCAGATTTGGGCCCAGCGGTCTGCGCCGCCGTGGGCGTTGATGATGGCCGTGATAAAGTCGGCGGTGCTGGGGGTGGTTAGTTGTGGTGGCGTGGAGGGTGGGTTGAGGAAGCTTTACCTTGTAGTGGCCGTATGCATTGTGTTGTGAATTGTAAAGTATGGTTTTTCTTCATGGTAGCAGCGGACATAGATATCAATGGCTTGCAGAAGCAATGACGTTTGCGAGCTGACAGAGCATGTGTCTTGACGAGAGATTGCAGTCGCGTTGTTGGTTTCCCCTGCGCAAGCGTAAAGCATCTGTGTCTACCTAGAAGCCTCGGCATGAACATGATTAAGAGGGAAAAAGGGCATGTCTTCGTGAAGGAACGCATCAGTAGTCATCTCGGACACGCCGACCAAGACGGTTCTATTCGGGAGCATCAAAGCACCTGTTGATCACACATTCTTTCAGTCCTTTTGCTTCATAAGGTCCCTGCACTCTCCACATCTTGCCAAACCTCTGGTGATTAGCCTTCTTGTACGTGACTCTTGCTCTTGTTGGGAACAAGTAGACAAAAGGATTGTTCCGATCTTGCAGGACCTTACGTGGAGTGCAGTCGCGGTAGTGAGATCTCCCGTCTCTCTTGCTGAGATCTAGTGCATACACCCTAGTATCCTTTAAACCGTTACAAGAATTGCCATACCAGGTATACAGCCACCTTGCATATTGGCCTCGTCATTGATGTGCAAATATGGGTTCGATAGTTCATGTTTCTCTAGAGGGCAATTTGGAGGTGAAATTTCTCAAAGTCAAGAGGTTCAGATTCTCTACTTCAAGTCGCACTAAATGGCCATCAAGGCGTCAAAAAGTCACTATACCCAAGATATTAACGCCACCCAGGTAAACGGATTCCAAGTTTCCCAGCTTTTTTGGTTTTTGTATCTTCTCTCTAGAAATTACCCATCTCGTACGAACTTTTGCTACGTAGATAGGGGCCCCACTTGTACAGTACCCACGGAATCGGTAGCAACAAAATGCTGATGAACCCCAAGAGACTACCAGCCCAAGCGATCCCAAGCCTGTTATACATCTGTATGGTGAAAAGGGGAAAGATAGCGCCAAAGGTATATCGGAGTAGACCGTTTGCGGCTATTGCAGATGCAGCATTCAAGGCGTGATATGCGTCGACGAGATAAGCCATGGTTCCTAGCTGTGGGACTGGTGAGCAGAACAAGTGACAGTATCAAGGGTATAACCTACGAATAAGCATACCGTACCCCATCCGAATGGAACACCGGCAAGAATGGGCACAATCCAATGGATAGATGCTCGAGCGGTCCACGCAAACCTAGAAGTGGTGAACACTGGCAATTGAATAAGAGAGAGCTAGGCAGACTTACCAAAATAGAGAAATTGGGATACCGAGGGAACCGAACATGGAGATATACAATCGCTCTTCGGGAGGAGGCATCTTGCCCTCCGGTGCCCTCAGCTTTGCTTTTGCGTACAATGTGTTGTCCACTACAACAAAAGTCGCCACTGCAAAGCATACCCCTATAATTATACCTAGGAATGCAAGGCCGACTTCTCCAGGACTGAAGTTATATACACCAACAAAGACATATGGGTATGCATCAAAGAAGGCAAATAAGACTCCAAAGGCAAAAGATACATAGAGAGTAATGGATCCTACAATCGGCTCCATGAACAGCATGCGAAGTGGTCGGAACAGAATGACCGTGAACAGAGCTTTTAAAGCCACTTTGGCGGGGGGTTTTGGTGGTCCAGGTACTCCACGTTTGAGCGCTCGGCGCCGTAGCAGTTCTTTTTTAGATGTCTCCCCAAGGAAGAATGCCATGATCCAAACAGGCCCTCCAACCATGAGCATGACCCACATGAGCCAGCGCCAATCATCTCTTGCTTCCATTGTATAGCCGCCAACCAATGGAGCTAACGAGGAGCCGACGAATGGCGCCAGGATAAAGAGTACTGTGGCAAGGCCACCTCCATGCTGCAATTCCCAAACATCTGAGATGGTCCCTGCTCCTACTGCCACAGCTGGAGCTCCAAAGGTACTGGAGAAGAATCGACAAACGATAATGGAGGTTATGTTTTGTGAGAGACCGGTAGCCATCGTAAAGATGAGAGATACAGGCATGGTACAAATGTAGACTATCTTTCGACCAAAGGTTTCAGAAATCGGAGCGCCGATCATGGGCCCAAATGCTATGAAAACAGTCAGCTATTGTTATAAAGCATAGAGAGAATTGTATGATATACCTATGCCTTCAGAGTAGAGCGATAACCCAAGTATAGCAACCGTCTGGCTCACATGAAACCGCTCCATTATCTGAGGAATACCGGGAGTATATACAGAGGTGCCGAATGTCCTGGGTTTTATCAACACAAGAAACAGTGCCAGCATGAGAGAAAAAACGTACACAGCAAACGCATACATTGCCGGAACGGCAGTTGCATAGATTTTGGTGACCAGACTCCAATTTCGTGGGTTTCCTGGATCGCCTGGGCCGTCCCAGTCCACTAAGGCACTCGCTGATGGTTTGGTTTCGCTAACCATTGTACTGCTGTCACCACTCTCAAGCGATGGCGGTGCATTCACCTCGAAGGGTTGTCCCTCGGCGATGCCCTACAACATGGATGAGTCCTTCTCCGCTCATACCATGAATGCAGTAGTTGTTTCCAAAACATACCCTCGCTGTAGAAGTATCATTCAACGCCATGGCGAAAGCCTGGAACAAACAAGCTTAGGATGCCAAGTCAGAGAGGAGGAAAGAAGAGTGAAAGCATGCTGAGAGACCTGGGGAGAAATGAAGGCTATCTAATGCAATAGATGCAGGGATGGGAAGTTGCAGGCTGCCATGTGAGCCTATGACGGCAACAGCTTCGAGGAATACAAGGCTATATCAATCGGAGCAGAGGAAGGTGGATAGGCAAATAGGTTTTCATTCGCAATGCGGAAGCATTTGTCTGTCGTACAGCTCATCGCATTTCGCTTCAAAACCCACCGCTTGTCTCCAAGACATCTTCGAATCTACTACTACATACCTAGCCCGTGAGCAGATATAATGTATCAGTACGGGGTGCATGATAGCATAACACTAGGCCACTTTAGGTGCCGTGACATAAACAGATACTGCAATCCGCTTTTCAATACGTGTGGACCCTTGTTACTCTATGCAAAAGGGCGGGGGCAATTCCGTAATTCCGCATTTCCGCACTACTAGTGGTATGTACTCTCTAGACCACACCTCGGCCCAAATTTCTTCTTATGTCCTTCCCACCGACTGGTCAACGATCCGAATCATTGTTACACACTTGCGCAATAGGGCTGTGTAAGACCACTGACACTCCAGAAGGGGAACATTGGTAACCCCCTACCATTGCTTCCTACAACAGCTATCCGTGTCTGCTACCTGGAGCGGCCATTAGCAAAAGCGCCCTGGCTTGTTACGGCTGAAGGCTCTCCCATCAGCTCGCGCCGTTCTGTAGGCTGGTCAACCTCGGCATCGTCTCAATGCTGGATGTGATGCCTGATGGACACTCCCGATTATTGTTCGCAGCAGCAGCATATGTGATGCGCACGTTGACTATGTGGGACTGCTCCATCGATCGATCAGGAACATGAAGTTGCATGTCCACATGATCCAGCTTCTGTTTCATTCTGATCGCGACCGCTTATCCCTATATGATTCAAAGCTTGCGTCTGATTTCCATTGAAAATACACTTTCGATCTGTTTCTCCGATCCTGTCACCTCTCTATCATCAGATACTGACTAGCGTCGGCGACTGCATCCTACTAAGTATGCATTCTTGTGCATGTTATTGAGCTTCGATGGTTGAACATCGATGATTAAATAAGACGAGAGTAAGGTACTTCATCTATTCATTTCTAAACTCCATTCTTCCAGCCACACCTCCAAATCTTCGTATATCGTTCTATATGCGAGACTGGACAGGAATGAAGATTACTTCTTTTCCATAAGAACGCCCTCAGCCGAGGGCTTTTGCCTCGCTTCAGACGCCTCCCCTTTGATCAGTTCTAGTGTTATCGAATAGTGTCAAACGCTTAGAAAGAAAGGGATTTTCCTGGGATCTAAGGAGCGCCAGATGAATGGCATGCCTTGCGCTAGGCCTCTCTCATCAAAGACTCTACTCATTATTCTGTTGCTAATGTCCAGCATCTCGTTCTCAAATACCTTGGCAGCACTTGTTACAGCAGCAGAACCGTAACCCAAGAAATTAGAACCGGAGAACATATGGACAAGGTTTCCATTGGCCTCTTCAAGCTTCGGTCGGTTGAATCTGATCAGAAGCGTGATCTGACCCAATGCATCGGTCATGTTTGCGAGGAAAGGCATTAAAGTATCAATGGTACCCTTCGTCTTAGGTGGTGGAGCATATAAGGCTGCTGGGTGGAAGGGTAACACTCCAGAAGTCGAAGCTGGTGTGCCGCTATTAAGTGAGTGGTGGCTGACACCGTTGAGATAGGCAACGTGGACGAGGATTGAGGTTAGTACATCGCGTGAGATGAGCGGTGAGTTGGGAAAATCCAGGACTTTGGCTGCGGTACTCGCCTCGACAATCCATGATTGGAGCTCATGATCAGGCGCGAGAAAATCTTCTGAAGGGTAGTAGACCCGCAGATAAGATTCGGTGAAGCGGGACAGAGTGGACACCATGGCACTTGCGTCCTCGTAATAGGGCAGTGATTTGAGAGCGGGACCATAGCTACAACTGATCAGACCACGAGAAATCAAGTCCTGATGAAAATAATTGGCTTGAAATGCTCCTGCGGTCAAAGGATAGTACTCGGTGGCAAATTGGCGGACAGCTTCGTTGCTCAGAAAGAATGTTTGGTCAAAAAACCCGCCTGGGTTAAACAAAACTTGCTCGCCTACGGGCCGGATGGCATATGCCTGGTACATGACTGTAAAAGTCAAAGTTATTACGGGATTCGTCCGATAAAATATTAATTGGCACTTACTGCGGTCCAAGAAGGCTCTAACGGGATGCATTTCGCTCAGTGTGCGTAACGCGGCTTGGTGGACAGCCTCCGAGACGGCGTGTGAATTAGCGAGATGGAAAATCTGGCCGTGGAACAGGTCATTCATGTTGAACATCATCTTCGCCAATAACCAATCATTTTCAGCATCGAGTGGCGTGTAGATCAGATCGCTCTCTACGTTCGTTCTAATTGCCAATGGAAGAAAGTCGCCTGTCATAGGATGAATAAAAAAATATGCACTGCAAGCTGCCGCGTACTTTCCCTTTATCTTGGGATATTTGGCTTGATAGGAGTGATCAGCGAAGAACAGTCGACCGGCTGCGTGTAAGGCCTTCAGGTTCATGCCGTTGGTTAAGTCTGATACGACGGAATCCTCGACCATAAACGGTAGCTCCTTGCTTTCTGGATGGATACGTTCTACTACATACGGATTCACCGAGAGCCGTTCCATGGAGAAAAAGAGATCCTGCGTATAATTCGTCTGGGCTCCAGGAGCAATTCCGGTTGGCATAGTGAGCTCCCATTGATCGTCATAGAGCAGGCCAAAGCTTGAGAGATTCTGCAGCCCTCCGCCCTGAAAGGTGTAAGCTTCATCGTCGGTTTGGACGCTGAAACATATCTTACCTTGCTCACTGCGGCGGCAGCTAACCGACTCTCTCTCTCAACGTTTTCGGAAACCCAGGCTGCGTCCTCGTACCAAAGATCAACGTCGCTTTTGACCATGGCATCTCCTAGCAAGCCCGTAGGAAAATACGACGTATTTCCCAGTAGGGAGGCGCCATACAGATATCCTTCCCGGTTGCGCTCGATTTGGTCCGCGCGTTCGGAAGGGGTAGCATCAAAGACCGGTAGCACGTACTTTCTCCAGCCATCTCCAGAGTCTTCATTTTGTGGTGAGAGATACTGCTGCTCCACCCCATAATGCGGCTGTGGGAGAGCTGTCGTTACGGCTATAAGGTGCCATAAGATTGAGGGTCCCGTGACCCCGAATCGGACTAACATAATCTAGAATCGGGAGATACGAGATGAAGAAATTTATCAATTTTAGAGCGAATTCATGAAACGCGAAGGGTACATTGCCCTTGTAGGTCAATAAAACCTTGTGGGAACTGTGAGTGAGTCGGGGTGAGGAAGAGTGGGGAAACTTGAGGAGTTTCGTGAATAATAGAAAGGAAGAAGGACAACGGACGGGTCTTAAGGGAGGAATGGTGAAGGAGTTTTAGCAAAATACCAAGAAAGATGGTTTTCCGTGGATTCTACCGGTTGGCCTTCCATCCCAAGGAGCAAGCAAGTTTGTCATACTAAATCCCACATATCAGACACTGGTCCTCTCCAATATGTCTACCAACAATCGAGAAGCAAGTACCTACACAGTCTACGCCCCTCCGGATCGTTTCAACCCCTGTACTTCGGTGCATGGGCAGCTTACAAAAGAACCATACCACTTAGCAGGGATCTGAACTGCTAAGACAAAGCATTTCTTATCTCTCAAGCCATCTCGGTGGCGCCTTAAGAGATAGCAGTGTGCTGGAAGATAGCTCTACCGAGCAACCAATGGCCCATGGCAGGTTCTCCGGAGGATGAGACACGTCAGCTGAGAAGAGATTCTTGCTTCACAGGCTCTGCGGACAGTTCAGCCCTTTTTCAATGCAGAGACGGAGATGAAAGGCTGAGCATGTGCTTCTTGTGCGGGCTGAAATGCCTCTTTCATAGTGGTCAGCATTGAAGAACCTGCACTATTAGGTGAGCACGGCGGACACGCCGCAGACCAACCCGCTCTTTCCCAATTAATCTTGCTTGGCCCCCCACAAAATCGTCGATCTCTCTAACCCGTCCCGGAACGAAGGTCACTGCCATCATCGATTTTCCTATCGGAATCTTGGTTCGTCCGTATGCCTTGCCGTTAGGCCAAATAAACTTAAGGTACGTCTACTTTAAAATACATGAATTACAATCTCCAATATATAGTTCAGCGCTGACTGAGACTGCTTTACATCTATTATCGACAGCAGAGTGAGCTGTGGCTGTTCTATTCTTCATCTGAACGTGTCTGGAGAACCTGTGAGTAGATCGTCCACTGCGACACGCTTTGCCAAATTGTCATCGAGGCCTGAAAGGATCTGGCCATTGCAATTTGTCAACATCTTGCGATATCAGAGTCATGCAGCTACTGAGTCTTCAAAGCTTCTCGTGGTTTTTTCTGCTCCTCTTGAACTTTGCGTCTGTTTCCAATGGGTACACTTTGCTTCCACGCTTGCTACAAAAAGTGCTCGGGGATACCCTAGAAAGAGCTCACAATAAGCCGTGGTATCCTGATCCATCGAATCCCGTACCCTACAAGAAGCCGCTAGCTATCGACGAGCATGTCAATTGGTTCAAGCAACTCCACAACGGGTCAGAGGATGGATACTACAGACGTTCTTCTTGTCCAGCAATAAACATGCTGGCCAACAGAGGCTTCATAAACCGGTCCGGCCGCAATATAACCTATACAGATCTTTATCGGGCTGTGCGAGACGTTTACAATTTTGGCGAGGATAATGCAAGCTAATCGCCCGAGAATCACTTGTTCTATGCTGATGTACTCAGAGCATGCTCGTAATCGAGCCCACCTTCCAAGCTCATGGCTGGCCTGCCCATATTGACCTCGACTTCTTTAATGTGTGTAAAATATATATTGTCCCGGAATTAGAGAAACTTACTAAACCTGCAGCAGGACGACAATGTTCAGTACATTATCAATTGCCCAGCGGCACCTACTCGAAACGACCGTGCCGTTGGCGATAACGTCAATATCAATATGACTTTGCTCGATTCTCTTTTGAGCTTCTCCAAAGATAATGAGACCCTGAGTCTTGAAGACCTTGCAGAGCATCATCATCTACGCCACAACCAAAGTGTTCATGAGAATCCTAGCTTTCGCTTTGGGAACAAGGGAGCAATCTGTTCACTGTATGACTTACCATGGTACTCTAGTATGTTCATATAGGCTTACAAAAACTGTTTAGTGCTCAATATACCAATCTCGTTGGCGTCTTGGGGCGCTTAGGCAAGAACGGGCTAAGTACGCTTTATGTAGAGGACGTACAACGCTTCTATGTTCACGAGGACCTGCCACTAGCGTATTTGCGCAGAGAACTACCTGTAAGTAATTGACTTTCCAGTTCATCGAGGATTTGATACTGACAAGCATGAAGTACTGGTCCGCCGAAGCGAATCACCTAATCGATCGTATGAGCCACCACATCGGCTTTCAAATACAGAGACCCTTCCCGCCAGGAGATGAGGATGGACGAGATGTTGAGCCTATGGTAGCGAAATACGAGAGGCCATGTGAAAACGTTTAAGCGCAAAGGACCGCAATTGGTCCGGTTGGAACAAACGTGCTGGGTAGATAGGGGTTCATTATCCCACACTACGCGGTTTCGCATCACAGTCCAAACGAGGTCTTATTAGGCAACGTTGAATTGGCGCAAGGCTCGCCCGATGTCTTACGCTCTGCTAGCTTCAATTACACCGTGCTAAAAATTCCTGTATTGATATCTCATGCAGCGAACACGATCAATGTCAGAGACAGCTTCGGATCTTGGTCATAGCTTTGGTCCTTTACTCTTCTTTGGGTTTTCTTTTACCCATTTCGCATTCATGTCGTTTGCCTTCTGCGACCGATCCGTCAAATCGGCATGCAAATCGGCATACACCCCCCCATATTCGATCAAATTGGCAATCTTGCCTTTTCGGTAGTCAAAAAATACCACGTACCCACTGCTCTCCGCCACAATGGCCTGTTGCTGATAGCTCCAAATGGATGTGACACAGAAATAGCGATCGGGCTTGACTTCTGTGATACGAGCGGCCGTCATCAGCTGCCAGCAATCAGTCAGCAAACTATGTCGGATGAATCCTTCCAGAATCTTGGTGAATGGATTGAAAATGTACTTACAGAGTCGGGATACGTGACTTGGCGCCTCAAATCCATGGAATAGGACTTGGTCAGCACACCCACACCACGAGCGCGGTACAACTCTTCGTACTTGTCTTTCAAAGTTCGCGCAAAGCTTTCGAAAAGGCGGAAGTTGCATGAGTAGATCAGGCGTGAGTAAGTCGCACCACCTACGTGACCAAAGGGATCCTGGTCATCAGCCCAGTCCACGCCGTGCTCGGTAAGGGTTGGCACGTCGTAGCCCATGGCTGTGGCCTGCATGACGACCTTCTGCCGTAACTCTTTGTAAACATCACCGCCGTCTGGATGGAAGTAAGAAGAAGCAACGACCGGGTTGGCCATCTTGGCCTTGAGTTGGGACATGAGCGGTGAGAAAGCCGGTAGCTTGTCAGATTGTACTTCGTACCTATTGAGGTTTCAAGGACTGGGAGGGTTGGAGGAAAGCTGGACGGCAATCACGATTCCAAGGTACGCTATCTTCCCTCGCTACACCAACATTCATTCGCGTGGCTTGTGAAGCGGAATAGTCCCGCCCGCACCGTCGTGCCGAGGCTTCCTTTAGCTAGGTAGAACTAAGGTAACACCAACAATGATCGGATCTACTCCGTACGGCACAAAGAACCCACTGGGGGGGCTTGAGACAGTGAGACTGAACAAAGACCAACCAGGCGCGCGATCCTGATACAGTACTATTCTACTTCAGACTGTGACCGACTGTCAGCTTACGGTACAGTAGTACGCTTGGCAGCTGGTAGTAAAATTAGAGTTGTTCCTTTGATCGGCGGCCAACCACGCTGACGATTCGTTGCCATGTGCTGGCGGCCTGCCGGGAGACTACACAAAGGAATCACGACAGGGGAGTCGAGTGGCACAGTGGCATTATGCCACATGTGTGGGTCCCTCCGTTACAGACTGACTGTACTGCGTATAGTGTGGTGTGACTGATCAGTCTTTTGTAGCTGAGCGGTATTCTAAGCCCCCGTTCAATTCGAGGGGCAGCACTCCTGTTACATTTTACGTTACAAGCTAATTGTATGGTGGTCTACTTAGTTGTCTCAGCCATTCAAAACCAACACATCGCATTGCAGGATAACATGTCTATTCTAGATCTTGCCATCCGGGGATGTCCTCGGGGTCATCCCCCCGAAGGCCTGCCGTGGCAGGATGAGCCGCTTAAGTAAGTAGTAACCAACAACGACTCCATGAGAGCGTAGTACAGCAAAAGAATAAAACCACTAACAAATTGATAACAAATTGAGACGGCCATCTACATTGTTTCCCTCCACACACGAAACAACTAGACTTACGGGGAGCTTGACAGGACCATGATCGAGTTCAGGACCATGGATGAGGGCGTGGCCACTATGGTTGACGAGATCGCCCATCTCAAGGATAAGACCGTACACCTGAAGGATCGGACGGTGGAGGCCTTTCATCGTGTTGTCTGCTTCGAAGACCTTCCCGAATGGATGCAAAGTGACCCCTATATCCGCCATGGGTATCGCAAGCAACTGAGCTCATTCAGCAAATGTTACGACTCACTCTTCTACCTTCATAATGAGACTGTCAACATTTGGTCACACCTACTTGTCGGTCTTTTATTCACATCGTTGTTGCTAGCCACCGACTACTCAATACTCCATGACTGCCCTCAACTCTCGGCTTCCGACACTTTGGCTGTGCAATCCTACCTCGCTGGCGCGACTGGCTGTCTCTTTCTTTCTGTCAGTATTTTTTCCGTTCAAATATTTCCCATTGGATTCTACTTCTCGACCCTCGTCAACTACGTCTAACACTCCACGAGGCCTTTTTCCATTGCACCAGCTGCCATTCTCAGGAAATCGCCCGTCGTCATCTCAAACTAGACTATCTAGGCATCGTTCTTAACATTACATGCACCTGCATATCCTCCACCTACTTTGGGTTTTACAACGACAGGTTTTTGCAGACCTTCTATGTCTCTCTTATTGTTGCATGTGGTATTACCACGTTCTGGGTCGTGCTGGATCCCCGCATAGACGGAAACAGTGGCGCATCACTAAGGTAAGCCAAGCAGGAATGCAATGGGCTACCGTCTGACACGAAGATCAGAGCTGTGGTGTTCATTGCATTAGGGTGCAGTGGTTTCGCCCCCATAACCCATGCCTTTATCCAACATGGCTTTACAGGCCTCGACAATTTTCCGATAAGCTACATCAACTTATCGTCACTTCTTTACCTAACGGGAACTACATTCTACGTCACCAGGACCCCGGAAAATATATGGCCGGGAGTTTTTGATGTCTGGGTGAGTTCAACGTGGAATTGCCAAGAATTTGTAGTCCAAGTTCTGATGGCTCGTCTGATTTAGGGTGCAAGTCATCAGATCTTCCACATATTGGTCAACTGTGCTCAAATTGTGCACTTTATAGGTTTGAGATCAATAGTGCTAAAGCATTACAGGTGAAAACTTCATCTGCAACAATGCATCGTTGGCATACTCGTACCGGCCAAGTGGCCATAGAATAGACGGGCGGGTCAGCACAGGATTCGGAGAACTTTGCATATATCAACGAAGTTAATAATACGCGGGGGAGAATGCCCTTGTAAACGATACTAGGTGGATTACCTACCACCATGTGACGCCTTTTTAGCGGTTCGTTAAGTCGACGCACTAACAGGTAATCCTGTCGGCGTACGGAATATAAGGTACGGTATCTATCTTTGTTAGACGATTCTTCGGACCGACATGTGGCACGGGCCATGCGATCCAGGACATGTACTCCGTACAGGGCAATATGCGGATGCCGGTCTATCTATATACCTTAGTGTACCTTAGTCCTTCGGAGGATTAATATCTTCAGGTATGCTGGATAAAACGAGGGATGGCTAGTAGAGCGACGCCGGTTCAATGCATGCAGCGTGAAAACCCCATGGGTGTTTAAGACTTGGTGAGCTGTTGCCAATCCATAGGGTCATTCCTCACCCAACCGTAGGATTAATGCAGGTCAAGGCAGCAGCATGTGGTTGCGACCCACTATCTGGTATCTACTGCCCTAGCCGTATAAGAACATGTATGCAGATGCGAGATTGTCCGTTCAAGAGCGTTGGTTCTCTGATAGGTTGGAGTCCTGTTGTTGGCGCTCGTGCAATGGTGGTATGGTAGCTGCTCCCCCCATTTGGTTCCAACGACATCCACGTGTGAGTTTCATACCCGGCGTCGATCCCAGTCGTCATGCATCTCCGCGAATCTTACGTCCTTTGGATAACCTCGCCAATGCATCATCACCGATCATGCTGCAGAGTCAGACTTTCTCGGGCTTCCAACCCCATATGCAACCTCAAACAATGCAGACGCAGGCTGTGCCATGCCAGCGGTGCTACGCCCTTGCATTTCGGTCAGCCTCGATGGTACGGACGTAGACTACTCCTGGTGAGGGTCACGCCACGCAGGGACAATTCAGTAAACTGGAAAGACGAAACGCCGAGGCATCCATGGTAGATAAGCGGAAGACTCTAGATATGGCAAAGTTGCTGGCACTCTTGTTATCTCCTGCCGGTCACGAGGCGGCTTTATCCTGTTCCTGATCGTGGTGGATCGTGCAAATTTGGATGTGATGGTCTGACCCCGCGAATTCTGGAGAAGCGTGTTCGTCCTCTCCGGTCAAACTATCGCCCAGACCATTTACTGCTGCTTGCCTTGCTTGGTACCGAGTCCAGCATTGTAGCTCGTCCAACCCAATCCATCTTGTCTTGTCTCTACCCCTCTCTCAAAGCTTCAATCCACAATCAGTATCTCAGCTTGTTGAATCGTCACCATGGCGATTCTCGATCCCACGGTAGCTTTTGCACGGATAAATGTACAGGATATCAAGATCCTCTCGGCTTTGGCTCTTAGCATTGTAAGTTCTAGCATTGAAGGATTCATGTCATGTAGTTGCTGATACCTTTCGTAGTTCGTGCTCTATTATATCGGTTCTCTTGTTTACAATGTCTATTTCCATCCGCTTGCACGTTACCCAGGACCGTTGCTGTGGAGAGCGTCCCGTATTCCGTATGTCCTCGCCCTCCGCAGAGGCCGCATTGTTCAATTAAGCAAAGAATTCCACGACTACTACGGCAGCCATATCGTCCGACTCGCCCCTGATGAGCTTTCCTTCACAGACGGGGCTGCCTGGAAAGATATCTATGTTCATCGTCAAGGCCACCAGACTTTCCAAAAGAACTCTCTTTGGCTCAACCGAACTATGAATGGCGTCGATTCTATCTTTAGTGCCAATGATGAGGACCACGCTCGGATCAAGAAGCTTCTCAACAACTCATTCTCGGACAAGATGATGCGGGAACAGGAATACCTTGTTCGCACTCAGGTTGATCTTTTCATCGAGCAGATGCGTGCCAAGGTTGCCTCGAAATCTGATGTTTTTGACATGACTCAATGGTTCCATTGGTTAACATTCGATATTGTTGGTTACCTTGCCTTTAGTCAGTCTTTTGCAACCCTACGAGATGAAACCGAACGTCCTTGGTGTGCAATGCTCGTGGGGCAGTTTATGTACACAACCCTTAGTACGTCTTGCCGATACTTTCCTTGGCTGGACCGTTTCATGCGGATGATGACCCCAAAGAGTGCTCTTTACCGCCGTGCTCAGATCTTCAAAAAAGCTCAAGCCAAGGTCCATCAACGCCTCAACGCCACGGTCGAGAGTCCCGACTTCATGAAGGCCGTACTCCGATACAACAACGAAAAAGGCATGTCGGTTCCAGAGATTGAGTCCAGCTTCCCGTTGATCTTGATTGCTGGCAGCGAGACAACCGCTACCAGCTTGGTTGGTACTGCACTCGGTCTCATGCAGCAGCCGGATGCTTTGGCGAAGCTGGTAGCCGAAGTCCGGGGCACGTTCAAGACCGAGGCCGAGATTACGTATTCATCGTGCGAGAAGCTGCCGTATCTGAATGCGGTCATCTCAGAGGGTCTTCGTGTAAGCGCAGCAGTTCCATGGGGCCATCCTCGTACCGTTCCACCGGGTGGAGATACAGTCGCTGGTGAATGGCTTCCAGGAGGTGTAAGTCTTTCCCCCCAATCTATTCCACCACCCGCAAAACAACCCATCAGTCCACGTCCTTCTACTTAAGTCAGCCAAGAGTCCAAATACGTCTTCTTCGCAAACTTAGAATACTAACCCCCACCCCCACCTCCCACAGACTGTCTGCTACCTCAACGCCTACGCCGCCTACAACTCCTCCCTTAACTTCCCCAACCCCTCCACCTTCTCCCCCGAACGTTTCCTCCCCGACCCAAATACCAACGAGAAACCCTTCATCCCCTCCGCCTACGAGCCCTTCGCCGTCGGCGCCCGCGCCTGCATCGGCAAAAAAGTCGC
>JAABUS010000666.1_pt1 | contig 84688 bp, 1 predicted proteins | sample 5560161 | NCBI WGS metagenome assembly JAABUS01 (sample SAMN10711885, study PRJNA513376) | rock metagenome | isolation source: Antarctica rocks | place: Antarctica: Victoria Land, Trio Nunatak nord | collected 2016-01-04
TAAATAACGAAGACTAGGAAACTAAATAAAGTAGTTTATATTATTTATTTAAATCGTCCCTAAATATATAATTTATTAAAGATTTCGTTAATAATCTTCCGGCTCTCGTTATTTATAGGATAAATATATATTATTTTAAATACTTTATCTTCTTAATCGGCGCGAAGTAATATATATATATATTTATTTTTTAGAATATTAACGAAACCTCCTTCTATTTAAAGTATAAGGAATTAATTAATAATCTTTATTAACTTCGGTTATTTACTATAAATAATAATATTATTTAAGAGGATATTATTCTTTACCGAAATAATTATCTTTATTAACGGAATAGAAAGTTAGGAACTAGTTATATTCTTTATATTTATAATACCTAAGGCCGCTAGCGTAGAGCTAGCGGTTTAGTAATAATATAAAAAACGTAAAATAGTTACGGGGTTTATTACTAGGTAGTTTTTAAATCCTAGATTTAATAATAAAACTAATCTCTAAGGATTCTAATAATACGGGGGAATATTAACTCGATATAGAATTATTAAAAATTAAAACCCCGCGATATTAAAGCTAGAACCTTATATCGATAAATAATAATATTATAGAGGTAGCGGGGCGTAGGTATATATAATATATTAACGCCTTTAACGGGGCGTAAGCGTATATAATATATTACTATTTTATAATTACCTCCTCTTTTAGGCCCTAGTCTCTAGGTATTTAAATATTTTAGTTAAGAGATATTTATTAAAAAATCTTTAAACCCCTTAAGAGAAATAAGGGAAAAGATTTATCTAGTATAACGATATTATTATACGATAATTTAAATATAAAGTTATATATTTAATCCTTTAATACCTATAGTACTAGTTACGAAATAATATTTAGTTAATTTATCGAAGTTTATTAAAAGATCTTTAAACCCTCTAAGAGAAATAAGGGAAAAAAGTTTTCTAGTTTATACTATCGGTCCTATAGCGCTAATATATAGTACTAGTCGCGGAGCGATACGAAACTATTCCTATAGTATTATAATATAGTACTAGTAACGGAAGAGTAATACTATTAACTACCTCTACTATATAGTAGTACTAGTAGTAAGTAAATAGTATATTTATAAAACTATCTCTATAGTATTAATATATAGTAATAGTAATTAATTAAATAATATTTCTTTCGTCCCTATAGTACTATTATATATAATAATAACGGAGCGAAATAGTATATACTATCGTTTCTATAGCGTTTATAGTATTTATAGTAAATATAGTATATTAAATTATTCTTATAGTACCTATAGTACTAGTAGCGAAATAGTAGTAGCTATCTTTACTATATACTTTTACTATACTATAAAAATACTAGTAGTAAAATACTATATATAAATAATATAACTCTAATATTATACCCGGAGATTAGTAATAATATAACTATTATAATAATAGTTATATCTATTAATAAAAGCGAGGTGGCGGAGCGGAGGCGCGTATCGACGTACTATAACGATAAGGTATTAAGCGCGACGGTTTATTATTAAAATAAACTCGCTCGCCTATTTATTTTCTTTCTTCGTAACTTCTTTAGTCTTTTTTATATATTATTACTCTAGCTCTATAATAGCGTTCTAGTATTATAATTAATATATAGATAATACTCTTATTATATATAGCTTTTTTCTAACTCTATAAATAACTCCTATTTACCGACGGTATTAATTTATTTATATTAATTTATTCTAGTTATAAATATACTAGTAAATATAGTTAGCCCGCTATTAGCGCGACTACGTAATATTAATTATAATAGTAGTTTATTATACTTTATAACTTCTTTACCGGGTCTATTTCTACTAGTTTAATAATAATTATATTCGAGGTACGTCCCCTTTTTATATACTCTATTATATTAATTACTACGGAATCGATCGTTATATAAAGGTAAATTATAATTATAAATTTTAAAATAGTATATATTAATAGTAAAAAATCTTTAAACTTTTCCGAAGGAAGGTAAAGAGATTTATATATCGATATATTTATATTAATAATAGGACTCCTAAAGAAGAATATAAATATAAATTAATAAATAATGAAATTACCTAGTAGCTAGAAAAGTATATAATAAAATAATAGTAATTAATAAGTAAATCTCTACTATAATCGTTAACTTATAAAATTAATTAACGGCGGCGAACTAGTATATTAAGGAATTAAAGGCGATAAATAAAGTTCTCGAAGAAGAGGCCGAGAGTTTCCGCTAGTATAAACGGGACCTAGAGAGTCTTAAAGAAGTTAATATTTTTAAGGACTATATTAAAGAGATTACGTCTTCTTTTAATAATTCCGATAGTAATTAAATTTTTCGTATAATATAATAGCGATATCGAATTCTTTTTTTCTTAAATCGGCGCTAGTTAAATTTACCTAGATATACTATTTAATAGTATATTCTAGGCGTTTATATAGATTATACCTAAAGTAAAAGTATTTTTATAAATACGATATTTTATCGTTATTATATATAGATAATTTAATAGTAAATTTAATTTAGTTATACTTTAAAACTATATAATAAGATTATAAATATAGAGGAGAATATTCGTTATATAAGTACTAATATAAAAGTAGTAATATTTACTTTTAATATCGGCTCCGTTTATTCTACTTTATTATTTTATACGACTAGGTAACCTCTTTAGTTATATCTATATATTTACGTTTACTACTCGTCTATTTAAAGGCTTTAGTTAGTTTACTAGTATTAATAAACTCTTTATCTAATAGTTATTAATTATATTCTTCGCTTTAACTAGTTTATTTAATTTTATACTAGATATTTTTCTTATTTTTAATTTTATCGATTACCTCTTCTACCTCCTATAATTTATTATTATTAATAAGTTCGGGGGTTTATATAAAAGATTCTACTATATTAATATAGTCGCGAAGATAATATAGTTTAAGTAATAATATATAAAAGATATTATAAATTCTATATATAGAAAGTAGTAGTAAATAGTAAGTTTATACTCTTATTTTATTAATAATCTTAAAGGACTATATGAATTTATAGGATAATTTCTTATTTAGGCGCTTTTACCCTAGGGCCTTTATTATTGATATAACTAAATCGCTAATCTTATAACTTTATAGTTTATATATTTTATTATACTATTTAGTTTAGAATTCGGTAGCGCTTTATAAATACTTTATAATTTTATTCTTTAGAGTTTATAATTATTATACTTTATTATTTATAACTAGTACTCTTTTTTCCCTAGAATCGTCCTCGACCTCCTAGCGGATTTTAAAATAGTAATTATATATATAGAAAAACGGTATCGTTCCGACGGCGGTACTCTAATTATTATTAATTAAGAATTCTACTATAAGTAGTAATCTAGTCTAATTAATTAATTTATTATTAGTAAATATACGTAAATAGTACTTTAGTATTTAATTTTAATACTTTATTTATCTATCCGTTTAAGGATAAAAGGTAGTATTTAAATATCATTTAATTTTCGAATAAAAATATATAACCGACTAGAAAGCGCTCGTAAAAATAGAGCCTCTATCGCTAACGATACTATTAAGTATACTATAGCGGTAAATAATTTTAAAATAAAATACTTCCGCTAACTAAGCGGTATTAATCTTAATAGTTATAAATATATATTTAACTATTTTAATAAATCGATCTATAACGATAAAGATAACGTTATAAACGATATTTCTATATTTACTAGGTAGTAAACTAGTTATAAAATCTATAGAAATCTCCTTCTATAATTAAATAATAATAGGAAATAAATTTAATTCGCTATATAAGCGATATTACGGCGCCTTCGTCCGTTAATATATATTATAAGTTTTAATATAGTCCGTAATTTATTTTAGGTTACCCTCCTAGAAGAATTTTCGGGTAAATAATTTATACGACTTTATAACGCTAAAATAACTTATTAGAGAATTATTATAATACCTTTTATAAACTCTTTCTTTAGAACTTTATTCTTTAATATATAAAAGCGACTATTATATCTTAATAGTCCTTTAGAGTCTATAGTTAATATACTTTATTCTTTATATAACGGCGGTTCTTTAATATATTCGCTCTAGTTCGAAAAGAGTTTACCTAATTATTATAAATTTATAATTCCCGAATTAACGTTTTAGTAGGCCTTTTACAATTATTATACGTAGTTTTAAATACTACTATAATATCTCGCTTTAGAATTACTACTCTTAACTCTATAATTTAAAAAGTAGAGGTTATAACTACCTTTAATTTCTTATCTCCTTCCGATAATTAACCGCTAGTTTAAAGAGCAAGTTTATTCTAAAGTATTAGTAATAATTTAATATTTAACGGCGATATTCCTTTATAATTAAAGCGCCGCGACGGTATATTAATAGGATTTAATCTTCTAGCCCGATAAAAGATTTTAAAATTATAGATAATTAATCTAAATACCTAGCGGGCCTATTTAAAGTTTAATTTCTTCTACTTTATAAAACCCTTTAAATTATTATAATTAATCTAGATTTTAATATAATACGGGTTACTTTCTAGATAATATTATTATTATTTTATTACCGTTATAATAGCGAGTAATTCTTAATTATAAATCTTATAATTTTATTTCGGGGGATTTAATTTCCGCGACTAAAATACTATAGAGCGTTAATAATTATCCTTATCCTATTATAATAGTATAGAGTCAAAACTAAAGTTAGAAGTATCCGTCTTTATATATAATTATTTAGTTAGATTATAATAACGTAGAAAAAGCGCGTTTACGAATATATCTCGTAAAATTTAAAATACTTCCGTAGCGCCGTCTATTTATTTAAATAGATTTATTTTCTTATTTATTTTACTACCTTTAAATAAGCTAGTAAACGATATAATTATACTAGAATAATTATAGATAAATTATTTATAAAAATTAACGAAGTTTAAAAAGACTTATACCTCCCGATAAGTTTTTAACTAAAACTATTTTTTAATAATCTTAATATATTCCGGGTCTATAGCTACCCTATTAATAAATATAATAAAATTTAAAAACTCGACTATTTCGGTATTAAATTAATATTTCTTAAAATTAATAAATAACTAGAACTAACGTAATCGTTTAAATATTTATTTAATATACCGTTAATATTCCGCTGGATTAATATTATAAATTAGGATATTATCTAGATATACTATATACATTATATTTAATAAATTTATAAATACACGGTTAATATAAATTTAAAACGTCGCCGGTATATTAACGAGCCTAAAAGGTATAATTAAATATTCGAAGTAATTATAGCGAGTTCGGAAAATAGTTTTTTATCTATCGCTTTCTTTAATTCGGATCCTATAATAAGTATTCTTAAGATCTAACTTCGTAAAGATTTTAGAGCTATATAAACGGTCTAATATCTCGGTAATTAAGGGTAGCGGGTATCGATTCTTAATAATTACCGTATTTAAGCCCCGGTAATTAATATAAAAATATAATTTATTATCTTTTTTAGGTATAAAAAAAATAGGTACTTTAGTTAAAAAAATTAAATAACGGATCTAGCTTTTATAGAGTAAGGATTCTAAATAACGCCGTAGCTCTAATAATTTAGTTTAAAGTAAATTATAAAGAGGTTTATAAAGCGGTTCTTTATTAATCTTTATTTTAATAATATAATCCCTCTATTTAAAAATAAATAGGGTACTCGCTTTCTCGTTAAAAAAAATATTATAAAACTTTATAAATTCCCTAGGAACTTTTAGGTTAGGAAGTTCTTCCTATTCGCCTCACACTACCGTAGTATATATAACCGCGAATATATTCGGTTTATTTTTAAAACTACTAGTGAATTTAGCCGGTTCCTTAATTTATAAATTACTAGAATTAATTTTAAACTACTATTAATCCGCTTTAGAATTAATTAATATCTTTAATTAATATAATTTAAATATATTTAGAATAACGTCTAAACCTTTAAAACTTATAGTATAGAATAAAGTATTATACTCACGCCCTTAACCCTAATTATTAATTATTTAATAATCTAATTAATACGCGCTATAGTAATATATACTTTACCCGTTAATTACTTTAGCTAGTAATAAAGTAACGTTATAAAGTTCTAAATTATTTTTAACGACGAACTATTATAAAATTAAATTAATCTACGCTCTAAAATTAATTAAGGTAATAAATTATTTAATTTTATCTTAAAGAGTAATCTAACTCTTAGAAAGAATAGAAGAGTATATCTCTATTAATCGTTTTTCTTACCTTTCTTCCGAGGTATAAATTAGGTTTAATTATTTTTTATTAATACCGCGCCGACGTATATAATTAATTTATTTATATCGGGATATTTAGGTTTAATATAGCCTTCCGTTCTATAATAATAATAAATAATCTTATTATATAAAGAACTAGTAGTATTAATTTTATACTTATTACCCTTCTCCTTTAAATACGTGTATTTAATACTATCGCCGGTGTTAGGTTTAGTAATTCGGTATACTATATATTTTCTTTTATTAGGGTTTTTTAAATAAGAACCCGAATTAGAATTAAAACCGCCTATTAACTATATATACTCTAGATTCTTTTCTTATATAATAGCCTAGGTAAGAATTTCTTCTCTTTAAATAAATATATTATTAATACTAAAGATCTTATTTTTAAATTTAGGTTTAAATTTAGTTTAAAGAAAAAATTTTATACTCCTCCGAAAATAAAAGTAGTTAGGCCTTTATCTCTTTAAAGTAGGCTTTAAATAATAATATCTTTTAAATAAACTATTATTTAATTTCCTCCTACTTTTTATAAACGAGGAGATAATAATTAACTAGATCCGTTATTAAATTAAGAAGGAATTTCTTAAAAAAATTAAATATAATATTAATAAGGTCATGTTTCATAAAGTAGTAATAATTAATTAATTAACTAGCTTTCGTTTAAGACGAAATAGGATAATAAGTAACTTTCGCTACTAAGGAACCAACCTAGTATAGTAAATATAGTATAGCCGTAATAATTACCGCTATATAAAATAAAGTTATCGCCCCGATAGTATATAAAACTAATTATATAAAGCGTAGTAAGGGTATTTCTATTAAAGAGAAGCGCTATATAAAGGGTATTTCTATAAGATAGAAATTACTCTCTTTATTCTAATTAAATATCTTATATTATACTAGAAAGCTAGTTATAAACTACTTTATAATCGTTAATAACGCCCGGCGCGTATTATAATTATCTAGTAAATATTTATTTATTATCCTTAAGTCTATATTCCTTCTACCGAATAAAGTATTATTTAGTTACGTTCTTTACTCTTCCGAATCGGCGTTATTACTACCGTAGTATCCTCTCTATCTCTTATTCTTCTTTATTATCGACGACGATAAGTAGTAGAATAACGGATTCTCTTTTATACGGGTCTAGGCCCGGTATCGGTTTAAAGTAAACGACTAAAATTACGTTATAAATAATTATAGTAGATAGAAGTTTTAGACGGTAGGCTAGTCTATCTATATATTCTATAATTTAGAACGGGCCGATAAATTATTAATTTATCTTCTTAAATAAGATACTAGCTATTTAATAACCGCGGTAAAGTCGTAGGTATACTATATTATTAATTTTAAAGGATATAGACTTATAGGTAATATTATATTATTCTTTTATTCGTAGCGATATAAATACGATAACGTTATACGCGTTTATATATTTAGGTCGATAGACTACTAGGAAAGTATTTATACTAAGGTAGTTAAAGTTATAAAAGGCTTCGATATTATAGAAGACTTCTATAATATTACCGTACTATATTTTTATAGTAGGTACTATATTACTAAAAGCTTCGGCGGGACCGTTTATTATATTAAAATTAAATATATTAAGATAATTAATATATAGTAGGTCTAGTAATTCTCTAATTTTAAAACTATATAATATCTTTATAGAGGCTAGGCGAGTATTATTATATTTAATTAAATTAATTTAGCGCTACGGATAGTTATAATAAAATCTTCGGTTAAGCGGAAGTTTTAACGATAAATAAGAAATAGTATAGAGTGATTTCGACGATCTTATTTAACTTTTCCGACTACCCGTTAATCTATAGGTAATATATAGTTAAATAGAATATATCTACTTTAAGCTTAGTTATAATCTGTTTTTATAATTAATTAATAAACCGGCGGTCTCGATAATTAATAATAATAGATAATAGACCCTAGCCGAGTAATATTAATTTATTTAATAAACGAGTTATTTATTAAAGACTACTCTAAGTTACCTCGCCGGCGATAAGCGTTATAGCCTTATTAAATTTATATATAATAGATATAATATAGTCTTTACCGGTAGAAGCCTTTAGTAAAGCGAGGATAAAATTAGAAATAATAATCTCGAAAGGTTTAGATAGCGAGTAGATCGGTTATAAGAATTTATATAATTAATATTTTAATATTTAATATAGCTAGTAGTAAGGGTAGTACCGAAGGTATTTATAAAACTTAGTCGATATATTAAATATATAGACACTTTTTATAAACTTCTCGTATATCCTAGTATAACTAGGGTACTTTATACTATTATAAACTTTCTAGAAAATATTATATTCTAAAGTAGTTAATAAATATAAGTGTAATCCGTATTTAATATTATCGAAGTAGAGTAGGCCGCCGATAAATTTATAAAGAAACTTCGTTATATTACTTTCCTTTTCTAGGGTAGTATTCTTTTTAACGATATTAATAATTCTAGCCTAGTATAGTTTTATATAAATATTACGAATCTTTACTTTAAATTCGTCGTTTATTATAATAATATTAACTAGAAAAGTTAAGAGTATATTAAGAATTAATTCGTTTATTTTAAAACGATATAATCGGCTAGCGAGGCGAGATAGAGTATTTAATATAATATTCGTTTTACCTAGTTTATATTTAACCTTAAAGTCGAAATATTATAAATACTCTAAAGCTCGAATAAAGCGTAGGTTTAACTTTTTTATAATTATAATATTTATAAACATTTACCTTATAATCCCTATTATAGAAATATAGTTAGTATAAATAATTATAATACTAATTAATACTTCGATAATATAGCGGACTTTCTTAACTACCTATATAATACCGGCTATTTCTAATTCGGTAGGTTAATACCTAGTTTTAACCGAATTTAATTATCTTAATAAGAAGAGGATAAACTAAAGCGATTTCTATTTTAATATTATCGTAGTATCGACGACGTTATCTTTAATATAATATATATATATACCGAAGCCCTATTCCTTACTAGTATCTAAATTAATAAATAACGGCCGTTTTAAGTCGGTATAATATAGTATTATAAAACTAGCGAAGAGCTCTTATAGGTATTTATATACGTTAAATTCCGAAGGAGTAAATATATTAATTAACGATCTACCCGTTGTAGATTTATAAATATTCCCCTAAATATCTTTTTTATCCCGTTTATAATTCTAGTTTAATAACGTCTTCCGATTTTAGAAAGACTTTACGATAATAGTATAATATAATATATATTATTTTAAGTAACCCGTTATATTTAAATATTATTCTAAAGTTTATAGATTCCTTAGGAATTTAAGATTCCTTATAATAATAAATTTATCCTCTACCGTAGTAAGATTTAATATATCGATATAGTATTTAAATAATTACGTTAATAAATAGCCTAGGAATAACTTCTTAGTAGAAAGGTAAATATTTATTTCGGATAAAACCTAGAATATTTAGGTAAGATATTCGACGTATTCGGATAAAGAGGTAGAAAAAATAACGATATCGTCGATATATATATAATAGAATCTTCGGTAGGGCCGTAGGATACGGTCGATTATATATTAAATATAAACGGGCGAGTTCCGGTATTTTATAATAAAGATATTAAAGATTTCCTACCCTCTATAGGTAACTACTATAAGACGGTAGTAGTAATATCGTTTTATCTACTATTAATAGAAGAAAGCGGTAGCGTCGATAATCGAAATATATATAATATATATAAAAAGTACTAGGATCTTAGCTTAAATAGGTACTAAATAAATATTGGGTATTATAATTTTATTTAATACCTTAATATTAATTATTATACGTTCTTTAAAACCTAAACTTATCTTTTTTTAAACGAAGAAATAGGGGAAAGAAAAGGGCGTTATTATAATTATCTACTTTATACGACCTTACTCCTATAATATATTAAATACTTCGTTAATTACGTTCTTATCTCGATTTCTTAACGGATATATACGAGTTTATCCTACTTTATAGATCTCTCTTTAATTATCGACGAGTAGAATATTTATTTATTTTAATTCTAGGATATTCGTAACGTTCCTAGTATCTTTCTATAGATCTAGAAATAAATCGATAACGTCGGTAATATAATTAATAGAAGTTTCGTCTTTATAAATCGTAACGCTAGAAGAGAGGAGGGTTTCTAAACTTTAAAGATTCGGTATTACCGAAGGCTTTCGTAAAGTTTACTTCGACTTTATTAAAGTCCCTAGTAGACTCTACTTTACGGCGGAAGAAGAATTAACGAATAAATTCAATTATATTAAAATATCTAGAGTAGTAAGGTTCGGGGTAACGGAAGTCGATATATTTAATAATATACTAAGACTAGTAATAGTATTAAAGGTTACTAGAAATACTAGGCCGGCCTTAAAGTATAATTTAATAGAAAACTTCGAAACTAAAGATTTAGGCGGTTTTATAACCAAGTTAATAAAGACTACGTCGATTTAAAAATAACTTATAGTTTTATATTCGACTACTCGTTTAAGTTTAATATATCTATTAATAATTACCGGTAAATTAATATTATTACGTACTACGATTCTATTTATACTATAGTTAACGATATACGTAGAGACTATTAAAGTATCGTGTTTAGAGGGCTCGAATAAAAAGTCTCGGTCGATAGGAAGTTTTATAGATATAAACTTCACTCTAATAATTATATCTAAATATAGCGGTATAATCTAATATATTTTATTAATAACTAGAGTATTAGTTTTAATACCTTTAGTCTTTATTGTAACTAGAACCTCTAGGGCGTTATATAAAATAATAGTAACGATATTTTTACTTATATTAATTATAATACCCTTAAACTTTATAATATTAATACTTATTAATACCTTTATTAAAAGATTATTAATAATATATAACTCTTTAATTATTAAAGTAATACCGTCTTTACTAGGGATATATATAGATACGATAATATATTCGGTAGTATTATATTTACTAGATCCTAGCCCGCGGACCTTTATAGTAGTAGGTATTTTATAGATTTCGATATATAGACTAAGCTCTATAAGTTTTCGTAGGAATAATCTATTGATTAAATTTATAGTATATCCTATATCGAAATAGAAGTTATATAAAACGCCGTTTATACTAAGAGATATTTTAATTATTACGTAGTAGTAACTTCTAAATACGTAGCTACGAGTAGGTTTATTAATAGAGGTAGATTTAACGACCTTCTACGAAGTAACTTTATTAATCGTTAAGGTAGAATAATTATCTACTTTAATATTCAGTAATATCGAAATTATAGTAGAATTCGGTAAAGCGGAAGGGGTAGTAGAATTCGTTAATATTAAATTACTAAATAAATAGAAGATCGGTACTATCGGATATAAATATATAGTTTATTATTAGAAGAAAATAAGAGCTTATATAACCGATATATTACTTTAATAATAAGAGATTATCTAATAAAAAGATTATTAACTATTTCTTCTTCGGGTCCCGTTAAATCGATATTATTATTAAGATATTTACTAGCCTATATAGTACTTTAATAGAAAGCGTCTTCGTAATTACTATAATAACTATCTTAATTTTTATCGTAAGGGCTTTCGTCCTAGCGGAAGGCTTCGGTAGACTAGTCTTCGTTATAGTTGTAATCCTTAATAACTTCTTAATTATCCGTATAGTAGGCTTTTTATATAGAGGGTTTTCTAAAGAGATTTCGGTTAAAGCTTCTTCTTAATCCTTAATTTTATCTCGGTAGGAATATCTTCTACCTAGAAGACGGATTTAAGTTTTCGTTTATAATTTAAAATTATCTTCTAAAAGGTAGTATACGATTCTAGTATTATTATTATTAATTAATATTATTCTAATAAGGTTAAGAGTAGGGAGAACGAAAAGATTTATATAAATTATTTCCGTAAAGAGTATTAGCGCTCCTATAAGAAGTATTATTACTTTTATAAATAGGAGTATTATTATAAAAAGATCTAAAGCCTTCCGTAGGACGGTAAGGAATAAAAAGTTAACGAAAATTCTAATATTAACTATATTAATTAGTATTCGTAGTAGTAGATAATCTTTTAGGTACTCTAGATAGACGATTAAATACTTAATTATTCTTACTACTACGGTTCTCTCTATTAGTATAAATCTACTAGTTATATTTAAATTCGTTAAGATCTACTAGGAATTTATATAATATAATTATATTCTTTAATCGATATATATTACGCCTTAATTTAATATCTAGGTTATTATAAATTATATTAAATTAATTTTTAACGTTTATAAACTAAGTATCCTTAACTACTCGGAGAATCCTTTATACGTATTCTCTTAGTTCGCGATAACCGATAGTATCGCGTAAAGTATACCTCTCCCGAAGTATAAAATTTATAGTAACGTTAATTAATTACTTAAATCGTTTAATAAATATTTATTCTTATTCGTCGAGTTTATTTCCTAGCTTAATAAGCCTTTTATTATTTTTCAATAAATTTAATTAATTATTATTCTAAAGCCGGGCCTTTTAAGTATATTTATAAATTAATATAAATTAATTTATTACCTTTAGTACTAGAAACGTCTCGTATATATTTTAGGAATAAATTAATATCTCTAAAATATATTTCCTTAAAAGTATATTCTATAAAAGCGGCTCTTAACGTAATTAATTTATCTTCGTATATAGGATTAAAAAATCCTATATCGCTAGTATTTTATCGATTTAAATATTTATTCGTTAAGCCTAACTCTTTAGGTTTAAGAGGATTTAATAGGCCTAATAAACCTAATAGACCTTAAGATTATTATTATCCTATTACGATAACGGCGAATCTAGTAGCTACTACTTCGATAGTATTATCGATTATTCGCTAGATTACGGCTTTATTTATAATAAAAGGCCGCTCCGGTAATTATTCCTTTAATCCGATAAGGCTTCCGAAGATTACTTTTTCTACGGATATTTATCTTATAGACTAGCTACCGGTAGACTAGGTATTATTTAATAATAATAAGACTATAGGCGGCGAAGAAGGAGGTATATTCCCTATTAATATAAAGACTTCGAGAAGCCGGTATATCTTTTAAATATTTATTTAAAACCGTATTAAAACTATTTAAAAGGCGGTAATATTAATAGCCTAATTACTTAGCTAGCTCGGTACTTCTATAAATTATAATCGCGTATACTAAACTCTAGGATTAAGGCGTAGAGATTAAACCGGGCGGAAATTCTAGCGAACGAGGTAAATAATAATATAACGAGTAATATCGTTAATATTATTAGCGAACGAGTAGCCCGATTATATAAATTCGTTAAACTAGAATACTAAGATTATAATCTTATAGCTAGCGATATTAGTAGACGCTAAGGTAATAATTTATAAAAGTAGGAAAATAATTTCTATATAACGGAATTCTTCTCTACGGATTCCTTATAAGGTATCCTTTCGTATAGTAGAATAAACTAAAAGTTTAATAAATTAATAATTCTTTCTAATTTACTTTCGTTACTAACGAATTAATATTTACTTAAACTTTTAAAGATAGAATAATTAGTACTTTTATAAATAGATAGAATATAATAAATAACCGTATATAGAATTTATATCTTTATAGAAATAGTAATATAAAAGACTTAAATAGGGAAGAGGTAAAATTCTAGTAGAGTTTTCTCCTTCGGCTCCGCGGAGATAAAGGTATAAATCTAGTACAACTCTAAACTATTTTAGCGGTACTTCTCCGCTTTAAAGAAAGTCGATACTTAACCGATTTTATTAAAAGTATAGTACGGTTTACTATATAAACGAATTATATAATAGATTCGTTAAAGTTAAAGACGTAGTTATAGTAGTTACTTTCGTAGCTTAAGTACGTCGTAGCGGAAAGTTTCTATAACTATATTAACCGGCTAGGTATAATATTTCTAGTTTTAATACTATAGTAATAAGCTTTAATATAGTAGAGCTAGTTACTTCGGTAGAGAAGAAAGAGGTAGTATTCTATTTTAACGAGATTATTATATAAATAGTATTCTATTCTACCGAAACGAACTAGTAAAGGAGATAGGGTACGGATAATAGGACGTTATCGAATAGTTTTAATTCGACTACTAGTACTATTATATAGCTAGTGGATCGAACGTCTAGTAAATATAGTATAATACTTATTAGGACGTATAAAAGCCGTAGTTACTAATTAATAAGATTATATTTTATAAAGTAGTAATAGTTAATTAATTAACTAACTTTCGTTTAAGACGAATTGGGATAATAAGTAACTTTCGCTATTAAGAAATTAACCTAATATAGTAAATATAGTATAGCCGTAATAAATACTAGTTAAACTATATAAATCGTAGTACTTATATTATTACGTTAAGGGGTCGTCTTCTAAAGAGTTTATATAATATATAATTCTTAAATAATCGGTAGTAAAATATTTAGAACTAATTAAAAACTTAATATTTACGTCGCGGAACTAGTATAAATATTTACCCTCGCTCGTACTTTTATAAGAACGTATTTTATTAAAATATAGCGTTTTCGCCCTAATAAGAATATCTCTATTAAATGTAGTTAAATTTATTATTATTCTACCGATAGGTATAATAATTAAGGAACCTCTATTAAAAGTAATAAATTCTATTAATACTCCGCTAGCGGGCGTAGAAATAGTAGGATTATATAGTTTTTAATTTTAAATTTATAATACCCCTAACTTTTACTATTATTTAAGGCGACGATTTTTTTCTTTAATAACTTTAAATTATATTTCTAAAGTCTCTTCGGGAGTAATAATACCTCCGAATTCACTATTATCTTTACGGCGGGAGTCGTCGGAGAAGAGTTAATCGATATTATTATTATTAAATTCTTCTAGATATCCCGAGGTTAAACCCGATATTATAATAATAATAGGCCTTTTCTTTAGAAAGGTAGAAAAATTAAAACTATAATATTTAAAATCGTTAGCGTAGAGCTAGCGGCTTAATAATAATATAAAAAACGTAAAATAATTACGGGGTTTATTACTAGGTAGTTTTTAAATCCTAGATTTAATAATAGAACTAATTTCTAAAAATTCTAATAATACGAGGGAATATTAACTCGATATAAAATTACTAAAAATTAGAACCCCGCGATACTAAGGCCAGAACCCTATATTAATAAATAATAATATTATAGAGGTAACGGGGCGTAGGCGTATATAATATATTATTACTTTATAATATTTTACTCCTCTAAAGACTATTTAAAAAGTAATAAACTAGTATTAATAATAACCGCGTTATTAAATACGTTTTTAATAAAAGTTTCTTCGTACTTTTAAAGAGGCCTTCGTATAACGAGCTCGCGAACGTCGTTATCGCCTATAGTAATATTATAGTAGTTATTAAATTAAACCTCTAGTACCCAGCTAAGCCTTATATTTTTTAGGATTTTAACGAATTTATCCGTCCTATTTTTTATAAATACTAATTTTATTCTATTATTAATAATTCCGGTAAAGAGATATAGGTTAGTATCTACTAGTTTAAAAAAGTAGTTTTATACTAGTAGATCAAGTTTATAAATTTCGATAATTATAATAATTTATAAAGAGATAACTTTTATTTTTATAATATATACCGCCCGGTTTATATTTATACCTCTTAAATAGATATTAATAGAGTACTCTATATCGTAACTACCGATATAGGTTATTTAATAAAATATTAATATATTAATTTCTTTAGAGGCTATAATATTTATATTAATAAATATATTTATTTTAAAATTATTTATAATATAGACTTCTTTAGGGGTAGTTTCGGTTATTAATTTATTACTACTTTTATCTTTCTCGGGGAAATATAAAAAGATAACGATATATTTAAAAATAATATAATAATTAGTATTAATACCGGTAACTTAGAGTAAAGTTATTATAATACGGATTCTAGTTTTTAGAAAGAAGTATATTATAAATTTATAATCGGCGATAATTACTTTATAGTTAATATCTTTATAGTTTATTTCTATTTTAATTCTAGGGTTTAAGCCGACCCGAATACTAGTATATTAATATTTGTTAAATACTTATCCTATTCCCGTATTTTTAGAAGAGTCGTACTTTAATATAATAATAGGTTTCTATTTTAATAATTCGTTATTTATTTTAACCTAGTAATAAGTTTTTATATTCTCGTTTATTATTAAAGATTATTTACTCTTCTAAATAGTATTTATAATTAAATATCTAGGGGTAAAAGACTTTAATAGGGTTCCTACCTAAACTTTAATTTCTAAAATATATATATAGTACGTTTTTAAAAAAAAAAACTCTTTATAAATATAGTACTCGATTTATTTAACCGAATCGATAATAATTATTTAATAACTAGTTATTTCGTTTTATTTATTATAATAATCGTTATACTACTAATCTTAGTTCTATTTATTAATATAATTAATATTAAATATAAATTATTCTTTTATTTATAACTTTATAATATTATCTTTTTAAGAATAATTCTTTAATACCTCGATTTTATAATAAATAATTATATATCTAGAGGGTATTTACTATTACCCGAAATAATTAAGATTATAATTACTAATTATAAGCCCGCGGTTTTCTTAGCGCGGTTAATAGTTAAAACGATTTCTATTTCTAAAAGAGAAAGATATATTCTTAGTACTATTATTAATAATTTATAACTAAATAGATAGTAGTTAAATTTAACGAGGTTACTACTATATTTAAAGAATATTTAATATATTCTAATAAACCGGATTAGTAAATTAATAAGAAGTAACTAAAGTAACTAGTTTTATTATAACCGGAACTAGTTAAATTATTAATTCTACTAACTTTATTATAAACTCTCTAGTTTAGGAGGCGGTAGTATTAATAAAGCGGGAGACTATATAAGAAGAGTCGAGGTACTAAATATGTATTTTACTACTTTAGGCGGAAAAATAACGAAAAGAGAATATTAATTAAAAAAATAAAAAATAAAAAATAAAAAATACCTAAAAATAGTAACTTCGGATTTAAGATTTTAAATCCGTAATTTTTTTATTAGCGCCGGGTAGCTCGCTAAGGTTATATAGAGCGCTATAACTACGTTAATTTAAATTAGATTTTAAATTACGTCGATTCACGAAAATTATATACGCGCGTAATACCCCCTAAATTAGCGCGGTATTATAGACTATATAATTCACTATATTACTATATATATCTAATTATCTACCAGTACTACTTAGACTAGCTTATTTTAATTTATTTAAAATAATTCAAAATAATTCGAGGTACTAAATATATATTTAGTAACTTCGGTATTAAATCGATCTCTAGGGCTAGCATATGAGTTAAATAGATCTAAGCGTCTTTTCCGTCTTTTTCGGTAGAATACGAGTTTACCGCTTTACCGATAAAAGGCCTAATTATTTTATTATTTTATATTATTCCTAGTTAAACTTCTTCTTTAATATTAGATAAATTAAGGAATTTATCTAATAAGATACTAGGTTTAGACGGATTAATAAAAGACTCAAAATTAGAATTAATATAGTCGTAGATTATAGATATTTATTAATATATATTAGGAATATCGGCGGCCCTAGTTAAATTAAATATCTTATTTATATATTACCTAGGCGTTTTACTAGTACGTATTTAAATAAATTTATCTTTATTAAAACGAAGTTTACGTATAACTTCTAGTATCTTTATTTTAAATTATTTGATAAAACGACCTATTTATTTAGAGTTAGCGAAGGTACGTATTAGTATTTTAATATTAATATTTAGTTTATTCGAGAACTATTCAAAGATTATTTCTTTAAGATATAAAAATAGAAGCTTTCGTACCTCTTCTTCGCCGTATTATTTAATTATATTATTAACGCGATCCTTAAAGTCGAAAATATTCTTATATATAATATACTTTTTTAAAATAAATAGATTATTCTTTTTATCGCCTTTAGAGTCGAAGAATCTAATCTCTTCGAGTTTTCACTTATTTTAAGCGCTTACCCTAGTACTAATATTATTTTAATTAATTAAATTATTTACTTTTAATTAATTTTAAAATTTTACTAAGTCTTTCTTTATTTTAATTACTAACCTAATAATAAGAGCCTAAATTCCTATTAATTCTATAAATTATATTATTTATTCGAGAGTTATAACTAAATATTAGGAGGGGTTATATTTTTTTTATAGATATTAATAAAGTTCTTTTATATCCCTTCGGAAAGTATTAATAAACGATATTATAACTATTTTATTAATATCCTAGAGTAATTATATAATAAGTTATTTAAACTTTATATACTCCGAGAGATTATTATTAAATTATTTTACTTTCCGGTCCCTTTTTAATAAATACTAAAAGGGTATTTTAATAAGAGAATTAGAAATTTTATAATTATTTAAATAATTACTCGTTTAGTATTAAAAGTAACTTTTATTTATTTTAGGATATATTTACTTAATAGTAGGAATTTCTATAGATAGAAAATAAAATAAATTATAATAAAACTTAACTAAGTTTTTTATAGGTTAATAATTAGAATAATAATTAATAATAAATATTAGAAGTAGTAATATTAGGAGAATAATATAAAAGTAATATTAAAAAACTAGTATTCTTTTTCTATAATAAAAGAATAAGAGATATAGTTAATAATAGTTTTACTAGGTCAGATTATTACTTAATAAATAACTTATTAAAATAAATAATTATATTAATAAAAGAGAAATAAATAAAGGAATATTTTAATATTTAATTTTATCTTTATTATAAATACCTCGAATAGAAAGAGTATTAAATAGGTTCTTCTAATAATTTAATAAAGTATTTAGAAATATTTATTTAAGGTAGTAGAGTATAATACGGAAATATTAAATAAATATAATATAGTTGAGGCTCGTTGTCGATATAGAGTAAACTATTTTGAATATAGTAGTTAATAGGGAGTATATTAGTCGTTTTAGAAGTTATTTTATTATTTATAACTAGTATAATCGTTTTTACTAATATAAAAGAGGTATAATTCTATATTAATATTACTATTACTACTATTTAATATAGGGTTAATATAATAATATATAGTATAAAAAATATTAATTATTTTATAGAGGATTTGACTTGAATATACTAGAACCTTAATATTACTCTAGTCTCGATAGAGCTAGCGATAGAGTTTAGCTCGCCGATTTAATAAATATTTATAATAATACTCCTACTAAAATCTACCCCGTGATAATTATATTATATTTAAATTTTATATTATTTATATTAACCTCTATCGTATCTCTAATCTCTTTCTTTAAAATTATAAATCTTATAAATCTTATTTATATCTCCCGTAGATAAGATTATAATTAATATATTATAATTTAAATAAGTTTTTCTTTTCTTCTTTTAAATTCTTACTTTAATTTTATAATTATTAAAGTAAATAAAGTAATTTAATTTATTTTAAAATAAGGTACTTATTTATATTTTAAAAGAATTAATATTATTATAATATTTATTATATTCTTAAATTATTAATTCTATATTTTATTTTACTAGTAATATATATATAATTTTATTATTTTAATACTTAATATATTAGTTTAATCTCTACGGTATACGATATTAATAATAATACTTGGATATTTAATATATCTCCGACTCTTACTCCTCGTAAATTAATTACTCGCTTCGTTTTTATTTTTATTTTATTTATATTTTTATACTTTAGTTATTTTAAGCGGGTAGATAATTATATCCTATATAATAAAAATTAAATACAAAGTATATTTATTATATAAAGAATAAGTATTTATATAATCCTATATATCGTCTACGATCCTAAATCGAATTATATTAATATATCTAGATCTCTTTTAAATCTTGTTTAATTATTTAAAATACTAAGACCCTAATAAGTATCTTCGCGAGTATATTATTAGGTATATAGAAGATATTATAACTTTTCTTTAATAAACTAAACCTGAAGGAGGCGATAATAAGAGAGGGAAAAATATAATATAATTAATATCTTAATTTATTATAAATATAAAGAGAATAAATAATAACTTTCGCGCCCTTATAAATTAATATAGTTTAGATACGATTCGTAAATATTAATAATTTTCTAGGGAGGGTATTACTCGAGATATAAATATATTTTAAAATAAAATTATATAATATTATCTAGATAATTTACTTAAATTAATAAATAAAGATAAAAGCGATAATAAAGAATATACGCCACGTATATAAAATATCTTCGAAAATAACTCTCCTCTCGGCTTTAATCCCGTTACTAAGTAATTTAAAATATTTAATTTCGATAATCTCGATAGTATTAATTCTACCCTATTCTCTAGCGGTATATAATTAATTATAATATTTAGATATAAAGGTTTCTTAGTTAAAAATATTATTATTTACTCTCTTCTTTTAGAGTCTCGCCTCTAGTATAGTAATATAAAGAATATAAGTCGTAATCTATTAAAAAAAGTAATATATTCTTATAGTATTTCTAAGAAAGAAGTTAAAGATCTTATTTTCATTTTTATTCTTTATTTTAATATTCGGGTTTAAATTCCTAGACGCGGTTCTATTTATATATAACTACTTTTTATAATTAAAGAAACTCGCCGTTTTAGACGTAAACTTATATATAAACGCGCCGTAGATCGTAAAAAGAAGTCGCGCTCGAAATCTTCTAATAATAAATAACTAGTATTAATTAATAATTAATAATACTACCTTTTTTTACTTTTTACTTTCTATACTTTTTCTATCTTCGTATCCTCTTCGAGTTTTTCTCGTAGTTTTAATATATTTTCTAAAGTATTTATATTAATTCTTTTTATTAAAGGTCTTTAGTTATCCTAGTTATTTTATAAAATAAGATAATTCGCTTTTTATTTTCTTCTTTTTTAGTACTTTTTTTATTTCTTATTCGTTCGTATTATTTATTAATTCCGGTAGAGGTATATTAAGAATCGAAATATTATTTTACCATTTATAATACGACTCTAAAAGCGATATATAAAAAATATTATAAATTCGGTAATTAATTAGTAATATTAGGTAGTATATTTATATTCCGATAGTACCTAAAATCTTAAATAATTTAATTACTTTATAAGAGGGCTTCTTATTTAGTTATTTTTATATTAAATCTTTAATTATTAATAATATAAAGTTATTTATATTGAATAATTTTCGTTTATATCTTTTACTATAATAATGTTTTTATATTTTAATTACGATTTTTTAAATTTTTATTAAATACTCTTTTAAAGTATTAAATTTTATAATTTAGTTTTATATTAATAATATTTCTCTTTTATACGTCTCGCTCTCGAGACGCGGTTTAAGAGATAGATTATAATTATATATTATTATAAATAATATTTATTTTTTTATTATATATTACGTATAATAGTATACTATTATTTTATTATTTTATTATAAAGTAAAATATTTTTTAATTATTTTATTTATTTAAATAAAAGGTTCTTAAGAAGTATTTTAAACTTTAATTCTAATATTCTATCTAATTATTCGTTTACGGATAAAAGATAGTATCTAGACATATTTCAATCTTTATTAAATAATATATCTTTAATTAAAATATATTTATAAAAACAGAATCTTTATTAAGTAGAAATAATCCTATTAAAAACTTAAAGCTTTAGAATTGTTTTTTCGAATATTAATTTTATTAATCTCGTAGAGTTAATTACTCTAATTATTAAGATATATTATAATATCTTTATAAATCTATTTATTATAATAGAGATTATATTATATATACTTTTATATTATTTATTTAAAGGTAAATTAATAATAATATTTATTATAATTTATTTCTATAGACTCGTAGAATATAATAAAGAATTAATCTCGTTATAAAAGCGATATTAATATACTTTAACCTATTAATATATCTCGTATATATTAATATATTCTTATATACCGGCGTTTAAAGTACTTTAGAAATACTTTTAATTAAATAACTTTATTATCTTTATAATACTTAAATACCTTATCAAGATATTATTCTAATATTATTCTAATAAATCTTCGCGGACTAATCCTTTTTTAAATATATAGATTTACTATTATATCTAAAAATTAATATAGAATCTAATATTTATACTCTAGCGGAATACTAATAATTCGTTTATATAAATTCGGCGATTCTTATTTACGAGAAGGAATTATTCTTTATAAAGCGCGAATTCATTTAATTATTAATAAATCCTTAGCGTTATAAATAATTTTAGCTAAAATTATTAATTTAGTAATAATACGTAGAATAAATAATCTATAAATTATAGTTTTAATAATAAAGTTAAATAGTTCCTTTATTATATTATAATTAATCTAAATAAATATCTTATTTAGACTCTTTAGAATTTTATATCTAGATATTAACTCTTTAGGCCGAGATAAATATATTATTAAAAAATATATCTTTTTTATAATAAACTTTAATAACTTTAATAACGTAAATTTTATATATATTAAGTTTTATATAATACTAGCGGGTATACTACCTAATATTAATAAAATATTATTAATATCTAGGTCTTTTATATCTATAAATAAATTTCGTATCGTAGGGAAAATAGAGCCTTAACTAGTATTTTCTAAATTTAATAACTTTTATTATAATATAAATAATATATTATCTAAAAGATTATTCTAACTCTTATAATTAAAATAACGTAAAGAGTTATTAATTAAATTACTTTTTCTAGAATAATACGAAATTAGAAATTAGAAAATAAGAATCTTAATATTTAATATACCTAGCGATTATTTAATTCTTTAATATTTATAAACCTCTTTAAATTATTATAATTAATTAAGACTTCTACTTTATATAAATTATCCTCGAGGTAGTATTACTATTATTTAAATATTATAATAATTATAAGAAGTTCTTTATTATAAATCTTATATCGAATTTTTAAATCTTATATCTTATAAGACTAAAAAGGGACGAGATATTATTTATTATTATTTTATAATTATAATAGAATCGTAACTACGATAAAATAAAAAGTATTTATTCTTATCCGAATTTTTAATTCTAAATTAAAATATAAAAGAATAAATATATATAAAAATAAATCGCGAAGTAAATAAAATATTTACTCCGCCCTTTTAAGTTATTTAAATAAACTAAATTTCTTATTATTTTAATTACTTTTTAATAGACTTATTAATAAGTTTACTATCTACGAATAATAATAGATAAATTAATAATAAGAATTAATAGAGCTTAAAAGTACTTATATATTATAATAAAACTTTGATTTTAACTAGGACTAAATTATATGAATTTTATATTCGTTTATTAATACACCTTTAGTATTTATAATAAATCCTAGAAACCCGATTAATTAAATAAAGAACTTATATTTCTTAAAACTCACGAATAAAGAATATTTTCGTAGGTATTTAAAAATTTATTATATATAATTTATATACTCCTTTTTCGAATTTAAATAAATTAGGATATTATTTAAATAAATAATATAAAATATATTTATTAAACTTAATAACGACTTATTAATATAAATTTAGAAAATAATAAATATAATTATTAAATTAAAAGGTATTTACTATATTTTTGAAAAGATTATATTCTATATATTATATATTATCTTCTATTCATCGCCTTCTTTAGTCCTTATTCGATAATAAATATTTTTTAAATTAAATTTTATAAATTATTTAGCGTTATTTAAACGATCTAGTATCTTATTAATTAAAAGTAACGGGTAATAATCTTAAATAATAATTTTATTAAGACCTCGGTAATCGATATATAATTATAATTTATTATTCTTTATTAGAATAAAACGGATAAGAGTCTTTATAAAATTAATAAAATATTTAATTTAACTTTTCGCTAAAGCGTTATTTAAGTATCTCCGTAATTTTATTAAATAAAAATTCGATAAATTATAGAGGAGCCCGTATAATAAATTACTTTTTATATTAATTATATAATTATTATCTTTATATAATAGTAGTCGACCTACTTCTTTATTAGAAAAAATATTATTAAACTCTATAAATTTATTAGAAAGCGTAGACGGTACGATAATATAATTATTAGAAAATATTATATTAATAGTAGTATCGTTTTTCCTAGTCTCGTTTTTATTAATAGGATTTTAATTAAAGAGACTAACTTTAATAAATATTAATATAGAAATAACTAGTTATATTTTTAATAATTTTGTAAAATCCTTAAATAATCTCATATATATATATTCGGCGCGATATCGAACTACTAGGTATATATATTATAGTCGGTTTTAATTTTCTTTTTTTAATAGTCGGTATATTTATAATAATAGGCGGACCTTTCTTATTAATAAAGTAGAAGATATTTATTATACTTTTCAGTTAATCTTATAAGTTAGTTAACCGGTAAATAATATTATATATATTATAGGAATAAATGAATTACTCGCTTATTTATTTAAGAGTTAATAGCGGCTCACTTTTAAGATACTTTAAGTTATATTATTATATTAATATCTTATTAATAATATTCATTTTAGCTCCTAGATCCTTATTTATTATAATATAAATAATTTTTATATTAATATTAATTAGATTCGTAATAACTTCGCCGTTTATATTTATACTCGGTCGGGTTTTTTTTTATTCTCTTAAAATAAAGACTTCCTTTAAGAGTTTATTATTTTATAATTTTATAATATAATATTTAATATAATTAATAGTCTCTGTTTTTTTCTTTAGATATTTATTAGAGTAGTAATCGAATTTATAATAATTAAAGTATTTAATATCTTTAAGATTCTTTTTACTCCCGTAAAATATATATATTTTATTAAAACTTTTATAACTATTATTATTAGAATCTTATTTTTTAATATTAAATTTATTTTTATTATCTCCGCCCCTCTACTTTTTTCTATACTTTTTATAAGATTTTAATTAATTATTTTAATTATTATTTTATATTTTAAAGTCTTAATTAAGATAATATTTATAATATATTATAAACGATATAAATTTAATTAGTTTAAAAGAAATACTTTAGACTTAGTTAATTTCTTTTAAAATATTATATTTTAAATAAGTTATTAAATTAATTATTTATTACTTTTTATTATAAATAAATAGTTCGGTTTCTAGGGTATTAAAATAAATATCGAAATCTTATATTAATTAATTATACCTTTAACGTATATATTAATAATTAAAATTCGTATTTATAATTTAGTTTAAAAAGTTCTCGATTATATTAAATAAATAATTCGAAAAGAATCTTTATATTAATATATTTATTAAATAAAGTTCTTTATATTTATTTTATAATTTCTTAATTTACTCCCTTAAATAAAATATTATATATAAAATCTTCTTTTTATTTATTCGAAAACTTACGGGTATTAAGCGGAATTTAATCTTCGCGTTATAAATTTATTTTTAATAATTTTACGGATTCTTTATATAAAACTTTTATAATTTCGATAATTATAAATTACTTTAATTTATATTAAAACCGATTTAACTACGATTTATTATCGGGCCGCTTTTATCTTTTATAATAATTCTGAAAAATTATCTTTAATTTTATTATTTATTATACTTATAATAATATATTATAAATTTTCGATATTCTTTTAAATTTAATAATAAAGGCCTCTTTTTCGAGAGTTATTTATTTATATTTTAATTTTATAAATTATTAATTTATTTCTAGATTATTATTCTTTAGTAAATCTTATATATATATATCTAAAATATCGATCTCTTATATCTCGCCTTTAAGATAATAATTTCTAGAAAAATCTTTTATACTTTTAGAGAATTATTATTTAAAATAATTATTAAAGATTAAAACTATTAAATTATAATACCTAGAGTATTTATAATAATATAAAAATAAATATAAAACTTTAATAGGAAGATAATCTTTATATTTAAATATTAAAATTAATCTTTAAAGAATTAGAGTAAAGACTTCGAGTCTTTTATTTCTAAAAAAGACTCTAAAGTACTAGAAGTTATAATATAATATTATAATATAAATAGTATAACTACCCCGTATACTCTCTTTATACAATCTATATACTATATAATAACTACTATAAAACTAGTCTTAATATAGTATAATAAATAACTATAGTAATAATTAATAATAAATATTAAAAGTAATAATACTAAGAGAATAATATAAAAGTAGTATTTGAAAACTAGTATTCTTTTTCTATAATAAAAATGTAAGAGATATAGTTAATAATATATTTACTAGGCTAGATATTTATTTAATAGATAATTTATTAAAATAAATAACTATATTAATAAAAAAGAAATAAATAAAGGGATATTCTAAATACTTAGTTTCATATTTATTATAAATACTCTAAATGAAAAGAGTATTAAATAGGTTCTTCTAATAATTTAATAAAGTATTTAGAAATATTTATTTAAAGTAGTAAAGTATAATATAGAAACATTAAATATATATAATATAAATAAGGCTCGCTATCGATACGGAGTAAATTATTTTAAATATAGTAGTTAATAAAGAGTATATTAGTCGTTTTAGGGTTTATTTTATTATTAATATAGAAGAAGTATAATTCTATATTAATATTATTATTACTACTATTTAATAAAGAATTAATATAATAATATATAGTATAAAAAATATTAATTATTTCATAGAGGATCTAGTTTTAATATATTAGAATCCTAGTATTATTTTAATCTCGATAGAGTTAGTAATAGGACTTAGCCCGCTATTTTAATAAATATTTATAATAATACTTTTACTAAAGTCTACTCTATAATAGAAAAATTCTTTAATAATATTTTATATAAATTTTTTATTATTTATAATAAATTTCCCGAGCTCGTTTTGAAAGTTACTATTATTAATATATTTACTTTATATCTAATTTATTTCTATATATTTAATAGATTATTATTTAAAAAGATTTAAAGATATTAAATTTATACTATATATAATATTCGAAAAATAGATATATAAATTTAATATAGATCTTTATTATTTATAAAAAAATAAACTTTTAAAGAGTTTTAAAAACTAGGAGTAAATAATTAATTATATAATAAATATAATAATAATATACCTTAAAGGAGGCCCTAAATACGGTAAATAACGAGAGAATATATATAATTCGAAGAACGAAAACGTTTTTTTAGCGGGAGAGTATATATAAAGCCTCGCTAAAGTCGACGGGAGTATAGAAACTCGTAAAATAAAAAAGAGAGAAAAGTAACTATTTTTAAAGAGCTCTTTTAATTCTTAATTATTAAAAACGATAAAGGAGGAAAAGCTAGAGACTTCGAGAGTAAAATAAAAGTTTTATAAAAAATATTTTTCCCCCCCTTATTAATAATAGACTTAGGTAATATCGACGAAATAAGATATTTAAAACCTATTAAAATAAACTAGGAAATAATTAAAATAAAAGTATATAAGGTAATATAATACCTAATTATTAATAAAGCGCTAGGAATAATTAAAATCCTAAACTAATTCTTAAAAATTATAATAAAAACGGAAATAATAAATATTATTATTTATTTATTCTAGGTCTACTTTAAATAAAGATATTACCCGAGGTATTTTAAAGAAACTAATATAATAATTTTTAATAAATCGAAGAAAGGCGATTATTTAGAGTTAAAATTATATAAACTTATTATACTTCTTAATATATTTAATAAAATATTAAAAGTAGTTATCTTTAGAAAGTTAAATAATATAGCGGAGGAGTATAAATTATTACTATTATAGTAAATAAAGACTAGATAAAAGTATTTAATAAAAACCGCGCTAGAGACTTTTATAAATATAATATATACTATATAAAATCATAATAGGAACGGGAGGGGAAAAATAGTAAACTTATTATTATTAAATATAATAAGAGTATTCGATAACGTTTTATATAAAAGATTATTATATAATTTATAAATAGAAAGTGTTCCGAGTTTAATTATTGATTAAATAATAGACTTTCTATCGGATAAAATTATATCCGTAATATTTAAAGAAAAAGCGAGTATAGTAGAGAAAATAATAATAGGTATCCTATAATATCGGTAAAGCGGGAGCCCGTACAAGAAGAGTCGAGGTATTAAATCCGTATTTTCCTAACTTTAGGCGGAAAAATAACGAAAAGAGAATATAAAAAAAAAAAAAAAATTTAATAAAAACCCTAAAAATAGTAACTTCGGATTTAAGATCTTAAATCCGTGATTTTCTATTAGCGTCGGGTAGCTCGTTAAGATTATATAAAGTATTATAATTATACTAGTCTAATTTCGATTTTAAATTATATTAATTTATAAAAATTATATACGCGCGTAATACCCCCCTAAGCTAGCGCGGTATTATAGACTATATAACTTACTATATTACTATATATATTTAATTATAAATTAATACTATTTGAATTAACTTATTTTAATTTATTTAAAATTATTTAAAATAAATCGAGGTACTAAATACGTATTTAGATACTTTAGACGAAAGTAGATATTAAATCGATCTCTAAGACTAGTATATAGACTAAATAGATCTACGCGCTTTTTCCGCCTTTTTCGGTAGAATATTAATTTACTACTTTATTAATAAAGAATCGTTTATTTTACTACTATTTTTTTTATTCTTTAATATATTATTAATCGAGGAGTATATTAAAATAAATTTATTAAAATAAATTAGAGGATTTATAAACGATATCTATTTACTCGTTTATAACGAGTATAAAAAAGAATTATACGAATTTAGAACGAGCCTACAATATTTATTTAAAATAAATAATTATTTATAAAGTATTATTTACCCCCTAGAAATACGAGCTAGTTTATATATCTCGAATACCGAAGAGGTTTAATATAGAAATAATAATAAATTTTAAGAACGTAGTTATTAAATTTAAAGCGAATATTAAAGTTTTAAAACTATATATTAATTTAAAATTAAAATAAAGATTATATCTAGTTTAAATTAAAATTAAAATAATTAATTAAAGCCGCGCTATAAAATACCTAGTTAATTCGATATAAAGCGCTATCTTCGCGAAGTATAAGACGATATATCGGTAACTTGGGAAACCCCGATTTTTACGTATTTTATACCGAAATTATATAAAATACTAGAAATACGTATCTACTTATATCCCGTATTCTAAATATATTATACACCGATTAAGTAGCGATTAAGTACCGATTTAGCAACTTTTTTTTGACTTTAACTTTTAAGAGTATCTAGACTAGGGCCCCTATATAGAAATATAAATATTTTACTAAATCTATTTTTAGCCTAGATTCCGAATTTTTAATTAGATTTTTACTAGCGTTGCCCTATAGAGTTATAAAGTTACTTTTAGAATTAAGTTTAGCGCTCCCGCGTAGACCTTGACTCTAATTTAAAAATCTTGGCGCCAAGATTTATCAAGGCTGTAACATGCGTATTTTGTACCGATTAAGTAGCGATTTTATAGAATTATTTTTCCGGACTTATTAATGTATATAATATAGTAGTTAAATTAATATTAATATTTATAACTCCGATATAATATTAATTAAAAGAAACAACGGAGGCTATAAAGAGATATACGAAAAAATTAATAATTATTTAAAATAATAATTGTAAAATAGTCTTAGGAGTATTTAAAATTACTTTTATTTTAATATTTAAAGTTAAATTAATAATTTTATTAATTAATCTCTAATTAGACCGCCTAGTAATATAATATTAAATAAATCGAGAGACTTATTTAGATATAATTATAAAAAATATACGAATCTAGAATAAATTTTAGTATAAAGAAAATAAATAACGATAAATGTCTTTAATACCGGCGACGGAAAAAAAAACCTAAATACTTCGCGCTCTAGGATTTAAATAATAATATAAAGTAATTATAATTATAAAAAAGAGAAAAAACTAAATAAACTTAATCAAAAATATCGAAAAATATTAAAATATTAAAGTTATCGACTAAAGAGTAAAAAACTAGGCCCGTTAATAATAACTAAATAAATAAGAGAGTTATAAAACGATAATTTTTATATAAATTATTAACTCGGTTTAAAGGAGAGATTTATTTAAAAATTAATTTATTATTATAATTAACTAAAAAAGATTAAAAACTTTATAATAATATAATTAAAATATAATAAAATCGGATTATATAAATTCTTATATCGAATAAAAATATCTATAATCCGTAGCGTTAACTACTAGTATAAATAAAGAAAATAAAATATAAAGTATATATTATTATTTTACCTAGAACTAGCTAGGGATAAAATAGAGCTAGTAGAATAAATAAATATATATAATTTTAGGAAGATATTAATATAGGTCTAAAATATAAATATAACTACGCGGTAAATAATAAAAACGAGATAACTCGGTTAATATTCTTTTATTAAAGAATAGTTAATATAATTTAAACTACCGCTAGGACCTAGTAATATACCTAGATTTATAAAGAAGAAGAAGAAAAATAAAAAACCACCGGCCGGAGTATTATACGTCGGTAAATCGAAAACCGGCTTTAGCGGCTCGGGGCCTAAAAGTAAATTACTTTAAATACTCGATATAGACTCGGAGCGCCCGAATAGCCCCGAGCGTACGTCGAGCGCCCCTTCGAGCGGTTTTATACTCGATAAACGCTCGACGGGCGCCCGAGGCCGTTATAAAATAAACGTCGGGCTCTCTATAAACGTAATTTAAACTTAAAACTTTAAGAGCCTTAATTTTAAAAAATTACGTGATTTAAGGCCTAAAATTTTAAAAAATCTTAATATTCTATAATCGTCTTTATCGACGGTAGCGACCCCCTAGAACGACCTTTAACGCTAGTAAATTTTGATACCCAGAATCGATCGATTCAGGCGAAATCCTTGCGGGGGTAATGCGTAGGCCATGCGCTAAAGCATACGCCAGGGGTTTGGGGGTGCGACAGTGATAGTTATAGAGGTGCGACAGCGACAGGACTATAACTATGAATGAAATAGAGTCATGGCCATGAACAAGGGCCATGGACGGGGGTCAAAGTTAGTGGCGCACCCCTAATTTAGCGCCCGTTAGTAGTGGTTTTAGGTTTACTCGGTATACGCCCGAGTAGCCTTAGGCCCCTTGGCTATATACCTCGGGCGTACCTCGAGTCGGTAGATAAATATCGCGTTAGAGGCTCCTAAGGCGCCCGTCGAGCGCCCTAAACCACGATCGAGCCACTTTTCGTTTTACCGACGTAGATATCGATTATTTAATAAATTTATAATAAAGCGGCCTATAAGTCTACGAGATAAATAAATAAAATTAAAGAAACTAAAATAGAAGAGAAATAGAAAGAAGAATAAATAATATTTTAAATTAATTATAACTATCGACTATTAACTAGTAAAAAAAGGAAATAAATTATTAATAAATTAAATTTTTTAACCGGCGAGGTTTTTTTAATAATTAATAAATATCGTTAATAACTCTATTAAGAAAATATTCGCGGAACTTATTTATTAATAAAGTAGTTTTACTAGAGTAAATATATAAATAAATAAATAAATTAATTATACTTTAATTATAATATTAATAATTATTACTAGAAATTATTTTCTAGTATTAAGGTGGCCGAAAAGAGATAATTTAATAATTACTTTAAGTAACTCGAGTACCGCGTAGGCCCTAGTTCGGAACGATTAAATTAAATACCGGTAATCCTCGCGCCTAAAGAAAAAAGGCACTACTATAAATTCTTATCGAATTAAAGTATCCCTACTAGAATCCTAATATAAATATCTTTCTAGCTCTCTTTACTCTCTATTATTATCGTTCCTTCCTTTAAATAAATCTTTATAAAGTAACGAATATAAATAAAGCCTAGAGCCTACCTCTTACTTTTATTTCGTTTATTCCCTAATTTCCGGTTAATAAAGTAGGACTTTATTTATATTATTTACCCGCGTTATTATTATTCTTTATTCTAGCGGCTACTTTATAATTAGTTTTTAGAGTTATTTTAATCTACGCTTCCCTCCTATACTACCTTACTCCTTTACTATAATAATTATTAATTACTATCGTCGATAGTATAGGACGAGTATAGTGTAAAAAGGGTAGACTATTTTCTAGTTTTTATTTTAAATAGCGTAAAGAGCTCGCCGTATAACGGAAGACTCTATTAAAGATTACCGATAATATAAAGAAGGGCCTATTATCGGTGTTAAAGAAATAGAAGAGATATTTCGTCTTCTATCGAAGTTTATTATTATTATTACTAATTATATTACTACCTAGGTTTTATAGTGAATTTAATTATAATCTTAAAACTTTCCTTATAGACGTATAAATACTAGATTTTAAAATATTTTGGAAGTAGACGATAGATCGTTATAATAAAATCGGCGTGGTTTTAAATTTAAAGAATTACTGGCGGGTATTAAGAATATATATCTTTAATAAAATTAATCGAGACTTCGATCTAGGCGAAAGAAGGGATATATATAATATAAGATACTAGTTTTTATAGGCTTTAAGAGCTCTACGCTAACGTTTTTGAAATATTAATATATTAATTTATTTATCGACGAGTATAGCCTCCGTATTATATTTAAAAAGAAACTGGTTATTAACCTCGACGATCTCTACCTTCTCCTCTATATATATTAATTACTCGATAACTCGATATTTAAGGATAAGCGGTAGCGGGTTTAAATTACTACTAGTTTATTTACGGCCGCTTTTTTCAGTTATCGACTATATTTATTATTCGATACTTGAGTTAAACTCGACGAGTTTAATAATTTAGACGTGCCCACCGATAATATAGTAATCGCTAGTACTTAAGGGGGTAGAAAGATAGTGAAAGATATTAAAATCGACGAAGGTAATTACGTGAAGAGTAGTTATAATAGCGATACTATAATATCTATCGATATTATTTATAACGTTAATAACGATTTTAATATAATTTAGGATAGTGATAACGATAGCGATCCTAACTCCCTTTATAACTATAATAAAGATTATAATATCGACGACGATTATAATATAGAACCTAAAGAAACCCGGTTATTCCTATATCGTTATTTCATTATTAATATCGTTATTAATTAAATACTTAGAAAACTTAATCTAGTTTTTATAAAGGCGACCCTTCTTTATACTAAAGAGGAAGATAATAATCCGCGAATATAAATAAATCTATAAGCCTCCCTACCCTTACCTTTAAATTTATACTAATTTATAATTAACCTATATATTTATAGAAAAACGTTAATTATTAATAAAGGAGATAATAATCCGTTTTTCTCCCTCCTCGATTATTTTATATCTTTTACGGTCTATAATAATACTTTCGAAGCTACGTATACGAAAAACGTCGAGAATATATTTTAAGTAAAGATACCGTTAGGTAGGAAGAGTTTAATATTAAAATAGAAACGTCGAGTTCTGGATCTTCTAGTCTTCCGTAAATCTTTAAGGAGTACCGGTATAGTAGGTATATCACCGATAGAATCTTTATTTATTAATATATAGATCCGTTACCTTAAATAACTCGGACGGAAGGCCGGTTTTTAATATTCTCTTATTTAATATAAGTTTAAATGTAGTCTTTTAAATATTATTAATTATACGTCTACCCCTTAATCCTAGCTTCCTATTTATTTATAGATAATCGTTCTATTATTAATTTTATATATTATTAATAGATAACGCTCCCGCCTCGGTACGAGATTAGATCTTTAATTATTAGTAAAGAGCCGTCGATTACTACCTAAATTAAGAGATCCGATTTAATACCGAGTTATACTACTTTAGGAAGTTATCTAATAAGGTAGTCTAAAAGACTACTAGGTTTATTAATTTAACGGCCGATATAAGTACTTTAATAGAGCTATTATTCGAGTAAAAAGTTAAGTTTATTTAATACTCTTAAGTGATTTAACTCGCCTAACGAAATAAAACTTTTACGGCGCGAATCCGCGCTATAGGATATAATACTATCGGCGATATTAAAGGGATATACTTTTTTTAAAAAAAGAAAAAGGCCGAAGCCCGGTTAAATTATTTAAAAATTAAATTACGAAAATATATAATAACTTAAACCCGTAAACGATACTTCCGGAAGGTTAATACTCTAACTTTTAATATTTAATTTTCCGCGATAATAATTATTTATATATCCCTTTAAAGTATTTATTATATTTAATCGATCGAATATAATATCCTTAAGCGAGTTAAGGTAGTCCGATTAACCTATTATTATAACGATAATTTAAGCGATAGAAAAAAGCTTTAGTAAAGAATCTAGGCCATCGAAACTAAAGCGGCTTTATATTATCGGCGAGAAACCTAGCGCCGCGGTCGACTTAAGTCTATTATTAAATAAAAAGAGTCGGAGGGTATAATAAATAAATCTAAAGATATAAAAGATAATTTCTTTATAGTCTACCGGTTTATTTAATACTCTTTTTATCTAGGTAATAAAAGACTACCCTATTAATATCGGGTCTTCGAGTATATTAAACCTAATAAGATAATAAATAAAGTTAAGAAATATTTAAAGAAATACGCTTTTAAGAATAAGGTCCTATATCCGTATCCGTAGTATAAAGTAGCGGGACTAGTCCTACCTAATATAATGAGTTTTAAGAATTATACGGCGACGATATATAAAATCTTTTTACGTGGATAGAGCCTACTTATATATCCTATATTATCTTTTATATAATTTTATTAATATACTATTATTAAATAAAGAGGTAATAATATATACGAAGATTTATACCCTAAAATATAATAAACTTAATAAGACTATAGTTACGGCCGTTAAGATCCCTTCTTATAGATTAAAAAGGATTTAAATATAATACGACGCTTCCTTATATATCTAGAGCGAAAAAATCGCGAATTATATAAAACTATACCGAGGTCTTCCTCTATTATACCCGGCTCTATATATTCGTTAATAAGTATAATATAAACCCCTCGAGAGACCTTTCTCGGGGAAGACGGTACGTTTATTATTTTCATATTACCGTACTCGTAACTATTACTTTATAGAATAATATAGTAGGATTATAAATAATCGACCCTAGTAAGGTTTATCGATACCTTAATAAACACTAGTAAGAGTATTAAGAGTAGTTAGGTTAGGAGATCGTTTTTATAGATAGATCGGTTATTTCTAAATCCTCTAGAGATTTTTATAAATACTTTAAATACTCTATCCCTTAACGATCGAGCTTAGTTAATCTAGTATCTTTATATTATTATTTGAACGTCGTATAGCGCTATATTTACTTATTTAAATACTATAGCGTGGTTCGAAGATTAATTTATAAATTATATATTGAAGACGATTTATTATCTAGTTAGTCTTCTCTCGAGTAATACCCTACCGGTAGTCCTACTCGGTTCCTCGATTACGGCCAATCACTTTTTATCTTAGTCCACTCCTACTACTTTAGTTATTAATGCGTAGGGTGTACGCCCTAGCTCTTAGGTAGTAAGTAACGTATCGTATCTTTAAACCCGAAAATTTCTAACCTTCGACGAGACCTCGAAACTATATTTACTTCCTACGGTAAAAGGATAAAGGGGGTTAATTAAGCCAGTTTTTCTATTTATATATCACGTTCTAAATAGCTAGGGAACGCGAGATATAGTTATACCTACTTCTATAGGTACCTCTACGGGTAAAAGTATATAATTTATTATTTAATAGCCTATTATACGCACCTTTATTAACCGGAGGGAATTATCTAAATAAGATAGTCCTTCTCGAGTAGAACCACTCTATAGTCGCGTGGATACCGATTATACCCATTATATTTACTAGACCCTATAGTACGCTATCGAAGTAGTATAGTAGGTATACTCGATTGAGAGTAGGTACAACCGAACGGTAGTAGGTATAACTATAAAAGATAGGTTCAGCTATAAAGGGGATCTATATAATAGGGCCACCGTACCCGGTTTTCGTTTAAAGAAACTTACTATAATTACTACCTCTTACTTTTATTTTCTATAGATTTTTTATCTTCTAACTTCTACCTAGGCTTAAGGTTAAACTAACTTTTTTAATATTATTCTTCTTTATTAATAGGATATAATATCGTCGGAACTATCGAATTTCTTCTAGTCTCTCTCTATTTAAGAGGGGGAACTAGAGTTATAGGTTAATAATTTACCGTTTATTTTCTTAATATAAAAAAGACCTTTATACCGTCGATATAATTATAAACTAAAATATAGAAATACGGTTTTATTATATAATCCAAACGGAAATACTAGTCGACTTTACTACGTATATATTAAATATAAAAATAACCGAAAGTATAAAGTATCTAAAATCGATTATAAAAAAAATTGGATTAATTAAAATAATAATCGTAGGGTTCGTTTAAATAACTACTATTATAACTATAGAATTATATATCGGTAAAATCGGGCTAGAAAGGACTCTTCTTATCTAGGTCGTGGATCCTAGATTTACGCGATCGGGTTTTATAATTATATTTCTTTCCGAAGGGATAAACTTATAGACGATAAAATAAAGAATACCGAAGTAGTATTTAATACTAGTTTCGAGCCATAGCTTTTCTAAATAGTATAGTTATTATAATATTTAATTTATTTTATTTAAAGAATTTAGAAATTAATTAATAGAGTTAATAATAGTATATCGTTTACTAAAGGAACCTAAAGAGGATAAAGGTTTTGGCTCGGAGGAAACTAGTTATTAATATTAAAATATAAGTAATAATCGACCGGTATCGGGATATAATATATTATAAAAGTTTTGGATTAATAAATATAGAAAGTAAACTATATCTTTACGATTAACTAGAATATTATACTTATTAAATTTTTAATAGATAAGAATATCCTTATTTTTACCTTAGAATCTTCTAGTTATTAATAATTTACCGCTAGTCGGTCTCTAGTAGGAGGGCCTTATTCCGCTAAACCTACCGAATATTAAAAATTCGGGTAAAGAGAGAGCCTTAAAGATAAGGCTAGTAGAGAATATTATAGGATATATATATCTAATAAAATCTAGCTACTTTATAGAGTTTTAATTTAATTCTAAATTCTACCCGCTTTATTAATTAAATAGATTAGTAGTAATATCCTTTATAGGACGGGGTAATAATAGGACTATTATTTACCTCTATACTTTACGGACTCGGAAGGGCTCTTTATAAAATTAATTAAACTCTTTTCCTACACTACTACCTTAAAGCCGTAGGTCGATATAAAGATACTCCCGTCGTTAAAATAATAGTTTTAAACTCCTATATACTACGCCTCTAGAGGGCTTACCTCGGCTACTAGATAATTAACCGCGATTAACGGTTTAAGAAATTTAGATATATAAATAAAGAGATAATTACTAATAAATATAGTTATATATATTTCATATCTATATATTTCCCTTTATTAATATATATATACTCTAGATACCTTCTATATTACTATATATTTACGTAATTAATTAACTATAGTAAAGGTACCTTATATAATAGGTAGTAATCCAAACTACTTTCTTCGTCGGGATAAAGGCGCGATATATCTTTTATATAATTAGTTTCCTCCGATTTAAATATACTATATAGTATAAAATTTTATATCGCCTACGGGTCCTACAAAGACTCGAGCCCCGCTATTTTTAACGTTATTATCGACGGCTCCTCCGACTTCTATAAACTTTTATAATCGCTTTTATTAAAGTCCTAAGAAAATAAATTTATTAATAAAGGGTACGATTCTTTCTAAAGTCGAGTTAGCGTAAAGTAGATATATTTATTAAATTTAATATATATAATATCTATAATCGTAGGAGGCTATTAATCGTAGTCGGTTAATCGATATATATAATACTTACTATTCTTACGGGTAATTAGTATAAGGTCCGCGTAATATAATTATATTAATTAATTTTTTTTTTTACGAGATTTGATTTCCTTCTAGTAAATTATTAAAACTTCGCTTTTTTTATATATAGTATATTATCTAATTCCTTAGTATAGGAGAGGAACTAGGATAAAATACTAGGGACTATACGAACTATATATATCGTAGATTACGCGGGAGAGGTATTAGAAGGGGTAAAGATATTACTCTTCGCTTTCTATAAAAAATAGAATTTATTTTATAATTAATTAAACTAGTTCCTAAAAATAAATAAGACGGCTCTTAAGTTTAAAGGAAAATTATATAAATTCTTAAATTATACGATAATAGGAAGAAGAGAAATCGTATAATTTTCCTAATTATATAATAATAGGAAAAAGGGAAATCGTACGATTTCTTAGGTTATACGATATTAGGAAGAAGAGAGATCGTACGATTTCTTAGGCCCTATAATAATAGGAAGAAGAAAGATCGTATAATTTCTTAAATTATACGATAATAGGAAGAAGGAAGATTATATAATTTCTTAGATTATACGATAACTAGGAGCGAGGAAAATAGTATAATTCCTTAAATCGTATAATTATTTAGATTATACGATAATAGGAATAGGGAAGATCGTGTAATTTCTTAAATTATATAATTTCTTAGATTATATAATAATAAGGAGGAAGGAAAATCGTACGATTTCTTAAATTATACGATAATAGGGAGAGGAAAATCGTATAATTTCTTAGATTATACGAGAACCAGGAAGAAGGAAAATCGTATAATTATTTAAATTATACGATAATAGAAAGAACGAAGATCGTATAATTTTTTAGATTATACGATAATAAAAGGCTTTAACGATTCTAAAAGAGCTTCTAGGTTAATAATTTAAGTAGGTAACGTAGAGTACTTCGATAAAAATAGTTTTATTAATCTAATTAATTACGTAAACCCTTAAGTCCCTCTTTACGAATATTTACGAAGAATTAATAGTTGTAGATAGAGCTGTAATAGTTTTTTAATAATATTTATATAGTGTAATACTTCTACTAGAGAGAGATAAGAGATTATTATACGTAAGCTTTTAAATAATTGGCCTAATATAGTTAGGATATCGCTAGTACTATCGTCGACTCGTAGAAAATCGTTGTCGACGGCTCTATAAGGAACCGTATTACTATTAATACCTTAATCGTAATTCTAAACCTAGAGCTTTGATTTTTATTAATATAAGTATTTGACCTAAAACGGTTAATTCCGAGTTTTTAATTTAAATAGAAGTTTATCTTATCTCCTTCTATCGGTAGTTATTCTTAAAATTTCTCTAAATTATAAATATAGGAGATATTAGACCGGCGAACTATAATTAATATCTCGGTATTAATTTATATTATTATATAAGTTATTTTAAAGAGCCTTCTATATTATTTTCGAAATTATTTTTTATTATTTCTTTTCGACCTTGGACTAGTAGATAGTTTTATTTATACCGGAGAAACTTTCTAATAATTTAATAGAGTTTCTACGGAATTTTAAAAGTATTCCTTAAAGTACTCTTCTATTTATAGATATCGAGTAGAAAATAACTATATTTAGCCTCTAACTATCTTTAACGTAATAATAAATTCGAGATAAAGTAATATAGTTTTATTACTCTAGGCGCTAAATTACTATAAAACCGTATAATAGAGTTCGAGTTATTTCGTAGATCGGCTCTATTTAGAAAGGTAGTACATAGACTCTCGGATTATCTTATTATTAAATAATATATAAAGCCTTTTTTTAAATATCTAAATAATACGAGGATAAATATTAATTAATATTAAATAAAATTGTATAAATTAACGCGCGGTTATCTTGCCCCGGGGTAAAAGTGGTATATTCGGTTAAATAATACTACCCCCTAGCGTCGTGGTTAGGGGCTAATTATAAATATTATCTAATATATATCTAGATTTAATTAACGGCTAGGATTGAGGTATATTAAAATTAATAATACTTATCTTTCTATTTAAGCGCCCGGTATATAGAAGTAGGAAGAGTACCGAAAATAATAATTCCGAAATAATATCGACCTATTATTTATAGGCCTCTAGTAAATATCGGTTAAAGTATACTAGCCGGTATTATAAATATTTACAATAACTATTAAAATATCTAAATATTAAGACTTCTTACGATCTAGTTAATAAAACTCGGAATTAATCTTAAAGATCTTTAGACTTTAGAACTATAAGATTTTAAAAAATAGGACGAAAATATTAAACTTTCTTTAAAAGATATAGCCCTTTAAAAGTAGAAGGACTTCGCGAGGTACGTTATCTCGCCTAATAGTACCTAGCTTAATTAATATAGTTAGAGTATATTTCTAGAAAAGTCCTTAGGTAGCTACTACCTTAAGCCTTTAATATTAATTACGGAAAAATTAATTTAGAGGGAATAGTAGGTCTATATAAATTAAAGAAGATTTTTAATTATTCGTTTCTTTATTAAGAAATAATAATAGCCTATAAACCGCGAACTATAATATTTATATATATTATATAAAGTATTTTATATATAAAGAGGGTATGGGCCTTCGAGTAGCTTTTTATATATAAAATATAAATTCCTAATAAGTTCCTAATAATCGATATACTTTTTATAGAAAATATAATTATAGCCTATTACTACGTTAACCTCCGTATAATAATAAATCGGGTAGTTAATACGAGATCTTCCGTTTTCCTAGCGAGATTTACGAACTATACTTTTAACGGCCCTTTTATATACTAATAACCTAAAGAGTTTTATATAGTCTATAGTTTATTTCTATTACCGGCCTAGCTCTTTATAAGTATTATCGAGTTTTCTTTAAAAGTTCCTTACTTTTTATCTCTAAAAATACGTAATTTTTTATAAAATATTAAAAAGGGTAAAATTTTCGTTTATCGTGAATTATAAAAAGTTTTAGGGATATATAAATAACTAGAGGGTACTACGCGGTTTCTTATTAAGAAAAGAATAAATCGTCGAATCTAGAAACTATTTACGGTTCATTAACACGTAGTTAGGATTATCTAAAACTTGGTCCTCTATATTATCTATTAACTCCGTCTTTTACTTTATATAAATATTAGAGTTATAGTCCTCGTTACTACTAGATTCGTAGTCCTCGTTATTATTATAGTTATAATAAAAGTCCTTATCGTCGCTAGAGTCGATAATAATTAGCGAATCTATTTTAGCGATTAATAATATTTAACGTATTTAAAACGCAGATTAAATTTACCCGGTAATATTTTATAACTAGATAGGGAGCTTAATAATAGTAGTAGATAACGGAAGATTAATTTTTAGGAAGGTATAACTTTTAGATATTAAATTAAATTAAGTTTAAAATAAGAAAATAAAAAAATAAATAAACGTAGATATAGGAGGACTTTATATACTTATTTAAACCTAAGCCTAGACTAGGGTAAACTAGCGATCGTATAATACCCTAGCGACGGCGTTTATCTAGGACCAAATAACTTCGAATACTACTACTTTAAACTATTTTAGTTAATGAAACTAGCGCGAATTAAAAGTTATTTTTATAATAAAACTAGTTCCTCTCTACTACCCGTTGGCTTCTAATAGGGTATTTTTTATAAAGGTAAAATACGAGTATAATTACTATAACCTCTTCTATTAATAATATATAACGAATATTAATTAATTTTACGCGAGCGCGTTACTTAGTTATAAGTAGTTTTTATAAAAGAAAAGATTATAGAATTCGAGGTAGCGGCGAGTAATTAAAGAAAATACGTTTAACCTAGGGTATTTTATAACTAGAGTATTTATAAAGGGAATTAAATAGATAGTAACTAAAAGCGATAATAATAATACTATAGATATTATATAATAAGCGTAGACCCCGTCTAGACGAAAGTGTATAACCTATTATAATAGTAGTATATTTAAAATAGTAATTAATACTAACCCCTAAGGACCTTATACGAGCTAGATTTATATATTATAGTTCGTGATATATAGGGGCTGTAAATCAACCGTATTATATAAATTCGTAAAGAAAATAGTTATTCTCTTTATAATTAACTCGTATACTTTATTATAACCCGGAGTTAATCGAAATATAGAATTATCCTATATTAATCCTGAAATAACTCTTTTATAATCGCTCGTAGTCTAACTATACTACTCTTCGCGTAGCTTAGTATATCGATTAAATATAGGATACAATAATAGTTTCCCTCTATATTTAGAATTAAGAGTTAAATAATAGTTATAAATTTATATATTATTAATAAAATATTCGTTACCTAACGAGGAAGTAATTATATAGAATATAATTACGGTATATAACGAGGCTGTACTAGAGCTCTAGATTATTATATATATATATTCGTCTCCTACTATTTTCTTTACCTATCTAGAAAGCCTCTCGTTATTATATACTGTTTAAACACTTTTCTTGAAAAGTTATATCGTCCGCTTTATAGTTTTTTATTCTTTAGAGTCGCTTAATACGTAAGATAAAGACGATAGTTAATAACTCTTTATAATTACGTGTCTCTCTACGACTATTAGGCACTACCCTAAATAGGTAGTTATTCTTTATTAATTAAATCCAAGTCCTTTTAAAGTAGTAACGGGCCACTATTCTTTAATATATATTAAACTACTATACTGCGTCCGTAGAGGTTTCTTTTATTATTTAGAATCTAGACTTCGGGCTAAATATTCTATATAATTCCTCCTCGGTATTTATACTTTAACCTATTTTATCTTAGGCCGTCGACGCTACTATTTAATAAATAATATACACTAGTATAGACTTTCAGTATATTAATAATATAATAAATACTATACTAAATACCGTCTCCGATAATAGGTTATTTTAATATAACTAGATATATCTACTAGGCGATATAAGTATAAATATTCTATTTTAGAATTTTAATATTCCTACTCTATCTCCTTCTAATATTTGGTCTAGTAGTATAAATATTAATTTAATACTAAATTCGTCTTCGTCCTTCCTCGGCACCTTTAATTAACTAGAATTTTATAATAATTTAAACGAAACTATCGCCGCGCCTTATTCGTTAAACTTTAACGAAATAATCTACTATATAAATATCGAGGATTTAATAAGGTTAATATTCTCCTTTTAGTTATTTTCTTTTTTATTAAATAGATTAATATTCTTACCCCTAGTTAAATTTTTTAACTATTATCGCCTAATCTTAACGACGTAAAACTGGATAGAATTAACACCGGTTCGAATACCCGTAATCATTTATAATATAAAGCTAGGCTTGATCCTAACGGTTTCCACCGCTACTTATTTAATAATAGTTATAATTATAGGCTAGAGAAGCTTAAAGGTAGTTATTAATAAAACTCAAGATATTTCTTAACTAGGTTAATACTAATACTCTATAATTAATAAATAACTCGACTTTTATATTAAACCCTTTTAATATAAACGGCTTTAATATAAAGGGGTTAACTTTTTATATTTATAAAAATATAAGTGACTCCGAGAATCCTAATTTACTTAGAGTGTTTAGGCCCGTTTACGAGCGCTAAAAACACTCGCGGCCGCTTAAGATTCTTAGACTCGCTTACGAGAATATTTATTATTTACGAGCGTTTACTAGTTATATTAATCGCGCTCGTAAGTTATATCTTTACGATATTAACGTAGCCTAGATTCCTCGTCTCGCTTAAATTATTTAGATATACACCGATCTTTATTAAAACGTATATAATATTCGATCCTATATTATAAATTAATCGCTTATAGTTATTTAATAGAATTAAATATATAAAATCTATTTTAAATTTCTAACCTAGGTTCTAATTTAGGATATTTATTATTTTTATATTATCGTAACCGCCGCTAAAAAACTACTCCCGATTTTAATACCTCTACTACCTCTTCTATATTATTAATTTAGATATTTATCCTAACCTAGCTACTAGAGGATTCTATCTAATATACCGATTAGCGCGGTCGGCGAGTGTCCGTTATAATACGTAAATATTTTCTTTACGAGTATTATAATTTTATTAATTTAATAAACTTTCGTTTATTTATCCCGTAATTATATTTAAATTATTTCTCTTAATCTCGAGCCCGCGCTCTACTTTTAACGGAAAGATATATATTTATATACTTTTCGCCCTTATTAAAGTCGCGTGGGTATTTATTATATTTGTATCGTTATTTTAAAAAACGGCCTTTCCTCTAGTATTAACCGAGAGGCGCGTTAATAAAATAAAAATTTATAAGAGCCTATATTTAGATACGGAGGACGGGTTTTAGGAGTTATATACTTAAGGAAAACTTTATAAAGATACCCGCTATAGGCGGTATTTATTATGATATTATAAAGTTTAATTACGTAGGCGGTCTAGTCGAGGATAACGGGTAGAGTATTAAGAGGTTAATAATACTATACTTCTTATAACCGGGCGGGAGCTTTAGGTTTTACGTAATTAAATATAATTCTATATAACGTAATTATTAAATATAAGTAATTATTTTATACTAGTAAACTCTTAACGGATTTTAAATACTTTATATAATATAATACTTAACCTAATTTATCGTTACGTATTATATTTAATTATACCTTTATTATACTAGCTTATAGGTAGAGTTATTTTAAAATTATACTCTTCTTTTTATTAAAATTTAAATAAAGAGTCTCTACTCCCGCCTTTTATTTCCTAACTTATAATTTATTTATAAATATAATTTAAATTAACTTAGTGTATTTATTATTTTACTTCCGATAAACCTATATCCTATTTTTTTTTATAAACCTATTTCTTATTATATTACGTTACTATATCGTCTATTAAATATTATTTTAATATATTAAATTTTAATTATACTACCGTCCTAACGAATTAGACGAAAAGGAATTTAAGAGAGGGTTTTAATTATATAAATAAAGAGTTTTAATTAATATTAAATACTACGACTAAATAACTCGTATTATATCCCGAGGTCTTAAACCTTAAAAAGTAGAGTAATAAAAATACTACTTTCGTATTCGCTACGATATTAATAACCGATTTTCCTTCCCTATTTATTAGGGTTCTAGTAAATACCGCCTAGGAAGTAGAATATACGAGAGGTATTATAAAATTTTATTAAAATAATATAGCCGCCTTTAAAGAAGAGACGTTTATACCTCTCTTTAAACTCGTTTAACTCTTTATACCTAACCGCTCTTTAAGATCTCTCTCTTTTTATTTTATAATATTTATTACTTCCGTACTAGTCCCTTAATTTATATTTAATAAAAACTTTAATATTATAATTACTAAAGGCGCGGTATTAGGCGGCGAAGTAATCGAGTTTATAATTTATAGATTTATTAAAACTAATCCCGCGCGACCTCTAGGTAGCGATATTAAATTCGAGTTTATTAATCGTTTAATCTTTATTATAATTTTAGTTAAAGAGTAAATTATAGATTTAGAAAACGACCGACTTTACGGAATATACTTTTATAATAAATTATTACTACTTTTAACTACTCGCCGGCTAGTTAAATTCTTTAGGTTTCGGTGTAATAAAGAATAAAACCGAGTTAATTTATATATTAAATTAAGTATTTATTCTTCCTCCGAGACTCGTAAATTTTATAATTTACGTTTAGTCTTTATAACGACGGATCCTTTAATATTTATAATACTTCTTTCTCCGCCTCGAGAGTATACTCCTTCCCCTTTATTATCTCTATTTAATTATACTACTCCCTTTAAATATTTAATTATTACACTTAAACTATTAAAATATTCTTAAATAACGAAACTACCTTATTTTATAGAGCTTAAGATAAATAAATATTATCGTAAATCTACTATAACCGAAGGGAAAGGCGATTTATATATAGCCCGGAGGCGAAAACGATAAAGGCGACTTCGGAAGGTAGTATTAAATAATAGAGATAATAATTATAAAAGCGATTAATTATTAAAATTATTTATATTTAAAGAGTTAAAGGAAGATAAATAGAAAGGGTAGACTAATAATAAAGAAGAGCCGATTAATATTAAGATAAATTATTAATTTTAAAATAACGAGGAACTAGGCGAAAATATAAGCTAGTAAAAATTATAAGTTTATATATTTCGCCGCCTTCGTAGTAGTTTTTATTAACCTCTTTCTTAGTATTAAAACGTAGTTTAATAGTAAAAAGTACGAATATATAATTAATCTTAACCTATAGGAATTTTACTACTATTTAATAAGTTTTAAAACTACCGATATAAGGATTAATTAATATATTAGAATACCTAGTATAAGATATAGTCTTATCTAGTATTAGGTCTTTAGTATTTATATTATATACTTTTAGGCTAGAAACGGCTTTAATAATAATATTCTCGCTAATAGTATAGGCCTCGGAAAGATATATCCTATCTTAGAGTTAAATTAAATTATTAATCGCTAACTTTAAGTAACTTCGTAGATAGTTTAAATTATTAATATCTCCCTTTTCGAAAGTCTTCTTTATTAAATATATAACGCGGTTAAATATTATCGTCGCTCGTTAAACCCGAAGGAGTAGTTATAATATCGCGCCGTCGATAATAACGGGACGTACTTAAATTTATTAAGGTTCTTCGCGTAATATCTATATAATCCTTCGTCCGATATTATAAGAATAATCCCTAAAAAGGGGTTTTATTTATATTTTACGACTAAAGTTATCCTTCCCGTATAATATAATTAATAGTTTAAAATATACGTACTTAACGAAGGAGTAAAGCTTCGCTTTATTATCCTTTATAATTAATATAATACCGGTAATCTTTTAACGGCGGAGGATATTAATATAATATAACCTATTTATCTTTAATAGTTCGTCGATTATAAAAATTAATATTTCGAAGGGGGGCCTCTCCGCCTAGATATTTAAAAGAGAAAAAAAGAGGCCGTCGAGGGAGCGGAGTAATATATAATTCTAACTACTCCTAAATCCTATTAAATATATATCGCTCGGCCTTTTAATATCGAATATACCTAGATTAAGAATAAAGAATTATTATTTAATAAACTAGGGAGTAAAACTATATAAAGATAAATTAAAACTTTTATCCCCGTTATTATACCTAGGTAAATAATAATAGACGAGTTTTACTTAATAAAGTTAATAACTTAAGAGTTATAAACGGATATCTAAATTATATAGAAATACTTTCGGACCGGAATACTAGCCCTCCTCGCGATAAATAATATATTTATTATAATAGGGCCCGGCGATATTAAAGGCGTTATTCGATATTTAAAAAATCTTAAAATTAATAACGAAGATCGATACGACCTTATAATAAACGAGGTTCTAGATTATAATAAAAAGTTTAAAGATTATATTACGAACGATAAATAAGAATCTCGTATATAAGATTTAATCTTAACGTTCGGCCTTCGTATAATTAACTTTACTTTATAATATATTAAAAAAATTAAATAATTTAAAAAAGATATCTTTAATCTCCCTAAATTAATATATAATAATATAAATATTAAATTTCTATAAAGCCGTCGTAAAGTACTCGAGGATTTTACTTCGAAATTCGTTAGTAATATTTAAAAATTACTTCGAAAATAAGTAAAGATAAAAAATAATAATACGCTCTTTAAAGTTAATTAGTCGTTCCTTAAAACTATAACTCGATAGTTATTTATAGCCGCTACGATCCTTTAGTTATTATAGTATTAAATAGGCTCGGAAAAGAATATAAATTAATAATTCCTTATCGACGAATATACTCGTAATATATTTACCCTCGATAACGATATAAGGGAGGGCGTATATTCGTTTTCGGTAATTAACCCTTTTATTAAAGAGCTTCCGAAGTATAGAATATTAAATATAATCTTTATAAAAGCGATCCGTAAATAAAAAAAAGTATTAATCTTCTCGAAATATATTTCGGTTACGTTTTTTATATAATATATAAATTCTATTATTCTTTTTTAATTATAGCTTTAATTTTTCCCCGTATAAAATTACCCTCGATTATTCTAGAAATCTATATTAAAAGCTTTTTAGTATATTATTAAATACTTAGTTTATTTTATAACCGCCCGGCTCTATTATTAACGCCTTAATAAAGTTATCCGTAAGGCTCTTATTAATAGATTTTAGGAAGAGTATATTAATAATAATCCGAATAACCCTTTCGTGGTCCTAGATTAAACGCTCCGTTCGTAGGTATTTATTAAGGTATTAAGTACCTTAAATACCGGCTTTACTTTATATAAATCGACGATAATAGTTTTTATAGAATTTATCGGTAAACCTAATAATAAAGATTAAACGATTAAACGGGTTTATAAGATAAAGTAATAGTACCCCGTCGCCGTTTATTAGTTATCCTATATAGATCCCGTAGCCGGTATCGTAATAAAGGTAATTATACTAAAGAAGGCGAAGGCTCGTAATATATTTACTACGGGTATCTTTAATATCGTAGAGTATACGATAAACCTCGACGGTTTAAAGGGAACGGAAAACGATAGGGATATACTAAACGATAATTAAAGAATAATTTTAGTAATTTCGTTAAGAAGTAAATATCGGGTATATTCTAAATTAGGGGGTAAATTACTTTTATATTAAATACCTAAGTTAGATTTATAATAATATTATTTAAATTTAAAAATCGATATTATACTCGAGAGCTAGAATCTTAGGCTATATTAATTATTAGTAAATTATTTCTCTTCCTACCTCTAACCTTTTAGACTCTATCTTTATTTTATATAATTACTTTTATTTATTTAATATATTTAATAAGGTAACTTTTTTTACCTATTTCGACTAGTCTCCCTCGTATTTATACGATAAGTCTACGCCGCTCTAAAGTACTACTTCCTTTATACTATTACGCCTATTTATTAGGCCGCGATCTTTTTTACTACCGTTATATCGCCGCTTTAAATCCTATATCCTCCTTATTAAATAATCTACCTAAGGATTCTATTTAATATACCGATTAACGCGGTCGGCGAGTGTTCGTTATAGTACGTAAATATTTTCCCCGCGAGTATTATAACTTTATTAATTTAATAGGCTTTTATTTATTTATCCTATAATTATATTTAAATTATTTCTTTTAATCTCGAGCCTACGCTCTACTTTTAACGGAAAGGTATATATTTATATAATTTTCGCCTTTATTAAAGTCGCGTAGGTATTTATTATATCCGAATTATTATTTTAAAAACCGGCCTTTCCCCCGGTATAAGGAAAAAGGTAAGAGGATAAAATAGAAAATTCGTTAAAGCCTATATTTAAATAAGAAGGACGGATTTTAAGGGCTACCGATCTAAGAGTTTTATTTTTAAAAAAGGCTCTACGAAAATAACTATTATAAATAATATTTATTATAATATTATAAAGCCTATTTAAATAAGCGGTTTAATTAAGGATAAAAATAAAGTATAAAGAGGTTAGTAATATTATATTTTTATAATTAGGCGGGAGCTTTAGGCTTTATATAATTAAGTATAATATTATATAAAGTTATTACTAGAGGTAGGTAATTACTTTATATTAATAAACTCTCGGCGTATCTTTAATACTTTATATAATAGAATACTTAACCCGGTTTATCTTAACGTATACTACTCTACTTTATATTTATTATAGTATTTTATAAATAAAGCGATTTTAATTTAATACCTCTCTTCTTTTTAAATCCCCGGTAAAAGAGTTATTATGAAATAAATTCTTAAAATCTATTTTAAATCGACCTATTATAGATTTTAAAAGAAGATAATCTAAATTAAAAATTTAATTTAATTTAGATTATTAGATTTCTCCCTTCCTACTACCTCTATTTTATTTTTAATTATTAATTCTTTATCGATCGCTTTACTTTTATAGTAAAGATAATACTCTATTTAAATCTTTATTACTACCGCTTTATATATAAATAATATCTTTATATTATATAGTATTAAGATATATTATAGAATATTCTAGGCTAAAACGAATTTAACTAGAAATTATAGACCCTAAAATATATATTAATAAACGTATTATTTCTACCTTCGCTACGAAGAATTTTTTATTATTATTCGCGATACTTTTAAATAATACCGTCTCGGGAAAAGAGTATACTTTTAATATCGTAAAGTTTAGCGATAATAATATATCTTATTTTAAAGAAGAGATATTTATACTTCTCTTTACGCCCGTTTAATTCTTTACGCCTAATTAATCTTTAATATCTTAATCTTCCCGTTATATAATATCTAGTACCTTAACGCCGGTCCTTTATATTACGCTTAAGGAGAAACTTAATATATTAATTATTAAAGGTAGGCTACTAAAAGGGCGAGGTCTTTAAATATATAATTTAAGAGTTTATTAAAATTAATCCTACGCGACTTCTAGGTAGCGATATTATATTCGAGTTCGTTAATTATTTAATCTTTATTTAAATCTTAATTAAAAAGTAAATTATAAATTTAAAAGATAACCGACTTTACGAAATATACCTTAATTATACTTCATTACTATTTTTAACTACTCGCCGGCTAGTAGAAATCCTTAAATCTCGGTATTATAAAAAATAAAATTAAACTAAAATATTTATTAAATTAAATATTTATTCTTTCCTTAAAACTCGTAAAATTTATAATTTATATTTAATCTTTATAGTAACGGATCCTTTAATATTTATAATACTTCTTTCTCCGTTTTAATAATTTACTCCTTCCTCTTAACTACCTTTATTTAATCGCCCCGTCTTTTATCTCGCGTTAATTTTTTACGCTCCTATTACTACGGGCTAATCTAGTAATTTTAATAATATACGTCGCGAAACCGGAGATAGGAGGGTATAAACGTAAATAACCTTTAAATTAAATATAAATTAATAACGATATAATTATCCTACCGGAGGTATATTTATTACGTAAAAAGAAGCGGGTAATCTTAAATAAATAATAAAAAAAGGAGAGATAGTAGATATATAAAGAATAAATTTATTAAGGGAAAAATTAATAAGGAGACGCGATTATATTTAAAAGATAAAGAGAGGCTAGGTAAGAAATAAAGCTAGTAAAAATTATAAGTTTATATATTTCGCCGTATTCGTAATAATTCTTATTAACCTTTTTCTCGATATTAAAACGTAATTTAATAATAAAGAATATATATATATATATAAACTCGATATATAAGAATCGTATTATTACTTATTTAACCTCGACCCTATTAATACTAGGATTAATAGTATATTAAAATACCCGGTATAAAAATTTATTTTACCTAGTACTAGGTCTTTAATATTTATATTATATACGTCTAGGCTAGAAACGGCTTTAACGGTAATACTCTCGCTAACGATATAAATTTCGGAAAAGTATATTCTATCTTAGAGCTAAATTAAACTATTAATTACTAACTTTAAATAACTTCGTAGATAACTTAAATTATTAATATTATCCTTTTCGAAAATCTTCTCTACGAAGTATATATAATTATTAAACGATATCGTTATTTATTAGATACTAAAGAGTGGATAAAATATCGCACTACCGATAGTAATAATTATTACTTAAGTTTATTAAAGTTCTCTAAATAATATCCTTACGATCCTTCGTCCGATATTATTAAATTAATCCCTAAAAAGGGGTTTTATCTTATATATAAGGTAAAAGGAATTATTCCCGTATAACTTAATTAATAGCCGAAGATATATATACTTTATATAAATATAAGGCTTCTTTTTCGCGTCCTTTATAATTAATATAATACCGGTAATCTTTTAACGGCGGAGGAACTTAACGTAATATAATTTAAATATTCTTAAACGCCCGCCTAATTCGAAAATAAAAAATTTATAAAGTCTTTTTCCTCGGATCTTTAAAAGGGAAAAGGAGTAGTTATTAAAAAAGTAAAATAATATATAATCTCGATAACTCCTAGTTTCTATAACGCGTATATCGTTTAGTCTTTTAATATCTTATATAATTAAACTAGAGACGTAATATTACCGCCTAGTAAATTAAGTAGTAAGGTTATAAAAAAGTAGTTTAAAGACCTTATCCCTATCGTTATATTTATATAAATAATTATCGACGAATTCTATTTATTAAAGTCTATAGTTTAGGAATTATAGAGGGCTATTTAAATTATATAAATATACTATTAAATAGGAGTTCTTTTACTATTTATTATAAGTAGTATACCTATTACTATTAAACCTACCGATATCGAAGGCGTAGTTCGTTATCTTAAAAATTCTAAATTTAATAGTAAAGATTTATACGGCTTTACTACGAATAAGATTCTATAATTTAATCGTAATTTAAGGTTTATACTAGGGACGGTAATAATTATCCTACTTTATAAAATTTAGTCTTAATATTCGGCCGTTAAATAATTAGTTTTACGTTATAATATACTAAAAAGAGTAAACGGTTTAAATACGATATTCTTAATCTCGTTAAATATATATATAAAGGTATACCCTTCGACTTTTTACTCGGCCGTTATAAAATACTCGATAATTCTACCTCGAAGCTCGTTAATAAACTTTAAATATTACTTTAAAAATAAGTATAGAATAAAAAGAAAAATACGTATTTTACGTTAAGAAATTCGTTCTTTAGGATTATAACTCGATAATTTATCTTCGCCGCGATATTCCCTTTACTCTTAAAATATTAAGGAGAATTAAAAAATAATATAAATTAATAGTCGCTCGGCACCGATTTTATTTATAATATACTTAACTTCGATAATAAAATAAAGGAGGCTATATATTTATTTACGGGGATTAACTTTTTTATTAAAGATATCCTAAAATTTAAAGGATTAAATAAGATTCTTAGGAAAATAAAGCGGGAGGAAAAAAAGATTTTAATCTTCTCGAACTATACTATAATTACGTCGTTTACTTAATATATAAATACTTTTACTCCCTTTTAATTACTACTTTTATAATTCCCGTATAAAAATATACTCGCCTATTATAAAAATCTTTATTAAAAGCCTCTTAATATATCGCTAAATATCCTCTCTATCTTATAATTATTTAATTATACTATAATAACCTAAATAATCGAATCCGTTAGGGTTTAATAAATAGATTCTAAAAAGAGTATATTAAGAATAAATCGAATACCCCTCCCGAAGTCGCGGATTAAGAGCTCCGCCCGTAGGTACTTATTAATATATTAGATATCTTAGGCACCGGCTATACTTTATATAAAACGATAATAATAGTTCTAATTAATCCTATCGGCGTTTCTAGCTATATAGACTAAATTATTAAACGATTAAATAGGATAAATAAGAATAAACTCTCTCTATCTACCGGCTATCGTATATAGATCCTTAAAACGGCGTCGTAGTAAAGGTAGTAGTAACGAAGAAGGTATAAGCTCGTAATATATTCATTACGGGTATTATTAACCTTAAAGGGAAGGGAGTTATACTATTATAATTTAATCGGGTTACTTTAATTATAGGCGATTAATTAAGGATAAAAACGACGATAAAGATACGGTATAATTATAGTATATTAATTTAGAAATAAAGGGTCGAGTAAATTCTATATTAAATATTTAATTACTTTTATTTTAACTACCTAACCTAGATTCTATAAAAAAGGATTATATATTATAGAGCGATTCTATATTTAATAGCTAGATCTTAAACTATATTAATTATCTATAGATTATTTTTATTATTATTTTTAATCTACTCTTGAATTTTATTTACTCCTCTTTAAATAATTAATTATAGGAGCCTTATATATTTAAAAGAATATCTTTCGTCCCCTTTTTAATATTTCTCCGCTTAATTCTACTATTACTCGGCTAGTACTACTACGTTTACCTCTAGTTTATACTCCTCCTACTTCTATTATAATAGGGTTACGATTAATATCTATTTAATAAACTAGTATCTAGTTCGAATTCTATCGGTCTCTATTATAAATCTACGTTATTTATTAATTTAGATTTTATTACGAATTTAGAATAACTTAATATCTAAATACCTAAAGTTATATATTAAATTTACGAGATCGTATATTTATCGTAATTATAAGTAATACCTAATATATTAATACGTCTTAATTAATTAATATACTAGAGTTTATATATATATATAATTTTATCGCTAAAAGTTATTTAGGCCTAACCCGTTATCGCTAAACCGGATATAAAAATAGACGGAAAACTATATATTTAGATATAAACGAGGATATAAATAAAGAGTCTAACGAGGAGTCTAATAAGGAGTCTAACGAGGAAGGCGAAGTATAGATCCTATATACGAGATTACTATATTATACGAGTAGTAAATAAGAGTCGATATAGCGCGGGCTTTATACTTTAACTCTTATCGATATAAATCTAAATATAGACCTAAATACGGTTAAAGTTAAAGATATAATAACTAAAGTTATTAACCTACTATATAATACGCCGTTATAGGATATATACGTATTTTACTCTAGTTAACGAAACTATAACTTATATTTATTTATAGGGCCGGCCGATAATAGGATATAAAAACGGTCGAACTAGATAATAGAAACGTAACGGTTAATAATAAGTTTTCCTTTATAGGTATAGTATCTACGTCTTTATTATTAAAAACGGAGATTTATTTAAAGGTAATATAAAAGGGCGCTAGGTTACTAGTAGATAACTAATTTAAATAGGATAATTCGGAGCGATTATCGGTTATATACGATTTATTAACTTCTAAGAATAAACGGATTATCTACTAGTTATTTAGGGGCCGTGAAGATTATAGTTTTAACTCCTAATTTACGAGTAGTAAAATTAATAAATCTTAAATAGATAATCTTTTAAAGAATCTATATATTAATTTTAATCGACGACGTTTCTTTTATATTAATATCGACGAGTAGTATTATTAAATATATCGTATTTTATATAGTATCTTTAACGATATATAAAGGGTAGAATCAATTTTAATTTATAAAGAAATTAATAATATTCTAGAAGTAAAATATAATATTTATTATCGCGATATTATTAGGGTTTTACGATTTTTACTAGGCCATCGAGCCTTTTAATATAATTTAGTCTATACTCTTATCTATATATATAATCTAAGCGGGGAAAGAATTTATATAGAGATATATATAAGAGATTAATAATAGTTAAAATAAGGAGAGGTCGTTAAAGGTAGTATTATTATACCGATTCTACTCACTTTAAATAAAATATTAATAATATATTATCGCGGCGACCTTTTATTATAACTTATCTATATTACAATAAATAATTTAAACTACGTTATACGTAAAAGTTAATTACGTCTAAATTTAATTCTTCTTAGATTAATACCGGTAGTTAAAATTAGTAAAGATATAAACCTCTCTCCGAAAGTCTAACCTAATCTTTATTATATTATAATAGGTATAATATTTAAGGGTACGTTCTAGTATTCCTAATATATACTATACTTCGGTCGATAATTAATAATTATTAGCGCTCGAACGGCTTACTATACCGGGACTTAATATTCGGTATATTAATAAATAGATCCGGCGGTATTACCCTATTATAACTAGTATAATAATAAATTATCCGGAGTAGGTCTTTATAATAGGAGTTAAAAGTAACTAGTATTACTTTATCTATTAAGTTCCGCCTTAATAAAGAGAAAATATAATAATATAATAATCGCTTCGAATATATAAATATACTTAATAGCGCCTTTATAATTAGTAAATAAACCCGACTCTAAATAACCCGATGAATATCCGTTATATTCGGAACTTCGCTTAGAATTATATACTCGTTAATATATATTCGACGATAATAATTAATATCCTCTATTAACTTTTAAAAGGTATAATTATAACCCTTTTTAAATAACTCGAATATTTAATTTAAAATATAATTCCTATAACTCGAAAGAGAAAAGATTAAAAGTAAATTATAACCGAAATATTTATAGCCCTTTAGTTAAATAAACGTTTTCGTTAGATCCTAAATTTTATTAATCTTAAAGAGTTCTTATACTTTAGCTCTATAAATTAATAAATAAAAAACGAATAAAAAACGATTATTAAGTAATTTATTATAATTATAGCTCCTCTCCTTTAGAGGGCGCTAGTTATTCTTTGTTATACTCGCGCTATACTTAACTTCGTTACGTTAACGTTATATATAATATATAATAAAGCGACCTTAAGCTATATACGCTAGGTTATATATCGGATTAATAAATTAAAATAAGTATTTAAGAAATATCGGCCTATTATAGCCTTAAACGAGACCGCGGATAACGAGGAAAATTAATATTATTTTAATATACCTAAACTATACGGTATTATTTATTACGAAGACTTTATTCGGCTTTATAGAAGTATATAAAACTACGATATTTACTACGGCGAAGTAACTTATAAATTCTTATTAAAAGAATTCTATATTAGGATTAATAAGAATAAAGGATTCGAGATTTAAATCCTAGAATATAATACCCGTCGAATTAATATACTAGTTATATAGGATCTTTTAGATTTTCGCGATAACCGAAGGTATATTATTATTAAAATAGTATTAGATATTTATATTATATAACTAACGCGTATAAAGTCTATATAAGACTTATTTAAAGAAGGTCTCGATATCGAATATATAACCCAGTAAGGCCTTAATCGGCGATAATAATAGTAAACTAAATAAATAATAACGATATAAGAAGTTAAGTCTAGCGACTTTATTAATACTCTTATTATATTTATCCGAGAGAATCGTAAAAAGCTAGATAATATTAAACGCGATTTAATTAATATAATTCGATATAAACGAGACCTATCCTAGATAGAAGAATATTATATCGGTATATATACTTCGGTGATTTATTAGGCCCTTAATAATAAAGATAAAAGTAATATTAAATATTTAAAGAAACTTATAATTCGATATATACTTAATTAACGAGATATATTTAAAAGCCGTTAAGATTACGTATAAGTATAATCGGATCCCGTTAATAACGACCGAGTTAAAGAGGAAAATAAGGAACTTAGGAGAGAATTAAAATAATTTAAAATTATTATTACTATAATTAATACTAAAAGATATAACGAAAAGGGTAGGCCGGCGATATATATTAATACCTTTATTAAAATACTCCGGTAACGAAATAATAACGAAGTCGACCTCGTTTATAATATATTCGAAGTCGAGGCTATCCCTAGAAGTAAAGTAATTAATTTTTAAATTTTAAATTCTCGGCGGTTCTTTAAAATATATAATATCCTTCGTAGTACTTATTTAGTACCTATAGGTAAAGAGAAAACGATATTCTATATAAATAATTTCGCTAATTAGGACTAATATAATACTATTTATAACTAAGATTTTTTATTTAAGGGGATTCGGGCCGCCGATCGTTTTATAAAAAGAAATTAATAAAATATAATTATATTTACCCTCTCTTATTTTATTAATATTAAATAGTTTATATTTAATTTAAAATACTTTCGTCGGTATTATAAAAACTTTAAATCTAGTTTTAATATAGTACTTTTATCTAGTTTAAATTTAAAATAAATTAAATTAATTCTAATTTAGACGCGTATAGATATATTAAATAATCTTTTATTTTAATTTCCTCTTAAAGTACTCTTCTTTATAAATTATATTATTAAAATCGCTTTTATACCTAGTTATCGCGCCTTAAATTTTAAATATATCCTACGATATTCATTTCCTAATTTATTTCTTATAATATAAAATAGTTAAAAGTCTTAACTATTAAATTAAATATTATTTTATCGATTAATTATCTTAACTACTAAAAATCGAATTAGGAGTAAATACGTTTAAAAGACGACGGTTATTTATAAACGAAATTAGGTATAATTATTAAAAACGGAGACGAGGACGAATTTAAAAACGAAGGAGGCGAGATTATCGACCCGTCGCGACCTCGGAAAAGATTACGAAAGGATCGGACGTACGATTAATAACGTAATATTATATTCTTACTATCGCGAGTATATCGGGGGGTAGGTTTATAAATAAATTTAAATTAATACTTTATTAACCTAAATTAATATAGCCTCCCGTATCTTTTTTATATAATTATTATATCTCGACCTATATAACGCCCTCTTTATATAATAATAACTACTTTATATATAAAGGAGCGCGTTTATTTAAAGAGTATATACGCCTTATTAATAGTTTTATTCTCTTATTACTCCGGTCCGAAAGCTCCTACCTTACTAATAATTAATTATCTTTATCCGCCTACGAGTCGAGTTAATTAGGATATAAATATTATAATAAATAAAGATACTCCTAGGAGGTTAAATTTTACGATTTTTATAAAAATAAAATATAATATCTTTAGGTAGGAATAAAGCGGCGAGATACTCTAATATATAATACCGCGAGCTACGAGGCTATTTTATTAAATATACTTCTATATCTTTCGACTACTATTTTTATAGGATAAAAAAATAATAATTATAAATTATAAACGGACCTTAAAATAAAACTTAAACTCGATAATTATATAAAGTAAATATAACTTAAGATTAGAAATAGGATAATTAAGAAAGAGGAATTTAACGAAGATATTAATAATATTCTTATATTAAGCGAGGTAAGAAAGGTAACGCGTTATTAATTTAATATATTATCGATATATATTAACGACTATATTAATTACTAGGCTTAATTAATAAGAAGAGGATTCGGATAATAAAAAAGATCCGCGAATACGTTTAAAACTATTATATTTTTAGAAGAGATATAACGGAAACTATATAAGAACTTTTAGCTCGGAAATTATAAATAATTAATTAATAATAATAATTATATATAGGCCTATTATAACTAATATTAGTAACTACTACTTTATTAATTATATTTATACGGTAATTAGCCGAGAGGTAAATATAGGTTCCTAAATAAAATTATAGTAAAAGTATATATTTCTTTATTCTTCTTAAAGGGGGTAAACGTATTAAGGATAAAAGATATAACGAAATATATATTCGAATTAATTCGAGCTAAAACGCTTTATTTAATATATTTAATAATATATATTATAATAAAAGACTACGAATTTGGCTTTAAGAGGACGATAGCGTTTTAAGGCGAGTAGATTAAAAGTATATTATTCCCTCTAATAATTCCGATCCTTTTAATTAACGCTAATATTCTATATATAGAAATATATAAAGATATATAAAGGGGTTAGGAAGGATTTAGACCCGAATACCGCGAATTAATCCTACGGGTACTACGGGAGAAGATTAAAATATAAATTAATTATATATTAAAGAAGGATAAATATAATATTAAAGCGATCCGGGATTCCTTTAAAGAGGAGGATAATTATAATTTATTTAATAAAGATACGAATGAAGGAGGGTAGGATATAATAGATTCATAAATTTTATTTAATCTTATTCCTTTACTAACTTTTTATAGATATTTAATAATAACGATAATAAAGGTAATATATATTAAGAGAATATTATTAACGAAAATAATAATATATAGGATAATCTAGATGATATAGAATAAGAAATAATAAGTAAACGAGATATAGTAATACTCGTCGACTGTATAATCTATAATTTATTAATATAAATATTAAGTAAACATTAAGAGTAGTAATAAGTAAAAACGATTATCGGATATAATAATATTACTCTCTTCGTTTATTATCTAGTCTATTAACGGGAATATTAGGTAAATAAAAGCTAGAGTAAAGAGAAAGGAAAGTTATTATAAAGAGTAATAATAATCTTTTTTTCGTAAAAATAACTAGCTAAAATAAGATATTAGGTTATAAATAAAAGTTAAACTAGTACTTTAACTAGTCGATTATTATAATCGCTTATAACCGACTATATAGAAGAGGTACGTAACCGTTTATAACGGAGTTATATTCGCTTATTACTATATTATACTATATATACTAACTTTTATTAGATAAGAGTAATTAATAACGATTTAATAGCGCGGGATAAAGAGTTAAAAGATATATTAAATCTAATAAATTTTATACTTCGATTCGATAGGAGAGAAGATACCCTATATTTAAATATTATATATATTAAATTTAAAGCAAAATATAAGGTAAAAAAGAACGAGAGGATTTAATACTAGCTACTAACTTAGACTATATTTAATAATAACTAGGGTTTTCAGAAATTTTTAAAATATATATTAATAGTTAAGATTATTAAAGCTACCCGGGGTTTTAAACGTAACTAGAAATTACCGTCGCTATAATAATAAATCTATAATAAGAGATCTAATATATAGATTTATATATCTCTTATATTAAAGAATATAAATAAAGTAATAATAATAGAAACTAAAAGAGAGTATAAGTTATTATTAACCCTAATATAGATTTAAAATAAGAATATTATCTACGTTAAAATTTCGCGTTAACTATAAAACTATATTTAAAATAAAAAAGTAATATAGATTAAATTATCCTAAAAAGACCTTTAGTCGACCGATAGAATTATATTAAATAAAATATTAAGGAAAGTATTTCCAGTAATTATTATATATAAATTAAGAATTAGGTATACGAGTTTTAAATATTCTTACGAATTAAAGGTATTCTTAGAAGTGAGCTAGATTCTTAATTATACTTAAATAAATTAATAACGCTCGGGAGTTAGGATATAGTATTATCCCGCTTAAACCAGCTTAACCGGCTCACGAGCGCTTAAAGCGCTCAAAGCCTACTCTATACTTTTATAAATATAATTACAAAATATATTATTCTAGAGCGTTATTTCTTAGATAAATCTAGATAATTATTACGAATTAATCACTTAGGCGATATCTCTCATTTAATACTAAAAGTTAATATATTATAGAAATAGATATCTTTTCTAGTATATTCTATAATAAAGCTATTATCGTTTAATTTATTATTATAAAAAAGATAAAAGAATCCTATATCTCTAAAATTAAACCGCGGCGTAGTATAATTATTAATATTATTATTATTATTCGTTTTATTTAAATCTTAATTCATTTTAATATTCTATATTATCGAGTTAATTTCAAATATCTTTACGGAGTAAATTCTCGTAGATATAACGCGCTATAAATTTAATAATTAATATTTCAATATTGAAGTTAATTGTTTTAACTCTTTATTATCGAATTTAAATTAATAAATTTAGAGTCTATTTTCTTCATTAACGTCTTCGATATTATAGTATATTATATATAAAGTTTAGACTCGCTCCTATATTAAATTACTCGTATATTATTATAATATCGAAATATTATTAATATATTTAAAGACTAAAATATTTAAAATTTCGAATAATTATTTATTATTAATATTTATCGACTATTTACTCTTATAATTAAATATACTCGAAAGATTTTTAAAAGTTAACTTATTAATTTCTAGAAAAAAGAATTATTAAATTACCCGGTAAATAGAGAATATCCTTTATAAATTAAATTATAATCTCTTTTATAATAAGATCGAGAACTAGAGTTTTAATTTAACGAAATCTTATAATTATTAAACTCGGATACTAATCTCTTTATTAACTATAAAAATAGTTAATTTAAATAATAATTAAAGAATTTAGATTTAATAATTTAATTTAAAAAGACAATCTTTCTTCTAAATAAAATAAATAAAATATATTCACGGATATAATATTTATATAATATTAAAATAAGATTATAAAGTATTTAATATTCTATAAAAAATTTAAAATCTTTCTAGATTTTAGAATTTAAAGTTACGAAGAAATTAATAAAATATTTCTTTTTATTTAATATAGAAACTCGTATTTTCTTTTTCAAATTTAGTAGAATTAAGAGTAAGTTTCTCCGCTTTAAGAAAAGTATTCCTCGATATATAAATTCTAATAAAAGTCAATACTATATAAAAACTATATTTTCGTAGAGAGTATATCTAGTATAGACGTAAGATATTTATTAAAGGTTTCTATATAAAATAATCTTATATTATAGAAATAGAGTAGTTACTTTAATATATTATAATTACTTCGATATTATATAGTTTCTTTATTATAGTCGTAGTAGTAAAATAATATATATTCGTAAATTAAAAAAGAATACTACTCCGTTATAAAGAGAGATTTATCGAAAGACTTTTATAAAGAAGATTATAGAATTACTCTTAAAGTAAAATAAAATTAATATAGAAGATAATTTTAGAGAATAAAGAGATCGTTAATACTATAAAAATAATATTAATATATTTTTATTCGTTCGAATAATAAACTAATATACTAGCTCGTTTAAGTAAATAGTTATTATTATTATTATTATAACTTTATTATAGAGATAGAATTATAATATAATAAAAGAATAATTTTCTCTCTAAGGAAAGAAACTAGCTATAAGAATTACTATATTAAGAGACTAACTATATTAGATCTATTATAGTGAAGCCGTAATAAATATACTTTATCTTAATTATATTTAATTAAAACTTCTTTTCACTTCTTTATTCTTCAAATATAATTCTTATAAATTTTTTATTATTATTATAAAGAGAGAGAAATACACTTTAGTTATAACTTCGATAAGATATATAGATTTCTATAAAGTATATTAACCTAGTTTTATATTAAATAAGATTATATATATTACTTTTATATATATAGATTTAAGACTTTCGTTTATAAAGTCTTTTAAATTATATAATTAATTAAATCCTATTATTGAATATATATTCTAATTATTATTCGCCTTATAGAGATCTCTATTTATATATATTTTTTAATTATCGGTAGAAATAATAATAAAGACGCGTTCTTTATAAAGTTTATAATAATTTATATTATAATATATATTAATATCGAAGACTTTATAAAGACTAAGTCTAAGAGAAGAGCGAACGCGTTCTATATAAATTATTTATATCGCGCTTTTCAATAACTAAATAGATATTATTTTTTAATATTATAATTATATCTTAACTCTCTACTATATTAATAGAGAAGAATTAAAAAAATTAAAAAAGAGAATTATAAATTATTAAGAATATTTATAAATTCTTAAAGAGTAATATAAATAGTAACTCTAATATCTTCGACTATAAATAAATTTAATAATAATAAATTATAATATCTCTTTAGGGTTCTTTTATTTAATTTATATTATTAAATAATACTAACTCCGGCCTAGAGGTATCGACTATAATAAAATATCTTCGAATTCGAGTTTAGATCTCGTTAATAGTAGTATAAATATTCCGCGACCCTATTTTAATAGAGTTATATACTCGTATTTTAAAATATAACGAGTTACGTTTCCCGTCTACGATTTATATATATCGCGGATACTCTACTCCTAAAAAGTAGTAACTTAGAATTATATTTCGAAAAGATAATAAATAAGGAGCGATTTATATATAATCGGGAATAATAAATTATAATATAACGATAAAATTTATATAATAGAGGATATCTATAAAATAATTATATATAGGGTCTTTACGACTATAATAAAAATAAAATTGAAAAAAATAATGAAAACTCTTTTTTAAAAGAACCTAGCGAGCTATTTCAAAGCGATTATTATATATATTATATAATTTGCTAGGGTTAAAAAGATGAGGCGAAAGTTAAAAATATCTTTAATCCTTATCTTTATATCTTTATAAAACGTGAACTAGATTATAAATTAAGAATTCGTATAAAATAAGTAATGAAGTCTATATAAATACTACGAATTAAAATATAAACTAGTATAGTATATTAGATACTAATAATATAAATATAAAAGAACCCGATATAAAATATAAATTAAATATATTTATTATACTAGAATCTATTTAGGAAGCGAATATACCGAAAGATTTTAATTAATATTAAAGTATCGTTATATCCTCTACGACGGGCTTTATTAAATATTTAATCTCGAATACTCTATAAAATAATAAAAAATCTTAAGGATAAAAGAGATTAAAAGAAATAAACTAACCCTATATTATATAATTAGAGCCTAGATTAAGAAGGAATTAAGAAAAAAAATTGAAAATATCGCCTAGAACGAAGAATATTATCTTAGATTTAATTTAGAACTGGATAGATTTCTAGAAAATCTAGAAACCTAGTTTAAGCCTCAAAAATTTAAGAGGGAAAACGCGCTAACTCGAAAATAAAAAGAACGTAATCTAAATAATAATAAACACGCTTTAATAATTAATAAATATATTTTAATAAATAATAAACTAAAGCCTACGAGTAAATAGATTATTAATTATAATTAATAAAGTCTTAAACAAGTCGGGAAAAATTTATATTAATATTTAAAATATTTATTCTAATTAATATATTAGGGATTTTGATCTCAATTTATATAAATTTAGAAAATAGTAATACTCCGTCGTAGAATTCTACGTCTATTTCCGACGACGCGATAAATATATCGACGAATACGAAGTCCTTTTAATCTCGCGCTCAAGGTACTTAAAATCGAATATTATTAATAAAATTTATTAATTTATATAAAGACTCTAAGCGAGTTAAAGAGAGTAATTAAGAATAAGAATAATAATTAATCCGAAATCGAGACTCAAGTCGATATTGAAGTCGTTATAATAAATAATAAAGTCGATATTAAAATTAGTACGATAAATACTATAATTAATAATAATATTAATTATAAAATAGATAATAAAATCGATAAAGAGTTTAAAAAGAAAAAGATTTACTAGAGACGATAACTCTTTTATAATTATAAAAATCTCCGAGCGAGTAGTAAAAAATTAAAAGTATTATTAAAGAAACTCGATAATAGAATATATTATTAAATAAAACGAGAACTAGATACCTAGAACTATGATAATAATAAAAAAAGATATAAGATTATTATTTTCGAGAGGTAGTTTAGATAATCAGGTTTTTATATTAAATAAAATATTTAATATCTATTATAATATTATAGAGAAGAAGATTTAAATACGCGATATTTAAAATAAATAACTTAAAATAAAGGCCTTAACTCTCTACTCTATAGTATATTTTTATTAATTTAAAATTTATTATTAACGAATTTCTTTAATTACCCTCCGCCCGCGAAAAAGATATTATCGCGGTATAAAAACTATATTAAAATAAATTTAATAAATTAATATATAAGTCTCCTAAAATTTAGAGTATATTTCGATTTAATATATAATATAAATAAGGTTGTCCCTGAGAAATTACGGGTATTAATATATATTAATAAATATATCCTGGGAAGTAAATAAAAATTTATATAATTAACTCGATATTTATATACTACCCGGATTAAAATTGATAAAATCTCTTTTTTTATCTATAACGTATATAACTCACTAGATAACGATAAGAGAATAAAGAATAAAATAGATATATTCGATAAAATTACCGCTAAGGAACTAGGCGCGGAATATTTATTTATAAATAAGTCTAATACTTAAAATTCTAAATAAATAAGAATTATTACCGCGATATCGCTACGATATAGAATTAAAAAGTTATATAATATATTTAATAAATATAACCTCCGGCTCTTATTTAAAAAGAATATAATAATATAAATTTTTCTAATAAAAAACATAAGACTAGTATTATTAACTTTATATTTAATATAATTTTTATTAAATCGTAATTAATCTATTATCTAGCCTACTCGTTAAATAAGAGTTTTAATAAAAAATTTAATTATATCTTTATTAAAATTAGTTTTACCTTTATATAGCGGGTAATAGAGAAATTAAAAAGAAAAGACTAAACGGAGATTAATATTAATAATTTTAAAAAAAGTACTTATAGTTACTTTTTTTAAAATATCTATAAAAGTATATTTATTAAGATTTACGATAAATTACTTCGTTCGATTACTTATAATAATACTTTATATTATTATCGATAAGGCGGTATACTAGAATATATTATCGAAGTATATATATACTGGATTCGAGGGCTCTACGAAAGAGGTTATTTATTTAAAAAATTACCTTAAAGAGATAATTTATTTACGAGGATAAAAAACTCATAATTTTCTTTATCGGTAAGTCCGGAAAAATAGACCTATTTAATCACTATTTAGTCGGTATATAATACGTATTTTATAGCCTTAGTAAGTCTTGGCGCCAAGATTTTAAAGTTAGAGTTAAAGTCTACGCGAGAGAGTTGAATTTAATTATAAAAATAATTTTATAACCCTATAAAGTAGCGCTAGTAAAAATCTAATTAAAAATTCGGAATTTAAATCAATACCGAATTTAGTATAAAATTCATATTCCTAGATAAAGACCCTAGTCTAGATACTATTAAAAGTTAAAGACTAAAAAAGTAAAATGAAGTTACTTAATCGGTATATAATACCCTTAGAATACGGGATATAAATAAATATATATTTCTAGTATTTTACGTATTTTCGGTTTTAAATATATAGAAATCGGGGTTTCCGGACTTACCGATACTAAAGAGATAAAAAGAACTAGGAGACTATTAAAAAGAAAATCAATACTCTCGTATAATAAATTTAAATAAAAGAATATTATAATAAATTTACCGAGGCCGCCGATAATATAGAGAAGATATAGAAATTAGTAAAATAAATTAAGAACCTAGATTTATTTTTATTAATTTTCATTTTTTTAATTCGAAAGTTAATAAACCTAGAGTTAATAATCTTAATAATTTCTAGTTTATAAAAAAGAATACTAATTTTTATAGAAATAGTTTTTTTAAATTCGCTAGAAACTAATTTAAAGAATATTCAAGAATTCGAGTTCTTTACGATTTAACTCTCTCTAAAAAAATTATTATTATATTATATTAAAACTAACTTTATAGTAGCTACGAAATATAATATATAAATCCTATATAAAAAGTATACGGCGTAGTTACGCTATTTATATTATAATATTATATTATAGTTTTCGGTACTCCGGAGCCCTTTTTAGAAATAGGAGGCTCGGAGCCCTCGCTCTAACTCTTTAGAGATTAATTCTATTATCTAAACCTAGAGATTATTTTTCTACTAAGGCTTTATATTTACTTTTATATTTTTATTAATACCCTAGACACTATAACCTAATAATAATATAAATTATTAATATATAATATCGAATAATAAAGTTTTAGGATAATTAAATATATTTAATAAAATTCCGAAATACGTATTAATAATAATAACGGGAATATTAATATAATTTTTTAATTTCTATTTTAGCGAGTAATATTATTTAAAAAAAATCTAAACCCTTATAATTATTATATTTAAAAAGACCGAGAAACGAGATTATATAAAATTAAAATTAAAATTTATAATATTATTATATAGTATATATATATACCTCGAGGCGGTACTCGGTATAAAACTAGGTTATATAATAAAGATTTACGGCCTACTCCTTGAAACTAATTTCGAGGATAGAAGAATTAAGTCCTCGGATATAATAATATATATATTTATCGAGAGAGTATATACTATTTAGAAGAGGAGAGAGATAGTAAATATATTATTCCTAAATATTTTAATAGTATTCGATAATATTTTCTACGAAAAATCACTTTATAATCTAAAAAAGAGAAGAGTATATAAGGAAATAATAAAATACTTTATTAATTTCGTAAATAAAAGAAATATATAATCCCGATTATTTAATTAATTTCTTAATTAAGAAAGAAAAACTAGGATTATCTAAAGTTTCTCTCTCTCGTTTATTATATTTTTCTTTTATAATCTTAATTTATTAGACTCTTTAAATACGGCCGGGATATAAATAACTAGTTATATTAATAATATTATATTACTATAAATTAGAAAGACCTTCGAGGAGAATTATATAACGATAAAATATAATAAAAAAATCGTACTAAATTAAGCGCGAAAATATATCTTTAAATTCGCCTTAATAGGATATTTATTTATTTATTTTACAAGGAAATAGGACGGTAAAAACGACCTCTAAATAATAATTTAAATAATTTATTTATTTAAAGATAAAGTTCTCGCTCTTTAAAATATTATGAAATATTTTAAAATTATCTTTAATCGAGCCCTATCGTAAGGCGACTAGATAAAATATTTAGAAAATATAATTATCGCTCGACTTCGAGTAATTACCTCTATAATAAAGAGTAATTAAAGGATATTTATAAAAGACCGCGTTTATAGTTATATAATATATATTTTACTATTTATATTATATATAATATTAATATAACTCTCTAATACGGACTATAAGAATAAAGAGCGCGGTAAATAAATATAAATAAAACTATATTTAATATAGAAGAAAATAACTAAAATAGTTTCTAGTAAAATTATCTATATTATTAACGAAGTATTTAATATAGAGCTAGTGTTAATATCTATTAAGAGTTTAAATTATATTAATAACTAAATAAAGAGTCTTTAAAAGTATAATTAACTTTAAATAAAAATCTTTTATATATATTATTAAAATATATCTTAAAAGATATAAATATAGAATACCTAGAAATTTAAATATTATTTATTAAATCTTTATGAAAAGTATCCCTATAAATTAAAATTAAAAACGGGATATTTATTTAATTATTTATAAAAAGTTACTCGTAGAGAGGCTCGCTTTCATTTATTATATTAACGACTCTAGAATTAATAACTAGATTAATAACGTAGTAATAAACTAAAGAACTAGCGTCGAAAAAAAGTATTATAGAAAAATATTATCCGACTATATAATATATATCGCGGAAATTTTTTATTTATTTTAGAATTAATTTCGAACGAAGTTCGTATTTATTCAAAATTATTTAGGATTATTTTTATAGATAATTAAATTATTATTTAAATTATTATAAACTTGAAATATAAATCGGGTTATTTATATTGAAATAAGATATTAATAAAACCCGATAATTTAATAAATTAATTTTTATTTACTAGATTCTATTTTATATAAAAATTACTAGATACGAAATAATAGAAGAAGAAAAAATATTAATGAAATAAAAAGTAACTCGATTATAAATCAAAATACTCGACGAGCGCCTCAAGAGCTTTAAATATAATACTTATTTATCGACTCGATATATACTCGAGGTATATAGTTAAGGGGCCTAGAGTTACTCGGGTATATATTAAATAAATTTAAAACTACTATTAACGAGAATTGAATTAGAAGTATATTAATAATTTTTATTTTTATTTATAATATCTATTTAAAACCTAGGTTTCTATATATAGTTTTATTTATAATTATAATTATATTTATAATTATTATTATAATTATAGTTATTATCGTTATTATATCAATTATTATCGTATATTTTACTATATTTTTTAATATATAGTCTATATATTACCCTCGCGAGTATTTCGTTTAAATCGATCGATTCTAGAGATTAAAATTTACTAGTATTAGAAATTATTCCGAGAGGTCGTTATCGTCGATAAAGATAATTATAAAATATTAAAAATTTTAAAAACTTTAAATAATAAATTACGTATTTTTAAAAAATTAGAGTCTTTAAAAGTACGGGCTTAAAAGGCGCTCGTAAATAATTTAATATTAATTTTATAATAATCTCGAGTACTCGTCGAGTATTTACCGAGTACTAAAATACTCGAAGAGGCGCTCGATATATATTTAAAATTATTTAGGCGCTTCGAGTTTGTTTCGGATATTTAAAATAATTTACTTTTAAGCCCCGAGCCGTTAAAGTCAATTTTTAATTTATAGACGTAAAGAGGCGATAAGAATAAACTCTTTAGAGTTAGATATAATTAATCTTGAATTTTCTCTAAATTATTTAACTACCTAAAGAGTAAAACTAAATATATATCGATGAGTCCGAAAATATAAATCTATTTAATTACTATTTAATCGGTATATAATACGTATTTTATAATTTTAGTAAATCTTGGCGCTAAGTTTATAAAATTAGAATTAAAATTTATTTAAAAGAGTTTGGAGTTATATATATATAGCCCTAAATAATAATCTTCTACGTAATAATAAATATTAAAAGTAGTTTTTGAATCGAATTTAAAAATATCTTTATTAAATTACTTACTCTACGAGTTATATCTAGTATATTATTTCTAGTAGATAATAATAATCTATAATTAAAGAGCTCTAAAATAATCTCCCTTTTAATTAATTTATAAATATTATTATAATATTAGGTATCTATAACGGATATAAATATCTCGAGGATATAGAAAATTTAAACCCCGGAGGAGTAATCTTTATTTACGATATTAATTTAAGAAAATAATACCTCGTCTTATTCGATTTAAATATAAAAATAAACGACTAATTCTATAATTCAATCTCTAGTAACTATATAGTTAATATATAACTATTTCTCTAGTAACTATATAGTTAATATTTAAAAAGTTTTAATATAATTCGCGATAAACCCTAAATGATAACGGATATTATAAATTTATTAAATTTAATACGGGAACGAATCCTACGACTACGAGAATATTATATTTATAATAAAAAATAATAATAATATAAACTCGCGAGAAGTATATAATAATAAATTTATTAAAGAAATAAATTTGAATCGGATCTAGATATATAAATAATAAAGTCTACGATATTATATTAAAATAATAACGACCTCTATTATTATTTATAAAATAAATAAATCTTGGGAATATTTTAGGTTAATTATAATATAATTAATAAAGATTATTTCTATTATTCTAGTTTTAATATATCGGAGTTTATAAATATTATAATATAAATATTATAATATAAATATTAAAATAATTTGAATAATTATTACCTCGATAATTCTTAATATATTGAAATAAATATAATAATTATTACGCGCCTTTAGATAATAATATTAAATAAATATTAAAATAGTATTTTACCGAATTATTATTAATCTATACTAAATATAAATATAATAATTATCCTAGAGTTCGATTAATATTACGTAAATACTAGCTTTATATTATTATTAACTTCGTATATTAATATTATATACTTATATTTTGAATATGAAAGTCGATAGAAAAGAGATAAAACGAAAATCGGATTAATTAAATCTCGTAACCCTAAAAGATTTAGAGGTACAAAATTAATTGAAATAAAAGAAAATAAAAATAATAGAGATAGGATTTAGGGTATTAAAGTAGAGAGTAAATACTAACTACTAGTATATTTTAATATAATGAAGACGTTGTAATAAATAAATAATATTACTAATTATATATAAAAAGTATAAAGAGGGTATAAAAATATTAAAAGAATTAATAATAATTATAATAATAATTATAAAAAATATAGAATATAAAGAGGTATAATAGATAATATACTATAAATTATAAATAACGTAAATTGCGCTAGGAATAATCTTCAATTATATATAAAATTTAATAAAAGAGTATAAGTTTTAAAAGATTTAAATAAAATAACTAAAATTAAAAATCTAAAAATCTAGAGCGAGAAGTATATTTATATTATTAATATAAAACTAGGCCAATATTACTCGTGGAAATATAATTATTTTATTAAAATATATAGTCGAAACGAATTCTCCTCCCCCTATAGTAGCGACTAGCGCGAAAACTAAATAATTAATAATTAGAGTAAATAATATTAAGGCTAGAGATTAATTTAGAAAGATAACTAACTTTTAATTAATTAGAATATTCTAGAACGGAGTTTATTTAATAGCGAAATTAATAATCGGAGTAAAATAAATAATAAAAAAAGAATTTATTTTATATTATATAATAATAAGAGTAAGATAGGAGTTAGAAAAAATAGTAAAAAATATAAAAAATATTAACCCCTCGGCGAGGGTACTAAATTAAATTTATATAATATTAATATATAATATAAAAAAGGAGGCGGTCGATATAAATAATTAAAAAGTAATAAGAAAGATATTAAAGAAAAATAACTATAAATTATATCTAGATTTAGATATTATAAATATTAAATAACTAGGATTCATTTTTAAAATAGACGAATATAGTTATAAAAAGAAATATTTAATACTCTTTCTCGAAATCCTAAACCCGGATATAATAAATAAATTAATATTGGATAATTTCTTAAAAAGCGAGTAGTTATTATTATATAAGAGATAAGAAAAAGCTAGCGACCCGAGATAGTATTTTAAATACTAGAGATACGATTATATAACTCTAATATATAAAAACTAGCCTAAATACGGAATATATATAGAATTATATTAATTATACGAATATAGTACCGGAAGCTCGAAGGAGAAGCGCTACGCGGTTTATTTTAGATATTATAAATTTTAAAATAGAGCGTACCTAGTTAAATAAAAGATAATATATAGAATTTAAAAAAAATTAGAGAATAAACCTAGATAATTCGCGGTATTATTAAAGATAATATGTTTAAGCTCCTAGATATAACTACTTAATTATAAACTTATATAATATTAATTAAAATACAAAGAAGAGAAAAATAATAATAAATATAATAGGTCGTAATATAGAGATACTATCTTTCCTTAAAAAGATACTCTTTAAATTATTATTTACTTTAGATAAATTACCCCTATATCCGGTTAATAGCCGCGGGCACCGTAGTAATATAACCGCGAATTATTCGGGCGACGCGGGCGTATAGTAGTAATAAAGAGAATAACGTAAATTCGATTCTTAATAGCGCTAGTTTAATAGTATTATAGTTATTTATATTCTTTTAGCGATAGGGTATCTATAGAGAGTATTTATAAAAATAATAACGACTATATATATATAGAGATAGTAATAGAGTATATATAGTTTATTACTACCCCTATATATAGTCTATATATACGCGTATATATAGTTATTACTAACTCTATATATATATAGTTATTACTACCCTTATATATAATTTAATTCTATATATATATAGCCGTTACTACCCGTATACATAGTTATTACTACTTTTATATATATATAATTATTATTTATATAATTATTACTACCCCCTTATTATTATACTAGAGAGTATCTAGAGATATTTAAAGAAATAAAAAATATCTTTTTAAAGAAAGAAGATATCTCTATATTAGAACCTAATATAATTAATAAAATCTAAAATATTATTACTATACCTAGAAAGATAAAGAGGCCGAGATAAAATAATAAACTAAGAATATTATTTAGGTAAATAATTCTTTAAGTCTTAAATAATTACTTAATAATAATATTTAATTAATTAAATAAAACCCGGCTAGAATTAATACTACTAAATAACTAAGAAATAAACGAGAGATTTACGAATATAATATTAATATACGATAAATTATAGTATTTAATTTAAAATTATATAGTATAATATTAAAAAGGAATCGAAACTAATATTAAAATTAATCTAAAACGAGTAAATTAAAAATATTAATATTCAAGTTATTTTTAAACCTAGTTAGGACCCTATTACCTAGGCGCTATATAATAATAATATTAATTATTTCTTTTTAGTATATAAGGGAGGCCTAGAGACCCGTATATATTTTTATATAAATAAAAAGATCGATATAAATAATTAGGAACTAATTTATTATAGAAGTAATTTATACTCTATAAAGATTATATTAAAAAAGCGAAGAATTAAAAATAAACCTCGATTAAATAAAATTGAGAAAGAAAATACTACTAGTTGAAAAATCGCTTAATATAAAAAGATATAGATTTATAATATATATAACTTGTTATTAATATAGTATACCTCGATTAATAATTCGTTAATATTATTATTATTAAAGGAAGTATTAATAAAAAACGGCGAATATATTTTATTTAAGAATTTTAACCTTTATTATCCTAACTAGAATAATACTAGATAATATATATACTATATTATAACTAATTATTTCCTAGGAATAATAAAATCGAGAGAAGTAAAATTAGGGTTATTAAAAATATCTATTATATAAAAATCCCGAGAATATAAAAATATAATTAATCTATTATTCTTTATAAAAAGAGTATATTAAAGTATAAATAATTTTATAATCCCCGAAGACCTATACTATAACTTTAATTATAAGTTAATAATAACGTAACTCGAGTATATATAAAAAGAAGTAAAATTATATTTATTATATTTAAAAAAAAATTGAAAATAAAGTTAATTGAAAAGAAATATAATAAGACGTAAAGTCTCTTTATTAAATATTAAGAAAACTAAAACTCGAAAATAAAGAAAAGATCGATCGGTATTTAAATAAAATAATAGAGGGTTTTTAACTCTTTTATATCAAAGATTTAAATTATATTAAAACTCTTATTATATTAAAATTATACTAAAGATTAAAGAGTATATAAAGGAATATAAAAGAAATTAAAATATCTAAATAAAAGAGGCCTTAAATATAATAAATAATAAAAAAATATATATAATTCGAAGAGTGAAAATGTTTTTATAATAAGAAAATATATATAAAGTCTCGCTAAAATCGACGGGTATATGAAAACTCGTAAAATAAAGAAAAAAAAAGTAAATATCCTAAAAAACTTCTTTAATTCCTAATAATTAAAAATAATAAAAAGAGAAAGACTAAAGACTTGGGGGTAAAATAAAGATTTTATAATAAATTTTATTTCCCCCCTCACCGATAATAGACCTAAAGGATATCGATAAAATAAAATATTTAATATTAATTAAAATAAATTAAAAGATATTTAAAGTAGAAATATTTAAATTAATATAATATTTAGTCGCCGATAAAGCGCTAGGAATTAATAGAATCCTTATTTAATTCTTAAAAATTATAATAAAAATGGATATAATAGATATTATTATATATTTATTTTAGTTTACTTTCGATAAAGATATTAATTAAAGTATTTTAAGATAATTAATATAATAATCTTTAAGAAATTAAATAAAACCGATTATTTAAAACTTAAAATTATATAGGTTTATCGCGCTCCTCGATATATTTAATATAATATTAGAAGTAATTATCTTTAGAAAACTAAATAATTTAATAAAAATATACGAATTTTGACTACTATAATAAATAGGAATTAAAAAAGAGTATTTAATAAAAACTATATTAAAGACCTTTATAAATATAGTATATATAATATAGAATTATTCTAGGAACGAGAAGGGAAGAATATTAAACCTATTATTATTAAATATAATAAAGATAATCGATAATATTTTATATAAACGACTTTTATATAACTTTCGAATAAAAAGTTACCCAAATTTAATTATTAACTAGATAATAAATTTCCTATTAAATAAAACTACGTTTATAATATTTAAAGGAAGAATAAATATAGTAAAGAAAGTAATAACTAGTATTTTATAAAGATTACTCTATTTATTAAAACTCTTCTAGATCTTTAATATATTATTAATCGAGGAGTTAATTAAAATAAATCTATTAGTATATATTAGAGAGAGTTTATAAATAATATTTATTTATTTATTTATAACGAGAGTATTAAAAGATATTATACGAATTGAAAGAAAACTTATAATATTAAATAAAATAAATAATTATTTATAAAGTGTCGTTTACCCTTTAGAAATATAAACTAATTTATATATCGCGAATACCAAAGAAGTTTAATATAGAAATAGCGATAAACTTCAGAAATATAATTATTAAATCTAAAGCGAGTATTAAGATTTTAGGATTATATATTAATTCCAAGTTAAAATAAAAATTATATTTAATTTAAATAAAAATTAGAGTAGTTAACTAAAGTCGCGTTATAAAATATATAATTAGATTAATATAAGGCGCTACCTTCGCGAAGAATAAAATAGTATATAATATAGTAGTTAGATTAATATTAATATTTATAACTCCGATATAATATTAACTAAACGGAATAATAAATACTATAAAAGAAAATAGATGAAAATTAATAATTATTTAAAATAGTTATTTAAAGACGGTTTTAAAAGTATTTAAAACTACTTTAATTTTAATACTCGAAGTAGAGATAGTAATTATATTAATTGATCTTTAATTAAACTATTTAGTAATATAATATTAAATAATTCGAGGAGCTTATTTTATAATCTTAATAAATAATAAATAAATCTAGAATAAACTTTAATATAAAAGAGATAAATAGCGATAAGTTTTCTTAATATTAATACTCGAAAAAAAGACCTAGATACTTCGCGCCTTGAAATTTAAAGAGTAGTATAAAGTAATAATTATTATAAAAAGAAAGAAGAATTAGGTAAATACTATTATAAATATTAAAAAATACTAGGATATTAAAAAATACTAGGATATTAAAATTATCGATTAAAGAATAAAAGGCTAGACTCGTTAATAATAATTAAATAAATAAAAGAGTTATAAGGCGATAATCCCTATATTAAAGCTCTCCGTTTAATTCTTAAATATAATATCGATAGAACCTAGGTTAATTCTCATTAATAAATAATAGGCTTCGTATAAGTAATTAAATTTAATTAAATAAGTTTAATAAATTTAATTAAGAGTTTAATAAATATTTATATTTAAAATCTATAATTAAAAGTTCTAAAGAAAGTTAAATACGAAGCTCCTATTTATTAAAAAAATATATAGTTTATAAAAAGAATAAAATTATATTATTTATCTATTTATTCATTTATTTCTTTATTAAATAATTAAGTAATTAAGTATCTACCTTATTTATTAATTTATATACTACGTCGAGTAGTAAATAATCCCTTAATTTATTAAATATATTAAATATATTAAAGTCCGAAGAGAATTTTAGTTATAATATTATTCTTTTTTTCTAATCTTCTTTATTCTTAAAGATAATTTTATATCTTTTTATTAAATAAAGTAATATAATAATTTATAGGAATAAATTATTTTTAAAAGTTTTATAACTATAATTATTTATACGCGCTACGCGATATATTAAATAGAATATCGACTCTCCTCTTTAACGAAGAAGTATAGGGAGTATATTAAGACTAGGAAAAAATATAAACTTTTAAAATTAATTATTAGTTTTTCGGGTATTAATAAAGCTTTAGAGTATTTAAAAAATAAAGAAGAAATTTTTAAAATTATATAAGAAATAACTAACGAGGCCGTTACCGCGGCGAACGAAATCGTTCGTTAGAAGAATATGAAATTAAAAAGATTTCGCTAATAAAAGAAATTCCTAAAGGAGTATAAATAAAAGATATTTAATAAAGATTTAAAAATATAAAAAAGTTAGAGCGTTTATAAGAACTCGAGAAATTTAATAAAATAAAATATATAATAATTAATACTCCCTATTTTAATAACTTTATATCTTCGAGATTCTTATTATTAAAAATTTACGATTAATTTTTTTAGACCGTAGTCTCTAAAACTTCGTTAGAAACTTTTAGTAATTAACGAGGTCTATTAATAACTCCTAAATATTTTCCGATTTATCGAATCTTTTTTATTTCATAAAATAGTTTTAATTTCTATAATCTAAAATCTTTTCTATTTTAAACTCTGTTTCTTCTTTAATCTAGAAATAAAAAGTATTTTATAAAAGTATTATAAAGTCTACTAGGTTTAATAAAAAAACGTAGAATATTAAATATATTTTAGCGTCGGTTCGAAGATTTACTACGTAATTAATTAATCCTTTACTCTTCTTAATTAAAAATAGTCCGATTTTAATATAATTTAATTTTTTACTCGATCTTTTACTCTTTATATTTTTTATTAAAAAATATATCTTATCCGTCTTTTTTAATTAAGGATACTCTTTTTAATATTTATTTATTATTTCTTTTATTCGAGTATTCGTTAGATTAATTTAGATTTATATATTTTAATATAATACTTTTATATTAATTATATCGACTAAGGCTTTTTATATATTTAATTCTTATCTAGGTTTAAGAAATATATTAATATATTTACTATAATTTACGAAGGATACTATGAGTTTTATTATATTAAATTAGGTATTATTAAATACTAGTTAAATTATAAATAAAAGTTTTATTTAATTATTTTATTTCTTATTAATATAGTATCGTAAATTTATTTTTATTATTTAGTTCGTTCGTTCTATCTATTTATCGGTCTATAAATAATACGTAGTCAATATTCGTAGTTTAATTCTTATAGTATTAATTAGTATCTTCTAATAATTAAAAGTCAATTATTTATCTCTATTAAAAATAATCGATTTAGGAATACTATAATCCCGAATTAATTAATCGAATAATATAAAGGTAGTTTATTCTACTTTATAAATCTCTTTAATTAATATCGTTATAGAGTATTTATTAAATTTATTCTAAATTACTATTATAAAATTAAAGGCTTCTACTATAATAAAGTCTTTTACTTTTATTAATTTAATAACGAAGTCTATAATAATATTATTTTAAAGTATATTTAATATCGGGCCGAACTAAATTTAACTATATTTAATATATTTTATAAACTTATTCTATTAATATTCGATATATTTTTTAATATATTTTTCGACGTACGATTATAGTCCTAGCGCGTCGTATTCTTTATATATTAATTCTATAATTTTAATAACTCTAAAGTATCTTTAAATTAAATTATTATAATAATTACGAATAATTTCCTTAAAATATCTTTTAGAGAGGTAAGTTTTTTTATTATATTCTAATAATTTAATTTACGATTATTTACTTCTTGATATTTTAATTAAAATATCGTTATTATATCTCTCCCGAATAGTACTAATAATCCTGGGAATAAAGATATATAACGTCGCTATTAATTATTATATTAAGACTAGCGATTTATTTTATAATTAAATAAAGATTAATTATATTATTACGTCTTTATTCTCTATATAGCCCTCTCGTTTACTAAATATATCGGCGAGACCGTTATCTTTTCCTAGAATATAGAAAATTTTAAATTAATATTATTTTAATAATTCTAACTATTTAATTTATTTTCTATTTAATTATTTTATAATAATAGAGTTAAGAAGATTCTTATAATCTATAAAGATAGTAAAGTCTAAATAATTTTCTATATATACTCTTTATTATTCTAATATAGATACTACTACTAGTAATTCTTTATTATAAATATTATAGTTTTATCCTAATAATAAAATCTTTCGTAAATAATATATAATAGGGTACTATTTATTATCCCTTTATTAGAGGATATAAATTTTTATTATAATATTTAAAATAATAATCTCGATCCGAGTTAGTTTATTACTTTGAAAGGAATATAATACCGGCTACCTCTTATAAGCCTCTTTAAATACTTCGAAAAATTATTATTATTTTTTTTCTAATTAGAAGATAATATCTTTCTTTATAATATTTATTAATAATAAGATCTTTTCAAAATAATTTTTAATAAATCTTTTATTAAACTTTATAAATATTAATAAACTTTATATTATTCTAATATTATATAATATAAATTATTTTTTAGTACTCTTAATTTTTTCGAGGTTTATATAAATATCTTTAATATTAATTATAAATTTAAGGAATTCGATTAATTTTTTATAAAACTCGTATTTTTTTAATTTAAAGAGAAGTCTAGCTAGTAATAAATAGATTAAGATATCTTATATATATTAATTATATTCTTCTTTATTAATAGAGTAAATTAAAATATTATTAAATTATATAATTATTATTATATCTAGGTATATTTATATAAAATTATTAATTACTATTTAATAGGTTATTAATATATTAATAAACTCGAAGATTATTACTAAATATTCGTAATAACTATATTTAATTTTAAAGATAATTTTTTATTCCTCGTCTTTTTTTATTCGAATTAGATTACACGCGCCTCGAAAATCTAGTTTTATAAAGATTTTTATTATTATAAACCAATTTCATAACTCGTTAATATTTAATAAAGAGTATTAATTCTTTATTATAATAGTATTTAATTTTCGGTAATTTATATATAATTATAAACTTTTATCTTTTTTTATTACAAAAAAAATTAAAAAATTAATTAATAATTTAAATTCTCGAATAAATTCTTTTTTAAAATTCTTATCGATATATTTATAAAATACTCCCGGTTCTTTTTCTTAATAAAGTATAAATGAGTTTAAATATCGGTTATTTATTTAATTCGAGTTCGATTTTATAATCCTACGACTAATATTTAGATAATACTTTTATAATCTTTTTTTTAAAAAAATACTTCTATTATTAATATACTTTAGAAATATTAGGAGGTTTATTTTTATTTTTAAATATTTTAATTTATTCGTCCTATTAACTTCTTTAATTAATATATATCGAGTCGGATCCTCGTAAAAAATTATCTTTATTCGAAGATAAAGTATTATAGATTTCGACTAGGTTACGGTTCGATTTCTTATCTATAATTATTCTTTATAAATATATAAATTATACTAGCGACGTCTCTAATATATAGAAATTTAAATACTTTTATTTTCTAATCGATTATTAGATTATATTTCTTTAATTAAAGTATCTTTAAAATAATATAATAAATAATAATTCCTATTATATTAAAATAAATTTTCTAATAATAACGGTAAATAATAACTAGTAATAGTAATATTTCCTTGTCTATTTTTCTTATTAATAGGTTTAAATTATTAATTAATAAAAGTTTAATTTATTCTTTTTTTTTCTAAATTAATAAATTAGTTATTAAAATTATTATTCGAGATACGAAGTAATTAATTTCTTTAAAACTTGTTATTATAACGACTTTATATCCGTTAACTTTTATTAATATTCGTATATTAAATTAAAATATCAAGTTAAGTATAAATATTATTTTAAAATTAATATATTAATATCTTTATATATCTCTTTAATATAGGGAATTAAACTTTTCTCGAGGAGAATAAAAATCCGTAATACTTTTTAAACTCGAAGTATCTTTCGTATTATTTAATAATATAATAATATTATTCTCTTTAATTATAATTCTTTAGTTTTTTATTATAATTTATTTAATTTCGTAATTATAATTATTAAACTTTATTATAATTTAGGAAGATATAGTTCTCTCTTTTCTTAATTAAATATTATAAATAATTATCTCTAACGTAGTTATTTTATTAATTATAATTATATTTTAATTTTATAATATACCTTTATTCTCCTAAATTATTATAATAATATTTATAATATTTATTTAAATATATTAACTAGTATATCTCCCCGTATTATAAATAATATCTATTATAAATATAATTAATTCTAGATAATTATCTTTTCTCTTTCTTCTATTTTGAGGTTTCTCTTTTAATATAATAAATTAAATTTTAAAATTATATAAGTAATTTACTACCTAAAGTTATTCTTTAAAATTTAATATATTTTATTCTTATATTTATCCTTCCTCTAAATCCTCCTTTAAAGTACTATTATTATTATTATTTAATTCTTCGAGTTCTCGAATTCTTTAAATAATTTATTCTTTTATATCTTTTTAATTTTTAATAAATTATTAAACCTAGTATTATTTTATATTAAATTTTTAAAGGACCTAGTTATATTATTCCGTATCTTATTTTTAGATATAATTAATTACTATCGATTTATTATATTTTTCAAATAATAATTCCTAGCGATATAACCCGGTTTATTATAATTATAATAACTTATTACTTCTTTTCCTTTATATTATTATTCACTTTTCTTCTAGAATTCTTTTATAAATTCTTTTTTAATAAAATCGAGTTTTATCAATATATAATTTTATAAATTAAGTTTTTTACTATAATAATAACTAGTTAAATTATATTCGTTATTATAAATTCCTAAATATTCTTATTTATTAATCCCTCCGTTATAATATTTCTTTATTATACGTTCGTATAATTTATCCTCGATTGTAATTATTTATTTTAGAAAGTTATCGAGGTCTTGAATTTCGGTTTTGATTAAACTCGTCCTTAATATTATTTTTTAATCCTCGTCGATATATTATTATAAAGATAGTATTATCTTAATTTATTAATATTATATAATATTAAAATTATACCGAGTAATTAAAAGTAGATCCTCGCTATATTAAATATTAAATAATACGAACTATTATATTACTCTTATTAGAAAGTCTAAATATATAGTAAATCTTGATTTAAAATCGAGAGAAATTGTTTATTTAAAGTTTTATATCCGAATTATTAATATTATTTAATTATTTTTTATAATATCTTAAAAATAATTTAATTTATTTCTATATATTACTTTTTATATAAATAATAGTAAAGATTATTTATTTATTAATTAATATGATATTCTTATTAAAGGGGAAGAATAATTAAAGTTAGGATTATTTATTTTACCGGTACTTTTTCTATTCTTTAATATACTATTAATCGGGGAGTATATTTAAAATAAACTTATTAATATAGATTAGAGAATTCGTAAACGACGTCTACCTACTCGCTTATAACGAGAGTATAAAGAAAATTATATAAATTTAAAACGAGTTTATAATATTTATTTAAGGTAAGTAATTACTTATAAATTATTATTTATTTACTAGAAATATAAACTAGTCTATATATCTCGAACGTCGAAGAAGTTTAATATAAAAATAACGCTAAATTTTAAGAATATAGTTATCGAATCTAAAACGAGTATTAAGGTCTTAAGATTATATATCGATTTAAAATTAAAATAGGAATTATACCTAATTTAAATTAAAGTTAAAGCGGTTAACTAGAGCCGCGCTATAAAATATTTAATTAATTCGATATAGAGCGCTACCTTCGCGAAGTATAAAACGGTATATAATATAGTAGTTAAATTAATATTAATATTTACGACTCCGATATAATATTAATTAAAAAGAATAATAGAGATTATAAAGAAATATATAAAGAAATTAATAATTATTTAAAATACTTATTTTAAAATAGTTTTAAAAGTATTTAAAACTACTTTAATTTTATTACTCGAGGCCGAGTCGGTAATCGCGTTAATCGACTTTTAATTAAACCGCTTAATAATATAATATTAAATAATCGAGGGACCTATTTAATTACGACTATAAAAAATATACGGATCTAGAATAAACTTTAGTATAAAGAAGGGAGGTAACGATAAATATTTTCGATATTAATAATAAAAAAAGAAACCTAGGTAATTCGCGCTCTAGGATTTAAAGAATAATATAAAGTAGTTATAATTATATAAAGAAGAAAAGATTAAATAAATTTAATCGAAAATATCGAAAAATACTAAGATATTAAAGTTATCGATTAAAGAGTTAAAAACTAGGCCCGTTAATAATAACTAAATAAAAAAAAGAGTTTTAAAATAATAATTCTTATATAAACTATTAACCCGGCTTAAAAAAATTATTCGGAGACTAGTTCGATTATTATAATTAATTAAAAAAGACTAAAAACTTTCTAATAATATAATTAAAATATAATAAAATTGGATTAAATAATTTTTTATACCGAATAAAAGTATTTATAATCCGTAGCGCTAGTTACCGGTATAAATAAAGAAAATAAAATATAAAGTATATATTATTATTTTACCGGAAATTAATTAAGGATAAAACGGAGTTTATAAAATAAATAAATATATATAATTTTAGGAAGATATTAACCTAGGCCTAAAGTATATATATAATTATATAATAAATAATAAAGACGGGGTAGCTCGGTTAATTCTCTTTTATTAAAAAATAATTAATATAATTTAAAGTATTACTAGGACCTAGCGATATATTTAGGCCTATAAAGAAAAAAAAGAAAAAAAAGAAACCACCGGCCGGAGGGCCGTAGAATTAATTATTTAATAAATATATAATAAAGCGGCCTATAAGCCCACGAGATAAATAAATAAAATTAAGAAAATTAAAATAAAAAGGGAACGGAGGGAAGGGATAAATAATATTTTAAAATAATTATAATTATCGGCTATTAACTAGTAAAAAGAGGAGATAAATTATCGATAAATTAGAGTTTTTTAACCGACGAGGTTTTTTTAATAATTAAAAAAGCTACTAATAATTTTATTATAAAAATATTCGCGGTACTCTCTTATTAATAAAGTAGTTTTATTAAAGTAAATATATAAATTAATTATTAAATCTTTTATATTCTTTATAATATTAATCGAGAGAGTTTAATATAATTCTTATTTTCTATAATATTATATTTTCTAGTATTATTTTAGATATTTAGGATTAAAGTTATTATTAATTCTAAAATATTTATTTTAAAGATATTTAAAATATTAAAACTCTCCCTTTTATATCTTAATATAATATTAATAAAATCTAGATTAATTCTTTTAAAAAGAAATATTAAAAATTAATAAATAATAAACTTTATATAAATAACTAGATATAATTAAATAAATTTAATAAGTTTAATTAAAGATTTAATAAATATTTATATTTAGAGTTTATAATTAAATATTTTAAAAGAAGTTAAATACAAAGTTTCTATTTATTGAGAAAAT
>JAABUS010000667.1_pt1 | contig 84657 bp, 77 predicted proteins | sample 5560161 | NCBI WGS metagenome assembly JAABUS01 (sample SAMN10711885, study PRJNA513376) | rock metagenome | isolation source: Antarctica rocks | place: Antarctica: Victoria Land, Trio Nunatak nord | collected 2016-01-04
GCTTAGGATAGGTTGCCAGGGGGTGAGGGTGGGAGGGTGGCGGGTAAGGGGGTAGGTTTGGAGGAGGGATTTGAGCTTTTGGCGGAGGGAGAAGAGGAGGCCGCTGGGGGAGGTGGGGGAGGTGTGGTGCGTTGAGAGGAGGGGCAGCCAGGGGAAGATGTAGGTGTGGGGGTCTTGGTGGGAGGAACGGTGTTTGCGGCTGCTGCGGTGGGGCTGCCAGGATTGGAGGGTGGTGGTGAGGCGTTGGACGATGAGGTTGTCGAGGAGGGAGGTGGAGATGAAGGCGGGGAGGAGGGGCTGCCATACTGTGATGAGGGCGAGGAGAGGGGTTGGGTCGTGCGGGTCCCAGTCGTTGATTATGGCGCTGCGGACCGGGGGGAGCCAGAGCGTGTAGAGCATGGTTTCGTAGGCGGTTGTGGATTTGCTGGGTGGTTTTGTGTAGGAGACGCCATTCTGCAAGGCGAGTTCTGTGTTCGTGGGTCGAGATTTGATGCCGAGGATATGGGAAAGACGTTGGAGGTAGGGAACGAGGTGGAGTGGTTCCTGGAGGGGTGACCAGTCTTGAAGGGAGCTCTTGAAAAGGGGGTGGATTGTAGCAACGGCGACTTCTTGTAGCGTGGAACCTTCGACGTCGCCGAAGTGGGCGATTTGCAGGGATTCCAGTTTCGCCGTTAAAGCTTCCCATGCCGAATTGTACGTATCGTTGTCGGAGATGTGGAGGGACAACCGTTGCAATTCTTGAACAGCGCTGGTTATGTCCTCCAATTTTCCAATCTCGTCGTGCTGCTCTACAATCTCCGAAGCCATCTGGCTTTCTTGAAGCTCAAAGAAGTTCTTTCTTCCCGAAAGCGTGTTCCACTCATCGGCGAACGCTTCCAAGTCTCTTCGCGCTCTACGAGCAATCTTCTCCGCTTCAGTCTCGCTCGGAACCATAGTACTGTAGGAGCTCATGAGCCCTGACGTCGAGGTGAGAAGCTTCGTCTCCGTACCCGTCGCATCAATAATAAACTTGAGCACATTGGGAACCTTCAGGCCGTCTGCCGCTGCTGCTATCTCCGTGGCTGTGCGGTACTTCGTTTTTGGTCTCGACGGTGTAGCTCCTCCGCTTGTGGCTCCGAAGATGCGCTTCTCCTTCAGCTTTTTCTTGCGCTTCTTCTCTTCTTCTTCGGAGTCCTCCAGAATTTCCCCTCGGAGTGTCGCCTCTCGTTTCTCCTCTTCCTTGGCCTGCTTGGTTTTCTCTTTCACCGCACCAAGCCCCGCTCCTTGTGGCCTCAGCTGCGTGTCCACGGGCGCCAATCTTCCCTGTCCTGTAGCACCGAGACCTCGCCCTTCAACATGACCCATCTTCGCCATCATCTTCGCGGCAAAGGAGTTTGGGTTGGCCGCCGGTGACGACCCCGCCCTCGCCGCCGACGGAGTCTTGGTCCTGCCATTGAGGGCAGGATTGGGTTTACGTCTCTTGTGTCTGTGATCTGAGTCGTCGGAATCACCGTCCGCATGAGCGTTTCCTAGTCCGGAGTGTGACATGTTCGAAGGCAGCAGGACGCAAAGCCAAAGAAGTATATGGATGCTTGAGTCAATCAGGCGATATCAAAAGTCACGTCGGGGAAACTTCGGTCGGACGCGGGAGCGCAAGAAAGACGGGCTTGCGTCAGTCAGCCAATCAGTATTGACAAGAGTATCTAGGTACATTACACAAAAAGCTCCTGCATACTTTACATGTACGCTGGTCACCGGGCACTGTATCATGCGGTGATACTGCCACCCTTGTCTCTGTTTTGCGTTAGCAAGGGGCATCTCAGTCTCTCTTATCTTTCGTTCATTGTCACCATGCTATCTGCGAAGTCCCGTGCATCATTGCCGTATACGACTTCTAGGAGGCTTCTTTTGACAGTTCTAAAGATAGAGTCTGGGGGACGTGCGTTATCTTCGTACATCAGATAAAGAACGCCGCATCGCAAGTCGCTTAGCCGTCCGCTCTCTTCTCGCGAAATTGCCCGTAGAATCGGGGGAGGCTCGAGCAACCAGATCTCGTCTGTCTGCGGGTCGTTCGAGCCTGCTTGCTTAGGATGGCCTACAACGCTATATCACAGGGCGAGCACGATGCACTGTCCGACCCGGGCTCGAGCGGTTCCGCATCTCCAGATTTCCACCTCAAAAATCCCTCTCGACCCCTATCGCTGAAGCGTGATACCTCTTTTCGTTCAGCCAGGATGTCCGACGCGTCTCGAGGCAGCTACACGCCTTTGCAGCATCCTACCCCAGATCTACAAGCCCTCCAGGGAGCGTATATTAGCAACATCGAGCGACTGGAACAGAGTGCGGAACGCCTGAGCCAGTCAGGGTCCGATATTGGTGAAGAGCTGAGAAAATTGAAACTAGAACAGAAGAAATCGGAAAGCCGCAGGTCTTCGCTATATAATCGTCAGGACCAGGACGACGAAATATACTCGCCGCCGAGTCGACAATTCTCCTATGGCTACGGTTCGCATGCGTCGAATTCCATTGTGGGTACAAACAGCGTTGCAAGGTCTGGCGGTTTCTCCCCAGCCGCGTACGTCGCCTCTCCTCGAGGATCTACTCGGTCAGGCTCTTGGTCACACCACAGCTCTTTTAGAGCCAGATCTGGTTCGCAGGGCTTACGCATAAAACAACTTGCCAATATCAAAGACGAGCATCACGCGACAGAGTCGACCAAGTCTCCAGATCTTGGAGACCTGGTGCCCATCGTACCTCCTCCGCAACCAGCTAACAATGTACTTCGCATAACAAACAAAGAAGCATCAGATGTAGATGTCGTGGAGCAGTCAGCTCCTCATTTAGAGCCGGAGGATCAGGAGAACGTAGACGCACCACAGAGACATGCATCCACCGATACTTTTCAGCGGGCTAACGAGTTCTTCGAGGACTTTGACGGCGTTCATATTCGGCCGCAATCTCCAGAGCAGTCACCAGACCGTGACTTGGTCGAGACCGTACCAGATGAGGTACCCGTCCAGAAACGCCTCTCATCAGGTCGTCCAATTTCATATATGGATCCGCAACCAGGCAAAAATATGGTTTACTATCCCGCCCCCGTTCCGATGATGTTGAATCTCCCACAAAAATTATCAAAGCTGCCCTCAACGCCTTATCGAGACAAGCGGAAATCGCAAATGCTTAGCGACCTGGAACCTGCGGCACGTAACGCAGCTCCATGGCTACCTCATCCCCTGGGAGAGGAGGAAGAATCTCCAATTCCGGATCTCGAGCCACCCTTGACAAAAAGAGACAAGCGACGGTCGGTGGCTGATCTGCCACCACAGCTACGGGCAAGTGTCTACTTCGACTACCCGTCCGTACCGCAGGATATTCAATTGAAAGGAGACTCGGCTGTGGCCACATTGGACAGCATCCTCGATGCGTCCGCACACGCTCCAGTGAGTGCATTCACAGATCATCCGATCGCCGGACATGTTGGACCGGAGGTATACGGCAGGGCCACGGCTCGCAATCGAACCAGCACTCTGCCGCTAGAATTCACCGAGAACCGCAAGCGCAAGAGCTCATTAAATATACTTCGACGAAACAGTAACTCCAATATGCTCGAAGACCCCAAACCACGCAACAACAGCATGCTCAGCCTAGGCGACTTCGGTAAGCGAAAAAGCAGCATACCTCTAGATGAGAATGAAGTACAAGCCGCAACGCACCACAGCGAGGAAACGCCGCTCCAAATCTCGGAAGACACCGTCCACCTCGGCGGCGTTGAAGGCGAAGACGACGAATTTCACGACGCCCAAGAGTCCCTAGCTCCCGAAGACGAGGATCAACGCGTTCCCGGCGACGACGGTGACTTCACCGGCGCGCCCACAACTCTCCTCGCCGAGCTGCAGCTCCGAAAACAGCATCAGAAACTCCGCAACCGCCAAGCCGCGATCGCTTACCCCAACGGCATGCATTCCACCCTTCTCGAGATGGACGCCGTCGCTCAAGTCGAGAAACGTTCGCGCGAGAAGCGACATATCCAGCTCGCCTGGGAAGACCCCAATACGCAACAGCCCGGCGCCGAGAACGACGACGACGAAGATGTCCCGTTGGGGATGCTCTTCCCCACTCAAAAGATCAAACGCTTCGGCCGCGCAGAGCAAGAAGCACCATTAGGACTCATAGCGCGTCGCGCCATGGAAGACAATGAATCGCTCGCCCAGCGCCGTGCCCGTCTCCGCGGTATTCCCCTGCACAACCAGTCCTCAGACCGCCTCGCAAACATCTACACCCACGCGCTGCCCACCTCCTCAGCCCTTAACAACATGGAGCCGTCCGTCCAACCCGACGAGATCGAAGGCGAAACCCTCGCCCAGCGCCTCAAGCGCCTGAAAACCCAAAAGTCCACTAAGATCTCCGCCTCGCGGCCCGTGAGCGGCGATTTCGCCTGCGAGATGATGAGCCGATTTGGCGGTCTCCCCGAGGCTTCGAAACAAGACGAGAAGAAAAAGTCCTCCCCCGCGGACCCAATGACAAACATCATTACCCCCAGCACGATCACCGATAACAACCTCAACGACGAACCCCTCGAGGAGACCCTCGGGCAGCGCCGCCTCCGCCTCCAAGCCCAGCGCCGCACCAGCAACGGCACCGATCCCACCAACCCCGCCCCCGCCCCACCCCCAGCAGAATCTCGTCCTCCCCCTCCCCGCAAGCGTCACAGCATGGCCACCATCCTCAGCGCGCACCCCGCCGCGGGCGCTGGCTCTCGCAGCTTCTCAAACAACCTCCCTACCCCACCCCAGGCACCAATCTCCCAACGCCAAACCAGCTGGACAAGGAAAGTGTCCGCGGGCGCGATGCCCGTGGCTGCGGGCATCGGGGTGCCGAATCCGATGTCTGTCGCTCGTAAGGATGGGGTTGGGGAGAAGGAGGGGGCGGGGATGGATGCCAGGAAGGGCGATATGATTGATCGGTGGAGGCAGAGTGTGCTGTGATGAGAGAGATGGGGTGGAGGAGGGAGGTGGAGGGATGGTGGAGGGGAGGTGGAGTGCGAAGGGAGGTAGGATTTCATCGGCGGCTTCATAGTCGCTAAAGCTCCTATATCCAGACGAGGGGCCTGAAAGCAGTGCTGTGCCTTTTGCAGCATGCAATGGAGGTAGCTGCTTAGTGGGCCTGCTTAGCAAAAACAACTTCACATAGCGAAGATCAGGTAGTGAAATGGAAATCAGTACAAATCTAGCGTGCAAAAACTGGATCGTGAGGGCTTGTCTATGTACCCTCTCGAAGAAGACGAGCCACCCCAGATCCAAAAGATCATGTCGATGCATCCGAAAGCTTTTCATGCGCAATCACCCTGAAACCGACTAGGTACGAGCGTACGTTGACGCACAGCCGTAGAGATCCCCTATCTTCGCTCTCAAAGACCACCTCTCAAAGCCACATGTCCCCAAGGTGAGCACCGGCACCAAATCCGTTAATTCAACATCCTACCGACCAACGAAATGCGTTCCCGAACCCGAAGGCCGTGCCTTTCGTAGAAGCGAGTGGTGCTTTCCATATCTGGACCACGGAATCGGAGACTGAGGGGCCTGAACTGACTAGGGACGACTGTAAGATGACACATACCGTGGTAGTCAGGTGTGTGTGTGTGTGTGTGTAATCCATTTTTATACTTAGGAGGCTGGATACGAGTATCTAGCCACTCAGGCCGCTAGGCCTATGTCCCAAGTTTGAGGCGATCTAGCTACTGCTCCTTTACAATAGCAACCACCTCGCCCATACATGCACAATTGTTATCACAGTAACCCCATTCCTTAACATTCGTATAGCCGCCATGGACTACGCTCGGACTTCCCTTTTTATCGCACGCGTCAGACTGCGCTATTCAGTCGAGAAAAACTAGAAAAACTCTTAGGGGCCTGTAGAATAGCTGTTTGACGTCGAATAGCTCGCGTAGCAAGAGAACGCTATATGCTCGACACTAATTTTTATATTATAGAAATCGTCTTATAGACGTAAGCCTCCGTTAAAATCGTGTTCGAGTAAATATTTCGCATAGTAGGCAGCTCTCTTAATAAACCGTGTTCGCGTAGTCGAATTGTAAATGTATAAACATCTCTCTTCCGCAACCTCACTTCCTCTATCGTTGGAGTTGATTATTGCTCGTTTGATTCGAGTAGATAATCGTTGCGTGACCGAATACCGAAGAAGGATACTTGGCTCTATCGACAAGCGATAGGTTCGTAGCCGGCACCGCGTACAGGTGATCCTCTTGCCAGCCCGTGGTAGTCAGGTAGAGAGCTGCTCGTTTTCCTTCTACTATCAAACAGCTAACCCTGATCCGACTAAGCAGTACATGTTCCACAAAACCAAAGCTCGGGAACACGGCCTGCAGAGCTATGATGATCGAAGAGGAGCCCCACCACACCGCACCGAGCCCGCAAAGCCTCTCTTTTTCCGTTTGGGTGGGCGTTGTAGATAGCAGAGACATGGCGGAACCGAAGCCTTGCCTCGTTTTTGTGAAAGGGGAAAATCGGTCGAAGCTTGTGTCTTGGGACTTGGGTTGATGGGATGATATAGTAGGAGAGATTCTTTTTGGGTTTCGCTATGGGAACATGGGCTGAAGGAAGGACAGATACAGGGCTTTTCGAACGGAGGTACCGATACAAGAAGTCCCAACGACATCGCTCGAAAATCCAAAGGGCTTTTCCCATATCCCCTTCGTAGATCGGTGTTGTTACATGTTAAGACAGCGACGATCGAACCCAGGATTCCCCCTTTTCCGTTTTCTCCCCCTCCAGAGTCAAGCTTTTGAGAAAGGACGCCACTTGAACTCCCTCCTTCCTTATCATGAGTTTTGGAGCAAAGGGAAGAAAACGAAAAGATAAGAGATCCAAAACACCATCACTTCTTGAACATATAATGCCCATACAACCCGCCCACCTCCCCCACCGCAACCGGACACTTCCTCATCCCCCACCACATCGCACCCATCTTCCACGCCCGCTTCCCGCCCGCATTGCCACCCTCACCCGCCGTCGGCTCACGCACGTACCAGCCCCTGCGCCCCAGCTCCTTGACGACCCACCCCAGGCGTTTATTCGTGTTACGGCATTCGCGCAGCGAGGAGATGGCTTTGTCGCCGAGCTCGAGGACTTCGAGGGGCTGGGAGGCTTTGGAGAGGAGGATGCAGGTGGGGGCGAAGAGGGTGGGTTGGGTGATGGAGGGGGTGTGCGAGAGGTCGAGGTAGTGCAGGGATGGTGGGGTCCAGGTGGGTTCTGCTTCTGCTGCTGCGAAGTTCGGTTGGGAGCTTGATGCTGAGGAGGTGGAAGGGGAGGAGGGGGCGCGGAAAATGCTGTTGATGTCTTGGAGGGTGAGTTTAGAGTGGCTGAGGGAGAGCTCCTCAAGGTGTTTGGTCAGGGGTAGGAGATGCGGGACGTGGTCGGAGCGGATTTTGGCGCCGTTGAGGTTTAGTGAGCGCAGGGTAGAGGGCAGTTGGGGGAGGAGGAAGTCGATGTCGGTTTCGGACAGGAGGCGGTAGGAGGCGATGTCGCAGGCTAGGTTTAGGTAGACGAGGCTGTTGACAGAAGGGTGGGAGGCGAGGAAGTCGACGACGCCGGCACCGGTGATTTGGGTGCAGCGGCCGAGATTGAGGTGCGTGAGGCGCGCGGTGGGAGGGATCGAGGCTAGGGCGCGATCGGTCACGCGCGTGTGTGCAACGTCAAGGTGGGTGAGGGCAGGGAGGTGAGGGAGGAGACCTTCAAACGTGGATGGTTGCAGGGTGAAGCATTCGTGCAGGCCCAAACGACGGATCCCGAGATCCCCGCCTGCAGGGCCATTCAGAGTCCTGACGACAGTTGAGAGGGAATTGACAAATGATCCGGATGCTGCGGCGCAGAAGTCAATTGCATGCAGCTTTGGAAGGCCGTAGAAGAGTTTGCGAATGACGGGTTCATCGACATCTTCGTCAAGGTGCTCTTGGACGAGGACTTCCTTGAGATAAGGTGTGAGCTGCAGACACTTGAGCAAGGTGCGAGATGTCATATTCTGGATTTCGGTGTTCATTTGTCGGGTTCGACCGAGACCAACCGACGTGAAGTGTGACAGATCTAGTCTGCGGACCAGCGTTCCCAGACCGGGATGTTCGGAAACGTGGTTCATGAATTTCCCAAAGATATGAGAATGGGGAATGGTGATGTGATTGTACAACGTATTGATGGTTGCCACATGTATTAGTCGGGATGTCAGAAGGCAAGAGATAAGGTCGACATTTCTCGGGGCGTACGTCGCTGGCGGTAGAGATAAAGCGAGCTGGGCAATAATCTCATCTACGCGAGTATCAGCTATCAGAGCGGCAACTTGCATCAGATCTGGTACTTACCTAGTATCTCTGCGGGCAACCGTTCCAGGGGTGCTTCCCCCGGCCCATTCGGCTTGGCAGGTTCGATGGTAATCGGTTGACGTAGAGGCTCCCATTCCGATCCGGACAGCTCAGATATGCCAGTCCTCATGCCTGTGTAGCTTCTGCTCCTTCGCTTGCCCGTTGGCCTCCATGTTGGAGACCTACCGCACCGGCAGGCGCACGTACAGGCATCGTTGGCGTCGACATGGTCGAAGAGTCCATGAGTCGCGGACTCTCTGACGGGGGAGACGGAGGTGTTGATGGACTCAAGGAACGATTGGGCGGTGGCTGATCGCATTATGCAACGATTAGTGGGTGGTTGAGACGGAAAATTCTGATCAAGGGATCCTTACAAGAGGATTCTTCCTTGACGCATGCCCTGGGGGTCTGTCTTATTTCATCCTTCGGGCTCCGCACTTGTGATGTGCACGGTGCAGCATGCATAGAGGAAGAGGTGGAAGTAGATGCGCGCTTGTCGGGTGTAACAACGGGCCGCCGACGGTAATGCTGCAGAGCGAGCTCATGCGCGGTCTCGAGATCTGGGGAAGGCGGAGATGAGGCTCGTCGATTGGTTAGTGTGTGGTAATCTGCTGCGCGATATCTCGTAGGTGAGCTTCCTGTTTGAGTATCGCGGAATGAAGGCATCATGTCGCCAATACTTGAAGCTCTGACGAAAGGCGCTTGAATGAACAACGAGTGTTTCTTGATTAGGGAGTCAAGAAACAAGGTGGGACAGCCAAAAGATCGAGCGCGCAGGACGAAGCGTCGACGACGACGTGGACTGCGATCAAGAAGACAAGTTTGGCATAAGAACACGGTTACTGAGGGGTCTGCAGCAACTTGAAGGAAAGAAGAGAGCAATGCGAAAATTTCGATGGAAGACGATAAAGGTGGCGGTTAACTCAGTGTTACGGGCACTGAGTCACCTGGGACAGGCACGGTCCGGAGCATTCACCGCACGAGTTAGTCTTTGCTTGCTGGTCTTGGGTCTGTTCGTCGTACGAAGAGTTAGCGAATTACATCATCAAAGCGAGTGTAGTGGTGTCGTTGGCGTCGGTGAAGGCGGTCTTTACGATGTTTTGCTGAGGAAGGAGGTTTTCTCGGATTATTATGGGGTAATAGCGTCAGCTTTTCTTCCATCCACGTGCCAGTCGTGACTAATAGTCCTCTGCCTTGATTATACACACATTCTTGGCGAAGCAGTGCTCGACCGTGTGCCATAGAAGACAGCATTGTACTCCGATCCTCATTAGTATTGCTTGAGTAGTGGGTTGGAAGAAGATGGATTTCGATATGTTGCCAAGACCAGGGCATCAAGCGCCGTCACCCCCTTCCCATTGGCTCGCTTCCCTCCGAGGTTGGAATTCGAAGAACCAACGTTTCTGTACCTGACTAAACCCAGACCATACATTCAAACAACATCGCGCTGGGATGCGCTCAGACCTGCACAACGTCCTTGCGATCGGCTCAGATGAGTTGCCCCCAAGAATCAAGTCCTAGCCGGACTGCGACACTGGCGCTACAGAGGACGACGGTGCGCACACACACCAGCCTCTTGGCTTATCGCGATCAAAGGATAGGATCGCATACAGACGGCATTATATTGCATGCATCTCGTCATCCGAAATTCTTTACCCCAGATTCCTATAACCTATTTCCCCACAGAGCAAGCGTTCCGGTAGGACTATACACAAAAGCGGTCACGCCTCCCTACGTTGGAACAGAGACCCCGGACCAGCACTATTGTTCTGTGCTCATCGAAGCTTTCCTCGCCGTCTAGGCGCTGGCGTCCCATTAGGAATCGTCACTTCCGCCACTCTCTTCGATGCTGGTGTTCGGTTTGCTGCCCCGAGGCCACGCAGTCTCCCACCCTTGGGTCGCTTCTCCTCTGTCTCCTCTTTCCCCTCTTCTTCTGCGGCATTCGGGTGATCTGGCTGGGAGTAGTATACCAGTCGCTCGTCCCAGCCTACCGACTTGGGATTCTCGTGCGCATGCATGCGAGTGGAGCTTGTCTCCACCGTTTCCGCTGTCAGATTCTGCAACGCCACGTTGGGCGGCTTAGACTGCCCTTTGTTGCGTCGCGTGTTGGCTCGGGTCTGGACCGCCAGCTCTTGAGCCATCGATTTCTGCAGCACCACAGCGTCCGTACCGTCTGCTCTTCGCACGGGGATGAAACTTGGAGCGCCTGCAGGTGCCTTCGCTGGTGCAGGCAGACGGGTCCGGGTGCTTCGTCGACACGACGTCGGCTCTGCGGTAAGTTCGTCAACGTCATCAAAGCTGAAGGCATCGAGTCGCTGCTTTCCCGGCGGTGTCCCGGGTCGATTGGCCAGATCCTTGGGTTTCTGTGGGGATGGAGAATTGCTCGTGAGTTCGGTAAGCGCTTTGCGTGGGGAGCGTCTTGGCGATGTCGGGGGAGGCAGGCTTGTAGGCTTCTTAATCATTTTCTTCGCTTGTGCTCGGTTAAGGAAATCCTTCAGTAGGTTTGTATCGTCGCTGAAACGTGCACCAGATCGGGTGGTCTTGACGGGCATTGCTGCAATCGCCTCGCCGTTCGACGTCGGTTCTGGGGCGATGGCGGCGTATTCAGAGAGTTCATCGTCCTGGTTATCCTTAGACCTTGATGTTAAAGCAGCCCCAGCATTTCCCTCTGTAGGCCGAATAGATTCTCGGACCGTTTGGTCCTCCCCGCCTAAATTCTCATAGCTGCCTGCTCGGTCTGCTTCACCCTTACACTTCGGAGATGGACTCTGAAGTTTGTTGCTCTCACCGCAAAGCACTGGACCATTTGGCTCACTAGCTTCGATGGGTGACAAGGCTTTGGACAACACAGTCGAAGCACCTTGGTCTGGCTCTTGATCTTCCGCGCAATTGCCCGCTTCGATAATGCCATACGTAATTTCCGTATCAGGAAAAGCCGAACAGATCACTTCTGAGGCTTCCATAGATTGCGCTACGGTTTCTTGATGCTCGATATCGAAGCTTTGAGGATCTTTATGTAGTAATTTGACACCATCTCTTTTTCCAGAGTCATCAGCTTTTACTTCCCCATTAGATACCAGACCATTCCCGTCCTCGGATTCCAGAGCATTGCTGTTCATCAACTCCATGGAAGCCGTCTCAAGCCTGTTGATAGCACACGGAACCGGAGACGAAGGCTCGGTATCTGATTTTCTCTGTATTGAGAGGCTTTCTGTAGATTTGGGTGTGTTACGCAGCCCATGTTGTAAAGTGTTTGATTGAGGAGTCCATAGCATAGACTGCGGAACGGACATCGACTCTGCGATGGGTGTTTCTAGTCGGGTCGACGGAGACTTGGGTGACACTCCAACCTCATGGTTCACAGTTGAGCCAAAAACAAAGATCGGCTTCATGGGGGCTGTAAGAGGAGTGCCAATCTCTGACGGCAGACGAATCTTGATCTCTTTGTCATCAATGGGCGGTTCCTGGCTGGTCTCTGATTCCTCATGCTCAACCAGCTGAGCCGTCTCTACGCTAGTAGCCTCAATCGCCAGATACTCATCAGATTCTAGAGCACGACTGGCCAACAAATTGGTAGAATCTTCTGCGGGTGCACTCTCATGTTGAATCTCAGTCTCGGTGTTGGCTCTTCTAGCGACCGGTGACGCTGTATCCTCCAGCGCCTCCTTCAAACCTTCCGCATATGGACCCTCTCGAGCTCGCAAATCGTCTTCCTCAACCTCCTTCTCTCCCATTGCAGGCGAACGGATGATAACAGCAAAGTCAGGCTGAGAACGTGACTCAGATTGCTCCGGATCTGTTGGTGCCTTGGCTGGGCCAGGAACGGGCAAAGGCGCATCGAAGCAGGCTTTCTCTGCCGGCTTCTGTTGGGTGACAGCCTTTCGAAAACGATCGGGCTTCAAGCTTTTTCGCCTCGAGGTCTTTCCTAGAAAGCACCACATATCAGACGAATTCTGCTTAGTAAAGACTGAACGTCTTACTCTTAGGAATACCAGGAGGCTTCTCTCGCAGCGTAGCGATATAATGATTGGCAGCGGGCGCTCCTTCCTTTGTCCTAAGCTCCGGCGCATTCTTCAGGCGCTTCACAGGTCTTCTGCCGGGAGTATTGGCAATCGCTTCAAACTCTTGCACTGGCTCCTGGTTCTTCGAACTGAAGTCTGTATGCGTGGCTTCCTTCGGTCTTGAATCATATCGCTTCCAGACCTTCTTCCCGTGACGGTGGCTTTTGATAGGGGATTTCGGCGCACGTTCCCAAGCCCGTGGTCGTCGTGAGGGGACTTCGACCGCGAAGTTGAATAGCTGGGACGCGGTTGCACCTTCCATCCTTCAACATGAAATACAAGGTACGATAGGATGAAAAGGAAGGAGCTCTTGGTGGGGAAAGCGCGGAATAAACAAAGGCACAGCAAAGCTATCTAATCCCTGTGCGACGAAGTCTTGGCACTCTTGGCATCTGAGCTACGACCTTGAGACTCTACCCAGACTCCGTAACATGCATGTAATCATGCCTCAGCCCATTCACCCACTTCGATAACAAACACTCCCCACACTCGCCATGCCCCCCAAAACCCCCTCCACCACCACCGCCAAAACCCTCGCTCCCCCGCGCCTGCCTCCTCTTCCACGCCTCCGCGTCCGCCGCCCCAACCAAGCCGAAGCCAATCCCTGCTTGGGCATCATGTCTTCCGTGCTCAGTACTTCACCCTCCTTCCCTTCTTTCCCAGGGCACTTTCCCACCGAGTAGAAATGAAGGGTTTGCTAATATAGGCGGCGATGGGCAGGTTGCTGGGCTTCCTCGGGGTACACGTCCGAAGGATGTATCAAGCTGGAGCAAGCGCTGCGGACGTGCATGGACGAGCCGAGGGCGAAGGCGGGGAAGAAGAATACGATTAATTATCATCTGAGCAGGCTGTATCCGAAGATTGCGGGGCCGAGGAAGAGGGGGAAGTGAGGCCTAGGGATGAAAGTTTGGTGGCTGGGAGGGTTTTTGACCTGAGGAGGGAGGAGGGGGGAGGGGGGCGGTTTGGTGCTGGCCGTTATATTGGTCTAGGAGATTTTGGGGGAGATGGGCATCTGTGTACAAAATATACGGGGCATCAGCGTTGCATGGCAGGCGTTTGGGTTTATGTCGAGACTTTCAATCCAGACGCCTGGAGGGTCTTGTGAAGGGTACAGGGACCGCGTAAGGAGAAGTGTGTACCTTGTACATAGATAAGAAAGTTTTATGTCCTAACAAAATGGCCCCACCGCCTTCAACAAAATGTAGAATCGTGGCCCCAAAAGGCTCGATTGGAATGCCATGACCAATAACACCCAACACCTACGCTAATCGCATGTCACGGAACATCAAATCGGCCTAGCTCTCGTACTAAATTCCTTTCTTCCCCATAGGCGAATTCTCGCTGGCTGGAGTCGATGTGCCGGTGGATTCCGCAAAGTCCCATCCGCTACCCTCTTCGCTCTCTCTTCGTCTCGTATGGCCTCTACGAGTCATGCTCTCCCTCAGCTGCTTCGTCAACTCGTTCTGGCCCTCTTTTGAATTGACAGTACTCAGTTTCGACATTCCGCTCATACCAGCAAGGCCTCCATGCGACCCACTTCGGCTACGGCTCCGACTTGGCGGCCGACTTGCGAAGAGACCCACGTTGCTGAGATTGTACAACGATTCGTTACGAGGTAAGTTCGCAGAGCCGCCACCAATACTGGCTTCTGCGTCACCACTTGGAGGCGTGACGGGCCGAAAGGCGCCTGGTGTGCGAGGAGACTTGGGCGAGGTCGGTTCTGAACGACGACCGTCCCTAGAAAAATGATCAATGATTCGGTTGGAGTCGAAGTCGGGAAACATCTCAGGGCCCAGGGTATTGATCAAGTCCGTGACTTCCGCAGAGAGTGTGGCGCGCTTCTCTCGAAGTTTGACCAGTGTGTTTGCGGAGCTTGGGTTGAGGGAGAGGATGAGAGGCCGGAGGGACTTCAAGATGTCCATGCCTGTTTCTCCGAAGCGGAGAGCGGCGAAGGTGATTGATGGGAAAAATATCAAGCTAAAAATCACGACCATCCAAAGAGGAACCCATTCAGGGACGTAGCCTTGGACTCGATTGCGGTATGTCCACCAGGTCAAAAGTACGGTGTAGGTAGCATAGAGCAGAGGCGCAAGTCCCATCGATACCAGTAGCTTCCAAGTAGCCATTACGTCTCGTCCCTGGAGCTTTACTGTCGAAGCGGCCAGGGCCGCACGTGATTTTCTGATGGATATGACCTTTGATGCAACGAAGATAGGCGCAAAAAGAACCAAGCCAGGCAATGTTCCAACAGCCATCATGGCGAGTTTCCCAAGCCTATAAAAAAGCGTGAAGACGACCTGATGAACGGAAAACTTGGCATATTCGACTTGATGATCTCGGACGCCTAGAAGCCATAGCTGCTTGTTATAAGCGTTCACCGACTTCTTCAGGTTGACCATGCGAGGGTCATCCTTGTATTGAACGTAGCCCTTGACAAGCCGTCGATTGAGCTCCACTATTCTAGGTAAAGGCAGCTTCTTTCCTTTCGGATTGTACAAGCGCCGAGCGGCTTGAATAAGCTGTCCAGAATTAGCACGGCCTCCTTACATAGGATTGGGTCATTAACCATGAGAGTATCATAGTCGGGACTTGTTACTGTCACGGCTACAAGTGCCTGATAAATGATGTTGAGGAGTCGTTTGATCGCTTCTCGACGTTCGCCACCTCTGTAAAGATCGACCAGCTCACTAGGAACTTCGAGAGGCGGACCGAATTCTACGACAGCTCTGGAGCGGAATTTGTGAGCGTGGAAGTAATTCATGCCACATGGCACGATCTTCAGACCGGAATCTGGATCAGCAGCCAATGATCCAAGAGCCATGATGGCGACTCCGGCTAGAGCTAGGATCAGTGAAACGTCTTACGATGATAACAATTGGGAACTAAAGCGCACCTTTCAATGGTAAAAGCTCGGTTCTGTCATGACTACCACCCTCCGGGAATATGCCCACACAACCCCCAGCGTTTAAGCGGTGAAAGACGGCATCGTAGACCTTCGTCTGGTCAATCTTCGGCGCCATTTTGTATTTCGTCCCTTGATAGTCCTGGGTGGGCCCGTCCATTACCATACCATCAAGCTCGCTTTCACCACTTTGGAGCCCCTTCCCCGTAAGCTGTTTCAGCGCGACCTCCCCCTTGAATTCTTTCTTCAGACGTATCTCTTCCGGGCCAAGTATTTCCGCGATTTCTGAACTTGCGGCACTTCCTTCGAACACCGGCAGGGCCAGTAAGCCTCCAATTTCGGCCTCCTTGTCAAAATGTGTGCCCAGTCCTCGCACAAGCAGGGGGTCATTCTCAGGGTCCGGTAGATATATTGTGCCCTTCCCAGGCCTGAGGCTATCCTGGGCTCTTCCCACTGGCACAGCTCCTCCTGCCCGGGCTAAGCTACCGATGGGCTTCTGACGCATGGACTTCTCCGCAATAAGAAAGGCTATTCGTCGTTTCGCTTCGGAACGGACGACGCGCATGAGAATCAGAGGATCGACGAACTGATATATAGTCAGAATTCGCTTGTGGAAGAGCATGATATGGAAGCCTACTTGATTGGCATGAGGCGCGGCGACGAAGAGCACCGGCCCCCGTCGCGGTACTCTCCAGGAGCCTCGTGGATGCACCTCCCGGAAAAACAGGTCTATGAGAACTGACATGACCCACAACATCAGATCGTATACCCAATTCACCATTGGTATCGGATCATCGTTCTTGGCCATCTTGTCGGATTCCCGGCCGATGCCGAATAGGATGCTCTAATCCCTTCGCCGTGGCTCAAGGGATCACTATAGTAGGGAAGTGTTTAAACAGGTTGGAAGACGAGACCATGGGCTGACTGTTGGCAAGGGCTCGCATCTGGGAGCTTGGCTTGAAATCATTGGTATGCAGAAGGCCTAAGAGACACGATCATGGTATAAACCTGCTAAGTTCTTGCCATCAGTGTAAGCAAACAATTCTGGCTTGGCCGGTCCTGTGCCGCTAGTTGCTACGTCATTGGTGGGGCTATTTGGAGAAGGGTTTAGCATGTTAGATGTACATAAGTACATGTACTATATACAAGTACATGTGTACAAAGCACCCTCAAATGTGAATGATACAAGCAGTCTTTTCATCTTACTTCATACTGGGCACCCAGAAAGACCAAACTGCTCTGCCATCTCTCATCAACATACTTCTTGTCTCGGACAAAATTTTTACTCAGAGGAGTCTCTCCATCTCCACGATGATGATGTACCTATTGCAACTCAAGACTTTATATCGTTGAAAGCTAGTCTACATGTACGAAAGATATCTCCCATGATTATTCCATCATGTCACTAGAACATACCATCATATCTGTTCTTCACCCTAGACCCGTCTCATGGCGAACACTCGCAAGAAATCCAATTGTCTCTCTGGATTTCTCGTGAGTTACCCGGTTTGTTATTCCGCTAGAGCTCCGCTAGAGCGAAGGGACTTTCGTGGCCTCAAATTTGGATGATGCATGAGCCGCCTACAGACAATGATGTGAATATCCATATCCGTCGGGAGAGCAACAGTTGATCATACCACTTCGAGGTCGGCCCTACCCGTGGGCCTGGCCGTTGTATTGCAGTGACGACCTGCTCAGATGAGGTTTTTTTAGGATGAACATTTGCTCCGAAACCCTCAATAGAGACGCTCTATGAGGGCCTCACTTATAACCCCTTCCAACGACTGGTCTCCGGTGCGCAATGGCTTTCCCATCCGCAGCTTCGTGACCTCCACCAACTATCAATGCCAGTCTGCTTGCTCCATACTCTTTCTCTCCAACCTCTCTGACCGTAGTCGATTGCGACCAAGTCGAATTTCGAGCAATACCGACGGAAGTGGATTTGAGTGTTGATGGTGGCTCTGAGATAAGAGCTAGGGCAATAAGATCTCCTAGCGAGCCGATAAATGAGTATGTCACGCCACTATACATAAGCAGGCAGCAGTGAGCAACGATGACCACCGCATGTAGGATCAATATCGCAGTGGCGATTTTAACACCGACAGTATTGAAGCTCCAGCCGTATCCATATCTTTGTACAGGAAAGGATACTTGAGTCCAGGATGTTACCATATTAGCTGGTTCGGGGAAAGAGTGCAATATGTTCCCTGTGACATTTTGCCAGATCGTGTAATCCAGCTCTTGATAGTAAGCCACGAAGTCATTGACTGTTCCGTTGAGAATCGCAGGACCAAGGAGGTTATCGACAAAGTAGCCTTGCGAGCACCAGCCTCTGCGACAAAGTGTGATCGTATTGCCCATGGTGTCATAACCTTGTGGACCGGTACTGCCCTGTAGCACCGTCGAGACTCCATTATTGACGTTGTACTCGGCACCGATGCGGGCAAGCCCATCAGCAACAGCCATGGACAGAATCTTGCTTTGAACATCGACTGGTGTCCGTGTTCTGGGCCCTTGTCTGTGGAACGTCTGTAAGGCACCATCGATAAGATCTGTAAGCACCGTCGAAGAGTTTGCAGAGGCACCATTGAGGGAGTCTGCCCAATCTTTACGGATGTGGGCAACAGGAAAGACCACAGCGGGATGACCCGCGCCTGCACATTCATTAGTCACTGATGACCTATATTCAGAACACAATCGCCGTGGAAATATAACATCGCATGGCGCGGAATGACTTGAGAACCCTTCTGAATGTAATCATGAAGACACGATGGACCAATATCCAATGAAGAACCTATGCCAAAAAGGCACGTCGTTGAAGTACATTGGTCACTCGGTCAGAACAGCAACGGGAGGCCCATCGCCAGCGATCAAGGCAGAGGCAGCCTTAACTCAAGGGGGACGGCCGGTAAGAGTTGACTGAGCTGCCGGAAGAGAGGATAGATGGCTTATATGCAAGAATAGGAAATCAAGTACTCACTGCTAGTAGTATCGTCGGCCGTTTCCCACCTAAAATTCGAGATAACAGACTCAGCGCCACTTGACATGATCCGCATATCAACAGTATGCCAACGAGCTTCCACCCCGCACATGGTGACATTGTTTGAAGTGCCGTTACCCCCTGCAGGTGAAAGAATGAATGCAGCAAGTACGGGATGATCCGTATCTTCGAAGAATTCTTTCCATTCCACCTTTGATTTGGTGGATTCGGCGAGGACGGTCTCACTCCAGATGTTAGTAATGTCGAACCTGCCGCTTTGTGAAGAATTTGTATATCCATAACCGTAGGGATCACTAAAGAAGCTCAGGTCTCGAGTATGATTCGTACTAGGCGCCATTTCACAGGTGACATCGACAACGGGACTAGGGGTACCTTGATTTTGAACCGTAGTCTCGATAATGTAAGGGGCATTAGATATGTCCGATTGCCATCCTAGGGATAAGTAGTTGGTGAGCACCTGGCTCTGAGTCCATGTCCTGGTTTGGCATACAGCCCTCCCTATGCCTTCGCCCTCGAGTGAAAACGACATAGTACTCTCGGTTGCCATTCTCCGACTCAGAGGCGTAGGTTCTGTGAGGGTAAAATTATCGGTCCTTAATCTTAGAGGACTGAACACCCGAAGAAGTTCACCGAAGCCTGCGAAAGGACAAGTGGCGTTGATATCAAGTGCGGATTCGAGACAGTATGATCCAGGTAGGCTGGAACTGTTCACCTCGCTCGGAAAAAGCTGTTTCGGGATGTACAAGTCGAAGTCGTTAGTGTTTTTGGCCATTGTATCGCTGGGTTGCTCGTAAAGGCTGAACAAGTCCTGGTAGTACCACCAATCCAGACGTGGCAGGACTGCAATTGCAGAGGCTGGACCTGCGGCAATCCCCAGCAGAGCTGCAAGGACCAGGAGGAGGACCAGACCGAAAGCCCTCCACTGAAATGTCCGCTTACGGATGAAGGACTTACACGTCTGCCAGAAGCCGTGCGACAAAGGATGGCCACAAGAGGTAGTTTGATAGGCAGAACTGAGAAGTCCAAATGAAAGACCGCTTGGGGAACATAATTGCTGACGTATATAGTACAGTACGAGGTGAGATAGAGAAGTTACGATGAGGATTTCGTGAATTTTGGCTACTATCTGTAGGACGTTGAGGATTTCGGCGATAGTGTAACGACTAGCATCGCTGCCGCTGCTACCGGGTACGCGCCAGTAAACATGGCGAAAGCTTAGCTGCAGAATTCCAAAGGAAAGTCCAACTGGGAGCAGATATAGTAGTGTCCGAAGTACAGCTCTTATGCGGCTCTGGCTGATGGCTACCTTTTCCGGTTCTCTCAAGGGCTTCTCTGCGAGCTCGTCATCCGGATCGTCGGTGGAATTGATAGAGTCAGGGTCAAGACTTTCATAATGCGGCTGCAGAGAGCCTTTCGGCTGCATGTCAAGTCGTCAAGTTGTCAATCCTCCTGGGTCTCCTCGTGGGCAACAATCATGAAGCACAAACCGAAAGCGAAAATCCAGACAGCAACATAGCACGGCGTCTATTTAGAGTTGGGGAGGAAATACTTACCGATCTCGGCGGTCCGAAACAATGTTTAAGTATAACAGTGGATGCCCCACCTCCTGTCGCCTAGGGGTGCTCGTCGGCCCTAGGTGGGGAACTTAATCCACTGTTATGTGACTGCAATCTCCTGCGGCGTAGCAGTGCAGCGATCACTGCAGGGTACGGTCAGGGTTATATCAGGGTTGTCGACGTCAAGGCCGTGTGCCTAAGGGCATTTCACACTTCGAATTCTATTCAAGGCGTCAGCAAGCAGACAGATGGTACGCTCGATACGTTCATCTCAGGATCTGAGCGACTCAATGGCAATGCACTGATCTGCAAACGAAGGTGCATAACCAGAGTGGCGAAATGTCGTGGAGATCTGGTTGTATGAAAGTAGGGAGGGTGACACCAAAAGTCCTGGCAATGCCAAGACCGGACTAACAGGGGCTCTTCAGAGGCCATATGTGAGTTGCCAGGTAACAGGTGACCCGTAGTCAGCTAAAGCAGTCGCTCTAGAGACGATCTTTACTTTAGGGGTCGACACTAGTAGGAATACTAGCGAGTGCCAGGACTTTTGGTGTCAACCTCCGTATGGGTGCATGAAACATGTCGATCACCCCTTGTGGGGTGCATCATACAGGGACTTGAGGTAGTGACTTAATCTCAATCTCTGAGTAACAGTACATGGAGAACAGCATGTTTCAGCTTCTCAAGCAGATATGCCAAGGCGAGTCGGAGTGTACAGTCTATCTGATAGGAACTGCGTCCGGCACCTGAAGCTGGCTCACTGTTCCAATACCAGTGGGAGCCTTACTCGTTCAGTCGATGAGGCATTGATTATGTCACATAAGGTGCCTCCTTTCGAAAAAGACACTGCTATCCTGGACATGACAATCATCCATCAGCGCCATCTCTCGTCCCACCCTTTTTCGCCAGTCCTGCCTTTGGGGAAGGTAAGTCGCTGCTGATATCTTGAATGTAGTGTGGTGTTGACCTGATCATATAATCGTAGCGTCAATGCCTCATCTTGAGGATCCCACTTCCGAATCCCGTTCTCTGTTCTCGTCCCAGTCGTCAGTCCATGCGTGAATAACGGATCTGGATGGCGATCAAGAGCGGATACAACGTCAAATTGTACAACTGCATCTTCAATGCCGGCATAGAATGTAGGTGAAAACGGCGATGGAGCAGAAAGCGAGTACACTGCAGACTCGGATCGACGGTTGCGAGACCCACCAGCACCGAGGAACATGGAATAGTTGCCGCGGACTGCCTTGGCTTGGTGATGATAGTCGCAGCATGGCCGACCAGACTGAGAGGCTGTTGCCCTTGTGGCTTCCGCCGTTTCGGGACTGCAGGACTCTAGCTTTGACGAATGGTAGAGTTTACCACCCGACATACGCAAGTCAAAGACTTTAATCATAGCATGACGACAAGCACCAGCAACGAAACGCTCGCGACCAAAGGGAAGAAGTGAATAAATGGCGGAATTTTCAGTAGGGTCCATGTAGACTGCTGTCGAGTCAGCCGGTGATCGCAGGTCATGGAGCCTGATGTTCCCGTCGTAACCTCCACTTAGGAAGATATCGCCTTCCGTACCACCTGCTGCAGACGATGGCGCAATTGGGGCGATGGGATAGACCGATGTAGCAGGAGAACTGGTCGAAGTCTCGTCGATAAGTCCGCCACCAGGTGCGGTGTCACTGTCTCCGACTCCTGCTTGATACTTCCGGATAGGATCCTTTGAAAACCCAGCCTCGCTAATGCCGTAGACAAGTAGAGGTTGGCCTGAGGGACCTCGTCCAATAGCAAGGCGATCCTGACGAAGAAATCGAGATGACCAAGTTCGACCCGGTCGCCCCGGGGGTATAGCAGATACTTCAGCCAAAGGTTTAATATCAGCCCCTTGAGAAATGGTAGAGTAGAGGGCTACTGCACTCTCGGCTAAGCAGGCAGCAAGAAGTGGTTCTGATGCAGAATTGACGGTAGCCGACCTCACAGGACGCTTGCCGGTGTCGTAGGAAGTTACCAATCTCGATTTGGAAGCCTCTACGGCTATTGCAACACGATCGAGCTTTCCGCTTGCTCTTCCAACGAGCATGTGTTCTGCTTTATCATCTGAACTGTTTTTCGAGCGAAGGATATTGGTCGAGGTAATATCATCCCTTCCGTCGACCAGGCCATGCTCTTGGTACGCAACCCAATCATGCATATGATGATGCTGATCGAATATGCTCCGCCGGTCTGGTTCCCTATGCGCTTGCCAGGCCATCTCTGCCTCGTCTCCAGTTCTGCGGAGCCTCAAAATGAGCTTAGCACCACCACCCCAGGCAACCACTTCCTTTCTCGAGCTCCAATTGCCACCGACCCATTCCTCGTAGCTATCAATGATCGGCTGATAGCCCATAGTTTGGTTCCGTTGAAACCGCGGTGTACGAAAAGGCTTCGAACCCGGATCTTTATAAGGTTCGATGTAGCGAGCAATGAAAGCCTTGCGGTCCCAATTTCGGGACCATGTTGTCAAAGCATGAGCGGCGTCCTTCCAGTATGGAGGACATTGAAATGAAGGAAATCGGCTTTGAACGAAGACTCTGAAGCCGTCCGTCTGAATAAGAAGATTCAATTTCTTACAAGTCAAGGCGAGTTTCAACAGCGTCCTGGCGGTCTCACAATGCGCCAAGATTTGCACCAGGATCTCCGGTGGCAATTGGCCCAAAGAGAGAGCCATGAATCATGAATGCTTCGATCTTCTCCAACAGTATGGAGAAATGATTGCGGGCAAAGCAAACGCTGTGATGATACGTATGGGCTCAATAATCGCAATCTTGGGAACCTCGAAAGTGCGAGCAATTACACGTGAAGCTTAGTATGAAAGAGATTATGTACGAAAATATCTACATGTACAAGGTATGACTTCAAGAGAGTGCCTTCAAAAGGAGCTCGGGCCGAAAAGCCGGTAGCCGCTTTCCTCGGCAAAAGCTGCAGCGTTGCGTTCATTACCTAAGGTAGACTTCTCCTCTTAGCTTTTAGTGAGACTCCCAATTCTGAATACTGCATGGCTTGCGCCGGGTGCGTATTCAGGAGAGCTTGGTGTTCCAGTGAAGTACTATCAAACGAGGATTGGAAGACAAGAGACGGATCTCGCTCAGAGAGACGTTTGGATCGCTGTGTACGACTGTAGTATTATTCTGTTATCATTGACGGAGAGGCTATTCAGAGCGGTCGGTCCTTTGAATTGTATGGAAGGCATTGATAAATAAGACTGTCTCTGCGCCCACATGCCGCTAGCCTCTCCGCAATCCATGGCATGAAAGATAGGTGAAGTTTTCAGTCCGATAATGCTCGGCATCGTGTGACATAAGCCAGCTCTAAGAATTTAAGCCCGCATGCTATTCCCGTGAGTGGTCAGTTTCGAGGATAGTTGTAGAGGCTAACCGACTAACAGCTGCATGACTTGGACCGTTGGTAGCTCGGCAGATCCATCCAGACAGAGCTCTCATGAACACTGCCATGACTACACTTCCTAATACTGCTTTCTACATCTCTCACATCTCCTGTCTGTCTTTTCTTTCGCGCCCGTCGATTTTTGCTGGATTCCAATACCCAGATAACCCCACCTCTCTGACAGGCGCCCTCTTAGAAGCGATGCTCGGCGTTGACGTAACCCCCATCTCATGTCTTTGGACATCTTGGTACGTCGGTTGAGCTCCGTTTGGTAGCTCAAAGCTATACCCAGCCGATGAGCGTGTATGTTTTGACAATATAGCTGCGAGTAGCGAGAGAGGGAACCGCCGTCCTGGAATGCTCGTATCCTCGAACTCATGAAATCTTCGCTTTTTGGGCCGAAGATGCCTCCACACGTCTCCGACAATGGCTGCGAACGAATCGAAAACAAGAACGCCGCGAGCGATGGCGGCCTTGCGTCCGGCCAGTAGACCTGAGTCGACGCGAGCCTTCCAGGTGCTTGCCTCCGGGCCACGAGTGCTGGCGTTGGAGTACCAGACAGCCCGCTCGTGCTTTTTGTGACCTCGCTTTCGGTCGTTGGGAAACGCTGGTTTGAAGACGATTGAGATGAAATTGTGGCCGTTATCTCTAGGGCATAGCAGCAGCAGTGTCATTCGTTACCTCGCCTAAAGACGAAGGCAAAGTCGCTATTGCCCTGAAGACTGTAGCTGGTGTCGTATGAGGAATGCCGCTGAGAAACCCCTTGGACAGCTGTAAAGATATACTTACCGAGGGCGTCCGAACTCGTCACGGTACTTGCAGCCCTGGTCTTGTTAATGAGATTAGAGCCTGGAACTATACTGAGTCCTCCGGGACCTGTGAAGGAAAGTCGTGGCCAATAAATCCATTCGTTCGGGTGAAAGTCAGGAACAATGCTAATCGTAAAGACAGGTCCATCACGTACGCCGTTGGAAGCGTCTAGAATTATCTCGCACCACGCTGTCGCTTGATCCGGGGTCCAAATGTTGGTTCCGGAGTTTTCGACTCCAGCAATGATAATCTCTGCGAGTCAGTCTGTCGAATGTTTGTTCCGTGTTCAACAGCAACGGTTCGAGATTGTGTGAACGTTTCAAACCACCTACAAACGACATGTGTTAGATTGTCAAAAATGCTGGTAAGAGGAGCGCGTTTCGAGATTTAAAAACACTGTCCCATCAGTGGTTGGTGTCCAATTGATTACTCGAGCCTCGTTCTTAGAAAGGTTAAGTCCATTCTGTAGGTACATTCAAAGGGTTTTCGGTGCGCTGTGTTTCCAAGCTCTTGAAGGTCGTTCTTAGCACATAAGGTACGCCCCACAAAAAGCCAAAGAAAACTACAAAAACCTACACGCCTCGCTCATCGCAATTGCGCCAAAGTCCAGAGATCAACGAACAGAACGCAACCTTTTGAGGATCACTGAATCTGACCATGACTTGTAGTTCTCAGCATGAGATGCATATAGGAAGAGGCTACTGCAGCCCCGCAATCTGACGCAGGTCACAATATGCGCTCCAAACTGGCCTACACAGAAGCGGGAGAGGGCGGTACGGATCGAGCTGAGACAATATGCAGATACCTGTTCAAAAGAGTAAGTTTCAGGATTCTGCATATGTAATGATCTTCGAAATAGCGTTGCTAAGCGTTTACACTTTGCTCTTCAGTGTCCACAATGTTTGCCACAGAACAGGCCAAGCGACCATGAACCGAGGTTGCAACAACCTCAGCCATTCAATGAAGGTGTCGTTTGAAGCTTGGCATAGCTTTGCTTCTTGGGACGCTTCGTCTCTCGCCTTCTGTTCTTGCTTCGCCCCTGCTCTTATCCCGAGCCTCTCAGATTGACGGAAAGCTATGGACGCTCACCAGATTCGCTCAGTGAAGCAAATCCACCGCATGACACCCGAAGTGTAGCCAGAAGTCTGGGTTGGTAGACTTCATTGCATCGTGGTCGAAGAGGATTATACTCTGTGAAGATTTTGGAAGCAGGCATTCGGCAAATTTACGAATGATGGCTCGAGATGAACGAAAGCTGTGTCAGCTCAAGCTAGTGTCGGAGGGGGAACTCATCGTGTAGAGCTTTTCCGGTCAGCAATAGAGCTAATAGCTGTTCGATCGCTAGACACGGATAAGTCAAGCATCAGTACCAACGTTGACTCTCTCGCTACCTTGGTTCAATTATGCGGGAGCGGCTTAGATGGGCGTACTGAAACTCGCATGACCCTGGACGAGAAGTGGCAGCGCAGCAAAGATGCAGTAGCTGCAGAGACAGGGACAATCGTTGTACAAACAGCATCACCAATTCGAGAATGGCAAGGTCTGACGCTTCTCACAATTCTATCAAATTCTTTTCTCTGTCTCTGAATACTACTATAGCAACTCTTCCGCTATCTAATCGTCCACCGGCCAGTATCGTCGGGCTATCGCGTCATCTAAGCCTCCCCCTCGAATGGCACGTCCGCATCGTTAATCTCCTCCTTCGCAATTTCCACAGTATACATCGTCCCATCATCTCCCTTCCCAACTTTAGCGATGATCTTACACAATCCATCCTCCTTGGAGATATTGCAACTGGTTGTGCCAGCTGGGACCCAAACAGGGCCCCAATTTGCCACACAGGCTGGTGGATTATTCGAGTCTGGGTACACCTGAAATTGGTGGCTGAAGAATCCTCGGACGAAGCCATTGGCATTGCTACGCGAGTAGAGAACGTTTTCGACGGTGGTCTTCTTGAATCGAGCATGCTTGTTCCTTGGGTCGTCGCGAAAGGTTATGAACCCGGATCGTTCGGTGAGGGAAACAATGTAGCAGTAAGATGGGAGGCCCGTGGTGGCGTTCACAGGAGGGCTCTGGAATTCAGGCGGTAGGTCTGCGACTCTCACAATTGGTTGTTCCATAATATCGTTCGATCTCTGCTCGTGAATGCATCAGCAAAACACTGATGGAATAACCCCCTAGGTCATGACTTACTGGATCAGTCCTCAACGATCGAGGAAACGAGACTACTGGTTGGGAGATTCCACAGACTTGTTTGTGGGTGTAGGAGAGAATCACAGCTCTAAGCGGCCGCTGTGAATCTGTTAGAAGATAAACAAGTAGGTGTTCGGTGCCACTGCATCAGAAATAGACGCACCCCGTACCAATAACAAAGACTGCCTTGTACAAATTATTGTCAGCCAGAACACCTGAAGGGGGAGGAATAACAACGTTTGACGGACGCACTCAACAGCATCTACAAACGAACTTCCTAGAACTTTAAAGATGTAAGTACAAAGCGAAACAGGCCCACATGGACATGAATAATAAAGATATAGGACACCTATCAGGTATGGCTCTAGCCTTCCTCTTTCAACGTCTTTCTACGATTTCTGAACGAGATAAGATTGTTTGGGGATAAACCAGGTGCTGTGCACTGTGATCAGCACCCCGATGATCAAGCTCTGCGTGACAGAGTTCTGGATTATTGACAGAATGCGTTCGTGATTCAAGTAGCTGAACCTAGCCATCTTGGACAGCTATATGGACAATGATTGCGCTTTACCATCCTGTCCCCAATATTAGCCGCCTCCTATCTTTCTACCATCCCGGCCCCTGCGGATTGCTTCAGCTCGACTACACGACCCGGTACGACGACAGCAATAAGATCTACAATCGCGAGATAGGGGAAGCACTGCAAGCCCCACGTTTCCTTTTTGCGTCCTGAACGTTCTGTATAGTTTCGACATCAATCGACGTCGAAATCAACTGGGAATTGGGCTCCACTCGAAGACGGAAAAAGAAACGCAATCTTGCACCAGGGCATATACAATGAAGCTCATGTCTACCGTAACACAACCTTTCCTTCTCCGATTTATATGATGCTTCTGTATTAGCGCTCCGCCACCTCGAGAGACAGCCAGGGGACCGGGCATGGATACCTAATCGTTCCACTCTTCTTCTACTCGAAGGGCTGTACAAATGCATCTCCATAGTTGACAGAGGGACAATATCGATGTCAGAGGATAAACATGAGCCGAAGCCAGAACCTAGGCAGCACCTACATTCTCCAACATGCAGGAACAAAACAGTCACCAAACATAGACACAGTGCTCCAATGCAATTCTCCAAGGGAGAATCCATACCCCAAGCAAAATAGCAAAATCGGAGAAAGCCAGACCTCGCGGACTTGGTGCGATTTCCAATAACACCGAAGACATATGAAGCTATCCACTGCCTGAAGCCGCCATCCAGAATGTTATGGGCTAGCCATCGAAAGCTTGTCGTCTGCTTTCCTGGTCTGTTTCTTGCTTGAGGCTTGGCTTATTGAAATCGTTTTCCAGTCGTGCGATATCGAAGGGCTTGGTGTCGGTACTCCACGCTTTCTCTGGTTTACTGTCAACCAATATCTAGCCCAACCAAAATCTTCTCCTATACTATAAAAAAAAGACGGCCCTTTTGATTTCGTGCCTCACCTACCTGTGAATGCAGCCTATAGTACCAGCATTACTCAAGAGGTCCGTCCATCTTGACGGCATTGAAGGATTGTCATTACGATGAGAATGCTCAGCATCCCGATCGTGCATCCACGCTAAAGTGTTTTTTGAAAGATATCAAACCCCGAGTGAGTCAATGCAGCAGCAACAGGTGTAGACCAAAGCCCCACCAGGAAACAAAGGAAACCCCACACGAGACCCCGTGGCAGACGCCAATTCCGAATCGCCCATAGACATTGGTACCAGACCACTCGAATCGATGGGGTCAGCTCCGGAAAGCCAGGTTGAGCTGCTCGCTGCGGTGTGGTTGACTCCCTTATCAGACAACTCTTCATTAGGGACTATATCGAGCACACTCATTACCGGCATATGAGGATAGATTGATGTTCTCGGGGCCCTCGGATGCTGAAAAAGAGTAGTAATGAATGATAGAAGATGATCTATAGAATTATTTCGTTATTCTTAAGTGCCGCCCTGTGCTTCAAGGCTCTATTCTCCGCGCCATTGTTAGTAGGGAATACAAGTCCGGCCTCCGCCGACTTGATGTCAACCTTATGATACATAGCCCAACTACTCGACCTCAGAACATCCATGCCCCCCAAAAGCAAGCGTCCAAATGTCAGCGCAGACGAGCCCTATCAATCGGGGATATCTCCCTACTTCTAATTTCCCCTATAGAAACATCTCTCCCACTGCCTCCATTCCTTTCTCTTCCAGTCTCATGCCATCCCTCCTCTCCGAATCTCATGTCTTTCACCAGCTTGCACCATGCTATTCTTTATAACCGCCTTTCGTCGTGACTCCCCCAAGCCCCTTCCCCCTCCAATCTCACCCCATTCTCACCTCCATCCCTTCATCTCTCCACATCTCACAAACTAAACCCTCCATCGCCATCTTTCTCCCCCCTCTTATCTCCCCTCTAATCTCCATTTCGACCCCTCTCTTCTCTTCACACCTCCTCATCCAACCCCATATTCTAGCATGAACACGCAGCGCTCTTCAGACAGTAAAGATACTACTGTCGTGCTCTCGATTGAAGATAAATAGTAAAGGGGTGGGGTTTTGAGAGGGGAGGAGGGGAGTAGGAGGGAGGGTGTGTGGTTTATGTATACTAAAGACAGGGTTGAAGAGACGAGAGGAAGGAATCTTGAGGTTTCGAGAGGGTTGCACAATGCTTTGGTGTGAGTGACAGAAAGTGGAAGCTGATATGCGAAAGGTTGGTTTGATCGTACTCCGACCTCAGCAATGCTCGTAGTGGGCTGCTATGCAGTCGATTCGTCAAAGAGGGAAGACGTAATCTCAACGTCGACTGTGCGTAAAGTAGAAGTTCTGTTTGCCAATTCGCGATTCAATTCGAATACTTCTCTACCAGTTCTGAGTAGCGCACTCGCATGCGTACTCGCTTCCTGGAATAGCGCATTGTATCTAAACAATGCGCTTGTTGGTGGTTTCTCCGGATTCCATACCCAAAGGACGTGGAGAAACGTTGGATTGAACTTGGCTTCCCCACGAGATGACGAAGTTCATGGGTACTGGTCCCGGGCACCGCGTAGAGGTGTCAATCCATTGCCCGGGAAGTTCCTCCTTGAGACACGAGCTCTAGTCCCAAATAAAATCAAGCAACTGCTCGCTCGGTTCATTCCGGTATCCCCATTTTGCACTCATTGTCTCTGATGCAATTTCCAATCGAACTCTTCATAGTCCCATGAACGCCTCTTATTTCGATTAGGATCCTCATCCACTGCGCTTTCTTGTCAATTGATCGGTGCCCCCTCCCCCTGTAATATTTCAACCATTGAGTCGAAACCATTTGCCAAAGCCGACTTGAGTAATAATTCCCTGTAGATTACTGAATCAACACCCGATGCCAGCAAGACCTTCACCATACTAGTATGCTCAAGGAGCACCGCCGCATGTAGTGCTCTGAAGCCCATCTCAATGCCCATATCCATACGGCTTAATTCAGCGCCGTGGTCAATAAGCATGCGAACAATGATCAGACTTCCCGACCGGGCTGCCGCAGCAATCGGATTACCGCCTCCTACTCTGTCTTTATCTCCGTCGAAATTTGGGTCGGCACCCCTTTCTAACAGGAGATCAACGACACTTTCATGGCACCGTCGGCAAGCTTCGACGAGCGGGTTTCTATTTCGACCATAGGTTCCGCGGGTATCGGCGCCGGCATCGAGGAGATATCGCACCATATCGAGGTTGCCCAAACGAGCATGCTTTGCCAGGGCCGGAGATAGATCGTCGGGCTCAGCGAAGAAGTTCTCAAGGTACTTGTACACCTCGATATCCCTCGTAGCCCGTTGTGCTAAACAAAGCGCATTGCCCGTGCTACTAATGCGACCAACATGTCCGAACGGTTCACCGGCAAAATCCGTGCTGTCTTGCGCGGCGCGCGATGGGGGGTATACAGCCAGACGGACCATGTCTATATCTCCCCGTGTCGCGGCCCCCTTGACTGAAGCTGGTCCTACCTTCCCTCTCCATTTGCGGTTGAACGCAAGCGTAGGGTCAAGACCTTCCATCTCGGGCACATGGACTTGGAAGAGTTCAAGCATTAGGGCGTTCCCCGCCCATGCAGCGAGTTGCATGGGCGAAGAGAAGAGATGGCTTTCGCTGTGGGGAGAATAGCCTTCTTGGAGCAGCTGTTTGGCTAGTGGAATGAGGTTGAGATACGCCGCGGCGCATAAGAGGTCCAATCTAGGGTTTGGCGGCTCTTTCTCTAGTGTCGAGTTACTGCCAGGGTTCGTTCCTTGTACCAGTGCCGGCCAGCAGAGAGCCTCTACCGTAGCCTCCATGTCGGCGCCGGTGTCTTCACATATACGCTCAGCGACCTGGTGGATGTCGGAATAGCGACGCTGAGGAGGCTTGACGCTCTTCTGAACTCTGTACACGAGGTAGGAGTGCCAGAATTCGCTGGCTCCATAATCGTTCTCGATGTACCAATCGGATAAAACCTTCCATGTGCTGAAGGAATCTAGCAACCGCGAATCAAAAATCGAAGACGGGATTTCTTGGGAGAATCGTTCTAGGCGCAGGCTATTAGTTGCAGAGGACCTGCAGTGGCTGGGGCCGAGAGGATACAGAACATACTGCATACAAGCCTTAGCCTTAAAGCTCTCTTAACTCCTCGGGCGAGAACGGCGCGAACCAAGATTTCGGAGACGAGCTCGGTGGGGAGGTCTAAGAAGAGCATCTTGTCAGTTGCTGTGATACGTGCAGAGCCCAGTCTCAGAATTGCCAAGATTTGCTGACGGGTAAGATTGCTGAAGTTGTGGAACCTAGAGGCAAGTCGGGTTCAAGGTTGGAGAAGGGATATAGAGTGAACTTATATGTGCACTAAAGTTGGACCACTCAGGGGGTAGCTGGCCACGTTGCTACGTGTTTCAGACTTGTAAATCACGATGATAAGCAAGTCTCATTGTATAAAATTAGATGCAAGGCTGAAGTCTGCGCTCTCAGGCTGACATGTGCTGTAACAGTGTAGAATAGGGGGTTGACCACAATACTGAGTATGCCACAAAAGACCGCAGTGTTCGCGCTTCGGCAAACCACTTCGGCAAACCACTTCGGCAAACCACTTCGGCAAACACTCCCTAGTACCACTTCTTCACCTACTTTACGAATTGTAACCCACTCTTACATATGGCGCATGCTAGCAGCAGAAACTTGGAGCCTGCGATTCACGTGATACGTTTAATCACTGTCTTGTAAGTAATCCAGCGATGCAGCTAGATCTAAGCACGTGACAGGCCTCCAAAGATCGCTTTTTCCTCTTTCTTCATCCTATACCTTAATATTACAAGAACTATATTGAGCTCTGTAAGTTTCACCCTTTTCTACCGCTCATATGTTAGCAACGACTAGTTGCTTCGAGTGAACCGGCGCTGTAGCCTACAACTGTCAAAGGCGCTTTTAGCGTTTCGCGCGCGCTTCGCGGAGATTATCTACCAGCACGTGACATCAAATATTGCCGACGAATCAGAACAGGTCGCTGCGCGGCGATCAAACATCGTTTTACACTGGAGGATATCCGCTGTAGAATACAGTCCAAGGCTGAAGAAGGATTTGATTATAGCTCTGGCCAGTGGCGCAGTGACCCCTCGAAGCGGCGAAGATCTGGCGACAATTAAACAACGGTGCGGCACATGTATTGGGACTCGGGGCTAAAAGTGACTCTAGATCATGAGACAAGTTCGAATCCTAAAGTACATCTGCGAGACAAGTGGAGACGGAGGCGGCGGGGACCTGCAAGTACATGCATGTTGGGCGGCTACAGGCTCACAGGGACACCTATGCACGATGCATCCTCCTCTAGCCCTGAATCAATGGCATCCCCTTTCCTGTTATGGGTTTGTTGAGCATCGGTTTTTTCCCTGCTATTATATCTCAGCATTTTCCTCCCCACCCTTTCAAACCTGTTCACCATCTATCCTCACCCTCTGAAATGACAATGACAATCTCGTACTCGCGTTCCCGCACCGCATTTCTCGTATCAGCTTTCCTCCTTCTCCTACTCTCGATGATCACAGTCAGCCTCTATTCCTCGACTCTGGCTTTGATTTCCAACCCAACCGTGGATCAATCCGACCTGATAAATTTCGACCGACAATCTTTTCCAGTACTACAAGTTCTTCCGCAGAATCTCAACAGTGCAAGTTCCAAACTGGCCCTCGCATCCAGCGTTATTTGCCTGGCCGTGTCTTTGGCTTGTACAATATTTGCAGTTCTGTTTTGGCCTGACGCCAAAAGAGTGAGTATTTTCCAAAGCCTATGACCCGCTTCCAACTCCGTCTCTTCATCATTATTGCTGTACTACGTGCTTCGAATCCATTCCCGCCCACACTCCCTCTAAATCCGCAAACAGAAACCCGAAAAAGAGAAAAAGCTAACCATAGAATGGTTCTTATCACCTTTAGATCTACCCGATATCTCCCATCCCAAGCTTCACCTACGCTCTACTTTTCAACGCTCTCCTCTCCTTCATCACCATGCTATATCTCCAAGTCGCACACCTCCACTCCTCAGCCTTCGATCCCAGCTATCGCAGCATGTACGGACTCTACGACCGCGGCACCTTCGACCCCGAATCCTGGGCTTGCCAAGTAAGCCTCTACGCGAACGACTTTCCGCGCGGGCAATGTCGAAACGCAAGAGCCGGACGCGAGGCAGCTATCCTCTGCTGCGTTGCTGCCGTTGGTGCTGCCGCCGTTGGGGCGTGGGCGTTGCGGGAGCAGAGAGATGCAATCCAGAGGGCGAGGAACGAGCAGAGAAAGAGGACGGAGTACTGGCTTGGTGACAGCGACGAGGTAGAGATGGATTGAGGTTGGGCGGCGATGAAGAGCCGAATGCTAGAACGACGACAAAAGACTTTCGTCACCAACCGACCGCGAGAATGGACCACGATAACCAACGCGTCGACGACATCACGTATTGCCCTTGACCGCACAAGATTATACGGTTTACGAGATACATCCATTGACTAACCCAACGCCACCGGATCTACTGTACCATCCCACGCCTTGTCACCCTTTTAGAAATAATGTCCTCCATACTCTGAGCGACCAAGGCTCTCAACCGTACGAACCGTGCCGTTTGGGCCTCGTACTAAACCGTACGGCCTAATTAAACCGCAAACGGTGCGTTTTTGAGGCAATACTAAACTGCACTGTTTGCACTGTTAATACACTAATAGTGCGATACTTTTAGAGCTATATAGATAGTCGCTTTATAGTAATTATGTATCTTTATTGTCGCCGCCATAACTCTAGATCGATTATCGAACCTCCTAGATCGTCGAGTTGCCTATTGGTTGACCTAGTAATAATAATATCAATAGTAATTTTTACCCGTCAATAATAAAATAATGCGTATTTTATCTCAACTTCTTACCAAAAATCCTTCTTCGAGCGACGCTAAAAAAAAACAGACATCTCATGAATGTTTTGTAAATTATTATAGAGCTAAGTTTAGAATTAATCTCAACATTGAGAATAAACTATCGTACTATTAGTACAAACGATTTACAGGCACCTTAAACTAAACCGTACAGTTTGCCAAATGCCTGGTACTAAACTGCACTAAGTAGTGCGCACTGATAGTGCACTAATAGTACGCGTACGGTGTGCGTACGATTGAGAGCCTTGTGAGCGACAGCAAAGCCTCCATAACGTCGACCACCTATATCCCCCTATCTGGCGATATAATGCACGCTCGCACAGCTCCCTCGATCGACAACAGGAGGAAACCGTCGTTTGGCGCAATTGTCGAACTGAAGCTTCCAAGTCTGCCGAGAAGTGAATGGGATGGTCCCTCAGATATAATAATATAACAACAATGCTGGGTGCACCTCCCATGGCCTCCCATCGCCAGAGGACACAACTAACCTTGCCCAAGCACGGGATCACTCCAGGCGGGCTGCGAGATAACATCGAGTTTGGTGGCGATCACCAGTTAAGCCAGGGACCTCCGTGATGAAAAGAGCGATACGTGATTCCGTCGGCCCGTGGGTGATGGAAGTCCTTTGGTCGCCAGGATTAACAATGTCATAGTTCCCAAGCGAGCGTTTCCCTCCTTGATCCGCCGTCATCATCCCCAAAATCCCCTCCATCTCGAAACCCGAAAGTCATTCTCCTTGCCCGCCACCCATTTCCCCAGCTCGACCAAATGCCTCGTCCGCTTTTCACAGCGACGCCATCTCGCCCTCGACTTTCGCAATCTGATCTATACCAGCATGCATCGAGATCGGTGAGCCGTGCGGTTCGACCCTTGATCAATCTCGTCTTGCGAAGGTGGTTGGTTCTGCCGGGGAAGGTGGTTTTGACGATGACTTAGGTGTGCGTCGTAGGAAGTGCTCGCTTGCGACTTCCTAAGGCGAGGGATGAGAGGGATGAGGGGAAGGGGTAAGGTACGGCACAAGAGACTGGGGGGGAGGAAGAGGTATGCGGATGGGTGTGGGTACCAGTGCTGGGGAGATGTTTTGATATATAAAGTGGGTATCTTGTAAGAAGAGAAGTGGCTGAATGCTGAAAGCAATGCTTTTCGTATGTTCCCGGGCCCTTCCACAGACATCCTGAAGTGATGATGTTCACTTCGATACAGGGCCTTGTATCCTCGCTCTCCCATCCGCAATTTGGGCCTTCCTTTGGCCGCTTTCCCGATTAGCTGAATTGAAAAACCCTTCATATCCTCCCACCTTCAACCACCTCCCGTCCAAGCACCTCCACGATACCCCCTTCCCCAACCCTCCTCTTCTCTAGCACCCATCGCTCGCCTTTCTCATCTGTCTCGTGCACGTATGAAACTCTCTCCCCGTCCTTGCTCCCGTTCCTGCTGTGTCCCTTGCCCAGACCTTTGGGCTGCAGTTCGCTTCTCGGTCGTTGCCGCACCGGCGAAGATTGCCGCACGGGGCTATATTCACTGCCGCTGTTGCTGTGAGAAGGTGCCATGTAGGGCGGATTGATCGCAGGGTTGGCAGCTGGAGGGATGATGAGTTGGTGTAATGTGAGTGTGTGGCTGCCTTCAGAAGCAATAGGGGAATCATCTCCAGAGTAGCTGGTGCTGGTGGCACTGTTGAGGCTATATGTGGAAGCGCCCATAGTATTTTGCGTATTGATCAGCATCGGATTACTCTGGTTGAGCTGCTGGTACTGCAGCGCCGCGGCGTTGGATGGCATAGACGGGAGATACCTTAGCGGGGAGCCACTGTTGCCGGAGCTGCTGTGCAGACTCGTGGTGCTGCCTCCCCAGGCCCCGCGGCGGAGTTTCATAAGGGCAGTCAGGGACATGTTGTCTTCTTCGAGGTGCATTATGTCTGCGAGCTGTGGAAGACCGGGAGTGGTTTGGGGAGGAGGGAGGCTGGCGGGAGAATAGCCGTGGAGGGCGAGCGAAATGGCGGAATTGCGATTACTCCATTCGCTGCGCTCGGTGATGGGCGTAAGTGCTGGCTCAACGTTGCGTCCACTGCAGCTTCGTTGAATGCCAGGGCCGAAGAAGCCACCGTTGGCGTATTCTCCAGACCCGGTTTTGCGGGCGTAGAAACCGAATTCTTGGCCGTAGAAGTCTTCGTCGTCGTTCTCGAGGGCTTCGGCGTTGGCGGCAGCGATGATTGGATCGTCGGACTCGGCGTCATCAAAGTCGTAGTCGTCCGAGCCGGGGATGTTCTGGGCGAGAGGGTAGCCGTTGACTTCCAGGCTTGGGCTGGCGCCAACGGCTGGATAGGGATCGTTGTCCAACCCGGGCTGCTCGATCGACTGCTCCGACTGGAGACTCGGGCGGCGCACGAATCTGCCGCTTAATGCTGCTTGATTAGCTGCCATAGCTAGAGCGTCATGGTAGGCTGCCAGATTGTCCTGGGTGAGACCTGCAGTATGGCTGAAGATAGGGCGACCACTTTGGTTGAGGTCAGGGAGGGAGTCTCGCATTTCTTCTGTAAGAGAATCATCATTGGCGTTGCCGGGACCATGTAAAGATTGAAATTGAGCGTGGGATATGATACCGTCATACTGCTTCGATTCTGCGATGCCTTCGCTAGTGGCCCGAGGTTGCTGTTGTTTGGGCAGATCTCTAATCGGCAGTCCATACACCCTGCTTGTCTCTTCATCGAAAACAGACTCATCGAAAATTTGGCCCTCGACGTCTCCAAGGTCCTCGATCATCCCATCATCGAAATACATGTCATCGTCATCGTGGTGATCTGCTGTAGGGGGCAGAGCCGGTAACGTGGAATCAAGTGGTTTTGCTGAGTGCCGTGAATGTGACTCAGCGCCCATGTCGGTATTCATTGATGTCCCAGATTCGCGTTGCGAGCGAAGCGCATCTTCTGAGGACGTATGTGAGCTTAGAGACTTTTCGTCCCTACTGATTTCTGGCGAAGCTTGAGATGTTATGGCTGAGATTTGCGAAGGAACTCCCCTTTCAGGCGATATCGGCGAGAAACCTTCACTAACCGGGTTCATCGTACTGATAAAGGCCATTTTAGGAGGCAGCGCTGGAGTGAATGATCCCAGAGCAGGCATGACTGACATCGAACCTGGTGCGTCTTCTTCCTCAGCACTAGCGTTGACACCCGGTATGCGCTCCTCATAGCCATCATCGTCATCGTTCAGATCATCTATATCAAGATCCTCGTCGTATTCATCCACTTCGTCTCTAGATTCCCGTTTGCTCTTTTCAGCACTGGCTCGGGCTTTCTCTTTGGCTTTCTGCCGGTGCTTTTCTTCGAGCAGCTTTTCTTGAGCGGCAGAACCGACACCTGCAAGATCGAAACTAAAACGCGAAGCATCGCTCTTGAAATGTTTTGGTAAGCCAGCTGGAACAAATCCAGAGTCTGTATATGAAGAAGCTCTAGAACGGGTCTTCGAGCGGGGAGAGGTTGGCGGCGATGGTAGGGTAGAAACATCTTTGGGCATGCTATCAGGCAAAGTTGACTCCGATACAAATGCCAGAGGAGCTCTCGGTGGTGAAGCTATCGTGGGAACTGGCTCACCTTTTCGGGGGAAATTCGCAGGGAGGTTCCTAGCAAACGCAGGTAACGTCGACGGGTCGGGTTCAGCGTATGCTTCTTGAAGCGCTACTTGGTACATAAAGGATGATTTCGATCTCTTGGTGGGCCCTTCCCTACCCTCTTGCCAAGGCCCTGCATCATCGTCGAAGTTCTCCCTGAAAACAGGCGTATGCTCCTTTTCAGTATTGCTTGGTATATCGACCTGTGAATGCAAAGCAGACTCCGAGGATTGAGATAATGCTTGTTCGCCATTGTTATGCCCCCCTTGACCATTGCTGGACTTGGGTGGACTGTGATTGCTGCGTGCCGAACGTGGAGCACTGAAGTCATGCACAACCTTGCCACGTATTCGTGGGTCGTAATCGTCGGGTAAACTCAGCGCAGGAATGGTTCGGTGCTCAAGGGTAGAGAACTTCTCCGTCGCTTCCGTTACCTTTTGGGACGAACGTCTCCTGGCTAGCAGTGACATGGGATTGAGGAGATTAAGCTTGGTTTTGCCTGGTTTTGCAGCATTCGTATTCGATCGGACGTGGAGCAGAGCCTTCGGAGAAGGAAGTGGTGTAGGCTGTCGCTGGGGAGGCTGGAATAGAGGAGGGGGGCGCATAGGTCCCAAGATGTCGTTAAACGAGGGTTTGGGAGTGGAGCGTGCAGGATCGTAAGGCTCGCCAGCGAGCTTGACAGGTATACTCTGTGGAGCAGGCCCACGGTCTGGGACATTGTAAGGAAGTGTGGGAAGCTCCTTGGATGTTCTGCCCAAGCCCGGGGGCCGTATACCTGTTAACTCTGAGGTCTGGGATGCAGACCTGGGCCTTTGTGTATCCTGGACTGAAAGCTCGGGCTGTAAAGTTGCCTCATCTGGCCATTGTGAAGCTGCAGAGTCCCACCCATCTTGCTCGTGCCGCGAAGCCACGCGGGGGATAGGTGGAAGGATGGGAGGAGCTGGGGACACAGGCGAAGGACTATTTGCGTCCCGTGTTCGCTGAGGAGGCGGTAGAACGGCGGTCTGTGAGGTGAAACTGTGACCATCGTGGTGATATCTGGTCGAATTGGCGTTTGGAGGGGCTGTAGGCGGCGGAGGAGCTGGCCTCCGGCTACCAGGACGTATGCCCTGGAGGTAGGTGAACATGGTGGTAGAGATTCGCTCGATTTCAAGGACACAAAGGAAAGAAGACTAAATTACAGGCATAACGAATAAATGGATCAGTGGAAAGGCTAAGTACCGAGCGCCTGTGTGGTTACAGAACAACAAGAGAAGCAGCGTGAAGTAGAAAAGATGGAGCTGTTGGAGCTCCGCAATCAAGAGCAGATTGAGCACGGACGTTGATGATTGGATGACGCGCTATCTCCGAGACGATGTGCATGTGAAGCCGTATCAACCTCCTTCTCCGCAATCCATCGGTCGTCTATCACAGCTCGATTGGTACGGGAAGATGCCTGTGTTCGCATTTACTCCAGAGGAACCTGCAAGTGGAGCACAATCCACCAAAGAAAACCAGAGATCAACGTTCGTCAATCGTCGTTTGTGGGCCCACCACGAATTGTCCAGTGAAAGAGTAGCTGAACATCGCCATCGACGCAGCAGCACCTCATGAGTGAGTGTAGCCAGAAATCTGGCTGACAGACTGCTGGTGGCTAATGTGGAGACGTTGATGCGACGCCCTTTGCTCATTCCGAACAGAAACCTCAACCACGAGAAAGCTAGAATACGTCCCAGCCCATAATATACATGCCCCAATCTACATGTATCCTGGATGCTGCTGAATCGAGCCCATATGTATACATCGATCTTGGCGCTGGACGCTCGAGCTTCTCATTCTATAGAGACCCCAACACGCAGTTCCCCCAGAAGTATGAAGCGAAGCTTTTTCTTCCAGACGTCATGTGACCACCTTCTCTTTCGCCTCCTTCTCCCTTTGCGCCTCCTCCTTCGCCTGTCTTTCAACGTCCTTCCTCGCCTGCTTCTGCACCTCGGGCTTTTCCCAATCCTTCACCACCCGCCATGCATCACTGTCGACCATGCCTACATCCCTCAGATTACATGGCCCACGTCCCCATTTCTCTTCGAAGACGTTCCTCCCAAACTCCATAGTCATCCGTATCCCCTTCTCGAATCCTTCCGAGTCTCGGTAAAAAGGCTCACCCTGGCCACCTTTCTGCGAGGCCTGCCATGTGTTGCGACCTCCTTCTCGGCTGCCCTTCGCATTCTGCATATCATCCAGCTTGTGCAGGATCTCCTGGTACTTTGGGGATTTCTTGCTGGGCTTTTCTTTCGACGACCCTTCGAGCGGGCCTCGGTGGTAAAGAATCTCCAAATCATCCAGGGCCGTATCAAGGTCCCAGACTTTGCCCGCCTCGGCGCCCTCAATTGACATGTTGTTCATCCATAATCTTTCATGCATATCGCAATCCGTCATATAGAAGGGGATCAGTGTGTCCCATCCTCCAACATCAACGAATGCCTGAGTCCGGACCAGCGCCAGCCTATCGTACGAGAACCATCTTGTTGCCAGGGGGCCAGTGGGGCCATATGCGGGATCCATAGACTCGCGCAGAACCTCGAGAGCACGCAAGTACGCGGATACATATTGGTGTTCCTCCTTGTGGCCTCTGTAGGAATCGGTTTCCCACTCTTCGTCCGAGACCATGGCGGTATCCATGTGCGCCCAGAAGTACTGGTCCCATTGCTTCTGCACTGCTGTGTATGTGTAGAAGTTCTGTAGCTGCGCGAAAGTCAGGAGGGTAGGAGTGATGAGGACGTTGATTCCAAGAATCTTGATCAGGCGCTTGTGGTCAAGGAAGAAAGGATTCTGAAGTGTGAGCTTTCCATCCCTGTTAGAGTTCATAACGCCTGTATTCTCCACAACATAGATGTCGTCAGGTGGCCACCCAGCCGTTATATATGACACCACTACCTGCTGGAGCAGGCGCCAATTCCTTGTAAAGCCAATGAAAAGTGGCGTCTTCTCCCTCACGTGCGGTTTCGGTGGACGATTCCAGTCTGGTATCCTCGGAAGGTCGCTCGAAGTTTTGGCGTTGGCGGCCCTGGGAAAGTTGTCTTTGATCTCGGGTGGTTTCTCTGGGGCAGGTTTATATATTGGTTTGGGTAGGGGACTGTCGGACTTCTCGGTGTCGCCATTGAGCTTGGGTATCCGAACTTTATCGTATACTCCTGTGCGTGATATAGAAAGAAGAGAGATGGTGAGGAAGATGGCTATGAGGGCAAAGACAGTACGTTTCGACCTGGCTAGCGAGAGCATCGTCGCCGTAGCTTTGTAGGCTCGAGGCGCCTGGTCGGAAAGTGACGTCGGGTCACCCTCATACTACTGGTAGAAGCAGCGGTTCTCACCGGAATTCAGAAGTATTTGCTCAGGCGCAACAGTAGTATTCATCGGCGCAACTGCGTGAATGGTATCTCTGAGGCCGTATTCGGTGGCCACCTGCAAGGATACCTGAACCGCTCTCGGATGCGGACAGTGTCCAACGTTCCTTTGGATCTTTAACGGAATTTCTAGGGCGTCAGCCGAGAAAACAGCAAGGCAATTCTGGAATCCTGAAGGATCGACAACCTTGAGGAGGTAGTTGCGGCGCATGACGGAGCCTCACCGTCATTGGCTCGAGTTGAAGCACCATGCCAAGCCCAAATCCAATATGTATCCTCCTTTTTGCCAGCATCCTTGTTCAATACTAGTATTTGAGGGAGCAAAGTTTGGGCGATGGGACGAATGTTCGAACGGTCTGATGGACTTGGAGGGTTTATGGTAGCAGCACCCCTTGCATGACCAAGGCTTGGCTGTCACTGTCAAATACATCTCTACTGGTGTACACCATCTAACGACTACCTAAGTTACATTCTAATGAGTAATTGCAAGGCAGACAAGTAGTCAGAGCCACCGTCCGAATCTTTGTAGTTGTAAAGCTGTACAAGCGTGGAGGTCTCTTGTGGTAGCAGCCGGGCCTTCAGATCGATCCCTTGATCCACCCAACCGGCCTTGTGTATCGTGATATGCAGGCTGCTCATCTCAGCATTCGGAAGAGCTTCGGAGCTGCACATTGGGCTGCGCAGTGTTGAAGATGGAAAACTGATAGAGTAGCATATCAGCGTGGCGTTTTAAGGAGGGTGCTTGTCGTTTGGGTAACAGGAGGGCAGGAAGTTGGTATACTTACATTCTTCGACACAATCTTCCTTGGGGCCCTTGTGATCCGGATCTTCGTGCTGTCTGTGCACGCGATCGGCACAGGCATCAAAATGGTGCTTGTGGCCACTACATTGGGCGGACTGGGCGCATTCTGTGAAGTTGGCAAAATTAGTCAGGAAGTCTAGGTAGCAGCAGAATATCCTCTGCGATTAGTAGTCGTGACAATGCAGAACGATTGAATAACGGGAGAGCAGTTGCCATATGCAAAACCAGTTGCACTGGTGACGATGAGACCAACAAGCATCAGAGGGTCCAAAAGCCTCCATGTAGACTTCTAGACATTGATTTGACGTACCGGCCTCTAATTTAGGCTTGGGATCTTCAGGCTCCTCTTCCTCTTCCTCTTCCTCCTCTTCCTCTTCTTCTTCGTCAGCACCACTGTCGTCACCTCCGCTCTCCTCTTCTCCGCCGTCACCACCCTCATCCTTGCCTTCTTCACTGTCCTCGCCCTTATCTTCGGAGCCCTCCTCTTCGCTAGACTTTTCCTTATCCTCACCCTCTGGAGGGGCGTCGGCGTGCAGTTCCGTCGTGAGCGAAGCGTAAAAGTCGGTAAAGATGTCGGTGAAGCCCATTGTGAGAGATCAGGCGGTTTCGTATGGGAGACAAGATGCAGAAGCTCCAGACGAGAGTAGTTTTGCTGATGAGCTATGGCAAGCTCCGATGTGGTCGTAATTCGTGAGGGAGTGAGGTAGGGATTAGAAATGGTGAGAAAAATAAAGCTCGGAATTGGCGGCTCCTGATTGGCCAGAGCTCACTGACGAACTCCAGCGCTCGCTCATGAAAGCAGAAAGTCATTTATTGAGATCCCTATGCGAAAGCATCGCTGGATTATTGGTATTGGCTGGCATTCGCTTACTATGTACTTCACAAGGTTGCCCGTATTCAAGCGAGCCACGGTAAATTTCGATTCATCAGTCCTAATGCATACATCCATAACCTAGAACTCAACGAGGCCTGATCGAACCCATAGTAATAAAACGTTCATCCACGGTCCTCGCCCATTCTTCTGATGTTCTCCTCCAAGTCCCTGGCAACCGTTGCGGCTTGCGTTTCCTCATATCCAGGAGGTGGCTCATTGGGAGGCGGATATGACTCGTGGGGAGGCTCCGGCTTAACACCGGGCTCGTTTGTCGGTTCTATCGAAGGCTCCGGAGCTGCTTCTGTAGGCGACAACGTGCTGGCTTGAGGCGGAGCAATGTTCGAAGGTGGCAGTGGACTTGTCCCACTTTCTTCGTATGCAGGAAGTTGTTCCAAATTCGCATTCGGTAATCCGCCCGTACCAGAACCTCGCGCTCCGCCATCTTCCCGCGCTATGCTCAACGCTTGCAACATCTGCTCCTTTAGTCGCTCGTAGGTTGTCGAAAAGTCAAATGCGCCGCCTTCTTTGAAGGTCATCTTTATATCGACAAGGGCATGGTGTGCAGGTATGTTGCCGCCGGACACAGGCCTTAGCTCGCCTGCAAATACATTTGCTCCAAAGAAAGGCGCTGTGACATGCATATTGTCGAGGTTCAGGACAGGCGTGGAGAAGGATTGGAAATGAGGTGTAGAAGCGATGGGGAGGTAGACCAGCTATGTCAAATATTAGCATAGCTCTGACCCGAGTATCACCTTGCTAGAGCCTTACTCGTTGTGTCGTCAGATACGCCCTTCCGTTGCTACAGTGGATTGATAGAGGCTCTTTCCCAGGGTACGAATTCGGTGTGACAAGCTCCAAGGTAGTGCGTGGAGGGGATATCAATAGGACTTGCTCTCCAGGTAAGCGTACGAAGCCTATGGCTTTGTCGAGCATCACCCAACTGGCTCGCAGTGCTAAGTGTCAGCAAGTAGGATACGGCGTCGAGGAATCTCCTTGAGGCGGTGACGCTCGTATGCTCCACGAAATAAAGGCGCAAGCAAGCACGTAGCTGCATAACTCCCTCTAGGCCTATGGGAGTAGAAGCCCTTAGGCTCAAGGCAATGCCCGAACATCCCGTCGACTAAAGTAAGATGGGGTGGACTCACTTGATAGACATTTCGACGGCGGCGAAGCGTCCCCTTCGCACAATGCGAACTTATCTACGAAATCTAATTTAATGATACTCGCGATGCTGTTCACGAGAAGAAAAGTAAGGGGATGGATTCCAGTGCCTTATTGAGACACTTGGTTTGCGATACTCCAGGCGGCAGCTTTGAGGTGGCGTCAAGATGTCGCGTGATTATGGTTATCTGTGATAGGTAGTCTTTAAGCTATGTTAGAAAGGGCTGAGTGAACGATCGGGTTGTTTCAAGTAGGGAAAGCGGCCGATTCCTTCTACGGTTCACGTGGTGACTAACGCTATCACGTGAAAAGGCCGTTCTCTACAAATGTACTTCGTATTCTCACGCCGGGCATCAATGCCGCCATCAAGAACGTTCGATTGTAGCAACGGTAATTCCAGACTGGGACGATTGCAGAAGCTGCTTGGGCATTTCTCTGTGCCGTATATAATAATAAAACTACAAGAACCCAGTCTGACTAGCCCTCATCGGCCTCCGCCTCTTCTAACAGTATTTTGAACGAGAACGGCTCGAATGCAATCTAACAAAACTATTAGCATGGCGCGCTTCTTAAATCATGCATGAAAATTGGAAGGGAAAGACTTACCCCGTCGCCCATGAAATGCTTACTCATGGCTTCCACCCAGTGCAACCTTAAGCTATGTAACATCGCACTCGTGCCCTCCATAACACACAAGATGGCAATCGTAAGCACGAACCATAAGTAGAAAAACGCGACGACCATGATAACGCCGAGCACGCCTTGGAAGTCGAAGGCGTTGCCGAGAGTCATGGTCCATAGAACGACGGAGAGTTGCTGGTGGGCAAGGGAAAGGGCCCAGAGGCGGAGGTAGGAGGCGGTGTGAGAGACGCAGTTGAGGCAGAATTCTGGATCGTATTAGACAACAAATTTTATATTGTAGCTGGAATCTGCTTACCGATTGTATGGATGGTCTGGTGAATCATAACCTCCGAGAACTCAAATTCCTCGTGCTCCTCGTTGCCAATGTCCTGCGTGATCATGGCTGCGGCCTCATGGTCCGAACCCATGCTATCACGTCCTCCGTTCATGAGCTGCCCATCCTCATCATCGGCGTCTAGCGCGCTGAATCGCGATGTCTCCCCAATACCTCTGTACCCTAGAGCTCTCGCTCGGTTGTGCTCCCAGCGGAGATATAGGGGTTTAAGCAGTAACAAAATTGGCACACATCCGACAGCGACCAGTAACAGAATCACTTGAATGACAGCCTGCCCAGGGTAAAGCTGTTCCTCTGCCTTGACCGTACCGGGTTGGAGGAACATGTAAATTAGCAGGTTCAGGAGGCCAGGAGGACCGGGGGCACCTTCGGGGCGCAGGGGGCTATACCAGTCGATGGACCACTTGTAGACAATACAGAAAACAAGGTAGCCAAAGATTGATTGGAAGAACACCATGCCCGGGAGGAAATTGCCGAAGATGTCGATCTTGGATTTGAAGTGCCGAGCGTTGATATAGGATAGGCAGAGGGCATATGTCATCTGTTAAGATTAGTCAGTGGCTTTCTGAGGCCCTATGAGATACTTACATGAGCCCAGCCCATTAAGATACTGAGCTTCATCTTGTAGCTGTTCGAGAAAAGAAGCTCGTTATCTGTTCCATGCCAGTTGTAGTCCAGTCCGAAAGGATACCTATAACCGTTCTTGTTCAGACTGGCTTCCATGGCTTGACCTTCGGTGAAGTCTGTCGGCCAGTTCCACTGGCTTGGAAACAAAGTCAATGCTTTCGAAAAAGCATCATTGTAAATAAGTCCGGTGTACATGGAGAAGATACCCATCAAGAGCATGATGTAACGTCCGTAGAAAGCCATGGCAACAAGCTCGTTCAGCTTGATCTTCGACATCGACTTTTCAAAGTAGATCATAGCACAAGCAGTTATAGCCAAGATAGAACCGTGACCAAAGTCTCCGAACATGACGGCAAACAGGAAAGGGAAGGTAACGATGGTGTATATTCCCGGATTGACTTCGGTGTACTTTGCCGTACCATAAGCATCTACGATTGTCTGGAAAGCTTCGGTGAACTTGTTCTTCTTGTTATACGTAGGCGGGGTTTTCGAAGTCCTGATCTGATTGACGATAGTCGGTACCGACATCCCCGCCCTGTCGTTGACATCTTGTAATGTCGATTTGATCAGGGGCAAAGCGTTAGTAGGACACCATGCCTCGGCAACCAGTGTCTTCCTTGCTTGATCGTAAGAACACCGGTTGAGAGTCTGATATACTGCTTTCTCTTTCCTGATTACGACCATCCACGCCGCTATGCTTCGCGCGATCTGCGTCAGTTCGGCATCCAGGGTCTGTTTGGTATTGCGTAGAACGTTTGCTAGATCGCTCAGGCGGGTATTGACCTCGTGGATCTGATCTCGCCTGAGGTCACTATTTTCATCCACACTATACAGATCGGCGCCCATCGATTCTGAGATCTTTCGAATCTTCGCGATGACCTCCTTTCCATGTGCGAAAATGACGAAGACGTTCTTGTGGATCTCCTCATCGTTCGTAGGGTCCACGATTGGCTTAGGTATCTCGGACTGGTTCATGTAGAGGTTGCCGCGCAACGTCCGCCAGAGGATTCGCTCGAATGCAGCAATACGGGTTCGAGGTATTACTCCAGCGACGAAGCCTATGTTCATAACGGAGAGCGACTGCTGTCCTGACGCATCTCCGTTCTGTCCTCGCGATTGTTGCTCAACGTCCGAGAGTAGGGGGGCGTCGTCGTTGTCGGAAGATTGCCGTATTTGATCTACATCGCCATGGGCCTTGAAAGCCTATCAGTATGAGTACAGAATCCGACTCAATGCTGAAGGGTCTTACTCTATCGAAGAAACCTCCCGCTTCCGTCAATACCCATCGCCACTCGGTGAGCTCTACTTCTCGCTTTTTCAACGTCTCATAGCTGTCGTACAGAGAAGAGACTCTTTGCTCAAGATTCTCGCTTCGCTCGGCCAGTTCGTCGATTTCTGATGCAGAGGGGGCGGCTAGTATATTGGCGAATTCGTGCTGCGGTCGTGTAGGTATCGACTCCTTGTTTATTTGTGACTGGAAGTATCCTGGAATCTGTCAGATTTGCTTGAAAGCTGAAGCTATAGCTCTTGCATGAAGACGACATACGCAGCTGTCTTTCCACGTTGTCTAATCTTCGAATCTCCTTTGTAAATGTCCGCTGGAACGCTGTCGTCTCTGAATTAAGCTACATCAGCAGTGTCAGCCCCTTCCGCAAAGCCGATTTCCAACTCTTGTGCGATTTGGTTGCTTTGGAATTCCACCTCGTGAACGAGGATGAAAGCTCTCCCAAAGCTGTCGCCTCGCCGCCTGATATGCCAACGTTCCAAGGTATACTTACATCTCGGAACTGCACTTCACCAATCTCGCCCAGAGCACTGACGACTTCCCTACCAATTTCGTTTGCAATATACAGCTGGGTGAGGGACATATCCGCCGAGCGGAACAGGGTGTCTTTAGGAACCCCCATGATGGCGGTTGGGTCGGGTTTCTCCTCTAGCGGTAGGACTTAAGGCCGCTGGGAGTGAGCCTTGTAGGAAGCAGTACGCACTCGGTAGTGATGAGGCGCGTCTACTCGGACAGAACGTGTACACAGGGTGAACCAGAGTCAAACTTCGATATCTTGATGGACAGGCCAGATGGTGACACGTTGGTGCTAGCGTGCTATATTGCCAAGCACTTTTCGCCCCTGGAGATCGAAGCACATCGGTCTACGGAGTACCAGCTTCATGACCAAGTTCTCAGGCTACAACTTCATCCAGAAGTCGCAATTATACTTGAGTGTGCGGTGCATCGTTACCGGTACTCTACTATCAATTCATCAAACATGCTTTACCTACATATTCGCAATTTCTCCCACAACAACCCTTGACCTCAAAAACATGCCTCCCCTCCGTCTCCATCCACCACCTCCAATATGCGTTCCATCCCCATCTTCACAGTCTTCTACTCAACCACCTTCTCCATCACCGTCATCCTCCTCGTCGCCCTCCTTCTCCTCCTCCCCGCAGATCACATCTACCAAGCCTTGCACAAGCAGCAGCTCTACTACGCCTTCCTCATCGCCGCTGCCCATCTCCTCACCCTCCTCATCGCCGCCTTTATCTGGGCTGGCCGACTTTACAAATCCCGTTCTACACTCGTTGCAGTACCCAGGAGCTGGAATCCACTTGAAAAAGGGGATGCGCCGAGGAGTGTGGGGCGACTGGTGAGAGAGGGGTTGGAGAGAAGCGCGAGGGTGGGATGGGAAGGGAGGCCGAGGGAGACGAGGGATGAATTGCTGGATGTGAATGTGGTTGACGGAGATGAGAGTGTAGAAGCGAGGAGGGGGTCGCCGCATTGGGGAATCATATCGCATCCAGGCTGGTCATCGCCCGAGTCCAAAGATCTCCCGAACCTGCACCTCCCGCCCATCGTCCTCGAGCTCCCACATCTAATCGAAGCAAAAGCCGTCTCCCTCGCCCCCCCCGCTTCCCCCTCCTCCGCAGCCACTCTAGGCCTCACAGACACCTCCAACGAGACCTCCCTCCCCCCTTCGCCCCTAGCAATCTCCCTCCTCCAGCGCCCCGCAGCCCTCGATCTCCGCGCCTACCTCACCCACCTCTCCTCCCTCAACCTCATCAACCCCCCCGCCCTCGCCCCCACCTTTCTCACCCTCTACGAACGCGCGCGCTTCTCCCCCTCCGCGATCCCCGAACACGAGTTCCGCAACCTCATGTCCATCTTCGCAAACCTCCTTCAAGGCATGAAGGCCCTAGACCCAGACCTGGTAACCGAACTCCGCGCCACCGAAATAGCAGAAGAAGAAGAAGCAAACATCACATGGGCGCCCCATCTAGGCGGCTACGACGGCGCCCAAGACGACGACCGCCCGCGCTCCTCCCTCGAAACGACCTCCACGGTCGCACACACGCCGATGCCAGCGCCTTACGCCTCCTCGCCGTCTTCGGCAGCGGCGTCGCAGCATAGCTTGCGAACCGCACCGTCGGCGCAGCGACGGTCGGAGAGTCCAGAGGGCAGCGTTGTCCAGCGTAGGGGGTTGAGGACGCCGTCGATTGCGACTTTGCGGTCGTTCAGGAGTCGGGCGAGTAGTGTGCTGACGGGAGGGAGTGTGGGTGCGGGGAGTGTGATCCATCTTGCGGAGGCGGAGGGGGGGTTGGATCTGCCGAGGGTGGGGGACGGTGTGTAGAAGGATCTGGGGTTGTGACAATTTTTTTTGATTTGGGGGGGGAGTGAGGCGTGGGAGTAAAGGTTGGATATACCCCGAGGCGATGTTCAAATTTTAGGAATATGGTTCTATTCTTCCTAGCCTCTAAGCAAGCGCGTTGCCTTCTAGTGTCCTTCTGTTAAGACGACGCAACCCTCCCAGTGACATACCCTCCAATCTCATCAGCTACCAGCTCACAAGCCCCCTCTCCCTATCGAACCCCCCTCTCAACTGCCTCTCCGGCTTAACCACCTTCCCTTTCAACACCGTCTGCTTCACAATCCCCTCACAATCCTCCGGCCTCACCCTCCCCAGCCAAATACACTGGCTCCCCTCACCCCACTCTTCCCCACCCACCCTCCTCACACCCGCCCTACCCCCATCTTCATTAACATCCTCCTCCATTTTCCCCGCCTCTTTGTCCCTTGCCCTCTTACACCGCCGATACACCATCACATTCGCAGCGAACTTATGCCCGCCCACATGACTGATGAAATACACCCCTACCCCGCCCGGCCGCTCATCATGCATATCCCGATGCAGCCCCAAAGCGCGAAGATGACGATTGAATTCCCGGAGGAGCAGGGGCGCGGACTGGCCGCAGCGGGCGTCGCGGGTGCGTTGGCTGCAGAGGAGGATGAGGGCGCGGTGGGGGCAGGGGCGGAGGGTGAAGGGGGAAGAGGTGGGGAGGAAGGGGGAGAGGGTTTGGGAGAGGGTGGTGGTGGCGAGGGTGAGGGTTTCGGAGGCAGCGGTTGAGAGGGTATCTGCCGCTGTTGATAGGGTGTCGGTGATTGTTGCGGGGGCGGGTTCGGAGGAAGGGGGAGATGGTGGAGCGGGCTGTGCGAGGGGGTGTTTGGGGGCGTGGAGGGGGGTGGTGGTTGTGGGGGTGGGGTTGATGTTGTGACGGATGAGGGCGGGGACTGTGGCTGGGGTGACGTTATCGATGAAGGTGAAGGCGGGGAGGAGGAGGACGGTTGTTGGAGCGGAGGCGGCGGGGTGGTTGTCGTGATCATCGGGGAGGGGCAGGTTAGAGGCGGAGAGCATGAGTTTCTGGACTGGATGTTAGCTCTAGAGCCACCGATCTTGATGGATACGGGGAATGTACATGCTCAGGCTCGATCCCGCATTCTCTGACAGCTTCCATCACACTCCCTTTCTCGTCTCGAACGTCGTGTACCCAGTCCGTCTTGCCTGTTGCAACCAGCATGTGCGAGCCCCAGCCATTGATCTGCCCATATAGCTTTTCCTCCTCATCTATCTCCCAGCCCCGAGGCAATTGAACCGCGCAGCTCTCACAGTCATGCTCGCAATCATCGCCGTCAACGGCCGGATTGACCTTGGGGAAGAGAGAGGTTGTTGTTGGGGCTTTTGAGAAAGCATCTGCAAACTGCGAAAGTGATATGCTTGAGGAAGTAGGCGTTAGATATTCCTTGGTGCGTTTGATGATAGATGATATGGAGGAAGTCATACTCTTAGGATTGATGGTTCGTGGCATGCAGTGAGGGGCGCCGGGACAGTCAACGGAAATGACGTAGCGGAGCGGGATAGGAGAAGCCTGCTTCCTGCCTCGGTGCCATGTTGAGCACAATGGTGCTACTTATGAATCCGAGCATGTCGCTGTCTGCTGACGTGTCTACCATGGGCCGAATTGGCCGCGGTTTGCCAACCGAGCGCTCAGTGTCCGAATCCTTTTCCACGTCGTGGCGTTGCGTCCAATGCATGTCAATCTGATAAGGCTTATCTGACCATGCCAACCCGTTTTTGGGCTAGCTTGTCTACTAGTGCATCTCGGATTTTGAACGCAGACTAAGCTTTCCTCCAGAGCCAGCTGTAAGGGATTGAGACGAGGTCTGGACGCCCTGGAGTTGGATCAACGTTGATCTGTCAGGAAAGCATGGCGGATGGCGAGACCCCACGCCGATAATGCCCCGTGGAGGTATGTGATCCATGGTCCAACGTGAACCGTTGAGTTCTAAAATGCCCTACTAAGTGCGTCATTACCATTTGGCTGAGCCTGGGACGACTACTGTGGGCTGTCCTATTTGGTAAGTCCACAAGCTGTCGAGATCCGAGGAACCGTGGCCACAATGCTGGTAATTCTCTCATTGTATCAACACGTCCAGGCATATCGGAAGGGGATAGCGGAACGGCTTGTCACCTTAGGCCAGATATGTTTCATTACTTCGTATACTGCCTCAATATCTCTCGCGTGGCTACAGCGTGACTCACTGCGGTAGCCAGAACAGGCAGCAGGCAAGCACAATGAACGACCTTCTAATTCTCTTGTTTCTCTTGGGGAAATATTTCATTCCTTAACTCTGGCATGTCCAGTGAGTGGGCAAAGGGAATATCTCGAAATATCTTATGAGGACGTCAAGATGGCCTTGATATCAAAATGTCCAGGTCGTCCGTCGGTAGAGCATGGCTGAACCATTATTATCGGGATCGCCAGCCACTTGAGGGAGAACTGCCTCTCGTTCGCAAAGCCGGGAGTAGGCAAGCTAGCGGGCTGCCCTGATGGGCAGTGTTTCTGAATGTAGCTGAAAAGTATACTTGATTGAGAAAACAGCGCAGGTTTGAGCAAGTTCTGTGACACATAGCTCTGCCATACTTAAACTCTGGCATTCTTCCCCATTCTCCCCCGAACTTCTCCTCTTCTTCATCTACTCATGAGCCCAATCTGCTGTCAGTAAGTTTGCTCAACCTTTCGTTCCGAAATCCACTTTTACTCATAACATCTGTACCCCTTTGTTCAATCTAAGATCCTCACATCTCACTCATCAACCTTAACAATCTCTCCATCGTCGCACCTTTGTCATGTACGAACAGGAGCGTCTCGAACATTGTATCTTACCAGCCTGATTTCACAGCAGAGATGGCCGACCTGGAGATTCTAATCGCCCAATTCGGTGATTTGCTACTGGATGGGAGCGACATAACCATGACAGACATTGCCTCAACTCAATCCAACAAACTGCCCTTGGGGAGAAATGATGCCGATATGACAGACGTGGAGCCCCTGACGGCTCAAACTTGCAACATGGACATCGACGCACCAGTCCAGTCGAAGCCTCCCATGAGACTCCACTTCATACACAAGGCATACTGCGACGCTGCCGCTTCCGACTTCACAAAATGGATACCGGTAGCTTCCCACCCACCTCCCTTTTCCCAAGTGCCAGATTTCACCTCCGGCATGGAACGATCTCCCTATCGAGCCGGGTATCAGGCCCAAGAATCGCACCGCAAACCCCAACAGTTCGAAACGGAAGACGAAATGGACATTGACGGCTCCGAAAAGACGCAGACAATCACCTGGGATACATACAAAGCCTGCTGAGGCGGAACAAGTCCACTGGCTGGGAAGGTAGACAGCAAGGACATCCACTACCAGACCTGGTACGCGTACCGTTCCGTACAGAAGGTTTCCCACCAACAAGATATCACGAGACACCATCGCCGTCTCCAAAACAAAGCCTACCACGACCTCCTCACATCAGCTTGCATCTCAGCCCTCCTCCACCAACACGCCCTCCCAACCAGCCGTGTCAAGGGGATCCAAAACGCCATCGCCCGCCAGACCCAGACCCTCAAGAAACAGCAACGCAAGCTCCAGAAAGCCCACCACGCACTACAACACTACAACACCCTGCGAGAGAACGATCGCGAAAACGGCGTCCACGAAACCTACACCCACCAAATCCGTCACAGGACACGAGACGTCGACAGCGAGCACCACAAGACCGAGGGGATCACCAGGCGGATTGCGAAATTGAGACGTGATGAGCGAGGGGTGATCGAGCTGGCAAGTTTTTCCCGCGTACTGTCGTTCATGGTATACTGACTGCCTGTGTAGATTGCCGAATGCAATAAGCGCCTTTTTGGAACCCAGCGCCCGTTACAGGTGCAGGCCACAGAGACTAGCAGCAATCGAATCAGTCAACAACCTCGGTACAAGCTAGCAAAGCAGCCAAACCCACGCTCCCCCAAGAGCGAACCCCTTGCCGCTGCAATCTGAATCCCTCGCTGCGTCCCACTCTCTCACAGCGCCCGTCATCAGATAGTAGGCGGACACACGCTCGGCAGAGCATAACAACAACCGAACCAGTCAACAGCCCCGGCGCCACAGCCAAGCAGCCAGATCCACGCTCCCCAAGGTGCCACGACCCGTCACTGCTATCGCAAGCCCCTCCCTACTACGTCCCACTTCCCATAAGCGCCGTCAAGGCATCTGCACTTGTCAGATGGCAGACAGACCGATACGCGATCGCGAATAACCCGCAGGCCCATATTCTGCTTCGAAGCTGCTCGGCACGGCTCTCCGTACCGAACGACCATTGAGAAGCGAGGAAGATTCCCCAGTAGACGTGTGAAAGTTTGAATCGTTCCACGATAGATGCTCGGCGCCCGCGATCAAGGCATACGCATGGAGGATCTACGATACTGTCCTCTGCGGCTTGTTCGTGCGTGAGTTAGGTACAGCTGGTGATGAGGTGGCAGGAGGCGGGAGGATTGATGCGTGTGTGGGTGTCGTCGACCTTCATTTTTCATTTGTAAACCACGCGGGAGAATTCTCTGGTGGGTGGTCGAAGGATGGACCGACAGACAAAGTCGGGGCGGGGAGGAATATAAAGGCAGGTGTTTGTTCTACAGCCATGCATCGTTCACCCCAGATAGAAGGGCGTTTGAGAATAGCACGAGTTCGTTTATGATGAAGAATGCAAATCTTTCTATGGAATTGATGCTTCTTGGTAATGCCAACATGCCCCGAGGAAAAAGGGGCGCCAGACCTTGATACTACATCTTCTTGGAATACTTCTGCTACATCCCATCCTCTATCCCCGCCCATCCCCTCCCGAGCGCCTAAAATGCTACAGTACTCCTCCCCCCCTTAAGCAAAATAGCTCTTCCAAAGCACACCATCCAAATCCTCCGCCTGCTCCTGTGAAAATGCCTATACATCACAGACCCAATCAGCAAGTTTGCCCCCTGAATATCGCCCAGGCGCAAAATTTAACATGGAGAGGAAAAACAACGTACCTTCAAATCCGCATGCCACGTATCCTGCCTCGTCTTCTTAAACTCACTCAATATACTCTTCACACTCTTCCCCACCATCCCCGGGTCCGCATTTGCCTTATTCGCCAGTGTCGCCAGCACCCCCGGGATCCACACCGGCGGCGGGCTCGTATACGGGAACGCCTGCACCAGCGCGCCGAGGCCCAGCACGGCGGCGTGGCGCGTCACAACGAGGTTCGCGTGTTCGGGCGTGGGCGTGTTGGTGCCTGTGCTGGTTGCGGAGAAGGTGCCGTTGCGCGGTTTCTTGGGGAGAGGGGAGTCGAGCAGCATTTTTGTGAATTTGGCGTTGAGGTCCACGACGATGGAGGTGCGCAGCGCGATGGGGGAGCAGCGGATCATGCCCGAGAGGGTGGAGGAGGCGCCGAGGCGGACTTCGAGCTGGGGGTCTGAGAGCATGGCCGCGACGCATTGGAAGAGGGCTTGTTGCTGCTGGGGCGCGATGAGGAAGAGGCGGCGGAAGTAGATGACTTGCATGTTTACCATGGATCGGAGGCGCTGATGCCAGGATGTGGCGGTGCGTCCGACTTTGATGAGGGCGTCGATGAAGGGCGCGTCTTCCCCAATGGCGTGCGGGACGTTGGCGAGGTGCCGGAAGACGTGGTAGGCGAGGCTGGCGAGCTCGACGTCTTCGCGGATGTCCATCATGTGGAGGAGGGCGCTTATGAAGGGGGAGGGGAAGAAGGGGACGAGGGAAATGCATTCGAGGGAGGCGAGAGTGGTGTCGAGCCAGAGAAGGACGGTCTTGCTGCCGGAGGTGTAGGGGGAGGAGGTTTGCAGGCCGGGGGGACGCTCTTGCCGCCATTTCTCGAGTTGGGTGAAGACGGTGTGGATGGTTTGGGAGAATTCGTCAGTTGGTTGGTAGGCACGCGTACCGACTGAGGACGCTGCTCCCTGGCTTTCGATCAGCGTGTCAACGTCTTTGTAGGATTCGTGGTAGCGAGAGCGGTAGATGCTTGAGAGGGTCATGCCGATCGCGTCTCGGACGCCCTTGTAGGGATGATCTAGATGAGCGAGGAAGTCCTCGGTTATTGGTTTGTCGAGCTGAAAGTGCCAGCCTAAGTCAACGACGCATTGCTGTAGCAATCTGACCTTTGAGCTTTCTTTGAAGGCAGCGTTGGAAGACATGTCTAGTCTGAATGTTGAGAGCCAATCCACCATTGGCCATGATCTCCTTGGATCTTTGCCCTGTAATACCAAATGTAGGAATGTCACCCAATAGCCTTGATTCTCGGGCGTCAGGCCGTCGGTCAAAATACGTTGCGCAATCGGGAACGCGTACTCCCAGACCGCCTCGCGTGTCTCAACAGGTTTGTCGGTAGTTGAGGTCAGTAAAGCTCCAAGTATTTCAGCAGTCGCTCGATGTTGGTGTTTGTCTGAACCATCTTCGAACACTGCCTTAACCTCTTCCTTGACGTCCGATAGCGTAACCGAGGTGAAGCCATCGTGCATCATTTCGAAGACGTAGACAAGCAGCATGGCATTAGACACCCGGAAACGATCCGCAGTGCTGTCGCGGGGCTCCTGTTTGAGGTAGCTGAAGAAGGTCGAAAACCAAGCTCGGTCCAAGCATTTGGCTATCTGGGTCAATACACCCTTTTCAATGTCGTCATAGTCCAGATCGATCTTGGGATTCGGCTTGTAAGCAGGCATCGTGTCCTCCCAGACCAGGAAGCCCGGATGATCATGGTCGACATAGTACTCGGCCTCAGGGGTGGCAAAGCTTGACAAGAAGTCTTTCGTCCAATTAGGGTCATTGTGCCGCGTAGTGACCTTGATCTTCGACGGCAGATGCTGCTTATCCAAGATGTAGTTCTCATATTTGTGATCTGCGCAAGCACGTGCGTCAATGACCGAGAATATTCCCATCAAGGCTCCCTGATAGATTGCTCTTAAGCCTGGATGTGAATCGATCGCCCCTTTAGCGACGAGGTTAATCATATCAGCCGGTGCAATGTCATCGAATCTCAAGCCAAGAGTTAAGGCAACGGTAGCGGTGCGGGTCGCTGATTTCCAATGAGAAGTACGAGTAACGCTGACAAGCTCATCGCAAAGGTTGCTTTTCTTAGCCATCATACTGGCCCGCTTCTTCATGACTTTGTCCTTCTTCTTTTCTATTTTCGACTTAACGTCTTCTGCTGGCGCAATTGTCTGAACCGTGTCTCGGTCGAGGATGACCATCCGCTCGAGCGGTCTTCCAAAATCCATAATCAGAAGTGTTGCTGTGGCACATAATTTTTGGATGGACGGCTTGTCTGCGGTGCTTGCGTCAACGTATGCTCTGATGACCCGGGGTGCGTACCTCCAGTCTCGGCCAACGGTTCTCGCAAGGCTACCAAAGATCAGGGTGTAGAATGCGCCCTTGATACGTGGAAAGTCGTTCTGTTTCACCCCGCTCTCGAAACCGCGTAGCAGGATTGGTATCACCAGAGGTCTCGAGCCGATTATAGCCTTGAAAGCCGCTTCACCAGCACTTTGAGCGTTTCGGCGAACTTCCGTGTATGATGACAGCGATGAGTGAGCTAAATCCACTAATAGCTCTTTATCAAGGTCAGACTTCGGTCTTGGTGTCGAATTATGGCGTAGGCGTGAGAGATGATATACGTTTGCCCTTCGCACTAACAGCGGCCGTGGGTATTGCTTGCGAAGGCCATTCATCTTGAAAGGCTGAATATCAGCAGCTAAGAGCCTCGTTACGCGGTCCAAAACGTGAGCAGATCTCTCAATGCCGACATCGATGAACCACGATCGGTAAGCCGTATACAGAGGGCCGAAGCATGCGACGTCGTCCTCCTGCTTCTCAACCAGGTATTGATGGACCTTGTGCAGGGTTTTACCCATCCTATCTCTTAGATCGTGGATTTCCCTATATAGCTGATCCCCTTCCTCAAGGAGGTATCCTGTTGGATACTTGAAGGTCGGCTTGACTTCATTCTCCTCGGACTCGTCTATAGCTGGCTCGGCGTTGTGATTTTCGTTTTCTTCGGATAAGTGCCCGTTTGCCTCTATCATTTCTGTGTCAGAGCTGAGCTCCGACTCCGGCCCTTCATTCTCTTTTGATGCGACTTTGGGGTCAAAGAGCACGGCGACCCCTGACAAGAGCAACCGAAACAGGACGAGATTTCTGGATACCTCGTCTGACCAGGCCTTGCCAACACCATCCCGCTTGACATTCGATGTTCCATCAATGAGACCTGTCAGATGCCGCAACGCGCTTTCAGTCTGGTCACGGAACAGCTCCACAGCAAACCCGACTTCTGCCTTAGAAGGAACATGCCACTTGATGTTGATATTCTTGACATCAGGTATTTTGCCCCATTCTTCAGGACCAAGTCCGCGGGCCAACACGTCATCCTCATAGAGAGAATAATCTACCGGATAGATGCCAGTCAGACTCAGAAGCAGATGATGAATGTAATTCGAGATGTGCACAGTAGGGATTCCTTTACACTTCTGTTGCATATAGATCACTATGTCGAGAAGCTCTTGCTTGTGGTTGAGTACTGCATCGCCCACGTGGACCACACACATACTAAGCATGCTTACACTCCAGACAAGGCCCCTGTCTCGGGGAAGGACGTCAGTACCGGTATTCCTCGTTGATGCTGCACCATTCTCGTCGATTTCGGTCCGGATAGACTGGACCAGGACAGGCACAAGGCGTTTTAGTGCCTTGATCGGATCAACTTTGCACAGAGCACTACATATAAAGGCCATTGCGTCTCGCGCCTGGTGAATAACGTGGTTGCTGACAAAGTCAGCTATCTTGTTGAGCGCAAGGTTGTACAGCTCAGGGGATAAGCTGGCCAGTAACGGTGTAAAGGTCGCTGGTAGGGTATTGACAACGTTTTCCTCCGGAGACCCGGAGCGTACGCGCGAAGAGTCGGGCAGATTTTCCAGCAAGGTGAATACCTTGCCCAGGAAGGAGCTGACGAATTCGGCAAAACCTGCTGTCGAGGAACGCAGAATCATCTCTTCATCTTTGTCGTCCAGCTTCTTTTCATAGTCCAGCTCCACGTTAGCACCCTCCTGTTCCATGCGATCTACTTCTGAGGTGATCCATTCCATCGCTATCATGTTCCCACTGACTCCCTCTTGGCCTTGGGTAAGGTCGTGTAGTGGTATATTGTAGCATGCGGATTGAATGTATGATAGCGTGTATATTGTCTTATCCAAATCGTTGGCATCTATGCCCGGAAGCGCAAGACCAAGCATCGTGGTCACATGACACCGATAGCCTTTCGTTTTGACCATGATACCTGACAAATGCTGAAGGGAGCGAAGCGATGACGATGTCCGGTGCACTTCGACCAAGCCTTGCATCGAAGGATAGATCCGCTGCAAAGCTCCCGGTAAGATCAGATCTGGTTCCAGGAATGCCAGCTGCTGCAGGGTGGACAGTGCGAAATTCATGGCAGTGCCACTTTTAGCATAAATCCCCATGAAGATCACATCTCGTAGACATAAAACAAAACGTCGTCTGATCTCCTCATTAAGCTTCCTATCCTCAGGCACCTCAAACTCGCCACTCTTTTCCCGATTCCATCGCATCACAAAGAAATCCGAAAGATAGAACACCAATTGGAACAGGGTCTTCGTCCAGGAACCTTGATTCGAAGGGTGGAAGAAGGTCTCAACCGCTTGTATGAGTCCTTCAAGGTTGGCCAAGACAGAGTCAGGCTTGTCCAAACAGGCAGGCGAGAGCGACATTACGATCCACCGAGCAATATGGTGAGCTACGGGATGCTTCTTGGGATCTCGCTCGATAAGCATGCCAAGTCCGGCTGCGATATCGACCGTCGCACTGTATGGCGACGTGGCTTGCCCGACGGGTATCTCGAGAAGGCGAAGGATGGATGTAAAGATGAGAGAGGACTGCTCTTTGGTGAAAATACCATACTGAGTGAAGGGTATGTGCTCAGCAATCAGCGACTCACGGGCCAACCTAGAGAAAAGGTCAAGGAAAGCAGTATCGAAGACCTTTGAACGATTCACCAGCGTCCATAGGTGAAAGAAAGTAGGCAGATAACGTTGCGGTAAGAGCTTCTCATCTGCTACGGGTGCCGCGGCTGTAGGGAACAGTAGATTCAGCAAGCTTGCGACGACAAATGCACTCTCTGCAAACGATGTGCTAAAGTATGGCAGCACCTCTTTCAAGAATATGGGTGTCTCCGCTGGATCAAAATATGTTTGGGCAAAGGTACAGAGTTTGGTGATTGTTCGTAGGTTGCGTTTGACGTTTGTAGTGTGGAGCGCTCCATTCTCGGAGGGCAGAACGAATGATTTCAGCTCTCTCAAAAGTGGCCTCCAATCCAACTTAAGATCTATTCCGGGTTTTAGATAGTGCTTTCGCCTATGTATTGTCAGCCTCGAGTAGAACATAAAGTCCATCATGACAGGCTTACTTCGTCAAGACCATGAACATGCTGGCAAATCTGTCCGCCGTACTCGTATCAACGCCTGGAGCCAGAGAAAGTTCATAGTATAGCTTGATTAACTTGACACGCTGCTCTTTGGAAGGTCTGAACTTCAGACTGAGCCAGTTCCGTAACTCCCTTGTCCAATGGACAGCTCCAGGCGCCAAATCTCCAGCTTCTACGGCCACATATAGGTGTTTAAGGATCTCCTCAAAGTTCTTCTGTCTCTCGGCATCATCCTCGGTCTTGTATGGGAGATAGCGGAAATACGGGTATGTGCGCTCTTTGAGCATCTCAGCACCAGCCATATCGGCCCTCATTCAAAGCAGGAGGAGGCTTAAAGGGCGTTATCAAGGCTCCCTCCGCCGAAGAAATTCTAGGCAGTGAAACTGAGTTGAATAGGATCCGTGGTGGGAGTTGCAGTGCGGAGGTCGAACCTTTGCTGTGTAAGATGTCTGATTTCGTCACGAGGTTAATGGGCAGCAGTGCGCATCACTCTCGCTCAACTGCAGACTCGAGGGATGGTGAATGTATTGTAAAGGCGAAAGTCTTCCCTAGTTTGCACAGCTGTGGTCAATATCGGGGCGCCTCGTCACTGCGAATGCTGGATGCATGAGCTGTGTCAGACAACGAACGAAGGAGTGCCTTACGTGTTATGTGGCACCTATGTGATCAATGGGTTTTATGAAGCTCCCTGAGATGTACCTTGGCGATATCGATTCTGGGATGACCGGCCCGTCTTTCCGCCGCAGGGTCCAATTTGATGGACGCGAACGCGCCACGATCAAGATGTGCTTTCTCTAATTACTTTGCAGGTCAGGGCCCGGGAAGCTATACCTAAAAGTCGTTGGCACGTTAAGCAGCAGGAGTGCCGGAAACGTTCATTACGAAGAAGAAGAAGAAAGCCGATAAGTGACTTAAAGTAGTCTCGTGGCAAATCCAAGGCTACCGCGTCCGACGCAAGCATGCTTACTTTAGACCAGGTGACGGCTCTGGCAGAACAAGCCACGTCTCTCATGTGAGATGTATAATGCCTAAACTACATTACACCTTTTTCATCCATCTCAACTAGGCGATATCTCAAGCTAGTCTCCACGGCGCGCTTCATTGTCCTGACAGGCTTCTTTGCCACATGCTCCGGCCCCAGATCGAACACACATGTTATACCCTAAAGTAGCCGTGTGCCCAATTCATAGGCCTAGGCTGGCGGAAGGAAGCTTGCGAAGAGCCCAGCCTGGATCATCGCGTACCCAATCATCCAGCCACTAACGATCCTCGCAGAACGCCAGGTTCTGCCAAAAAGACGGATATTCTGATCATCGAGGCTCAGGCATGCCAACCACCAGTACCAGACAGGGTAGCCGGACGAGAGTCGCGTGATGATCTGTACATGATAGCTTGTCAATGCAAGGAATGCAAGGGCGAGCTGAGGTATCAAGAGGTTTCTGACAACATCGCCGGTAGCTGTGGCCGGAGGGGTGGCCTCGCCGTCCATTGTTGCTGCGCCGTTCCTATTTCGGTGTTTACCTGGATGGGTACTGGAGACCGTATAATGCCAATTCCAGGCCCACATAGCTGAGCGGGTCATGATGTACAGCATCGGAGCTGCCAGAAGAAAGAGAGGGAGATTGGACAGGGTCCAGTACTTCAAAAATCCCACCCCCCTAGTATCTGTCAGCTACGGAATCCCGATCCATGAGTAGCTACGTACCAATAATGCTTTTGGACCCCAGCATAGATGCTTGGAATTGCAGTGACGCACCACGGTCTCAAGTCACCATCAGAATTCAAGCAATACTCCATGTACGCCAAATACTGTGGTACGATAGTTCCTAACCCCAGGAGAATGCCCGCCATCACCGTGACGCACAGGTTTCGCAGATGGACGTGGAAGTTGGAGGTGTAAAGGATCGATCTAGCGTTTTGGAACGCGTCAATCATAAAGATAAGCCCACTCAGGAGGCCGTTGCTTCGGACAGTAGTTCCTAATCCAAATGACAACCCAGCTGCAAGCGTCAAAGCGTCACGATTCCACTGCATGAGAGAACTGTTATTTGACTGCGCAGCAGCGTACAAATACATCCCAGTAAAGTTAAGTAACGAGAACAGACTTTCTGCATACGGCGCCGAAAGAAAAACCCCAGCCGGTGAGATGATGTGGAACGCCGCTGCCAGGAACGAGAATCTGTCTCTGCGGGGTGACGATATAGCAGGATGAACGATCCGCGATAGCTCAAACAGGACGAGTACAGATAGAAAGTGACTGAGATGCGCTAGGAAAATTCCGGCGACAGCATTATTCGACGGCGAGTCTGGGAATCCCAACGAGCGCAGGCCTTAAGCAATCAGCAGAGCTGTTTCTCTGCAAGGGTTACGATCTCCGTACCTCTGCCACCAAGGTTCAGAAGCCTCACAAAGCCCCATCCAAATGCCCATTCCTGTTCGAATCGCGTGCCTCGATGAGCAATCTGCGTAAAGTACACCGCGTCCCATCGTACCAACTTCTGTAAAGCATGCTGCACAAGATGGGTGTGACTTGATAGGTGATCGTATTGGGCAAAGAGAACGGCGGTTGAGGTGTCGTAGCCGTTGCCGGGGCTTGATAGGGCTACCAGGAGGAGTACGGTTTTCCAGCACATCCAGTAAATGGCCAATGTCAATCTCGGACGATCAACGGGATCAAGCTGAAGGCTTTTCGTGTTCATTGCGCACAGTTCTCGCAATACTTCTGTACTCAATCGATGGTTGGCATATCGACGGCTCACGGCCCGGCGGGTCCGCGGTTCAACCTCAAGGCTGAAATAATTCATGGGTAGGAGTGTAACTAGACATACCTTATGCACATAGAATTCCCCATAGAATACAGCTTGCTAGTCTTTCTCAGGTGAGTATTCAACTTCTTCATGGATATAGAAGGCACACTACTCCTTCCTCGGATCACCGAGCTATCTGGGACAACTGGTTGATACGGAACACCGGACGTATCACAGGTTTCCCCCTAAGTTCGTCAGTCTTGCTGTCCACGCATGGAATTTCTCTCTGGCCTATGTTCATTGCCTACCTTCTGCTGATCACATAAAGAAAATCTCCTCAAATTAAGTAGACTATATCGTTCCTTCACTTAGCGTTAAGCTGCCTTTTCGATTGCAGCAACGATTTTAGAAAGATAATGTCTTCCAGTTCCAATCGATTACAATTTGCTCCGACTTGGCCTCTAGGACTCAATTGCTCGTTCGAGCCATGACGACTGAGTTCGAAGAACTTTCCAATTAAATCCTAGCCGGTCACTGACCGTTCCCCACGGAAGCCTACTGAAAACTGCCCGCTCAACGGGTCGACGATGGGCCAGAGTTATTCCGCAAACTTTATCCCACTCCGTTTCCATAAGCCATGGAGCTATTGATGCGGATCGCCCGGAATCTTCTTTCCCTGTCCGCGTTAAGCAAATCGTATATGCTAGGATCTCCCTGGCGCATCTCCCGGACACCATATTTTACGAACCATGCGTATGAACGCTACCTTTACTCACATCCCTTTGCCTGACACAGAGGATTACCGACTCGCAGAGCGGTATGAACGAGCTAATTTTGTAATTTAACGAGCCAGCGTATATCTGGATGGTAGACGACAATAAGGTCAGACTCAGCCCACGCGAGGTGGAGATCCAGACGATGAAATCTGACACCAGCAGGAGGCCACAAGTGACGAGATCAAGGCTCAGTGTCTTTGTGCGCTGGGTTTTCATTACTTGTTTTGGTGAGATCAGGATGTCTGAGATTTTGGTAGAGGCTCATGGTCCGGCTTGAAGCTCGTTCCGCCGGCGGGGGCTTTGGAGCGCTGACGACCATGACAGTAATGTTGCGAAGCTGGGGATATATGATTTATATGTGGGTGCTGGGGGTTTGACGCAGCCGTGTGTAGGCGGTGCGGAGGGTGGGAGGGTTGTGGGATCATGGGCGTGGGGAGGGGATGGTGGGCGTGGAGGACGGCTGTCTTGCATAGCACAATAAGGGAGGAGTATGTTGAAGCAAAACAGATCGGATTGAGACAGGCAGTTTCGCTATGCACAGCTCACATGTTCTTATGTATCAAGCAAATCGCACGCTCCCGCAAAGAAAACACCACCTTCATGCACCCTTCAACCCTCCCACCTACCCCTTCGCATTATACCGATCATTAAACGCATTCACCGCCACCGCAATCTGCCTATACAGCCAATTCCGGCCACTCTCCTCCTGCACCGGCACAAACGGCCCATTGGTCCCCCCCTTCAACGTAATCCCCATGCCCGTCCGCTCCTTGGAGATCGTCTGGATATCATTGAGCTTGATATCCCACTCGACCCGCAGCTTCTTCGTCTTGACAAGCATGATGCGATTGTACGTCAGCATCACGAGCATTTCCTTCCCCGGCAGTTCCAGGTGCGCAATGTAGTCCTCGTGGAAGAATTTGCCGTCCTCGCACGTCTTGAGCCAGAACTGCCCGAGGGCTTCGCGCTGCGCGTAGGGACGCACGATGCCGTCGAGGCCGATGAAGCGTGTGAGGCGCACGCGGTCGAGGCCTTCGGCGTCGAAAACGGTGGTGGTGTTGCGCACGCCTTCCGCCATGTCTGTGGTTTGCGTTAGTAGGTGTCTGGGAGGATGATAGTGGGGTGGGACTCACTGGAAGCAAGGTCAAAGGCTCCGATGGCGGGTTTTGTGGCTAGACCGAGGAAGCCCTTACCCACGCCCTTGACGAAGCCTGGGAGACCGTCTTTTTCGGCACCTTGCATTGGGTGACGGGCCAGCCCGCCGATACCGCTAGCCATGCTTGACGCGAATGCGTTGCCGCCGGATGTCACGCCGTACAAAGCGTGTTTGGGGCGGTTTCTCGATTTAGACATCCTTCGCTGGTCCTGGTATTCCTTGTCCAATGTTGCTGCGGCGAGACCCTTTGACATACTGCCCGTGAACTTGGCCATACTGTCAGAGAAGCCAAAGACAGACTTCTTGACGAAGCTCGATGCACCCTTGGCGATGCCTATGCCAAGCTCTTGCGGCCGGTCGGTCATGACGAGTCCTTGGTAAGGCTCGTAGAAGATATCCGCAACTCCGGAGCTGACATTGGTGAAGAGACCCACCGGATTGCCCAAAAAGTCGGCAGAGCCTAGGATAATATGCACTTGGCGTATGCATTCCTGGGTATAGTGACTTTGGATGTTGGCCATAAGTGCGGGGACCGAGATGCGAGCATTCTCCAGCATTAGGGCGTTCAGGCGCAGCGGGGCATCATTAACATTGCCAATGGACATCGTCATGATGTTGACGAAGAACATTAGCGGATTCGAAGTTTGCATCGTGTCTTCGGCGTTGATGCGCTCCGTACGGACGAAGGATAGATCTAGCTGCGCGGGCTGGATGTGAAGTAACTCGAAATAGACATCCTGCCCTTGTTCCTCCTTCTGCGGCTCTGGGATATCTAGGCTCTCGTCGCACAACTTGCCTTCAACTTCCTCGGACCACGAAGCTCCAGGAACCTTGGTGAAGTCGAGCATGGCAAAGATGAAATCTTCGTCGATCTCGAGCGTCAATTGTTGGAACAAGACCGTAGCGTACTTGATATACAATACACCATACGAATCGTCCTTGACCCGCGTAATCATTGAGTGGAAGATCGGATGGGCCTCCATCTCCTTCCCTGTCTTGGGCACAACACTAGGGTAGAGTAGTATCGGGAAGATGCCCCCATACAGCTGGTTGTCGATCTGCACCCACTTGATGGTGCTGTTGAGGGTCTGGTATAGCTTCGAGTCATTGTATTTGAGCTCGATCTCGCGGAATGTCATGTAAAGCAATTCTTTGAGGTTCTTGTTGACAACCGATATTCCAAACCCAGCCAATCGAAGTTGTGCTTTGAATGTTACCTCCGATTCAATGTCCTTGGCTTCGAAACCGGTTGCGACACTAGTTTGTGATGCCTGGCCGCTCTTTTGCTTGTACATACTCTTCGAAGCCCTGTAATTCGAAAGCACTAACGTTTGAGTCGGTCCCTCGGCTGCTATGTTCAGATCGATGATCTTGGCCTGCTTTGAGGCCTGAGGTGGCGGGAGCTTCATGGGCACAAGGTTGCCGATCTCAGCGAGTTTGACACGCCTCTCTTTACCATATGCAGTGAGGACAAGCTCCTTGTTCTTCGCTGCAGGATAGTCCCAAGCGTAAGGCATGATGCTACGAGGCGGCAAGCGATATTTGATCGGCTTGAAACCCGACCCTCTGTCCTCTTCGCCCTCGCTCACGTTGGGGTTGGTCTGGTAGAACATGTATTCGACGTCGCTCTCGTTGCGCATTGAAAAGGGCCAATGCTTCTTTTCAATTGACAAATGTAGAAAGATCGTCCCGGCTTCCATGATGATCTCAGCCTTGACCAACTGCTGTCGGTCACCAGCTTTGGCAATCTTGACGTGCACCGTTCCGACGTTGGCAATGTTGAATGGTGATGACCATTGGTTGTTGATACCGGAATAACATAAGCTGAGTTGCTTATTCGGCGCCTGCTTTAAGAAGTGGAGGGGTTTCAGGTCGCCAGGTTTAAGTGTCATGATGGTAGAGGATCCTGGCTCGCGGATATTGATCTCCTCATTGAATTTGTTCTTCACGATGAATCGGGGTGCTATGGTGACAACCTTGGTAAGCTTGTATTTACCCTCACCTTCAGCAACCGAAAGTCCCACGTGCATCTCTGTTCTCTCGCTCGAATGGGGCAAGACGGTCTCAAAGGCGCTACCAATGGCATCGAAACTTTGCGGCTTGCTCCACTGAGAATCGCCGATTTTGATGTTCGCGCGATTCTTCTTGTCGTCCGTAGGATACGAAAACATGTACGGGAGCGCTTTCCGGGCACCGCGATCAGAGCCCATACGCATTCCTTGGCCAGCAGCAGATTTTGCTGATGAGAACAAAGACTTGCTCTGGATATTGATATCGAGGCCAGTCTTGTTCAGTACCAAATACGGGCTATACACGGTTATTCGGAATGCACCGCCGCTATCAGCTATATTACTATGTCCTCGTTAGCTTTGAGTGTTGGCGGAGGCTCGCTTTCTTACAAGTAGTGGAGTTTGAGCCGCAACTCAATTCCTTGCTCATCCTTGACAACAAGGGTGGATTCGCGGCGGAAGTCCTCCTGAGTATTGGAGTTGACGACGGCGAAATCACTCTGTTTGAAGACTGTATCCTGCAAGTCTATACTCAACAGCAACAGATGCGACAGCTCAACAACGTGCACAGGACTGAGACCCCCTTTCCTCAGAAAGTTTGTCCAGTCTTTCTTGGTATTCTTGTCATAGATACGGTACTTGAAATCGTAAGGAAGTAGATTCTGCAACTCGATAGGTGCGGACAGTCGAATTCGCATGTAAGGGTATACGCTACGGATGTCAGTATTGTGGGAAGCCCACTTGGGCGTGTCTACGTACCTAGTCATCGGGTCGTTCTTGTCATAAGTAGCATTCATCTGGAAATAGAACGGGGGAGATTGGTCGTTGCTCTCGCCTTTGCAGGTAATTGTCCTTGTCGATCGCTTGAGCAGATCTTTCCAGAAAAGGCGCTCGTTCGACCACGAGTAGCCAAAGCCCTGGTCAGGTCGGATGACCAAAGAATGCATGAAGCATGCACCGACTGGAGCGGGACGAGCTTCGTCTGGGGGGATCTTCTCGATCTTAAGTAAATGACCTTCTTCAGGACTGAAAACACCCAGTTCTATAGGAATTTGTGTCTTGTTCTCGACTAAGAGGGGAGAACGCAGTGTGATGTACTTGACACTGTCTGTACCAAGCTTGACGTCTACTAGTAAGCGATGGAGTATCTTGTCTTTCCGGGGTTTGAGGTTGTACAATGTCTCTCCTTCCCGGCTCACGGGTATTTTTTCAATGCTGTCGAAACCACTGCCTTCCAGCTTGATGCCTATAATGCCAGTGCTACCTTCAGGGGATAGATTTTCACGCATCGTAGTGGGGTCTTCAAATCGCCATTGCTTCTCTTCGCCATCGCTCAGCTTCGCCGCTGATCCTTGATCCTCTTCTTTGGTCGCAGCCCAAACATTGAGATCAAATCCTGTGTAATTACGGATTCTGTATGGTGAATCCGACTGCCTTGGCTTCGAAAGTATATCTTCGTCTGTCGATAGGAACTGCGCAGACTTGGACGCTAGGGCGATCGTGGCCGAGGTGATAGTTAGCTCCATAGCCTTGTGTGAGTAGATATCGATCGACATTAGGTCGGGATTCAGTTCTTTCGATACGTGGAAGCCCAGTTGCCACGGCTCGATCAAGGGCTCCCAAGCTGACTTGGAGAAGTTGTAAACATTCACGTAAGTATCAAAGCTTAGGTCGCCAGTCATTGTACTCGACCAATCTCGGACATCAACGTTGAACTTCTTGACGCCAAGGTCAAGTAGGGGTAGTTCATGTAGATCGCCAATGAGGATGATCCGAATCCCTTCGACAACCGCCGTCATTTCCTCGCGGTTCATAACTATAGAGCCTTCATGCTTTTCTTCCCCAGGCTTTTGAGAGGCTTCTGCAGGAGCGACGGATCGACTTGTTCGTTTAGCGACAGTCGAAGTCGGTCTTGTAGCTATTGATTTGCGTTTCACTGATGGAGAAGTCTTGCCTGTTATCTCCTTGATTTTGGTTGGCTCGGTGTCTTCAACCTTGCGGCCCTTGTCCCCAGTTATTTCGGAGGCCTTATTGACAATCTGCAGAGCCAGCAAAATGTCTCTCAAAGACAATCGCAATACGAGCGGCTCAACTTCGACGGAGATGCTTGTCAGAGAAGACTTCTTGCCCTTTGAGTGACTGTCCATTGACATTTGAATCGAGAAGTCATCGAGTATTCGCAGTCTAGTCGTGTCGAACTTATCCATGCGACATAGAAACATGCCAACCTTGGTCACCTGAAGGGTTGAAGCATTCTGCTGCGATAGCAGAACCTGCTTTGTTCCAAGAACGATCGCTTCAGAATTGGAGATCGTAGGGTTAGCGATCAGGATCACCTGAGCATCAACAATATTGATGCGGAAGGACATGCTCATTGAGCTGCCACTGGTGGAACCAGCATCTGGAGACTTCTCCACAGAGCCTGCCGGCACGTCGGTCATCGAAGGAGCCTTGCTCTGTTCTTCATCCGAAGGCCCCGACTCCGAGTCTTCTTCTATCTGCATCGGCTCTTCTGGTGTGAAGGCTGTACTCGCGAAGGCTTGTACAGCGAACAAGTATTCAACTGCAAGGATGATCCGAGGGCTGTCTACAGTGAGCATGGCGATCATGTGCCGGTCAGTTCCTCCAGATATTGAAACGCTGGCCATGAATTGCTGTTTGACATCATTGTTAATCAGCGACATGATCTTTCTGAATTTGTTCGTTTCGTTGCTCCTGCTATCCTGGATGGTAAATGAATTGATCAGCAATTCAGACTCCAAAGAATCATCGCTCTTCATGCGGAGCTTGACATTCGTGTCGTTGATTGCAAACTTCGACAGACTTGCGGCTGCTAGATCACCAACCGGCTTGTCATCCTTGCCTAAAATCAGCTCCAGCCCAATCTTTGGTGCCTTGAAGAGAACATCAAGTTTGGTCCAGCTTTCTCGACTTGGTCCTAATTCGGGTCCTTGGTGACTTGGTTGATTTGATTTGGTTTCCCTTTTACTGGACTTTGCTTTTTCGGTAGCTTTCTTGGTTGGCGCGACTGTGGATTGCGGAAGTTCTTGCAGAGCTTCTTCTTCCTCCTGATCAGGATCCGAGGCAAATGCACTGGGCACTGTCTTCGAGAGCTCCAACAAGAATCTCATCTGCGTTTGCGCCACGCACAGATTGATAGGGGACAGGCTTCCTTCTACCTCAGTGTCCGGACGCTGCGCGCCCTTCCGATGCTCAGCATAGGTGATATTGAAATGAAGGTCGGCTCGGTCAATCATCTCCAGCTCTTCCGACTGGTCATCATCATAATGGAAGTCGGAAGTCAAGCGGACGTTCCTGATACCAGCCGAGAGTTTATTTGCTACAAGTGCATCCTTGGATTTGGACACTGGCTCGAACTTGTTGCTTGCATAGATTTCTCCAAGATACGCTGTGATCAGGTCGCGTGGTCGATTTGCCACCATGACTCGGGGAAAAACAAGAATCGGTGTTTTGATGAGTACATCAAAGACCATCTTACTTTGGCTTTCTTGAATCTGCGATGCCTGGTTGGCCGCCGCTTCACGTGCTGCATTGAAGATAGCTTGCATTTTCCCAAACTTCACAAGGAAACCAATAATCTTACGGAACGGCTCCTCAAGGAAGTTTACCTTGATTGAGCCTGATCGCAGCAAGACCCTTGAATCAAAGCCAGGATATGACTCGTCCTGCGCACTGAAGGTCTCGTACCTAAAGTCGGCAAGTTCATCACCCTGAATCTCCAATAGCTGGCGGAGAGGCGAATCTTTGGATGCGCCCTGGTTGATATCGTCGAGTAATGAGATATTCCCGAGCCGCGCATCAATACGCATCGAGCCTCCGCTCAAGAACACACCAACATTTGCAGAGTTGAGACTGAGTGTAGCGAGTCTCATACCATCGTTGTTCAGGATCAGAGCGACACTCTCAAGATCGGCTTTGATTCGAATCTTATCGGTGCCACTTGACGGATGGGTGGCTTTGTCTTGTTCCTTCGGCTTTTCAGGGGATGTGATAGCCTTGGGGGGTTCTGGAGGTTGGTCTGGGCTTGCGAAAGTGATCAGAACAAAATCCAGCAGTGTCAGCAACGTCCTCCTGGTTATGACCAGATTAATGGTGGATATTGAAACATCCAGGTTCGTTGCGATGCCCTCATAGGTGGACTGAAATTCTGGCGAATCTGCCTGTACCTTCACGAACTTTACGTTGAAAAGATCCTTGTCTTCTTTGGCGTCGAAGCCCTGACTAGATATGATCTTCTTGAATTCCGGACTCGGGTCCTGCTCGATGTGATCATCCACGTTCAATGACTTCAATAGAACTTCCGCGACCATGTCATACGGCCGAAGGTAGAAGTCGAAGAAGAAATGCTCAGCCACTAGCTCCACTAGCAACTGATCCGGCTTGCGGCCATCCGGATCTGATCGATACAAGGAGCCCTGTAGCTTATCCACCGTAAATTTGACCTCGAAATGTCGCTGGTGCAGGTTGACATCCTCGGAAGCGCTCTTCTGACTTGGACCGTGCTTGTTGTCACTCTCCTCCTCAGAGTCCTCTTCGACATCGAGATCATGTTCCGCTGGTGCGGACACTGATTTGGAGCGAGATCTTCCGACAATGTCGTCTGCCCTTGACGTAGCGCCAGAGCTGTCCGTCTTCGTTCTGACTGGCGTCTTTCTGCGGCCACCATCCAAAGACTCTTCCGTATCGAACTTTGGGATTGCTATATCGATCAGCTTCATTAGATTTTTGTACTTATTGTCAGAAATCGAAGCGTGTAGTACTGGCATGTGTCCTGACACTCGTGTTTTGGTTAGGTCTGTGGCTTTGGGCATGATTGATGTCTCCAACAGAAAGTCCATATTGATACGGTCAATGATTCGAAGGTTCTTAGGGTCCTCTTCAGCATTCAATTGCTCCTTTGTCGCTTCAATGCCGGGCCCAAGAAGCAGTTGTGTCGAGTCTAGCTTGAGGTTGAACTTATCATACATGAGTCCTTCTAGTTGCTTGAAGTCTTCCTCCTTATACTGTTTCTTGTGCTTTGACTGGATATCGTTCATTGTTTCCTTGTCTACGAGCTCGCTGTTGAGGCTAACGTGTCCAGCGTCAAGAATCATGCAAAGAGCGCTTTTTGATGTAATGCTCTCAGGTATGATGATCAATGGAGCCTGGATATCGAGATTGGCATTGACGGTCTTATGCTCCACCAAGGCGAATTCGAGTCCGGCTCTTGTCTGCTGTCGGATCCCTTCCACAGTTGCGCCAGCAGTCTCCATCAGAGCTCCGATAGATTCCATATCCGTTTCCGGGGGCTTGAAAAATCTGGCCACCTCTACTATGAATTTAGGGTTGTAAATGACCTCAATGCTCTTCAGCTTCATCATGACAGATGAGTCGGCGCTTCCGTCCAGAGGGTTTTGCTCGAAGATAAGATGGAACAACGCATTCTTGTCTTTGCTCTCCTGCTCTTTCGAAGAGTTATCAGGAATGGCAGGACTGCCAACAGAGGCTTGTGCCGCTGCAGATGTGCCGCCCTTAACGCTCACAAGTTGCGGAAATAGACTACCTTCGGTGGTGCCATCGTAGACACGCAAGCCCCCCAAGCTGACATCAGCCAGGAAGGAGTCCGGTCTCTGCAGGGCCTTGGCTTGAAAATTGTCAAACATCAGACTCAAGATCTCCGTAGACTTGCCATGAGGGTCGCGCTTCAGAGTGAAACTGCCAGTTCGTAGCGAGGATTCTAGTTGGAGCTTGACGGACTCGCGAGGTACATCTATGCTTTCTGTAATAGCTTTCTTTTCATCCCAATCTATAGCGTCGTAGAGCTCTTTCCGCTGCTGATCGGTCATCGATGTATTTTCGTCCTGTTCCTCGGTTTCTGCTGGCTTCGAACCCCATGCCCATTGAGTCCAGCTTTGTTTGGCAGGTGCTTTCTTTACCCCAACATTCTCCTTCCGCAGTTGATTGCGAGCGAGTGATCGCCAGAAACGGAGATCTTCGTAGATGGATTTTCTCTCGAGGGCCTCTAATTCTTGGGTTTCTGCGGGAGTCATCTTCTCCTCCTTCTTTTTCTTCTTGAAGAGTTCAACGTAACGGACTCGGTCGTCGCGGCGCTCCTTCATATATGCCCAGGTCCATCTTCGGTTTCGATCTTGTATCTTGGAGTGAACAGCCGTGAAGGCGAAGCGAAGCCAGGCCTTCGGATCTTCTTTCCAAGTGCTAGAAGGTTGCCATTTTTTGTACTCCTGTTGGCGAGTGAAATAATGGAAGAGGTCAACCATCATGAGTGCATCCCTGTATTGTTCTTCGTCCAGCGCAAAGCCGAGCTCTTGAAAGAGGAGTCGTGCCCGAATTTTTGGTTTGTCAAGTTTGCCGGTCTTGTCCATCTCAATGGCGGCTCGTCCACTGACAGGCTTCAGCATGTACTGTTGTGGTTCGCCACTCTCCAAAGCTTTGCGGAACATCTCGATCATGTTGCCATGGTCAGACTGTTGCGCCTCTGCCCCAACGTCAGCCCCTTTCCCTGTCCCAAACAGGTTTGCGTCGGTGTTCCAATAGAATGCAAGCTCGCTCAGTGTCGCGAGCTTGTTAGTGGTACCGGAAGAAGACTGTATGAAACTTGGCTTCCAGTCTGAATCAGTACTGACAGCGCTTAATTCTTTGATAGTGAGGCCGAGAGCAAATGGGTGGTCAGCCGAGGAAATGGCATCTTCGTAGCGGACGTGGATGTTCTTGATCGCAACCTGTAGGTTGTCTACGATAGCCGTTGTCATACTTTCCGTAAAGCTCTGACTCTTCTTTTGCTCTTCCGGACTACCTTCAGGGTTTCTTTGCTTCAATAACTCCGCGTTTTCCAGCTTCTCCATCTTCACATCGTGTTCTCGCTTCTTCTCCTCCTCCTCGTTGTAACCCTCGTCTTGCTTCGGTGCGGCAAGCAAGAAAATGTCATCGATGTTGATCCTTACTGGCTTCCCTCTAAGATTCGTCCAGGGTATTGACATTGTCAGCTGGCCCAGATGACCCTCAACCACGTTGATCGGAAGGTGCATCTGGTCCAGAGCCTCCTTTCGGAGCTCAAGATTGCGAAGCTTGACATCCCCGTTCCATATTCCAACATTCAGTTGTTTTGCGTCGAAATCCTTAACGTACATACCCAGGAAGCGGTTGAGCAGACCCGCGACAAGGCCTTCAAGCATGTTGGCGATGGATCACCGTTACCCTGGCCGGGGATCAGAGCGGTAAGGGAGGCTCCAGGCCGAGTAAGTTGTGTAAGAGTAAGTGGGGAAGAGGGCGCTCATGCAGGATTCTGCAGAATCATGGCCGTTGAAGCGAAGCAGGCCCAAGAATGCCCGCAGTGCTTAGAGATATGCTGTTCTTCTATCGTGTGTAGTATCGAAAGCGTCCTCGAGAGGACAGAAGCGGAGCGGGAAAAGAGCGAGGCGCAGTTGCGAGGAATCTCGTGAGTGGATGTAGAGAAAGATCAGCGGTTGTAAGTTTACTCGCTGAGCTGCCAACTTTTGCTTCCACAAGGTTGAACCGAATATCTAGAGGCCTGAACACAAGTGAAAGAGCCCTGATGGTGGTCAGCTCCGTCTTGCTTCTTTCTCACAAGGTCGGTCTATCTCTTGATCTCGTTTCTACCGACCCTGGAGAACTCCTTGGCCGACGCGACTGGGACCAGGGGCCGACGTCACAGGCTGACTAAGCAACAAATCGCCCTTTAGGCGCGGCTTGGCAACTGGGCATTTGGCCAACATTCATACAAATGGGTAGCATTACTGCTTTGGTGCGACCACTCCGAAGACTGAGGCAAATCCAGCGCGATGTTCTTCCTAATTCATTCTATTCTGTATCCAACTCTCTAGTTGCCTAAGCTTGAGGCGAGGCTGATGCTAAGGCCCAGACGCGACTCATCTCTTCACTGGCACTGCGACTCGCATGCTTTTGACCGGCTTGCACAAGTAGGTGGCCACTTGGGTAGTGATCGCTATTCACAGTACTCATCCACAAGCGGCGGTGCTTATTCGCAACCGGGTGTGGTATGCACCACTGGAATGACTGACATCCATGAAAGGATCCACCTTTGACTCCTACTGACGACATTACAGAAGCACCAATTGTCCGTATGTTCAATTAGCTCAAGAATCCCCTAGTCTTTCACAGCCATGTGTCTCGTTGTCTTCCTTCGACCAGAATTCCTGCTGCTCCAATCTTTACATTCCATGTTTGCCACCTCCTCGTAAGTGCTGTAGAGGAAGATAGCGTCTTGGGTTAATAAATATCTAAGATTTGGCTTTGTAGACATATGCATTCTCTTATCAGTTTGATAGCCTTCTTGTTCCGGTTTTCCGCTTTTCATGTAGACGCACGTTTGGATAGACTGCTAAGCATGCTGAAAGCTCCTCGCCTATTACTCTTTTTCTTGTTTCCATAACTTCAATCTGTCCTTCCTCGGTCTTCTCCAGCGTTCTTGCTTTCAGTATCTCGAGGCCATGCTGGCCATGCTGGTCAGCGTGTCCGGATGCTCCTGACCTAGAACAGCTTATTGGGGAGTTTTCGAGTTTACATAATGAAAGGATCCGAAGCTTATGGTTGCTTTACAGTCGCCAGGAATCGAGGATGCGGTTGTGATGCTCGCAGCCGGGGCTAAGCTGGGTGGAGAAAGTACAGTGAAAGCCAACTATGCAGATTCTGAGCGTCTCGTCCGGTCGGTCGAAATCTGCCGTTGGCGATCTGACCAAGCTGCATACATATCAAGGGCTACGAGAGCAGCACGAAGGAGCTTCTCGATAGCGAAGAGATAGTGAGGGTGATTGATCGCATAGACTTGGAAGTAATTGTCGGCTAATTAGACTTTATATCCTTGCGTCAGGAGAATGATCTATCCCGTCATAACTAAAACGGGCGTGGCTACATTTATACCGGCTCTGAACAGAGTCTCACAGACAGAGTCGGATGCTTTGATCCTCCGATTGCCCCACGATGGTACATGATCCCGCGATTGTGGCGATCCGCGTGATGGGAAGAAGCCTGCCTTCGGCCTTTGGACGAGGAAGAATATCGGCAAGTACCGTTGCGATAGTTTTTCGAGTCCTATTGTCCAGAATGAGGAGCAATCTGTTCCTGGATTGTCCGATCTTCTAGCCGCATTCGCCCACGGTCAGCTTCGTGATCTGAGTCAGAGTGTATCGCTCAGGCAGACGAAGAATACGCCACTTTAAACAGTTTCCAGCCAACTTCTCCACAAACCTTGCAGACACCCGAAGAGTCTACATATCCTGGCTTCTTCCAGAGGCAAGTATCGCATATCGTAAAGCTAGCTGTGTCTTTCCTATCCCAAGCATGCCATGTATGCCACAATGAGCTGGGAGGTCACGGAAGGACGCACTGAACGCGCGATCGATTTGCTGCAACTTATTGCCTCGGCCCATGGAATTGACAAGAGGAGAGGATAAATCCAAGTCGCACGAGTCGCAAGCATTGAAGTTGCTCTGGAGCCAGTTTGAAGCCGCTTCCTTGCTTCTTAGCGATGCGCAAGTCGCATCCCTAGAAAGTGCAAGCGCGAGAACGAAGGTCGAAACCTAGAGATACTTGCGACAATTGGAGTTCGTTGTAGTTCGGGAGGTTTCTTGTCGTCTTACGCCATTCAATGTACTGGGTTTCCATCTTGCGATACTTGACCACCCTGTCACCCTCTCATAGCAGAAGCACAATGCATCCTGTTCTTGTCCTAGGTTTCTTGCTTGCTACATCAGGTTTCGCCACTGCTGCAGATTCCAATAAACTCACAGCACGAGCTCAAAACATCACAAGTCCACCCTCAGACATCTCAAACCCCTGGGGCCCAACGACTTCAGCATCTCCATCCTCCACCGCTCCCAAGCCTTCCCACCCTCCCAAATCTTCCGCACCGCCATCGGTGTCCTAAGCGAGCTCTCCCAAAAAGACTTCAACAGCATGCTCCCCCGGCCACGCATGAACTGGTACTACACCTCCGCCCCGCGATTCACCATGTCCGTCGCCTCCATGGGCCACAACGTCCGTCTCCCCCTCCGCTACGTCCTCTAGGCAATCGCCCGTCTCTGGCAAGACATGGTCCGAACCAACGATTTCCGCACCTCCGTAAGCGACCTCAAATGGCAAGGCGCGAAGGTAGGCACCATGTCCATCATCAATTATCGCCTTGAGCAACCAGCAACTATCGCCACAAACGCTACATACTTACCCGCGACCGATCCTGCCACCCCGCAAAACGCCTGGATCGGTTTCCAGTACCGCTCCCACGGCAGCCTGCTCCCCACCGCAGACGTCTACATGGGCGCCATCGGCGCCATCGGCGCGCTGATCTAAGCCGCGGAATTCACAAGCGCCAGACCACCAGGCCAGAATATCGACCGCTTTGATGAAGGGTTCCCACCGTACCTGGGTACTTATTTATTTGAAAGCTATGTTACTCCGTCGAAGCTTGGTCGCTTGGGGCTGGTGGCTTCGGTTGTGGCGGCGACGATCTATGCGTCGGAGAAGAATGATTGGCGCGACTTGGAGCTGAATACGACGCTGGATGGGGAAGTGGTTGCGAGGGGGGATATCGGAGGAGTGGGCAGGTTGGGCGATTGGGGGCTGGAGATGGCCGGGGTGTGAGTAGTTCTTGAAGTCGGGCTCAGGGGCAGCCGCGAGGCTGCTTGCTTCTTGTGTTCGATTATTATCGGCTCCATTATACTGCCAAAGCCTATATTTGGAGATTGCAGATTTTTGTAGTAGAAAGCTTCCTCCAGTTCGAGGTTGGATATAGACTGGCGGGTATTGAATATATTCCACGTTTCTACGAAACAGAGATTTTAATTAGATTCTTGCCCTACGCTCAATTTAGCGTGAACAGGGCCTTGAGAATTGACTCAACACAGGCCCTTCAGAAACAACATAGTCAGAGACTGGATCATGAAGATTCCGCGACGAAAGTAGAGGCAGAGAAACAGTTGCGGAATTTGGCCTCCACGTTAAAGGAGGAGAGAAGGGAGAGAACGGAAGCATTTCGCTCTGACGAATCTACGGAACATATGCATGGCGCGCGAATCCCTCCATCTCCAACAAAGCAGGTACTGTTTCAGAGACGGCCCAAGTGTTCCATCTCACATCTTCTGAAGGACGAGACGAATGTCAGTGATCTACCACGCAAGATTGAGTCCACGTGTATTTTGTGCTCGGGCAACTCGAAACTTGGAAAAAACAGTTGCACTGTCGTTATAGATCAGCGACCAAGGTGGACCAGAACAACGCCGCCAAAATATGTGGAGAGGCGCCTGAGATGCAAAAATTGTGGAAAGGCTAGGCGGTGTCTTCCAATCAATACAAGTTTGGAGTCACTGCCTGATGCGACTATCCAGGCATTCTATAGATGTAGCCAGGGTCTTTCGCAGTGTGATCAGCTTCTGATGCTACAAAGAATACCCTCTGCAGCGCGAAACCACAGATGGCAGGCCCCCAAAGGTCAAAGAATGAGGACGAATAGAGTTAACCAGTATCGCGACCTAATGCCGCTGTATTTCGAAAGCCGCGAAGATACGACGGTCCACAAAATGTGTTTCAAGTGTAGTAGGCGAGAGATTGACATGGGACCGCGATGGCTAAAAGGAACGGACGTTTGTTATGCCAGAGACACAAGGTCTTGCTCTACCCCCGGATGCAAAGGAAGCAGATGCAATATGATTCCAGCGGACGGGAGCATGAAGTATATAAAATATCGTGACTTGATAGATCGAGTTGAGGGAGGACAGAAATTTGCCTATAGATAGCAACAATACGTAATTTGACATGATGACCAACTTTGTGTCGAGCAGAATATTCTGTTAGTTTTCCCCATCGGCCTTTACCACTTGGAGATCAAAGTCGCCTCCGGTAGAATATAAAGTAGCGTCATCCGCCTGCTAGTACATTTCGGATGCCTTGGCACCTTGGCACCTTGGCATCTTGGCGCTGAGCTTGCTTGCGTTCCAACAGCTTGCCCACAAACATCCCTCATCTACTCCGCTACACTGTCGATTCCTGACACCAATTGATCGTCATGTTCCGACCAGGGGCTGCGAGACCTCTAGGTCGTGCTCTCCGCAAGGCGACTCCGGCCCTCCGCACCTCAATCCCACCCTTCGCGCGAACTCCGCCTAGATGTCTCCGGCCCAGCAGCTTAGCATTAACCGCCTACAAGCCTTTCACCACTTCTTTACAACGGTTTCAGACAGGCAGCGCTATCGACATTAAGCACGAGAAAGAAGTGGGGAAGCAACCTCTGGAAGCTCACCCAGAAGAGGTCTCGACTGTTTCTTCCGTCCACCAGATGTTCGAAGAGAAGGGTGTAGAACAAGTAGAAGACAAGGGCGAAGACATGCTTGCGGGTGTCAAAGGGGACCTTGTGAGGATTCCGGGCTTTTCAACGGGGCTTATTAACTTGGGACGCTGACCATCGGTTCAGAAAACGATCAGAGAGACATTCGCCCTCAACGAAGTACCTCGAGAGGCGCTTTATATCGGCCTAGCAGGAGTTGTTCCGTACATGGTTACATCGCTTTCGACCGTCTACCTCGCCTTCGACATCAATCACGCCTCAGAAGTAGGCTCTGGGTATCTCTTCTCCAGCCAGACGGCCGAACTCCTCCTGCACGTCATTGAGCCCATCCAGATTGGTTACGGTGCTGTGGTGAGCACTCCGCTTCTCCTACTACGGTGATGCAACCACTGAAATTCACAGATACTCTCCTTCCTAGGAGCGATCCATTGGGGGCTCGAATGGGCCAAATACGGTGGCGCCCAAGGATACCGACGATATGCGATCGGAGTCGTTTGTCCCGCCGTCGCCTGGCCTACTCTCTTCTTTCCCATCGAATACGCTCTGATCTCCCAATTCATAGCATTCACGTTCCTCTACTATGCGGACGCAAGGACTGTGGTCAGGGGCTGGACCCCGGAATGGTACTCGACCTACCGATTCGTCTTGACTTTTATCGTCGGCGCTAGCATTGTTGCTAGTCTGATTGGCAGGGGAGAAATTGCAGACAAGATCCACAGGCTTCCTGGTCCGGCTGATAGGATCAAGGCACTGCGTGACTCGCAGATGGAGTACCTGTCCGAAGAGGAGAAAGTAACAAAGGCAAAACTTATCGCGGGGGAAGACGACGAGGATGAAGAAGAGGAAGATGAAGAAGAAGATGGTGATGACTGAAGGGTTGATGCTCCTATTTGTTGGCCGGGGGAGGGGTTGGGATGTACAGATTTCTGAAAAGGGTCCCTCTTTCGGAAACAGCAGGGTTTCGAAGTATGGCCTATAAACCGCTTGACGGAGCGGTTTGTGCATTAAAACGTTACAACCAGCAGACAAGGGCTTCTTTAGGGCTCATTTACTAGGGGATGGGATAAGTTATGTGTGCATCCTCAGGATAAAATGCATGTACTTTTCCTGAGGACAGGCTTTCTACCTCGAGTCTTGCAAAGCCTTGCTGTATCATATATCTCGTCCACACCATGCGTATATAGCATCGCACGACTTTCTAGTCAGCTGATTTTCTTCCCTTTCCGTAATGACGATATCGGAATTCATCAAGCATCCTAAACAACAATCTCTCTCGAGCGCAGCTCTATTCGATAAAATCACTTTCCATTTTCGAGCTTCCCTTATGTGTATACTCGAAGTGTTTCTTCTCTCAACTGCTCGGTAGTCTACAACGGTCTGTCACCTTGGCTAGCTTTCGCCACGATGTCATCACAGTCCAGTCTCGCCCATCGTCCTACGTACTCTCTGCAGCAAATCCGTCACTACTTCAATTACATTTCCTTCCCTTGTCATCCCCAGCAGCACATTCCTAGTCTGCACGAAAAAGGCCAAGAGCAGCACGCCTTAGAATTTCTTCGCCTCCTCCAGATCCACCAACTGTCAAGCATCCCGTTCGAGAATCTCTCTCTGCACTACTCGCCCCATCATAGTATCTCCATTGACGCTGATGGTCTTTACGAGAAGCTTGTAGGGAATGAAAGAGGGAGGGGAGGGTACTGTATGGAGAACAATTGCTTCTTGGGGACTGTGTTGAATAGTCTGGGGTTCGAGATCTATAGCGCTGGGGCGAGGGTCTGCGAGGATGGCATGAATTACGCACCTTGGTGGGTAGTCACGTCCTGGATCCGTTGGTTATAGGAATTGTTGACGGGTTGGAAGGTGCCATATGGTCAACATCGTGACTCTCGCCGAGGGTAGCAAATACATGCTCGACGTCGGTTTTGGGGCCGACGGGCCCACGCGGCCGTTACCGCTGCTCGAGAGGACACGATTTCCAGGCATCGCACCGCAAGAGCTGAGGCTCGTTAGAGAGAATATTCCCGCAAACACTGATCCATCCCAACGCTTGTGGGTCTATCAGACCCGCCATACACCATCGGACTCCTGGAGTCCCAAGTATTGCTTTTCCGAGGTTGAGTTTCTCCCACAGGATTACGCAATGATGAACTTCTATACTTCGCAGTGTAAGTTTTGCTGGTTTACGTATAGAATTGCGGTTGTGAAAATGATACGAGAGGGAGACAAGATCGTTGGTACTGTAATCTTGAACGGAGATCTGGTGAAGAGGAGGATCAGAGGCGAGACGGAAGAGCTGAAACATTGTGTGACTGAGAGGCAGCGAGTGGAAGCGCTGGAAAGGTGGTTCGGGATCGCCTTGACGGCCGAGGAAAGGAGGGGTATCAAGGGGACGGTGACGGATCTCGGGGATGGATAGATAACAAGCAGAGGGTGAGGGCTTGGCTGGCAGGATTGTAGACTTGGGAGGAAGTATAGGACTATTATGTTGGGAGGCACACGCCGGACGCCCATCTCCTGCAAGTCTCCGGCCTACCTAGAAGTACCGTCCTTCCATCTACAATATGTCAGCGGTGTTGCTCTGTAACCACAGTCATCGAAGTAGTCGCCTACCCTCCAAGCGCTGCTCAGCTCGAAGCCAGGCGGTGCATCCACCTCGTTTGTTTGTCCTCTCAAGTAGCCCGTCAACCGCCTATCTCGGTCCATCACTGGCCCATCGTCAGCCATTACCCAATTCCTTCACACTCGACGCCTCTCATACTTTGCTGCAAGACCATCAGCTACAGATACACTGTAAATTGCTCAGGAGCGAAGTACTGACCTTGTCCCACTGATCAATTGAATGCCGTGCTCTCTTACCACCATTCTGCATGTGCCGAACCTTTGAAAGCGCTCCTCCAGTAAACATGAACATCTACGAGAGTCCGTTATTGATATGGTCCACAGTGACCAATTTGGGAGAAGAGGGCGTACCCCCAGCATGATCCCATAGGGGAGGAGGGCTTCGAAAGGGACACCCATTGCGCGACCGTGGCTGTGGCGACAGTGTCAGCTTCTGTGTTTCCCGAATCCCGAGCTCTCCACATACTCAACAGGTCATTACAATTGAATCTCAGGAGTTGGCGTGGTGAGATGGGGTCCCGATGTGGAGAGACAGGGCAAGCCGCGCACTTGGGTGAGGCACCAGGAACGCGCTAAGCGCAGCACGACCCCAGCTCACCAAAGGGGCTCTTCAGCTGCCATCAACGACTATGCTCCCTACATCGACTCGCATCGCTGCTCTACCTCATTTTACGCGTCGCATCAGCTGCACGAGTAAACGAAGTCGTGAATAAACGCCAACTGTGGGTTTGCGACCGCTGCTGCCCAACGCTGCGCCCGCACGGGTGAAGCTGTGCTGACTACTCCGCAAGCTTTTGCTGGGCCTTCAACATCATCTTTGAAGCTATTACTTCGCACACGAACCGAGCTGCGACCAGCAGGCGCAATCTGGGTTGTGGTAGACTCACGGCGGAAATTCTACGGTCACCAAGTCTTTCCACCCTCTCCGAATACCTTCACCTCTTCGAACGCGCTTAGACCAATTGCGAAGCTATCTAAGATCACGACAGATGCCTGTAAGATGAGGTAGAAAGTCCACGCTGGCGAACACAACTACAATTACGATGGCGGCGGTAGCTCCGGCGCGCCTAGAGGCCCACCCCACAGACAGACCCTACGCGATTGATAGCGGAGACATGGATGCCGAGGGTGAAGAAGATCCCGATATGGACTTTGCAATGGACGAAGCCCCACTACAGAGCAAGCCTGCTGAGGAGACCGAGGTATCGGATGGGGCTCCTGCAGAATCAAGTGAGGAGGATGAAGATGGCGACGAGGAAGATGACGAGGAAGAATTATCTGCGCCGTCAGTGAAATTGGATAAGGGCAAACGGAGAGCCATGAGCGACGAGGATGTGGTTGAGAATGCCGAGGAGGTCGAGGAGAGCAGTGCTGCAGAAGACGAAGGTTCGGACAAAGAGTCGACGGATGCCGAATCTGCTGTGGCGGAGGACTGGGAAGCTGGTAGCGAAGAGGGTGAAGATGGCGAAGTTGAGGTCGCTAATCGGAATAATTGCATGTGAGTATACATCAAGCTACGGGACATGGGCAAGGTTGCTGATGAACATTGAGATTCTGCCTCCAAGATGAAGAACATGATCCTTCAGAGGAATTTGAAGAATACATGGCGTGTGCTGTGTGTGGAGATAATTGTAAGCATGCTTTTATATTGATGTTTGAAGATGAAGACGGCGATTGGGGAGGGATCTGCCGGATGTTCCTGGATGACATGCTTAGGAGCACTTTAAGTATTAGAAGCTAACCGATTCTGCAGCACATCGGCAATGTGCCCGAGACGCCAATTCGCTGGCTTCCGAAGATGGTAAGCCGAGTCTCTTATATTCGTCCGGATTGAAATCGAAGTCTGTGTTATTGACTACGCTTTCCAGATGCCGAGGAATGGAGCTGTCCTCAATGTGTAGACAACGCTCTTGAACCAGATGTCCTGGAAGAGGAAGCCGTCAGAACCAGACGATCTTCTGCGTCTAGACTAACAAGAGATTTACTACCTGCACAACGTGGTACGTCAAGACCAGGGTCACATTCCATCTTCAACACTCTCATTGTCGAGGGAGACCCACTCGATGGGTCTCGATCTCTGCGTAAGCGTAAGGCTACCGAGGAGCAAGAAGAGACAACCCCGGGTCCTTCCAAGCGAAGGAAGCAAAGTACTCCCAAACGTACCTCGGAGCGATCAGCATCCGCGGTTGCAGCTGGCAGCAAGGAAGCCGAAGAGCCCGCTGTTGAGAATGTCGAAGCTGCAAGCACATCCACCCGGAAGTCCAGGTCATCCCGGCCTTCCAGGTCACGAAGACTCAAGAGTGTAAACCCAGGGCCTGTTACCATTACGACCAATGATCATGACAGTATCATGGTCAGTATCAAACTCAACTCATCGAAGCTGGCAAGCATAGTCAATGCTCCACCGAAGAAGAAAAAGAGACAGCGTCCATCGCGTGCGCAGGCTGCTCCAGAGCGGGAAGAGACTGCCCGACCGCAGCGCACATTCTCATCCCACTATACCACACCTTTTTACGCCTTTCATGAGCGCGAGAACGATGACCTGAAATCCAAACCCTATGGTGGCATTCTGTCCGAAACAGACGCCGAAACTACTAAGACCCTGCCGCTGCAAGCTGACCGAGCCAAGTTCAACGAAGCTCGGCAAAGAGCCGAAGAAGAGTGGAAGCTCAAGACTGCATCCGCAGAAGCCGAGCTTGAAAACAAAGGTCGCTCATCCCAGAAGCTCTCGGGCCCGCCGAGTAAGATCAAATGTGTCAGTATCGGTGGCTACGAGATCGAAACCTGGTATGCTGCACCCTATCCTGAGGAGTACAGCCGGAATAGAGTACTCTACATATGCGAGTTCTGCCTCAAGTACATGAACTCAGACTACGTGGCATGGCGACACAAGCTCAAGTGCCCAGCGAAGCATCCGCCTGGCGACGAAATCTATCGAGACAAATCCGTCTCAGTGTTTGAAGTTGATGGTCGAAAGAATCCCGTCTACTGCCAGAATCTTTGCCTTCTTGCAAAGCTCTTTCTGGGCTCAAAAACTCTGTATTACGACGTCGAACCCTTCCTCTTCTACGTAATGACCGAATACGACGAATTCGGCTGCCACTTCGTCGGCTACTTCTCCAAAGAAAAGCGCCCCAGCAGCCAAAACAACGTGTCCTGCATCCTCACCCTCCCCACCCACCAACGCAAAGGCTATGGTAATCTCCTCATCAGCTTCTCCTACCTCCTCACCCGCGTCGAAGACAAGACCGGCTCCCCCGAGAAACCCCTCTCAGACATGGGCCTCGTCTCTTACCGCAACTACTGGCGCCTCGTCCTCTCCTACGAACTCCTCGACCAGACCGCTCCCCTCAGCATCACCGACCTCTCCTCCCGCACGGGCATGACCGCCGACGACCTCGTCGCCGCCCTCGAAGGCCTGCGTGCTCTCGTCCGCGACCCCGTCACCAAAACATACGCCCTCCGTCTCGACCGTAATTACCTAAGCCAATGCATCGACACCTGGGAAGCAAAAAGCTACGTGACCCTCAACCCAGCCGCTCTCGTCTGGACACCCTACATCATGGGCCGCAGCAACCTGGCACACTACGACCACGCCCCCGCCCTCCCAACCATCGCCCCCCGCGAAGACGAAGACAATCCGCCCGTCGCGCCCGAAGAAGGCGTCCAGCAAGCCGTCCTGCAGGCCGCCGCTCTCACCAACGGCGCAGCCCCCACCCCCAATGGCATAGACCTCACCCCGTCA